>Ga0065165_1003055_pt1 | contig 12530 bp, 11 predicted proteins | sample AraplaMF_Cvi_mMF_FD_63813 | JGI IMG/M metagenome (GOLD analysis project Ga0065165, IMG submission 63813) | Arabidopsis root microbial communities from the University of North Carolina, USA - plate scrape MF_Cvi_mMF (version 2) (version 3) | ecosystem: Host-associated > Plants > Roots >... | reverse complement strand
CATCGGTAGAAGGACTTCTAAAAGCCGAGGAGTACCGGCAAGCGATGGACAACTGGACTAACTTCTCTAACGGCTGGACTTATATTTTAGTGGCACCGGAGACATCGGTAGGAATTATACAGGCGCACCTTGATAACATCTATCGGGAGCACATTGCCGTGGTCACCGATCCGAACGTGTTTAAAAAGAGGTTCGATTTGCAGGCGTTGATGGATATAACCCCGGGCCCTATGATGGATAACGCCATCGGTCCCGTATTTCCCTGGCTGTTTGTATACTTCCTCGGCGGACTGGCGTTGGTTATACTGGTGACGTCGTGTTTTAACTTCACTAATCTTTCCATCGCCAGGTCACTTACGCGTGCAAAAGAAATAGGCGTACGCAAAGTAACCGGCGCGGCACGCCGGCAAATCTTTACGCAGTTCATGTTCGAATCGATATTGGTGGCCCTGTTCGCGCTACTCCTCGGCCTGTGTTTGTTGCTCGTTGTAAAACCGATGATCCTTCAGTTAAACTTTGCGCGTATCTTTTACTGGGATCTGCAGGCAAGCTATGGTGTATACGGCTTGTTTCTGCTGTTTGCCGTAGTCGTAGGTATGCTCGCTGGTATATTCCCGGCAGTAGTCTTGTCGGGCTTTCAACCTATGAACGTATTGAAGAATCTAAGCAACATGAAAGTGCTCTCTAAATCCGGTGTCCGGACAGTGTTGACTATTACACAATTTGCATTCTCTCTTTTCTTTATTCTCACCTTACTACTTATCCGCAATCAACTGACGCAGTTCGTTAATCACGACTATGGGTTCTCGATGCGAGACAATATACTGATACGCCTGAACCACACACCACACGAAGCCTTAAAAGCTGAACTGCAAAAGTTCAATAACATTACATCCGTATCGGCAGCTTCGCATCTGCCGGCCATTGGGGATTTGCGGAAGCAAGGCTTCAAGCAAACGCTGGACGATACCGAATGGACTGACCTGGCCTACTTTACGATAGACGAGAACTATCAGGAGAATATGAAGCTCGAACTGGTTGCGGGAAGTTTCTTCAACGCAGACAATGGCGACGCGAATCAGAATTTTATAGTCATCAATCAGCAAGCTGTGCAGAAATTTCACTTCAACGCTGATCGGGATGCGCTGAACCAGGAGGTAATACTTCAACGCGATTCTTCGCGGCGCACCATCATCGGCGTAGTAAAAGATTATAACCACCAGGATTTATACGATGCGATCAAACCCGTGGTATTGATGTATGGCGAGCGTGATTTCAGCCTGCTTCAGGTAGCGTATACAGGAAAGCGCGAGCGTGCGGTGAAGAATATCGAACAGGCCTGGCATGCGATTAATCCCGACTTGCGGCTGGATTATAAAGACGTAGAGTCCGAGATCAGTCAGGTATACGAGATCTTCTTCGGCGATCTTCTTAAAATTCTAAGCTTCATTTCTATACTCGCTATCCTGATTTCCTGTATGGGTCTGTTGGGTATGGCCACGTATGCCACCGAGATCCGCACCAAAGAAATCGCCATCCGTAAAATCCTGGGGTCAAGCGGAGCCAGCCTGATATTTCTTTTATCGCGTGGATTTTTGAAAATGCTGGTCATTGCCATCGTCCTGGGTATTCCCGCTGCCGGATTCATAAACGGTCTTTGGCTGGATCGAATTGCCTATCACACCTCGCTTAATCTTGTGGTGATCGCCACCGGTGTGTTCATCCTCGTTTTATTTGGAGCGTTGACGATTGTATCGCAAACGATTAAAGCTGCGCTGATAAAACCGGTGAATACGTTGAAGGGAGAGTAACAATAGCGCTATTCCGATTTTTTCTTATGTTTGGCGCATGAGTACTCATACGTCGGAAGCGGGTGTGCTGGAAACACGGCAGCATTTTGAAATACTGGATGGTTTACGGGGCGTTGCCGCGATTGCAGTGGTGATCTTCCATTTTATGGAGATCATCGTTCCAGACTATACGGACAGCTTTGTTGGGCATGCGTACCTTGCGGTGGATTTCTTTTTCTGCCTGTCGGGCTTTGTGATAGCCTACGCCTACGACAACCGGTTGCCCGTTATGGGGCGTGCGGCGTTCTTCAAGTTGCGGTTGATCCGCTTACACCCGTTAGTGATCATCGGTACGGTACTCGGTATTGTTCTTTTCGTGCTCGATCCCTTCAGCACCCTTTGGACGAAGTATGCCGACCGGTTAGTGATCATGTTTGTTACGTCATGCCTGATGATTCCGTACCCGGTAGTGCACGAGCGGTTCGCGAACCTGTTTCACCTCAACGCTCCAGCCTGGTCGTTGTTTTGGGAATATGTAGCCAATATCGTTTACGCGTTTATTCTCGTTCGGGTAGGGAAGAAGGTTTTGTGGGTGCTCCTGGCAGTGGGCGCTGTGGCGCTGTTCTGGCAGGCGCACGAAGCGAAGTTTTTGGGTGGCGTAGGGTTCAGCGGACCGACGTTCTGGGGTGGAGGTATCCGGGCGTTTTATCCTTTTCTGGCCGGTATACTCGTCTATCGTATGGGATATATCATTCGATCTGGCGTGGGTTTCCTGGCTACCGCCGTACTACTACTGATTGCGCTGATGTTTCCGTTCTCTCCAACGTATAATCCGATCGTTGAGCCACTCATTGTTATTCTCTATTTCCCTCTGCTGCTGGCGTTGGGGGCGGGCACCGCGCCGGGAAGCCGTGTACGCAAACTATGTCAGCTTTCGGGCGATATATCGTATCCGCTGTACATGGTTCACTATCCTTTCATCTGGATCTTCCTGAGTTATGTAGAGACGTATAAGCCCACCGTGCGTCAAATGGGTATAATTACAGGGGTAGGGACTATACTGCTGATTGTGTTCGCATATGGTGTGCTGGTATTTATCGATGCTCCAATACGCAAGTATTTCAAGAATCGGCTTACGCGATCTTCGTCTCAAACCACGGAGGGTAATTAACACTTAGTAACGGTGAGGTAATTTCTCCGGAAACGACACACCCGTAATCTTTTCACACTCTTTCAACAACTGCTCCTGTAGCCCAACGTCAGCGGCAAGCGGGTTGTGTGAACGTTGTTTATGATGATAGAAATATCGTCCGCTTACCAGAGCGGCGGTATCGTTGCTGGTGGCGAGCCAGGCTTGTGTTTCATAGCCCTGCTGTAGATCATCGGGAGCACCTTGCCCGCCCATTTTTGTAGGAACCCACCCAGGGTCGAGCGCATTGGAATATACATTGGTCCACTGGCGCGCTGCTGCCAGGGCCAGCATCACCACGTGCAGCTTTGAATCGGAGTAGCTTATTCCACGGGCTTCTTTGTTGAAGCTCTCAACGTTAGGTTTACCGTGCAGGTGCATGCCCGAGCTTAGGTAGATGAGTCGCTCCGGACGTTCGATCAGGCACGTGAGAATGTAAGGTGCCAGTGTATTGACAGCGAAGATTGTTTTCGACGCCACCTGGTACACACCTGCGTTATGGATGACTGCATCGAAAGGGCCGGATTGATTTACCTGGTCCGCAAGATCCCGTGTTTGTTTGAGGTCCGATAGGTCACCGGTCAGCACGTTCTCGGCTTGTGGAATACGTTTCCAGGCGTCGTCGGCGCGTTGTGTTGTGCGGGCGTGTAATACAACACGGTGGCCTGAGGAGACCAGCGCTTCGGCGGCCAATGCCCCAAGGCCATCGGCCGATCCGGTTATAAAGATTCTCATACCTGTAGCGGTTATATTCGTCAGTATAGCGGCTAAAATACGATGCCGGAATCATTGCGACAATTCGATTATAACTCCGAAAGGGGAGGAGAGCCCACATGAACACCGGCATTCGTGTGGGCGTTGTGTTACCAGGAAATACCCTGTGCAAAGTATTCTTCGCTAATGAACTTGCCGGTTGGTCCGTCTTGTCCGATCATAGCATATTTAGTAATGCGTTGTGCGGCGTCGGTAACCGTGCTTGTGCCTTGATGGTTGGTGAAGTCGGTTTGCGTCCATCCCGGGCAGACGGCATTTACTTTAAACGGAAGGTCTTTCAACTCGTAGGCCAGGTTAATGGTATACATGTTCAGTGCAGATTTCGACGTTTGGTAGGCGGCGAATCGTGTGGGGTAGTTGGCATTGGTAAGGTCTGAGGCTATGGTAAGCGAGGCCATGCTCGTGCTTACATTCACAATACGCGGTTCGGCTGATTTTTTCAACAGGTCTATAAACGCCTGCGTGACGCGTATAACGCCAAAGAGGTTTGTATCCAATACCTCTTTATAGAGGTCGGCTGGTGATCCGAGTGCTGACTGTTGAAATCCTCCGGATATACCGGCGTTGTTTACCAGTACATCCAGCACGGTAGTTTTCGCTCCGATTGTTGCACGTGCAGCTGCTACCGACTTCGGATCGGTTACATCCAGTTGTATAGCCGCTACGTTGGTAAGGCCGTCAGCTTCAAGCGCACGCGCTGCCGATACGCCGTTTTCAAGTGTTCGGCTGCCCATATAAACAAAATATCCGTGTTGGGCGAGTCGTTTGGCTACTTCAAAGCCAATGCCCTTGTTGGCTCCGGTTACTAGTGCTGTCTTCATGTTTTTAACTGTTTCAGGCAAAGCTAGTGCGCGGAAAACCGGGCGGCATGGACAAATCGTGTTATCCCTGGGACAAATCGCGAACGTCGGCCAGAAACGCGCTGACCGTCTTACCCGTGGTTTTCTTAAAGAGTCTGGAGAAATAGCCGGGGTCGTTAAAGCCCAGGTCGTAAGCCAGCTCTTTTGCCGAAACATTGGAATATTGCAGCTTGCGTTGGGCTTCCTGGATGAGCCGGTTGGTGATCCATTCTTTGGGCGAAACACCGGAAAACTCTTTCACAACACCATAAAGCTTGCTGGGGGTGATAGACAACGTTTCGGCTATGGTTTGAATGTCTTGCTGCTCGGTTAAATGTGTCTCTACGGCAAGTTTAAATTCAATGTATTTTGACAACCGGGTATTTGAAACGAGTTCGTGGTCGGCACCCTGGAAGTAGGCCTGGTTGAACTCCATAAGCAGGATGTTCAGATAGGCTAAAATGATCTCGGTATTCTTATACTTGTCGGGAGCATGAACCAGTTGGAACAAAAAGCTGAAAAGGGTTTTTACACGTTGTTTGGCTAATGGGTCGAACGACACCAGGTTTGCGTTGAGCGGGTTGTGCAGGAAAGGGTAGGCTTGTGGAAGGAGTGCCAGCACATTTTCGTCGAACCCGAAATTGTGATACCGGTTATTCTTGTTCTTGGGTGGGTTATAGAAAATCTGGTTTGGAAAGCCGCAAACCATCTGGCTATCGGCAAGGGTTATGTTTTGCTCGTTGGCGTGATAGGTGGCCGTTCCTTCATCCATGAAAATGAAGTAATAATAGCCGAGTTTGTGTGGCTGCAGAAAGATATCCAGCAGCTCTCTGGGTACATCGACCTTACAGTTTTCATTAATGGTAAGGTGCAGTTTTGTGTGATGCCTGAACTTGGTCAGTAATCCCCGCGTGTTTTCCATAGAGTGGCTTTACGTTAGGTTTTAACAAAAAGCGATACCGATTGATTCAATGCGGCCGACTTTATTTCCTGCTACTGCTGCATTGACCTCCAAAACCGCGAATTTTGATTGAACGGGTCCGGCTGTTATAGCCCGGACTCGTTTTTTACGGGTTCATAATATAACCCCAGTATACCCGAACCAAAGCGTTTGGTTTGTGTGAGGTTAAGAACAGTCCTTTCGGTTATGGTTTTAAATAACGGTAATCCGCTTCCAATAATAACGGGATGAATACAGAGCTGGTATTCGTCGATTAAAGGAAGTTTTGTTAATGCCGCAATCATACTTGGGCTACCAACCAGAATGTCTCTGCCGGTTTGCTGCTTTAGCGCCAACACTTCCTCTTCCACACCGCGCGTGGCCAGCGTAACATTTTTCCAGCCCACATGCTTTAGTGTGGTCGAAAAAACGACTTTGTGGATGTTGTCGATGGACACAGCAAAGTCATCCGTAGCTTGCTCACCGGTAGGATTTTTCACGACATTCGGCCAATAGCTTTCCATGAGCTGGTACGTTGTTCGGCCATAAATAAGGGTGTCTGAATTGTGTAACAGGTCGCTGAAATGTTGATGGAGCTCCGCATCCGGTATCCCTGCCGTGTGGTCACAGAATCCATCAAGCGTAATATTCATCGCGGCAATTACTTTTCGCATAGTTTTTTTGTGTTTATATCAGGCATACGCCTGATAAGGTTTTGTAAAGCAAAATAGCACCCGGATGGCATAGTTTTCAGCTTTGATAACCGAATGTCGCATTAAGCCTTTACAATTGTCACAATAGGCCCCGCTCTGTCGGTAGTGATTATAAAAATCGCAGACGGTTCTTTACTTTTATGCATGTTTTTTGAATTTGTACCCAATCCGCAGTTTGACTTTCTAACGAGTTTCTCCCAGAAGTTCAATGTGCCGATAGAGGGTGACCGCCTGATTATACCTCCCGCCATGGGCACCGGCAGCATTCGTCGGCTTGCCTTATCGGCCGGATTCAAACTTATTCTTCACCGGTATAAACTCAACCAGGACTTTACGCTGAGTAGGGTAGGAATCGACGGTCCAAACAATCTGGTAAGCGTTATCTTCCACAGCAACGAAACCGCCGGCAGTGTAGACACCGGAGAGAAAGCCGATGTGCTTTCGCGAAACAGCGCGTTTGCCATACAGATCGCCTCGACAGATCTTAATTCAGTAGTTCGTTTTCCCGCCAATACCGATATATATTTCCTGGTCGTCGGTATTCTGAAAGACACTTTAAAGGAATTGCTGGCCATCAAAAATCCCAATAGTGTTGTACAAACCATTGTCAATGCAGAGCCGGGGTTTCTGTTCTATGAGAGCATGAGCGTTGAAATGCAGAAGCTGCTGAAGCAGGTAGCCGATGCCCGCGAAGACCATGAGCTAAGCACCTTCTATCAGAGGCTTAAAGTACAGGAACTGCTTTACCTGGTATTCGAAAAGCTGCAACAACGGGAGAGTCAGCCGCATAGCGCCGTACATAAAGACGATGTAGAAAAACTGTTTTTAATCCGAACGGCCATCCTATCTGATCTGGCTATACAACCCAGCCTGCCCGAACTGGCAAAGATGGCCGGGTTTGGCGAAACCAAAATGAAAGACATCTTTAAGCAGGTGTTTGGCGATACCATCTATAACTACTATCAGCAGGCTCGTATGGACGAGGCCGCCTTTCTCCTAAAGCATGGTGGTTTGTCCGTGTCAGAAACCGGCTACCAGCTCGGTTTTGCCAACCTGAGCCATTTTGGACGCCTTTTCGAGAAGTACCACGGTGTAAAACCTAAAAAGTACGCCACCGGCGGATAGGACTATTTTTCGGACCGAAGCGGCTATTTTACGCCTTGGCGATCAGCCAATTTTGTGTTGTCATTAAGACGATAACAACATGAACAAATTGCTGACGCCTTATCATAAAGGCGCATTACAACTGAAAAATCACCTGGTCATGGCACCCATGACCCGCAGCCGGGCAATCGATAACCTGCCCAACGAACTGATGGTTACCTACTACGCGCAACGCAGCGGAGCGGGGCTCATCGTAACCGAAGGCACCGCGCCATCGCCTAACGCACTGGGCTACTCGCGTATTCCCGGCATCTTCTCCACCGAACAAACACAAGCCTGGAAAGCGGTCACTGATGCGGTACACGCCGCCGGAAGCAAAATCTTCGTACAGCTCATGCACACCGGTCGCATTGGTCACCCGGCCAACCTGCCCGCCGGAGCCCGGTTACTTGGTCCTTCTACCATTAAAGCCGCCGGCGAGATCTGGACCGATGCATCGGGGAATCTGCCCTATCCCGAACCCGAAGCATTAACCCATGAAGGTATAGAAGCCGCAATCGCCGAGCATGTGCAGGCTGCGCGTAATGCAGTAGCGGCTGGCTTCGACGGTGTCGAACTGCACGGCGCCAACGGCTACCTGGTAGAGCAGTTTCTTAACCCCAATGTTAACACCCGCACCGACGCATGGGGTGGAAGTGTTGCTAACCGCGCAAGCTTTGCCATTCGTATTGTACAGGCCATGGCTGCCGCCATTGGTGCCGACAAGATTGGCGTACGGTTCTCGCCATATTCCACCCTTGGCGATCTGCAGCCCTACGATGAGCAGCAGGTACACGAAACCTACGCGCTACTGGCCGCCGAACTAAATAAAGCCAATATTGCCTACCTGCATATTGGCGTATCGGCTCCGGTTCCGCAGAAGACCTTTGACGCCATCCGGCAGCAATTCAACGGTACCATTATCCTGTGTAACGGTCTTACTCCCGAAACCGGAGAAGCGGCCTTGCATGCCGGCTTTGCGGACGTTGTTGCCTTTGGCCGCGCTTTTTTGGCAAACCCTGATCTGGATAAGCGTATCGCATCAGGGGCTGCATTGAATCAACCCGACTATACTACACTCTATACACCTGGTTCGGTAGGATATACCGACTACGCTACACTATGAAAAAAATAACTTACAATCGCTTCGGCGGAACCGAAGTCTTGACTATAACAGAAGCTCCAATGCCGGAAGGCGACATTATTGTAAAAGTAAAAGCCACATCAATCAATCCGCTCGACTGGAAGTTATGGCAGGGCGATATGAAGCTGATGAGCGGACGCAAGTTTCCCAAGTCTGTCGGCATCGACTTCGCCGGTGTTGTTGAAAAGGGCAACGGTAAATTCCGCAAGGGCGACGAGGTATTCGGCATGGCCGATATCTTTAAAGGCGGTGCCCTGGCCGAGTACATTGCCGTTAAAGCTGAAGATCTGGCGCACAAGCCCGCTACAATCACGTTCGAAGAAGCGGCAAGCCTCCCGGTAGTTGGATCGGCAGCCCTGCAGATCTTCGATAAGCTCGTCGCCCTAAAGCCGGGCATGCAGGTCCTGATTAACGGCGCCGGCGGCGGCATTGGCCCGCTCGCAATACAACTTGCTAAAAAAGCGGGAGCGATCGTTACAGCTGTCGTCGGCTCTACAGCCGTAGAAATGGTTACCACCCTGGGAAGCGATGTTGTGATCAACTACCAACGCGAAGATGTACTGAAACGAGGCAAAGCTTTCGATGTTATCATCGATCTGGCTGGTAAGATGTCTTACGGAGTAGCAAAGAAAATTCTGACGAAGAAGGGTATCTACATCAATCCGTTGCCGGAGCCCCTGGAGATGATTCGTTCGCTGTTTTCAGGTGGACGCTATAAGCTGCTTATCCTAAAACCGTCAGCGGCGTATCTCGAAACGCTGGCAGCCTCGGGATTGAAAGTATTTATCAGCAAACGTTATAACTTTCAGGATTACAAAGCGGCCTATGACGAAGCGAAGAAAGGCGGTATATCCGGCAAAGCCGTAATTGTAATGCCATAGTACAACCGGTATGGATAAATACAAAGAACCTCGACATCACGTTGAGGTTCTTGTATTTATATCCATAGCGGATACGCGCTACAGCCATCCCTTTTGTTTAAACCAAAGGTATATCACAACCGTTGTGGCTCCCATAGCGAACCAGACCAACGGGTAGCCCAATGGTGAAGAGAGCTCGGGCATGTGTTGAAAATTCATACCATAGATGCCGACGATAAAGGTAAGCGGCATAAAAAATGCCGAGAATAGTGTAAGAACCCGCATCACTTCGCCGGCACGTTGGGAGTTGAGCGAGATGTAGATATTCAAAAGGCTGGTAAGGCTTTCCTGGATATGGCCGCTCATGGTTTTCAACCGCACAAAGGAGTCTTTCAAATCGTTTAACTCCGGGCCTGGCATCTGCTTGTTGAGGTTGTCGAGTATGGAACGTGTCAGATCCAAAACGCGGTCAATGGCTGCGGCGCGGCGCTTCAGGTAATAGAAGCTTTTTAACATGCCTTTGGTGCGATGTTGCAAAAATATTCGGGGTTCATACTCGTCGATCTCGTCGATAATCGTAGTAAGTGGACCTTCGTACGTTGCCAGAACGTAGCCGATGATGTGCTGCAAGATCTCGTAAGGAGAGGTGCATTGTCCTGTGTCTACGTAGTTGTTCTTGATACGTTCCAGGAAGTCATAATCAGTTCGGTGAATGGTAATGATTAAATCGCTCTTAATGAATACCGCAATTTTGTCGGTTACTTCCTGAATCGTATCGGCCTTCTTATCGATGTTGCCCGCGTAAGCCCGCAAGATAACAAACTGCACGTCGTCGCTTTGCTCGTACTTGGGCAAGTGAGCCGGCTGCATTGAATCTTCCACAAGCGTGCGGTGCAGGTCATGCCTGATAGCGATCTCTTGCAACTCCAGCTTTTCGGGTTGTGCCAGATCGATCCAGGTAAACCCCGATTCTTTTTTTTCTTTTAGTATGGTTGTCATGCGATTTTTTACGTACCGTTACTGGCATAAAAATGGTGCCGCTTTGCCAAACGTTGAAACGTATGGGGAAGTTTCGTTTTCAGGATATCTGTTTAATATCAATTATGCGAACGGTTATGGTTATTTTGTGGATATTTTTTTTGCTGTTGACGTTTGTTCGATAGAAAAATGCCCTGATAACCATGAAAGCCTTCTTCAAAAACCTGTTCGATTACAATTACACTACCAGCCAAAAGCTGTGGGATACACTGGATACAAACCGGGGCGCTGCCGTTGATAGATCATTGAAGCTGTATAGCCACATACTCAATGCGCACCAGATCTGGAATAACCGGATCGAACCCCGGCACGCCACATTCGATGTTTGGCAAATGCATGATCTTGACGCCTGCCGGGATATTGATACCGAAAACCACGCCCATACCCTGGACATTATCAATACACTCGATTTAACGTCGTCAAAACAATTTACCATGCGGGGTAAGAAGATTGAAAAGGTAATATCCGATGTGTTGTTTCATGTCATCAATCATTCTACTTACCACCGTGGCCAGATCGCGACAGATTTCAGGCTGGCGGGTATTGAACCGTTGCGGATTGATTTTATTCTCTATGAGTCTTCGTCGGACGTTTAGAACGAATAAGCTCGAAGAGAAATCCTCGAGCTTGTTATATACCTTATAGCGTATAGGTAAAGCCCAGTTGGTAAACCTGCTCGTCCTTCCGGTCAAAGGGGAGCTGGCCGTATGTATAGCTTATAAACAATCCGTTAGATGAAGTAATGGAGGCCGTGAAATACCGGAAGCGGTCAAGCTGTGCAGCGGTGATGGCTGTGCTTGCGCTGAGCTCCTGATAAAAGCGTAGCGAGCTGTTGAAGAAGAGTGTTTGCTCTCCAGCCTTCCCTACAATGGTGCGGAAACCTATCTCCAGGTTTACTCTGGGGAATGGCTTCAGTTCACCAGCGAGCGATTCCCGAAGTGTGTCTTTCTCCGGGTTCACGTAATCAAGCCCTGCTAATAGAATTGGCATGGTGCTTCCGTAAAGTTTCACACCACGTTCGTTCTCGAACCGCGTTAATGAACGGAGCAACGCGAAGGGGTAATCCAGAACATTGAGTCGTGAAAGCAAATCGTTCGCGTTCCATGACTTTATGCCACCACCTACGCGCAGACCAAAGGTATATTGCCGTCTGGAAAAGTCCTGATTCGATTCAATACCGGCATTGACGTCATACCGGAAGATCCAGGAGTTTTTTAAACCAAGCCGTTCGTTAATTGCTTTCCATTCTTTTGAATTACGAATGGCTTCTATTGGCATCGTTGTTAACTTCCTACGTAGCTCAAAGAGTTCTTCGTCAGATTTGGTTTTATCCTTTATGAATACGCCGCCACCAATGTGAAACTGACCGAACGATAATTTTGAGACGAGAAAGTTGTTGGGGTTCACTTCTTTCCGGAAGGCAACGTTCCCCTGGGTACTTAATGCGAACGACATTCCGGTGCGATGGCTATTGTGCTCACGAACCCACGCGCGTTCCAGGTTCAGATTATACGAGAAGCCAAGCGATGCCTGTGTGGAGTCGTCATTCTGGAAAGTTTTAAAGTCGATATCAAACGCATTGAGCCATCGGCCGGCAGAAGAGTCGTTTTTGAAAATGCGACCGATAATAAACTTCCAGACGGTGCTGTGGTATTCAGGATGTGCTTGTAACGAATCTACATGGTCTTCAAGGTTTGTGTTGAATTCACGTTGGAGGGTTGGATCGATAATCACACCCGAGGCTACGTTTTTAATGTCGGGTAGGGTTGCTACTACTTGCGCATACGAATGGAAAGACATAAGCAGCATACCCAGTAACATACATAACCTCATGACGTGGCTTTTTTCTCGTTGATGAACAGGTAGTGCTTGTCGTTTATATCGGCAAGTTGCTCTACGGTTTTACTCTCGTCCATCAAAGCCTCTACCATCGCGCCGAGCGCGGCATTCCGTGATACGTTGCCTTCCAGCTTAACACCGAAAGCGGTGAAGATCTGGTCGATTGTATTCGCCATTAGCGTTGCCTCAATCCGGAGCAGGTCTTTGCTTGCTGTAGGATTGAAAAATGTGAGTTCAGACATTCTTAGTTTACCGGCATCG
>Ga0065165_1003054_pt1 | contig 12539 bp, 10 predicted proteins | sample AraplaMF_Cvi_mMF_FD_63813 | JGI IMG/M metagenome (GOLD analysis project Ga0065165, IMG submission 63813) | Arabidopsis root microbial communities from the University of North Carolina, USA - plate scrape MF_Cvi_mMF (version 2) (version 3) | ecosystem: Host-associated > Plants > Roots >... | reverse complement strand
AGGTTATTACTTCCAGCCACCTTTAAGCCATTACCGTCATGCACCCTGATAAGTTGAAGAAAGCAGTACTTATCCTTCTACTTCTGGTTCTTGTTGTTGTGATACTCAAGTTCGGGCAACCGTTTTTGATGCCCCTGGCGTTTGCGGGATTGTTGTCCATGCTTTTACTTCCACTTACCCGGAAGCTTGAAGGGAAGGGCGTTAATAAGGCCATCGCAACGATATTGCCTATCCTCATGCTGGTTATTTTCTTTGCGGGGTTGATCGCACTGCTCGCGTGGCAAGCTTCAGGCGTTACTGACAGCGCTTCGAAACTTGAACAGCAATTTTCAGAGAAGTACCAGCAGGTACAAGCATTTGTCAGCGATAATCTGGGCATATCGGCCGACAAGCAAAAGCAAATGATGAAATCGCAACAATCATCGGGTCCTGGAAAGCTTGTCGGTACAATCTCGAAAATTGTAGCCGGTATTGGCGGCCTGGCAACCAATACCCTGTTGGTGCTGGTTTACATTTTTCTCATGATATACCTTCGCAAGTATATTAAACGATTCATCCTTCGACTCGTCCGTAATGACCAAAAAGAAAATGCAATAGACATACTTCGTCAATCCCAAAAAGTAACGCAGAAGTATCTCGGTGGCTATGCGGTAATGATAGTAGGACTATGGATTATGTACGGTATCGGATTTTCAATAGCTGGTGTGAAGAATGCGATATTCTTCGCAGTCCTTTGCGGTATACTGGAGATAATTCCCTTTGTAGGGAATCTGGCCGGCACGGCACTAACGCTTGTTATGGTGCTGGTGCAAGGAGGCGATACTAACGCCATTATTGGCGTGGTAATAACGTACGGCCTTGTACAATTTATTCAAAGCTATATTCTAGAACCATTGGTTGTAGGCAGCGAGGTGAACATTAATCCTATGTTTACCATTGGAGGTCTTGTAGCCGCGGAGATTGTTTGGGGGGTTGGAGGAATGGTGCTGGCCATTCCGCTTATGGGCGTAACAAAGATTGTTTTTGACCACATCGACCCGTTAAAACCGTTTGGTGAATTCATGGGAGAAGACAAGAAGGAAGACACCGGCCTTAAGAAGAAAATTACCGGATTATTTCGATCAAAGAAGTGAACGCATAGTGAAGCGTATTCCCATTTACTATGTACCCGTTTCTGCATAGCACTTTTACCGCAATACCATTTTTTTGACGACTTGATCGTTAAAAAGCCCCGTGTTGTCTAATTCATTTATAAAACAACATCGATCATCCGTTTTTAGCGCTGTAACTAAACAGAATGACGATGAAAAATGTATTCAACCTTATGGTCGGGCTGGGCCTCAGCCTGGCCGTGATAGCCTGTAGCCAAGATGACGATACCACGCCTGCAACCCTGGGCTTCACAACCACCACCGCTACCGGCGCAGAAGATGCCGGTAAACAGACCATAACCATAAGCCTTAGCAAAGCCGTTACGACCGATACAGAGATAACATTTGCCCTCGGCGGAACAGCTTCTCTTAACGGAGATTATACCCTCGGCACAACATTGCCCGTTACAATAGCCGCCGGTACTATTTCGACGACGATTGACTTTACTATAATTGACGAAAGTATACTAGAGCCATCCAACGAAACAGTGGTGTTCACCATAACCCAGGCATCCGGTCTCACGCTCACCGGAACCGAAAACCTGACGCATACCTATACCATAGCCGATAACGACGAAACACCTGCCGAGGGCATGCAGGTAGACCTTACGTGGGATCTGGGAACCGGAGCAGATATAGACCAGGCAGACCTCGACCTTTACCTGGCTTACAATGTGACCATTGAAGACGACGCGATAGGTTCATTTGATATTAACGAAGACGTAGTCAGCGCCCACGATACAGGCTTCGAGAGTTTTATTATTCCCGCAGACCTGAAAGACAATGAGTATTACGTTGTAGTGCAATATTTTGAAGGCACCGTGGCAGTGCCGTATCTATTGGGTTTTAGCGAGAGCAGCCTGGGCTATAACGAAAGCGATGGAGACTTTGGAGCAGGCGATGAAGACTACGCTTACTTCTTCGGTCCTATCGTAAAGAACGGCAGCTCGTATGGACGTCAGGCATCGCCGTTATCGAAAAGGTATAAGGTAAGAGCATCGGCAATAAACAGCCGAAAACAATAGCACATGACGAAGTATTATAGCCGGGTATTACAGGGTATAATACCCGGCTATGTAATACTTAGGATCTATCGGGGAATAATGCCCATCTTCTTCATCAGGAAGGTGGCATTCATCTTTTGTGCAAGACCCGGTTTCAATTTATAATCGAACGACAGTTGATCGTTCTCGATGTTCGCTTCAAAACAGTAGTTCGCTATGCGGCCGGGGTATTCATGCTCCAGGTCACCAAGTGCTAAGTCGTGTGTGGCAATAATGCCCAGGCACGGGTGAGGCAGCAGTTGTTTAACCAGCGCCATCGAGCCTGCCTGCTTATCGGTCGAGTTGGTGCCTTTCAATATCTCGTCCAGCAGTATCAGTAGCGGTTTATCGCTGCGAAGTTCATCCATGACCGCTTTAAGCCGGTTCAGTTCCGCGTAGAAGTACGATTGATTGTCTTTCAACGAATCGGCTGTGCGCATTCCCGTGCGCAAAGAGAGTATGGGACAACTGAATGATGCGGCCGCAACCGGAGCGCCGTTAAGCGCCAGGATTACGTTAACACCGAGCGTGCGCAGAAACGTACTTTTACCAGCCATGTTTGCGCCGGTTACAATCAATACACCCGGGCCATCGCCCAGCGTTATATCGTTGGTAACACAAATTTCTAAAGGAATAAGCGGGTGGGCAAGACGTTCCGCAGAGAGCGCCAGTTGGTTGTTGATCGTTGCATATTGAAAGCCCGGGTTGTTAAAGGCGAACGTACCGAAGCTACAAAGTACCTCGGTGTTGCTTACGGCTTCAAGCCACTGCTTAAGGTGAGCCGCATGATCGTGTTTCCATTTTTCCAGCTTGTATACGTATTGCAAATCGTATAACGCGGTTCCGTTGACAACCAGTGTGGTAACAAAATTAAGCCGGGCATTGAAAGAGCTCACCAGCGAAGCCAATTGCTTTACGCTGCTGTGAGCTTGTTGCGCGCTGGCGGCAAGCTGTTGCAGTACAGGAGCCGAAAACGTTTCATTCTCCAGATAATAGAGCAGGCGGGCATACTTTTCGAGTATATACTTCTTACGGCTTATGTATTCGTGAAACGCATTTACACGACGCAGGTGAAGTCCCGTTATGATAAACTGAGCCAGTACACAGAGCATGGCGTACCCACGCAACGGCGACATAAAGAACGACCCCACAATCAAAGCTGCCGTAACAGCCGGAAGAAGAATCAATGTATACCGGTAAAGAGGCTTGGGATAAACAAAGGCAGGTTGGTTAATCCAATGCAGCAATTGCTCGTAGTCCTTGGCATCTTCGTTCATGGCCCGGCCGGCTGCTTCCAGGTTCTGGCGGAAGTCTGCTTTTTGTGCCAGTTCACGTATAGCCTCCTGGTGTTGCCGGATGGCATCAGCACATGCTAACGGTGAACCTAACCGATGTGCGAACGTTGTTCTACCGTTGCGCGTATTGCAGCGATTGAGTGCCTGGAAGAGGGAGCCTTCTCCAAAAATATCAAGGTCGTGTGTGTATGGGTGTTGGCCATCGATAAACTCGGCACCGGTGGTAAAGGCTGAGCGATCGCCATGTAGGGCCTGCAGTTCGTCCGTATTGATCTTTACCAGATTCTCAGTGTGAGTGCCGGTTTTAAACAGTTGTGCATGTTTGCGAACAAGCAGAATAAAGACTGCCAGCAGGGGAAAAACTCCCCAAGCCAATACGGTATTGTTGGCCAGTGCAAAGTAGAGCAGGACCAGAATTGCTACTGCAGTAAGCAAACGTAGGTTTGCTACAAGGTTGATCTTCTTTTTGATCTGTGTGTGTGCGGTAGTGAAGCGGTTAACGCGTTCCTGGTAAAACGCCTGTAGATCGTTCGTTGTCATGTGGCAACCCGGATCAGATAAACGTTTCAATGGTGCGCATTACCTCTTCAAGAGCCTTCTGGTCCGTTTCGTCAAAGTCGTTAAGGGCGTCACTGTCCACGTCAAGCACAAGAAACACTTCACCGTTCTTAAAGGCCGGCAATACAATCTCTGATTTAGATGCGGAGCTACACGCAATGTGCCCTGGAAATGCCTCGACATCGGGCACAAGAATCGTTTTCTTTTCTTTCCACGATGCCCCGCATACGCCTTTACCAAAACCGATGCGTGTACAGGCTATAGGGCCCTGGAACGGCCCAAGTACCAATTCGTTATTTTTTACCAGGTAGAAGCCGACCCAAAAGAAGTTCATGGTTTGCTTCAGTGCGGCGGCTATGTTTGAGAGGTTCGCTACCAGGTCGGGTTCACCGTCGGTAAGTGCTTTTACCTGCGGCAGCAATGTATTGTAACGTTCCTGCTTATCAGCAGAGGCAGCAATGATCAGTTCTTCAGCCATACGTATGTGTTGTTCGCGGTTAGATTGTTATAGTTTATAGATATTCCACGCTCCGGTGCGTACCTCTTGATTGGGCTTCACCATTCAAAGAGCAATTATAAACTCTACTTTGTTTATTCTACAGTCCGGCCACCGAATTCTGTCTTTTAAGAGACTTAACTTTTCGGCAAAAATCACTTTTTCAGGCGTTATAAGCATTTTAAGGGCCGATAGCCAATAAAACGGTTCCCTCAGACTGTTGGTTCTGTTGCGACGTTTATAATTTACCGAAGAGTAGTAAAATTCGCTGTTAGGAGACTCCCACTGGTCAGTGCGTCGCGTGACGCGGGTGGTGATCCAGGCTTCTGGGCACATACGTGGTGAGTGTATCCGTATTTAGCCGCACCTGCCCGGCTATTATGCCTTGTAGTTGAGGGGCGGGTATACCTTTCCCAAATGTCTGTGTTGACTGAAATACGCGTGCTTCATCCCATAAGCCGGCTTCTATAAAGGCTTTCAGCGTTTGCCCGCCGCCTTCTACTACCACGGAGTGCAGCTTACGTCGAAACAAATCCTGGATAAGGTGTTGCAGAAAGTCTTGCTCGGGTAGCCGCGCCAGCGTTAGGTTTGTGTGTTCCTCGTGCTTCATCAGGTTATAGCATACCGTAGGCTGCGCGCCGTTGAAGAAGATAAGCGAGCGGCTGAGTTTAAGAAAGCGATCGATGACGACGCGGGTCGGGTTGCGCCCCGTCCAGTCGCGAACGTTTAACTGTGGGTTATCGTATTGCGCAGTACGTTGACCTATCATAAAGGCGTCTTCTTCTGTACGCCACTTATGTACCAGCTGGCGGGAATAAGCATTGCTGATCCAGCGGGCATCGTAATTCTCACGTGCCACAAAGCCATCGGCTGTCTGCGCCCATTTTAAGATGATGTAGGGACGCTGCTTTTCCATGGCTGTAAAGAAGCGTTTATTCAATGCCCGTCCTTCCTTATCCAGTATACCGGTAATAACCTCAATGCCAGCCGCCCGGAGTTTTTTTATTCCTTCCCCGGCCACAAGGGGGTTGGAGTCGAGGTTGGCTACTACAACACGCTTTACTTTTTCGCGAATCAGCAGGTCGGCACATGGCGGTGTTTTGCCGGTATGCGAACAGGGCTCCAGATTTACATAAATTGTGCTGTTGGGTAGCAGACTTCTATCGGCCACGCTGGCAATGGCGTTTACTTCGGCGTGCGGTCCACCGTATTTTTTATGCCATCCTTCGCCAATAACCTGGCCCTCGTGCACCACCACACTGCCCACCAGTGGGTTAGGACTTACATAGCCGCGGCCCAGGGCCGCTAACTCCAGTGCCCGTTGCATAAACGGCAGGTGCTCAGCATGTGAATGGGCAGATGTAGAAAATGTGCTCACGGTCAATTGGGTATAACACCAGCAAAGGTAATACACCTTTGCCCGATTTGGACGGAGATTTTAAGGTGATGCGTAAATAGCTAATATTGCTGAATGATAATTCATTCACGGCTTTTACTCGAAAGCCTCGTTACCAAACTCAGTCCAGCGCATGGGGCAGACGAGGCGCTGGCCATTGCCTACCTGTTGCTGGAAAACCTTACCGGCATGCCCCGTGCAGATATGATGGCAAATCGCCCCTTCGACTGGACCGATGCCCATAAGGAAAATGCAGATACCATTACCCAACGCCTTCTTACCGGCGAACCCCTTCAATACATCCTCGGGGAAGCCGACTTTTACGGATACCGCTTCACCGTAACACCAGCCGTACTCATCCCCCGGCCGGAGACTGAACTACTTATTGACACCATTCGCACGTACGCCTCCCGGCAGCCAACCACACCGTTGCGCGTGCTGGATATTGGAACGGGTAGCGGCTGCATCGCGATAACGACAGCATTGGTGTGCCGGGCCGAAGTAAGCGCTACCGACATCAGCGAAGCCGCATTGGCTGTGTCGCGTAGCAATGCAGAGCAGCTCAATGCTTCTGTAACATTTGTACAACACGATATACTAATGGACGAATCGCCATTCGCCAACCTGGACGTGGTGGTGAGTAACCCTCCGTATATAGCACTTTCCGAAAAAGCGGCGATGGGGCATAATGTGGTAGGCTTCGAGCCCCACGGCGCATTGTTTGTACCCGATGACGATGCTTTGCTCTTCTACCGGGCATTGGCAATAAAGGCATTCGACATGTTGCGCTCAGGAGGCATGCTGTGTGTAGAAATAAACGAACGGTTCGGCCCGGACGTACGCGATCTTTTTACGCGCATGGGTTATACGCAAAGCGAGATTGTGCGTGACCTCGACGGTAAAGACAGAATTGTAAAAGCATTTAAATCATAATCACGAATACGCGGTATGAAACCATCATCAGTATCATTCATCGGCTCGGGTAACCTGGCATGGCACCTCGCTCCGGCATTGGATAACGTGGGGTTTGCCGTGCGCGAAGTATACAGCCCCAATACGTCGCATGCGCGCGCGCTCGTAGATCGATTGTATGAAGGTCGTGTGCTCGATGAACCCGATTTTTCAGAGAGTGCTTCGAAGATTTTTATTATAGCCGTAACGGATGACGCCATTGCGGAGGTTGTACAGTCGCTCGTATTGCCCGAAGGTGCCATACTGGTGCATACCTCAGGCAGTCAGCCGCTGAGCCTCCTGGAAGGAGGCCCTGCCGCGCTTACCGGCGTATTCTACCCCTTGCAGACCTTTAGTAAAGCCAAGAAAATTGATTTTGCCGATGTGCCTATTTTTGTAGAGAGTGATGATACCAGCGTACAGAAAGTATTGGTGAATATGGCGAAGGCATTGAGCAGGCAAGTTGCCAAAATCGCGTCCGAAGATCGCCAGGCGTTGCACGTAGCAGCCGTGTTTGCGTCCAACTTCACCAATCACATGCTTAGCCTTTCAAAAGCCATCATGGAAAACAGTAAGCTGAACTTCGATATGCTCAAACCCCTTATTGCGGAAACGCTGAATAAAAGCCTGTCGATAGGCCCCGAGAAATCGCAGACCGGACCTGCCCGGCGTGGTGACCTTGAAATCCTGGACCGGCACATGGCGTTTCTGCAGGAAGATGAACCCGTTGCCGAAATCTATAAAGTGATAAGCCAGCACATTGTCGATACCTACCACGAGTCGTAGCACCTCCGGACATAGCCGCACGGTATTGGCCCTAGAGCCCGGTTACAAAGCTGATGATATCATGGTTCCAGTTCTCGCGGTTTGCGGGTGTAAAAACGTCGTGGCCGGCATCGGTATATACTTTCACCATTTTGCGACCGCGCAGATTTTTGTAAATCTTCTGCGTCTCGTCCAGTGTTACCCGTTCGTCATGCATGCCATAGAGCAACAGCGTAGGACACGTTACAGCATTGGCATAGGCCGAAGGATTATGCCCGAAAGCCCAATAACCGTTTTGCACACCGCCCCAAAAGCAAAGCAGCCCTGCCATGGGAAATGCCGGTACACCCATAATCGAAAACCGGGCAGATACCGTTTTATAAAGCGACCCGAATGGGCATTCAAGGATCAAACCGGCAGGGTTTAACGGGTAATCGTTCATGGCTTTCAGTATCGCAGCGGCACCCATAGACGTACCGAACAGCACAATGTGTTGCTCCTTCATCTTCTGCACGTAGTCAAAACATGCTTTCACCTCTGCGGCTTCGGTGTAGCCTACCGACGTACTGTTGCCATCAGAACCACCAGACCCGGTAAAATCGACCAGGAACGTATTAAATCCTAATCCCGAAAGTGTCTCGGCGCGTTCCAGCAGCGATGATTTTTCGCCAGCATAGCCATGAAACAGAATTACGGTGCCCCTGGCTCGCGGCGACTTTATATACCAGCACTCCAGCTTCTGGTCTTTTGGTGTGCGTACCCACAACGTTTCGTAATCCATGACAGGTATTGCCTTGGGTTCGGGATGAGGATTGTCGATGCCTGTAAACAACAGCCCGATCCGTGACGCCAGCGATAACCTGGCCGGATCGCCTGTTCGTGCTGTGGCAGGATCTGTAAAGTGAGTGAATTTATAAGCATGTATATATGCGATAACGTTCGCAACGACAATGGCGGTCAGTATCAGGCAGGCAAGCCACTTACGTTTGGTAGTTGACAACATAGGCAATATTCCTGAGTACCGAAACGAGGGGTATGCCCAATAGGTTATGGTCAATTCTACCTTTTACCTGTATCGTTACCGAAACTCGACAGCAAATTTTTTTGCTTCGCTGGAAGCCGCTAACTTTGATGTACCCAGTGTTTATCGTAATAAAGGCTGGCGGAATGAATAACGTGTAACGATAATTTTTTTAGAATGTCTCAGAATTTAGATTTAAGCCGGCGCCCGCGGCGCAACCGGAAGAGTGAAGTGGTACGGGCCATGGTAGAAGAAACAAAGGTTACCACAAACGACCTCATCTTTCCGCTTTTCTTACTGGAAGGCACAAATAATAAAAGCGAAGTAACTTCCATGCCCGGCATTTATCGGTTCTCTGCCGATCTTATGCTGAAGGAGATTGAATCCTGTATGAAGCTTGGTATTCGCACATTCGACATCTTTCCCGCAGTCGAGGACCACCATAAAGATTCAACCGCAACGAAAAGCTATGCTTCGGACTTCTTTTACCTCCGCGCCCTGCGAGAAATAAAAAAGCAATTCCCCGAAGCCTGCATCATGACCGACGTAGCGATGGACCCCTACAGCTCTGACGGACACGATGGCCTTGTGCGCGATGGCAAAATCCTCAACGACGAAACACTCGAAATCCTTGGCCGTATGGCACTGGCTCAGGCCGAAACAGGAATCGACATCATTGGTCCTTCCGACATGATGGACGGCCGTGTAGGGCACATTCGCCAGGTACTCGATACAAACGGGTTTACCGATGTATCGATCATGAGTTATACCGCTAAATATGCCAGCGGCTTTTATAACCCCTTCCGCGACGCATTGGACTCCGCTCCTAAATTTGGCGATAAGAAGACTTACCAGATGAATCCCGCTAACCGGTCAGAAGCGCTGATTGAGGCTGAACTGGATACACAGGAGGGAGCCGATTTCCTGATGGTTAAGCCGGCATTGCTGTACCTGGACATTATCCGCCTGTTGAAAGACTCCTCCTTATTGCCGATTGCAGCCTACAACGTAAGCGGCGAATACGCTATGGTCAAAGCCGCAGCTGCCAAAGGCTGGCTCGATGGCGACAGGGTAATGCAGGAAAGCCTGCTGAGTATAAAGCGCGCAGGAGCCGATATAATTCTCACCTACTTTGCTAAAGAATTCGCAGAGCAGGCAAAACGCCAGATCGTCTAAAAAAACAAGTTAATATATATGGTCAGCAGGATTTTCGTTATCATCGGAATCATCCTGGCACCGTATTATGTCGAAGCGCAACAGTTGGTGCTGTCGGCAACGGGGCACCTGGAAGTAAAAGGACGCATGCAACACCTGCGCGATGCCGAAGGGTCAGTTATTCTGGACCGCATCGCGCAGGCCCGTTTTGAGTCCATAGATACCGCCGACTCTCCCAACTATGGTTTTGACCGTGCCGTACACTGGTTTAAAATGGAGCTTACCAATACTTCTCAACAAGAAGACTGGATGCTCGAAGTTGCCTATGCGCCGCTGGATCAACTCGACTTCTATATACAAGACAGCGCTTCTGGTAAATGGCTGCATAAAACAGCAGGCGACCTTCAGCCCATTGCCGTGCGTGACCTGCAACATCGCCACCCCTTATTCGCATTTCAGCTCGCCCCAGGCAATAGCCAAACCATCTACCTTCGCGTAAAGACCATATCGTCTATACAGCTGCCGGTAACCATCTGGAGCCGTGAGGCCTTCTTACAGGCATCGTTTCATATACAGATCATAAACGGCATATTCTATGGCGCCATGTTGGTTATGATTCTGTATCAGCTGTTCCTGTTCTCGTTCATGCGCGATCAGACAACGTTGTTCTATGTCTTTACACTGCTTTCCATGGTAAACATCGTAGCCTTCTTTCAGGGGTACACATTTCTGTATTTCTTTCCCGATGCGCCATGGCTCAACGATATCTTCGCCTCGTTTAGTGGACCGGCGTTTATACTATTTTCCACATTGCTCTCCCGTTCCTTTCTGAACCTACGATCGGTGAGTCGCTGGCTGGACAACCTGCTGGTCGGCAACATGCTCATCGACGTGTTTATGGGTATACTCATGTGTGTGTTCTTTCGTCGGGTATCGTACCAATACCACCATTATTTTATGCTTATGCACTGCGTGCTTACCCTGAGCAGCGCAGCCTACTGCCTGGTGCGGCGTTATGTGCCCGCATTGTATTACCTGTTGTCTTGGCTCACCATCCTGTTGGCCACCGCCTTCTTTACCATGAGCAACCTGGGCTTTGTGCCGGGCTATATGAGCACCAACTATACGGGGCTGATGGCAGGCTGTGTATTGCAAATGTTATTCATAGCCTTTGCGCTGGGCGAACGCTGGAACCGCCTTATGCGCGAAAACCAGGAAGCTAAGGAACTTGAAAACGAACGACTGGAGCGTGAGGTACGTCTCCGTACTGAAGAAATAAACCACAAAAACGAACGCCTCGAAGAAGTTATCCGTGTAAAAGACAAACTTTTCTCGGTTGTATCGCACGACATCAAAGGGCCGTTAAGCTCTTTGCAAATGGCGCTTACCCTTACCAAAACCGGCACAGTAAGTCCCGAAGAATTTCAAACCTTAACCGGAGCCCTTGACCAACGGTTTAGCCAGACCACCGAGTTTATCGAAAATCTGTTGCAGTGGGCGCAGATCCAGTTAAAAGGTGGAACGTTCGACCCCGGTAAACTCGATGTGCACCAGCTCTCATCAGCCGTGCTACGCTTACTGGACCCGGAGCTTTGCCGTAAAGACATTGTTATCGAAAATGCAATACAGGAGTCGTTGTACGTATATGCCGATCAGAATATGATCCATTCCGTATTTCGCAATCTCTTAACGAACGCCATCAAGTTTACCGGCAAGGCTGGGCACATAACGTTGCGCAGCCGTCAGGAAGGAAAGTTCGTTGTCTTATCAATAAGCGATACCGGTGTAGGTATTCCTGAAAAAAATCGGAACCGTCTCTTTACGTTAAGCAGCATAACCACACAGGGCACACGGCATGAAAAAGGAACCGGCCTCGGGCTGCTACTCTGTAAAGAGTTTGTTGAAAAGAATGGCGGCCAGATCTGGCTTGAGTCCGAAGTGGCGAAAGGTACTACATTCTTCTTCTCCCTGCCCGAGTATGCCGAAGAAGCGGTAACCTCTGCAGAAGCGCTGGCAGGTGAAGTATGATCCGACCAGACAACACAAGGCCTATTCTGTTTTTATAATATCCAGTTTGAATCCCACCCCATGGTAGTTCACGATTTGTACGGAAGGGTCTTCCTTCAGATACTTACGGAGCTTTGAAATAAACACGTCCATACTACGGCCCATGAAATAATCGTCGTCTCCCCAGATGTGCCGTAAAATCTCTTCACGCTTCAACACACGGGTGCGATTTACATACAGCAGGCGCAGCACGTCGGCCTCTTTTTGGGTGAGTTTCTTCTCGCCGGTAGCATGCCTGAGCGAAAGGTTGGTATAATCGAAGGCGTATCGCCCTACCGTAAAATTTTTTTCTTCAATCACGACCTCTTCCGGCTCCTGGCTACGACGCAAAAAAACCTCGATACGATAAAACAGTTCCTCCAGGCTAAACGGCTTGGTTATATAATCGTCGGCACCGGTGCTAAAGCCCTGGAGTTTATCTTCCATCATCGCCTTGGCGGTAAGGAATAAAATCGGCACATGGCTGTTCTTACTACGCACGGACCGTGCAAGACTGAAGCCGTCTTTACGCGGCAACATCACATCAAAAATGCAGAGGTTGTAGGTATCGGTAAAAAACGATTGCTCGGCTGTTTCACCATCTGTACACAGCGTTACATCATAGCCTTTAATGGCTAGGTTGTCCTTAATAACGAAGCCCA
>Ga0065165_1003051_pt1 | contig 12552 bp, 11 predicted proteins | sample AraplaMF_Cvi_mMF_FD_63813 | JGI IMG/M metagenome (GOLD analysis project Ga0065165, IMG submission 63813) | Arabidopsis root microbial communities from the University of North Carolina, USA - plate scrape MF_Cvi_mMF (version 2) (version 3) | ecosystem: Host-associated > Plants > Roots >... | reverse complement strand
GCTTCGCCCGGACCCTCATCCGGCTGCCGCCACCTTCTCTCCCACGGGGACTACCTTCGGGTCGCCGGAGGGAGAAGGGTTCGAAGTTGGGGACTGAGGTGGCCCGTGGGCAAAGGACCGGGGGCTGCTATACAGTGCGGACCCATGTACAGCATTGTCCTGGTCGATGACCACGCCATAGTCCGCGAAGGCTTCAAGCGGCTGATCGAATTGGAGCCGGACCTCGAGGTGGTGGCCGAGTGCCGCAGCGCCGACGACGCGGTGGAAGCCGTGAGCCAGCGCCGCCCCGACCTGGTCGCCCTGGACCTCTCCCTGCCCGACGGCAGCGGCCTGCCGCTGATCGAGCACCTGCGCAGCGTGGCCGACCAGACCCGCATCGTGGTGCTGAGCATGCACGACGGCGAACCGTATGTTTCCGAAGCGCTGCGCCGCGGCGCCAGCGGCTACGTCACCAAGGGCGTGGCGCCGGAAGAGCTGGTGGCCGGCCTGCGCGCGGTGATGCAGGGCGAGTGTTTCCTGAGCTCCGATTTGCGCCAGCGCCGCGCCGAACGGCCGAGCGAGGCGCTGGATCCGATCAACCGCCTCACCAGCCGCGAGCGCGAGGTGTTTCTGCTGCTGGCGGAAGGGCGTGCGCCGAAGCAGGTGGCAGGTGAGTTGGGGATCGGACAGAAGACCGTCTACATCCACCGCGCCAGCCTGATGGGGAAGCTGGGGGCGGGGTCGGAACTGGATCTTTACCGGATGGCGAGCGAGCGGGGGTTGTTGCCGCGGCGCGAGGGGAAGGGCTGAGGCTTCAGCCTTTCAAGCTAGCCACAACCTCTCCCGTCATTCCGGCGTAGGCCGGAATCCAGTAGCGGGGCGCCTGATAAATGCGTGGGCGTTCAAAGGCATGGCCTTTGTGCTTTTCGCGATAATCCGACGCTGACGTCACTGGATTCCTGCCTGCGCAGGAATGACGAGCAAAAGCTCAGGCCGTCTGCGCCCTATCCAGCATCTGCTTCGCGTGCGCCCGCGTCTCCTTGGTGATCTCCACCCCGCCCAGCATCCGCGCCAGCTCGTCGCGACGTCCGTTCGCATCCAGCTTCTCGATCCGCGTCTGCGTCGAACTGCCGTCGCTGTGCTTGCTCACCCGCAGATGCGCATGCCCCTGCGCCGCCACCTGCGGCAGATGGGTGACGCACAGCACCTGCCGCTGGCCGCCCAGGGCGCGCAGCTTCTGGCCGACCACTTCGGCCACGGCGCCGCCGATGCCGGTGTCCACTTCGTCGAACACCATGGTGCCGACCGTGTCCTTGCCCAGCGTGGCCACTTCGATGGCCAGGCTGATGCGTGCCAGTTCGCCGCCGGAGGCCACCTTGCGCAGCGGGCGCGGCGGCTGGCCGGGGTTGGCGCTGACCAGCAGCTCGCAGCGTTCGCGGCCCTGCGGGTCCGGTTCGTCGCTGCCGGCCGGTTCCAGCTCGATCACCAGCTGGCCGCCGGCCATGCCCAGTTCCGACATCAGCGCGCCGACTTCCTTGCCCAGTTTGGCGGCCGCCGCCGTGCGGGCTTTGCTGAGCTTCGTCGCCGCGGCGTCGTAATCGCGGCGCAGCTGGTCGCGCTGGGCGGCCAGCTGTTCCAGCGCTTCGCCGGCGCCTTCCAGTTCGGTGAGTTCCGCGCGCAGGGCGGCGGTTTTCTCGTGCAGGTCGGACACCGGCGTGCGGTGCTTGCGCGAGAGCTCGTGCAGGCGGGTGAGGTGGGTGTCGACCTCGGTGTAGCGCTCCGGGTCCAGGTCCACGTCCTGGGCGTAGCGATTGAGGCCGTCGGCGGCTTCGCCCAGCTGGATGGCGGCGTCGTCCAGTAGCTGCAGCAGCGGGGCGAGGCGGTCGTCCAGGGCGGCCAGCTTGTCCAGGTCGGCGTGGGCGCGGGCCAGGGCGCGGCTGAGCGCCAGCTCGCTGTCGCCGTCGATCAGCTCGGCCACGCCGGAGGCGCCTTCGGCCAGCCGGCCGGCATTGGCCAGGCGCTTGTGGCTGGCTTCCAGCTCCGCCAGTTCGGCCGGGGCCAGCACCCATTGCTCCAGTTCCGCCGCCTCGTGGCGCAGCAGTTCCAGGCGCTGCTCGCGGTCTTCGCCGCCGCTGAGCTTGCGGATGCGCGCGCCGGCCTCGCGCCACTGCACGGCGCTGTCGCGGGCCTGGGCCAGCAGTTCGTCGTGGCCGGCGTAGGCGTCCAGCAGTGCCATCTGGTGGGCGCGGGAGAGCAGGGCCTGGTGCTCGTGCTGGCCGTGGATTTCCACCAGCAGGGTGGCCAGCTCGCCGAGCTGGCTGGCGCTGGCCGGACGGCCGTTGATCCAGGCGCGCGAGCTGCCCTCGGCGCGGATCACCCGGCGCAGGCGGCAGCTGCCGTCCTCTTCGTCCAGTTCCTCGCTGCGCAGCCATTCGCGCGCCTCGGGCAGGGCGGCCAGGTCGAATTCGGCGGCCAGTTCCGCGCGGTCGCTGCCGGCGCGGACCATGCCGCTGTCGGCGCGGCCGCCGGCCAGCAGCAGCAGGGCGTCGACCTGCAGGGACTTGCCGGCGCCGGTCTCGCCGCTGACCACGGTAAGGCCTGGGCCGAAGGCGATCTCGGCTTCTTCTACTACTGCGAAATGGCGGACGTAGAGCGAGGTAAGCATGGGGTATCGCGTCGGTGAGTCGGAGGATTGTAAAGGCAGACCCCGGCGGGGAGGAGCGGGCCTGAACGCCCCCGGTACCAGCCCCCGCCTGTCCGGTTTTCTTGCAAACTAGCGGACCAAACCTTATTTCTTAGCCGTCTCACGGATTGCCACAGCGCGCATGTCACGACCTCTCGCCCACGACCTGGATATCCGCGCCCGGCGGCTGCTGCGCACGCTGATCGCGCAGTACCTGGCCGACGGCGAGCCGGTGGGATCGCGCACCCTGTCGCGCTCCTCCGGGCTGGACGTCAGCCCCGCCACCATCCGCAACATCATGGCCGACCTCGAAGACGCCGGCCTGGTCGCCTCGCCGCACACCTCGGCCGGCCGCGTGCCGACGCCGCGCGGCCTGCGCCTGTTCGTGGACAGCCTGATCGAGCTGCAGCCGCTGCCGCACGAGGAGATGGCCCGCCTGCAGCGCGAGCTGCCGGCCGGCCCCACCACCACGCGCGACCTGCTGGGCAACGTGTCCAGCCTGCTCTCGGCCATGACCCATTTCGCCGGCGTGGTCACGGTGCCGCGGCAGGTGGATTTCCCGCTGCGCCATATCGACTTCGTGGCCCTGCCCGAGGCGCGCGTGCTGGTGATCCTGGTGTTCTCGGACAACCAGGTGCAGAACCGCGTGATCCAGCTGGCCAAGCCATTGGACCCGGGCGAGCTGGAACAGGCCGCCAATTACCTCAATGCGCATTTCGCCGGGCTGCGCCTGGACGACATCCGCGCCCACCTGCTGCGCGAGCTGCGCGAGGCCAGCAGCGAACTGAACCGGATGATGTCCAGCACGGTGGAGCTCGCCGCCGCCTCGTTCGCGCCGCAGAGCGAGAGCGACGACGTGCTGGTCAGCGGCCAGACCAACCTCATGGGCTACGCCGAACTGGCCAACCTGGAGCGCCTGCGCGAGCTGTTCGAGGCGTTCCAGAAGAAAAACGAGCTGCTGCAGCTGATGGAAGTGTGCGCCCGGGCGCCGGGCGTGCGGCTGTTCATCGGCGAGGAATCGGGCTTCGCGGCACTGGACGGCTGCAGCGTGGTCACCGCCACCTACGGCACCCAGGGGCGCGTGCTGGGGGCGGTCGGGGTGATCGGCCCCACCCGCATGGCCTACGAGCGGGTGATCCCGGTCGTGCAGGCCACGGCCGGCGTGCTGAGCGACGCCTTGAATCGCGCCGCCACGGCCTTATAACCGCCACGGGAGGCGGGGTTACCCGCGCAATGTAGGGAGGTCGGCACGCCGTGCCGGCCATGTTTGGGTTTTGGAGTCTTTCATGCAGAACAACGACCAGCAGGTGCCCAGCGGGGCGCCCGAGGCCAACGCGCCGGACGCGCAGGCCCACGCCGAACTCGAGGCCTTGAAGGCCCGGGTCGCCGAACTCGAAGCCGCCAACACGGAGCTGCGCGACACCGTGCTGCGCGAGAAGGCCGAGATCGAGAACCAGCGCCGCCGCCTGCACCGCGACGTGGAGCAGGCCCGCCGCTTCGCCAACGAAAAGCTGCTCAACGAGCTGCTGCCGGTGTACGACGGCCTGGAAATGGGCCTGACGGTGGAAGGCGGCGACGTGGCCAGCGTGCGCGAGGGCATCGCGCTCACGCTCAAGTCGCTGCTGAAGATCGCCGAGAACAACGGCCTCGTGCAGGTCGACCCGGTCGGCCAGCCGCTGGACCCGGAGCGCCATCACGCGGTGAGCATGGTGGAAGCGCCGGGCAAGGCGCCGAACACGGTGGTCAGCGTGCTGCAGAAGGGCTACGTGCTGAACGACCGCCTGCTGCGTCCCGCGCTGGTCGCGGTCGCCAAGGACTGACCTGGGTTTGGCCGCCTGAACGCGGCCACGCCGACAGCTTCAAAACACCAGAGAAGGGTCCGCCGGCGCGTTGAATCGCCTGAGCCGGGCCCCATTTGACCAGACATCGCGGCCGCGGGGCCGCATCGAGATTCGGAGCATACAGACATGGGCAAGATCATCGGCATCGACCTGGGTACGACCAACTCCTGCGTCGCCATCATGGACGGCAGTACGGCCAAGGTCATCGAGAACTCGGAAGGCGATCGCACCACGCCTTCGATCGTCGCTTTCACCAAGGACGGCGAAGTGCTGGTGGGCGCGCCCGCCAAGCGCCAGAGCGTGACCAACCCGAAGAACACCTTCTACGCGGTGAAGCGCCTGATCGGCCGCAAGTTCACCGACGCCGAGGTGCAGAAAGACCTGCACATCGTGCCGTACGGCATCGTCGCGCACGACAACGGCGACGCCTGGGTCAGCACCGCCGACGGCAAGAAGATGGCGCCGCAGGAGATCTCGGCGAAGGTGCTGATGAAGATGAAGAAGACCGCCGAGGACTATCTCGGCGAGCCGGTCACCGAAGCGGTGATCACCGTGCCGGCCTACTTCAACGACAGCCAGCGCCAGGCCACCAAGGACGCCGGCAAGATCGCCGGCCTGGAAGTGAAGCGCATCATCAACGAGCCGACCGCGGCGGCCCTGGCCTACGGCCTGGACAAGAAGGGCGGCGACCGCAAGATCGCGGTGTACGACCTGGGCGGCGGCACCTTCGACGTGTCGATCATCGAGATCGCCGACGTCGACGGCGAGAAGCAGTTCGAGGTGCTGGCCACCAACGGCGACACCTTCCTGGGCGGCGAAGACTTCGACCTGCGCGTCATCGACTACCTGGTGGAAGAGTTCAAGAAGGACCAGGGCATGGACCTGCGCAAGGACCCGCTGGCCCTGCAGCGCCTCAAGGACGCGGCCGAGCGCGCCAAGATCGAGCTGTCCTCCAGCCACCAGACCGAAGTGAACCTGCCGTACGTCACGGCCGACGCCTCGGGCCCGAAGCACCTCAACATCAAGCTGACCCGCGCCAAGCTCGAAGCGCTGGTGGAAGACCTGGTCAAGCGCACCATCGAACCCTGCCGCACCGCGCTGAACGATGCGGGCCTGCGCGTCTCGGACATCGACGAGGTGATCCTGGTCGGCGGCCAGACCCGCATGCCCAAGGTGCAGGAGTCGGTGAAGGACTTCTTCGGCAAGGAGCCGCGCAAGGACGTCAACCCCGATGAGGCCGTGGCCGTGGGCGCCGCGATCCAGGGCGGCGTGCTGGGCGGTTCGGTCAAGGACGTGCTGCTGCTGGACGTGACCCCGCTGTCGCTGGGCATCGAGACCATGGGCGGCGTGATGACCAAGCTGATCGAGAAGAACACCACGGTGCCGACCAAGGCCTCGCAGGTGTTCTCCACCGCCGACGACAACCAGACCGCGGTGACCGTGCACGTGCTGCAGGGTGAGCGCGAGCGCGCCAGCGCGAACAAGTCGCTGGGCAAGTTCGACCTCACCGGCATCGATGCCGCGCCGCGCGGCATGCCGCAGATCGAAGTGACTTTTGACATCGACGCCAACGGCATCCTGCACGTGTCGGCCAAGGACAAGAAGACCGGCAAGGAACAGAAGATCGAGATCAAGGCCGGCTCGGGCCTGTCCGAGGAGGAGATCGCCCGCATGGTCGCGGACGCCGAGGCCAACAAGGAAGAAGACCGCAAGTTCCAGGAACTGGTCAGCACCCGCAACAAGGCCGACCAGCTGGTGCACGCCACCCGCAGCGCGCTGAAGGAGCACGGCGGCAAGGTGCCGGGCGAGCAGCTGAGCACGATCGAAGGCGCGCTGTCGGAGCTTGAGAAGGCGAAGGACGGCGACGACAAGGCCGCGATCGAGGCGAAGATCGAGAAGCTGGAGCAGGCCGCGCAGGCGCTGAACGCGGCGGCCCAGGGCGCCGGTGCCGGTGGTCCGCAGGCCGGCCCGCAGGGCGGCGCTTCCGGTGCGGCCGACGACGTGGTCGATGCCGAGTTCACCGAAGTGAAGGGCGACGACAAGAAGTGATGGAGCGGCCGTCATGGCCGATCTGACGCAGCCCGCGCCTGGGGAAACCGAGGCGCGGGCTGTTTCGTGAGGAGAGTCATGGATCGCCGCCGATTCATGGAAAGCAGCGATCCAAGTCGGAAACCAGCATGAGCAAGCGCGACTATTACGAAATCCTCGACGTCGAACGGACGGTGACCGAGGTCGAACTGAAGAAGTCCTTCCGCCGCCTGGCGATGAAGTACCACCCGGACCGCTGTCCGGACGATCCGCATGCGCAGGAGAAGTTCAAGGAGGCCAAGGAGGCCTACGAGGTGCTGTCCGATCCGCAGAAGCGCTCGCTGTACGACCAGCACGGACACGCCGCGTTCGAAGGCGGCATGGGCGGGCGCGGCGCCGGCGGCTTCGGCGACATGGGCGATATCTTCGGCGACATCTTCGGCGACATTTTCGGCATGGGCGGCGGCGGGCGCGGACGCACGCGCCGCGGCGCCGACCTGCGCTACCTGATGGAACTGGATCTCGAGGAAGCCGTGTTCGGCGTCGAGAAGAACATCCAGGTGCCGACCCAGGTGAACTGCCACCACTGCAACGGCTCCGGCTCCGAAGACGGCAAGACCGCGCAGTGCCGCACCTGCAACGGCCACGGCCGCGTGCGCATGCAGAACGGCATCTTCTCGATCCAGCAGACCTGCCCGCATTGCGGCGGCGCCGGCCAGACCATCGAGAAACCCTGCCGCCCCTGCCGCGGCGAAGGCCGCCTGGAAGAAAACCGCACGCTGTCGGTGCGCATTCCGGCCGGCGTGGACACGGGCGACCGCATCCGCCTCACCGGCCAGGGCGAAGCCGGCGGCGCGGGCGCCGAGGCCGGCGACCTGTACGTGGAAGTGCACGTGCGCGACCACGCCATCTTCCAGCGCCAGGGCAACGATCTTTACTGCGAGCTGCCGATCCGTTTCGGCCAGGCCGCGCTCGGCGCCGAGCTGCTGGTGCCGACGCTGGAAGGCGAGGTGTCGATCCAGGTGCCGCCGGAAACCCAGACGGGGCAGCAGTTCCGCCTGCGCGGCCGCGGCGTGAAGTCGGTGCGCAGCGGGCGCACGGGCGACCTGATCTGCCACGTGGTGGTGGAAACCCCGGTGCGCCTGACCAGGCAGCAGCGCGAGCTGATGGAGCAGCTGGAAGCCACCTTCACCCACGACGACGCCGACCAGCACACGCCGCGCGCCAAGACCTGGGTGGATGGCGTGAAGCAGTTCTGGTCGCGCGTCACGTCGTAACAGCCGATCTTTGTCGGGATGTTGCGCCGGCGCGTGCCGGCGCTAGCATCGCCGCTTCACCGTCCGCAGGAGTTCCCGCATGAGCCGTCCTCTCCGCCTCGCCGTCGTCGGCGCCACGGGCCGCATGGGACGCGCCTTGCTGGACCTGCTGAAGGACGACGCCCGGTTCGAGGTGGTGGCGGCGCTGGCCTCGTCGTCGCGGCTGGGCGAGCCGGTGCATGCCGGCGAGGAAGGCCTGCGCTACACGCGCGAATGGCCGGCCGTGGCGCCGGAGGTGGCGATCGATTTCAGCGGCCCCGCTGGTCTCGGCGCCGCGCTTGCGCACTGCCGTGCGCACGGGATCGCCCTGGTCACCGGCACCACGGGGCTGGATCAGGCGCTGCAGGATCAACTCGCCGCCGCCACGCACGACATCCCCGTACTGCGCGCCGCCAACTTCAGCCTCGGCGTGGCCGTGCTGCGCCGCCTGGTGCGCGAAGCCGCGGCGGCCCTGCCGGACTGGGACCTGGACATTCTCGAAGCCCACCACAACCGCAAGGTGGACGCGCCCTCCGGCACTGCGCTGGCGCTGGGCGAAGCGGCGGCTGCCGGACGAAACGTGTCCTTGAGCGACAGCGCCGTCTATGCCCGCGAAGGCACCACCGGCCCGCGCGAGCACGGCAGCATCGGCTTTGCCGTGGTGCGCGGCGGCGACATCGTCGGCGAGCACGAGGTGTGGGTGATCGGGCAGGGCGAGCGGGTAGAACTCAATCACCGCGCCACCGACCGCTCGATCTTCGCCCGCGGCGCCATCGAAGCCGCGCACTGGCTGGCCGGCCGCCAGCCCGGCGCCTGGGACATCGACACCATGTTGTCCGAGCGCCTGCGGCGCTGAGCGGCTTGCTGCGGCCCGGCGGCGCCGCTACCATGCCGCCCGTTGTCATTGGGGAGTAGCCATCCTCGCTCCCGGAAGCTTCGCTTCCACTACCAGAGGAATTCGCGTCAACAGACTTGAAGCTTCGGCTTCATGGCGCGAATGGCAGCCGCTACCGGTCACGGTGGCCGCATGCCCGGCGAGACCTTTGGCGCGACGCGCTTGCCCGGCCGGGCGAGGTGCGTCGTTGCCATCGGTTATCCGCTCGCCCGGCCTAGGATTCGAAGCCCATGCTCACCGCCTTCCTGTTCCTGCTCTCGGCCGGCGCGATCTACGTCGCCTGCGAATACTTCGTCAACGGCGTCGAGTGGTTCGGGCGCAAGCTCAACCTTGGCGCCACCGCCACCGGCACCGTGCTGGCCGCGTTCGGCACGGCGCTGCCGGAAAGCGCCGTCACCTTCGTCGCGGTGGTGCTGGGCCGCACGCCCGAGCAGAAGGACATCGGCGTCGGCGCCGCGCTCGGCGGCCCGCTGGTGCTGGCGACGATCGCCTATGCGGTGGTCGGCCTGGCCTTGTGGGCCAATCGCCGCCGGCTGCAGCGCACCGACAACCTGGTGCGCGTGGAGCACGGACGCCTGGCGCGCGACCAGGGCTGGTTCCTCGCCATCTTCGTGGTCAAGTGCGGCCTGGGCCTGATCGCGTTCGCGTGGAAGCCCTGGCTGGGCGTGCTGTTCCTGGCCGCGTACGGCCTGTACGTGTGGCGCGAGCTGCAGAACGCCGACACCGCGCCGGAAGAAGAGGAACTGGAGCCGCTGAAATTCCAGCCCAAGGCGCTGGACCCCGCGCTGTCGCGCGTGCTGCTGCAGACCACGCTGGCGCTGCTGGTGATCGCCTTCGCCTCGCATACCTTCGTCAAGCAGATCGAGGCGATCGGCCTGGCCCTGCAGCTGTCGCCGCACCTGGTGGCGCTGGTGCTGAGCCCGGTGGCGACCGAGCTGCCGGAGACGGTGAATGCGCTGATCTGGGTGCGCCAGGGCAAGGAGCGGCTGGCGCTGGCGAACATCTCCGGCGCCATGATGATCCAGGCCACCATTCCCAGCGCGCTGGCGATCTTCGCCACGCCGTGGCTGTTCGATGCGCCGCTGATGGTGGCCGGCGTGCTGACGGGCGTGGCGGTGATCGCGCTGTGGTGGCTGTTCCGCCGCGGCCGCGTGGATGCGCGCTGGATGGTGCCGGTGGGCGGCCTGTACGGCGTGTTCGCGCTGTACGTGGCCTGGCATTTCGCCGCGTGAGCCGCGGGGCGCTGCCCACGGGCAGCGCCGTTCAGCCGTGGAAGCCGCTGCCGCCGCTGTAGAGCAGCCCGAAACAGGCTGCCACCAGCAGCAGGAGCACGGCGATCACCGAGGCCAGCCCCAGCAGCATGCCCCCGCCGGTGCGCGTGCGCCCGCGCACCAGCAGCACCACGGCCCATACCACCACCGCCACCGGCGGCAGCGGCCACAGCATGGCGTTGGTCTGCAGCACGGCGACTTCGCCGCCGATCATTACGGCCCAGGCGATGCCGATGCCGGCCCATAACGAGCCGCGCTGGTCGGGTGCCGGGCGCGGAGGAGTGGGCACCGGCGGCGCAGCGTTCTGGCCGGGGCCGGGCGACTGTTCGCTCATGCGTTGCTCCTTTCGATGGCGCGCGCCTGTTCGATCTCCTGCCGCAAGACGCGCAGCTTCTGCGCCTTGTCGTCGCGATAGAACAGGTTGAAGGTATCGAACGGCACGATGCGCCCGTCCGGCTGCGCGATATGCACGCAGGATTTCTTCACCGCGCGCAGGTCGAAACCGTGCGCGTCGATGAACTGCATGATCAGCACGCGGAACACGTTGCGGTACGACAAGTCGTTAGGCGCCTGCACCTGCGGCAGGCAGCACAGCAGGTCCGACAGCGAGCAGGCCTGCGATTCCGGCGAATGATTGGTGGCGAACAGCTCGAACACATGCGCGCGCAGTTCCTCGTCGCGCTCCACCACGATGGTGTTGCGGCCCTTGTTCACCAGGGTTTCCGGCGAGACGAAGCGGGTCAGCGGCAGCACCTGCTCGCCGAGCTTCAGCGCATAGGCCATGGCCAGGCAGTCCGGATTGCACGGCACCGGGATCAGGTCGTCGGGCTGGAACAGCGGGCTCTGTTCCAGGATGCGCCGGCGCACTTCGCTCAAGGTGAGGCGGTCGCGTTCCGGTTCGTAGCCTTCCAGCCGTCCGGCCGCCTGGATCGGCTGGAAAGTCACGCCGCGCACGCAGGGCTGGGTGAGGGCGAAGTCGATGATCTCGCCCAGCTCGCCGTCGTTGAGGCCTTTCTTCACCGTCACCACCAGGGTGGTGGAGATGTCGTGGCGGTTCAGATGCTCCAGCGCCTTCAGCCGCACGTCGCGCAGGCGGGCGCCGCGCAGGTCCTTGTGCACCTCGTCGCGCAGCGAATCGAACTGCAGGTACAGCTCGAAGCCCGGCAGGTACTCGGCCAGGCGCGCGGCGAAATCCGGCTCCTTGGCGATGCGCAGGCCGTTGGTGTTGACCATCAGGTGGCGGATCGGGCGTTGCCGCGCCGCGTCCAGGATGGCGAAGAAATCCGGATGCACGGTGGGTTCGCCGCCGGAGATCTGCACCACGTCCGGCTCGCCCTCGTTTGCCACCACCGCGTCGAGCATGCGCTCCACCGTGGCCAGATCGCGGAAGCCTGGGCGGTGCGGGCCGCTTTCGGCATAGCAGACCGGGCAGCGCAGATTGCAGTGGTCGGTGATCTCCACCAGCGTGAGGCAGGAGTGCTGCATGTGCTCCGGGCACAGACCGCAGTCGTAGGGGCAGCCGTAGTGCTGCGGCGTGTTGAAGCGCTGCGGCAGTTCCGGCGGCTTGATATAGATCTCGCGGCACTGCCGGTAATACGCCGCGTCGTCGGCCAGCAGCACGCGTTCGCGGCCGTGCTGCGGACACCATTTCTCCAGATAGACGCGCTCGTCCTTGATCAGGATCTTCGCTTCGACCCGGCGCAGGCAGGTGCTGCAGATCGAGATCGCGCTGTCGTAGAACAGATACGGCCTTACCTTGGCTCCCATGCGCCTCTCCTGGCGAACAGCACCCGCAGGATGCGGGGCAGCTCGCGATGGTAATAAAGCAGTCCGGCCACGCACAGAAGCTGCAGGCCGGACAGCGCATGCAGATAGGCGTAGGGCAGGGGCTTGATGAATTCGACCAGCAGCCGGAACGACAGGTAACCGATCATGAAGGAGCGGAAGCGGTCGCCGGGTTCGGCCAGCGCCTGGCGGCGCGCATGGATCAGCGCGTACTGCGCCAGCAGGAAGGCGATCTCGTAGAGCTGGGTGGGATGCCGCGGCATGCCGTCGCCGAAGTCGACGCCCCAGGGCAGCGCGGTCGGGTTGCCATAGGTGTGATCGTTCAAGCCGGCCAGGAAGCAGCCGACGCGGCCGATGCACATGCCCACGGTCAGCGGCAGCACGAAGGCATCGCCGGTGGAGTTGCGCACGCCGGCGATCTTCTTGGCCAGTTCCACCCCGGCCAGGCCGCCGAGCAGGGCGCCGACGATGGACTTGCCCTCCAGCAGATGCCACAGGTTGGGGAAGTCGCGGAAGGCGGCCAGCGGATCGTCCAGCCAGAACGCCAGCTTGGCCCCCAGGGCCGCGCCGACGATGGCGCCGACGGCCACCCAGGCCACATGGTCGTCATGGCTGAAGGCCTGGGGCGCCAGCTTGCGGCGCGTCCACAGGAAGGTCCGGAAGCCGATGGCGTAGGCCAGGGCCTCGAACAGGGTATGCAGCGCGACCGGACTCACCCTGGCCGGCCCGCCGCGCTCACGGCTCGACCGCGCTGGCATCCAGGCGGGTCAGTTCC
>Ga0065165_1003050_pt1 | contig 12558 bp, 14 predicted proteins | sample AraplaMF_Cvi_mMF_FD_63813 | JGI IMG/M metagenome (GOLD analysis project Ga0065165, IMG submission 63813) | Arabidopsis root microbial communities from the University of North Carolina, USA - plate scrape MF_Cvi_mMF (version 2) (version 3) | ecosystem: Host-associated > Plants > Roots >... | reverse complement strand
GTGGTTGAAGGCGAGGAGTTCGAAGCTGAGTTTGTTGTTTACCGGGACATGTTGCTGGTATGCTGTGGTTACTGTAGGCACTAAGGCTTCGGGGAATGTGAGGTCTTTTGCGAAGTCTATGGTATGGTTGTAGTTCCAGGCTTCTGTTATGAGTAAGAGTGTTCCGTTGTCGGTACGTTCCCAGATGTTGCTGTATTTGCCGTTGAGGATATAGGTTTTTTGATTGGTTTTGTGAAGGAGCTTTTGTGTGAAGCGTCCGAATTCTACGACACGTTTTCCGAGGTCGAGTATTTCAATTGTTTCGCGGGTGTATGTGCTGATGTCGAAGCGTATGGTATATGCGTTGTAGTATGCCAGTGCGTTGGGTTTGGTCATTACTGTTTTTTGAAATTCGGGCATTAACCGGATATCGGCAGCAAGGTAAGCGGCGATGTCTTCGGGCTTTTTGTTGCGGATGGCTTGTGTGTATTCGGACTGGAAGCGCTTGAGGAAAACACGTGTTTTTTCGTTGGGTGTGATTTCGGTTTGGGCTATTGCTGTTGTGGTGCAGACGGCGATGAATATTGTTGCGAGTTGGATTGTATTCATGTGGGGTATATGGCTACGGTGTTGTTAATGTAGCTGTATACCGTTGTTTATGGAAGTTTGATTGATGTGAGGCGCCGTGGTGTATGCTAGTGGCGGCATTTTATTGACGAGGTGTGAAGCAATAGCGGACGGTTACGCCGGGGGCGTATGACTATGTTGATGATACCTACAGCGTGGTTTTTGCAGGCAGCAACGCCAACCATCGCTGGGTTGGCTTTCGTTTTTAATGACGCTGTTGCTGTGATATGCGGTGGGGTGCTATTGGGCTTCGTCAGTTTGAAAACTAACACGATCGTAGGCACAGTTCCTCGGGGCTGACCTTTCGTTCAGCCCCAGGGAGAGGTTATTTTTCGATGGTGCGGATTGGGCGGCAGGGGTTTCCGGCGGCGAAGGTGTCTGAGGGGATGTCTTTGGTGACGACACTGCCGGCTCCGATCACGCAGCGGTCGCCGATGGTTACGCCGGGGCATATTACTACGCTGCCGCCTATCCATACGTCTTCGCCGATGGTTATGGGCTTTGCGTATTCGAGACCGGATGCGCGTTCTATGTGGTTTATGGGGTGTGTGGCGGTGTAGATCTGTACGTTTGGTCCGAAGAGTGTTCGGCTTCCGATGGTGACGTAGGTGACGTCGAGTACGACGCAGTTGAAGTTGAAGAATACGTTTTCGCCGACGCGCATGTTGTATCCGTAATCGCAGTAGAATGGTGGCTGTAGCCAGAGGCCATTTTTGGCGTTTGGTATGAGGTCTTTGAGGACACGTTTACGAAGGTCTGTTGCGTCTTCGCGGCTATCGTTAAGTTCTTTTATGAGCAGGCGTGTACGGAGGCGGTCGTCGGAGAGTTCTTTGTCCAGCGCGTTGTATAACTCGCCGGCAAGCATTTTTTCTTTCTCGGTTTTCATACCTCTAAAATAGCAAAGGTCTGATGGTTTCGGAGCGTTTTTTTTTGAACGGCTTCGTTGGATCAGACCTTTGTATTTATGGTGTTTTTAGTTAACGCGTCGGACTTTGAATGTGCAGGTGAGGGTGTGTACGGATGTGTAATTGTTGTTGTCGGTTGATATGAGTTGACTTGAGAAGCTTCCGGATATATATCCGCCTACTTTGCCGTACTCTGTGATTGTTACTTTTATGGGTACGGGCCAGTTTCCTCTTCCTCCGGGGAGTGCCTGAGTGAAGATGTCGGTTACGGTGTGTTCGCCGGTTTTGTTGTCGGGTCCGGTGATCTGGAAGGCCATTTTTTGATTTGTGTTTGGTTCGCCGCTCAATGTTAATATTTGTGTGGCGTTGCCGAGGTAGTATGCTGCCATGGTATCGGCGGTTTCCTGGATTACGACGGTTGGGCCGCTATCTACCGAGTATGCAATACGACCGACGGCATAGGTGCCACATGCTTTGAGTGTACCCAGTGCGTTGGTTCCCGGTGTTATGCTTACGGTTTGCGGTGTGTTCTGCTGGAATGTAGCGTAGTCTACGACAACAAGGTTTACGCTGGTGTTGGTACACATGATGCCGCTGTAGGAGAAGTTTCCGTTTGTAATGGGCACACGGTTGTAAAATCCGTTGTCGTAGGTTTGTATGTGCCCATAGGCTACGGGTTGATCGTTGCAGTTTGTTACCGTGCCTGAGAGTACGACGTTGTTCTGGCCGAGGTTTCCAATGAGGGTTCCCAGGTTTATGTCTGTTGCTGCGGTTGCGAATTGGTGTTCGTATGCGGTAATTGCGCAGGTTGTGCGAATCTCTAATACAAGGTTTGCGTTGGCGAATACCGGGCCTGTAACGTAGCCGTTGGCATCTGTATGTCCGAAGCGGCTATATACGGAGTTGCGTTGTGCTCCGGCCGGGGTGATGATTACCGCTACGTTGGCGAGCGGCTGTGATGCGGCGTTTGTGATGCGTGCTGTGAAGTTTACAAGAGGGACACCTTCAGCACCCTGCCAGAAGGAGAAGTGCTTTAGGGAGCCTTCGTACACTGTTCCATTTTTTGTTGCCGTGCCTTCCTGTTTCCAGAGTCCTGATTCTGTTTCGAAGTACCATAGCGCTACGGTGTTGGGCGCATCGGCCTGGGCTTCGGCTGGAATGGGTAATGAGATGGTGGCTGTTTTGTCGGATGCGATTTGTAATCGGTTGCCATTTGCATCGGTAAGTTCTACGGCAATGGCGCTAAATGTTTTCAATGCTTTGAGGTGTCCGTCATCGTCTATTCCGCGGGCATCGCCAGGTGCTTTTTCGTTGTTCAGGATTCGCGCGCTTATGTTTATGTCGCCGGTGTAGGCTGCTCCGTTCGATGCTGTAGCAACGCCGTTTGCCGGCAATGTTATTCTGGCTCCGGTGGTGGTATTTACAGTGCCACCCGTTGCAGCGCTTATGGTTCCGGTTTTCTCGCGGGTCAGTAGTGTGACGCGTACGAATGTTTCGTTATTTTCTTGTGGCAGGAAGGTTGCGTAGCCGCTATAGTAACCGTCTTTCTCCACGGTTACAAGGCCTGCTACTTTTGGAAGTGATGTGTCTTCGATTTGGAAGTAACCGTATTCGTCGGTGTTCGCACGTTGGCTGCCGGCGGTTACTGTGGCAAGTGTAACGGGGTTTCCACTTTCGTCGGAGATAAAGCCTGTAACGGAGGCTTTTACTTTTACGCCAAGATCTGGTGTTATGGGATCAGGGTCGGGTACGGGAGGCGTTACTTCGGAAGCGTTGTCGTCGCTACAGCCATAGGCTACGAGGATCAATGCGAGGGCCAGTGTTGTGAAATGCCTTGTTCGTTTCATAAGACGTAACTGGTAATTTTTAAGATTAAAAACATCAAGATCGTTTACTGTATGAACCAAAGGTAGATTTGTTTGCAAGGAATAAAAGGCCTTATCGGGGAAGAATTTGCGCGTATTGTACCGTTGATACTTTTTATTGTCCGATCATAACAAATATTGACTCCGTTGGCTGTTTTGGCAGGTAGGGCTACGGTGTTTCCAACGGCGGATGGGTTTTGGGAGACAGGACAGTATTATAGATGTGGTTTTGGGAGGGATTCCCAGATTGAACAGGGGATTTGGGGTGGTCCGTGGTGTTTGAATAGGGCAATGATCTGTTTGAGATGTGTAATGTTGTGGGGTGAGTGATGGCGAACTTTGGGTATGATTGATTTAATGGCTACCGGGGAAGGACGGTTTTCGATTGGGCACGTGTCGTCGTGGTATCCGTCGGGTGTGTGGTATACATTTGACCAGACTTTTCTTCCGGATCATGTTATGGCTCACGTGCGAACGTTGGCGCTTCATGCGGGAATGCGTCGTGAGCTGCGGTATGGGCTTACGGCCGATCAAAATTATGAGGTGGCACGTATATTTATGAAGCTTGATGGCGAAGCCCGTTCTGATTATATGTTTTCGCTGCAGCTTCAAAAAACGTACCTGGTAGAGCTTATTCACTTCATTACGCGTTTGAACAGCGCCGGATAATGCCGCTTCTCCGTGTTGATAAAGCGACTGTGATTTTTTACCTCGTTGTTAGAGCCGAGCGCAAATTGTATATCACCCTAACCCTGCGCTTCGGTGTATTGTCATGACATTCTATACTTTCTCCCCGTCCTTTACAGGACGCTTACTGTTGCTATTCCTGCTCTGTATTGTTTTATCCTTTACCGCCAATGCCCAGGTGTTTCGACTTGGTATTCGAAGCGGCGTAAGTTTTGCCAATTTTACAAGGCATAATAATTCGGCACCTTCGTTGTCCGCAAACGGGGTTACCGGTATGCCAGTATCGGCGATTAGTCCCGTTACATCTTCGCCGATACAACTTCCGGTGATACGGCCCGAGGAGGAGGAGCGGTATTATTATCAAACCGATTTTATCGACGATATGCGTACGGGATTTTACGGCGGTTTGTTTGCCGAGATCGTGTTTGACAGACACTGGAGTCTGGAAACCGGTATAAGCTATGCTCAGAAGGGTATATCACTGCGTTACGCGACTTCCTTTACGAATGCTGCAAATGACGCCGAGGGACGGTACGTATTCAATCGCGTAATACAAAACGATTATATTGTTTTGCCTGTTGCTGTGAAGTTTAGTTTCAGTAAGCAAAGCCGATTTTACCTGGTAGCGGGCTTTTATGAAGCACTGGCAGTGCGTTCGCGGATTGTTGACGGGACGTCGGGCGTGTATGCAAGGTCGGGGGGGCTTGATTTCGAGGCAGCAACAAGTACACTTGGTGAGTTGAAGACCTGTGTTATTGATTTTGGTGTTAGTGGCGGTGGCGGTGTGCAGTGGCCGCTGACTTCGCGATTGTGGGCCGGTGTTGATGTACGGGCGAATGTGGGGCTGGTGAGTTTGTGCGGAGAGGTGAGTGATGGTGGGTATGGTGGGTTTGATGGTGGGGCGAGGAATTTGGGAATTGAGAGTGGGTTGAGGGTGATGTACAAGCTTTCTAAACAAGATTACTAAGATGTCTATGGTGAATACGATGTGTGAAAGGTGGGATGTGGGTGGGTATCAGTGCGAGTTTGAATTTGCATGGTGGCGTGTAGGGCTGTATGAAGAACAAAGGTCGAGAAGAGGGTATTTCGGTGCTCAGTTTGACGTCATGGAAAAATAATGGCTTCGGTCTGGGGAGAGCGAAGCCATTTGGTATTTGAAGGACCCGATACTTTTAGTGTTGGGCGGGTTCGGGGTGGAGTTCAAAGAGTTTCTGGAAGTGAGCGAAGGCTTCGTTAGCGGTGTTGATGACGGTTTGTTTGTCGGCATCGGTGGTGGCTTGTTGGTTCATGACGGCGGTGAATGTGGCCCACATGGTTGCTGTTGCTTCGCCGTAGCCTGAGAAGAATGATACACCGTTTGTGATGTTTAGTTTTTCGAGCATCTTGACGATGATGCTACCGCCCATGATCGAGCCCTCCATGACGTAGAGTGCGCCGAGTGCCTGGAGGTGATTTTTGATTTCAGGAGTTGTTGTTGGCGGGAGATCCTGTGTGTCTGTACCGAGTGCTTCGATGTCTTTTTTCAGGAAGTTTGAATTGCGTCGTGATGCGTAGTCTGGTAGGATGGCCGTTGTAATGTGTGTTTTCAACGCTCGTTCAAGGGCGTTGAAGTAAGCGTAGAAAAACTTAAGTAGCGCTGAATAATCGGCTTCACTGCGAATTGCCTTGAGGCGTTGTACTACATGTTTTTCGAGTGACAGGTGAGCGTCTTTTGTAGCTTCCCGGATTTCTGTACTAAGCATAGGTGTTGTTTAAGGAAAAAACATAATTACGTCGGTTAAATAGGCTCCGATTATTGCAAGCAATATAAACTGTTTTGGTTTGCAGAGCACTAGGGTAAGATGATTAAGACAGTAGGAAGGGTAAAATAGCCTGGCTAGGGTAGCTGCTTAAAGGGAGAACGGAGAGACAGCGTGAGTGTTAGGGCGAGGAGGACGCGAAACTCCCTTCTTCGCTAAAGGTCCACCCCCACCATCGCTATGGCTATTCCATTGCTATTGTAAAATGAAACAGAGATCGTTTTTTGTTTGAACACGGGTTGTGGATAATTTTTCTGAAAAACGGGCAGAGTGTGGTATCAGTGGACAGTGTGTGGAATTTTGAGGAATTCGACTCATTTTGGCGACGTAGGACCGCGATGCATTTTGGAATTTTTTGATGTATTGCTAACGAATGAGGGAAGGTTTTTGGTGGAACACGCAAGTGCGGTAATTGCTGGTTTAAACTGGCAGCTAATTTGTGATTATGATCTTCCCCCGGCATTACATTTTACAACCTGATATTTTGATGGAGAAAATCAACACTGTTGCGGACCTGGCAGCTTTGTTCAGGCTGCATAAGATCAGCGTATCGTATGTTATTGATTACCTGGAAGAGTCCATCACCGTTGACACTTTGTACGTTGAACTGATTCGTGAGATTATGGACTGTTGTGAATGGCAACGCAATTGTGACGCGATTGCAGCTAAGATTGCCTTTAAAAACAGTTTAAAACAGTTCGGCCACAAGTATAAGCTGTGGGATTTGGGGATTACGGGGCATGCTTTCGAAGAGGAGCGTATTCGTAGTGTAGCCAAGTTTCTCATGGTGCTCGACATATCTCCGGATATGTTTTTGACGATGGATCATTGACCGGTTGCTCTCTCTGCCTTTGCTAAACTATGGCGGGCAAGCCTGGTGTTGCTCTTTCTCCCGGGGCTACGCCAGGTTTGTTGTGAGTTGAGGGCTTACCCATTCGTCAGTATGTTCTGTGACGTTTCGCAGTATGTATATGTTGGGGATGTTCGAAAAATGTTGGTTAAAAGCAGTATGTGTTGTGTTGTCTTTTTTAAATTTATAAATCCCGTTGATGCAGCATTAATTCTGTCGCAAGCGGCCCCTGGGATTGCCGCATTTGCCCCTCTTTTGATTTTAAGGATTCTGTAGGTTTGTGCTGCGGCTTACTGGTTTGTGCGCACCAGGTGTACTTATAGCCTGTTTAAACTTTTTTTGCGGTATCATTTTATTACGCTAACCCTAACCCCTGATTATTCTTATGAAAATTGCGATTATTATTGTTCGCTCTCTTCTTGGACTGTTGTTCCTGTTTGCTTCGGTGTCGTATTTCCTGAAACTCATTCCGGCTCCTCCGATTACCGGTCCGATGAAGGTATTTGATGACGGTCTTAATGCGTCGGGTTATATTATGCCGGTTGTAAAGGCTATAGAACTTATCTGCGGTGTATTGTTTCTGATTGGTCGTTTCGTTCCGCTGGCTACGATAGTTATTTTTCCGATTGTTGTTAATATCGTACTCGTACATTCGTTTCTTGCGCCGGAAGGCCTGCCGGTGGCAGTGTTTGTGTTGCTGGCCACGTTGTTTCTGGCTTATGTGCATCGTACCCGTTATCAACCTTTGTTTTCGAAGTAGACGCTTTCGTTATATCAATCTATCCTGTATCGCTACATGAAATTTATAAACGGCAATACTATGGTTGAAGTATTTAAAACCGATGTCGATGAAGCTGCCCGCGCCGGCGTGTTGGTGGATCGTATACATCGGGCCTTTCCCGGCTATAAAGCTAATTTCGATCTGGAAGATTGTGATCGGATTCTTCGTGTGGCCTGTGCGCATGGTGATATCAATACGTCGCGAATTATAACGATGCTGAATCAACTGGGTGTATGGGTAGAGGTGCTGGCCGACGAGATCGATTATTCCCACCCTTATAACACGCTATACCTGGAGAATTAGGATCGATGTTATTTGTACCGTCCGTCTCTCGTTGATGAAACATCGGGAGGCGGATTTTTTTGTTTATATTATATGCTGCAGTATCCCTATTGTAGTTTTATGATATATTCTCTTCGGTGCTTCGTGTTCGTTCTTTTTATTATATTTCTTTATTTTCCGGCAGCGGCGCAGTCTGTTACACCGGTATTTCGTGTTATCGGTTTTTATACGGCGCGTAATGATGCGGCACACATTAGTTATGTACATGAAGCTAACCGATGGTTGGCAAGTGCCGCAGCCGCTAATAACTTTGTGTATGATTCTACGAACGTGTGGGATAGTCTCCGAGCATCGTTTCTTGCTAAATATGATGTCGTGCTGTTTCTTGATACACGTCCGGAGGCTGCTGCACAACGGTTGGCCTTTGAAACATATATGGAAAATGGTGGTGCCTGGATGGGCTTCCATTTTGCCGCGTTCGCGTTGACGCCCTCCGACTACTTGCAGAACTGGGATTGGTATCATACCACATTTCTTGGATCAGGCGAATATAAGAGCAACACATGGCGACCGACTCCCGCGGTACTTCGCGTAGAGCAGCGCGACCACCCTGTGAGCCGACAGCTGGGAGCAACGTTTACTTCGGCACCAAACGAGTGGTATGCCTGGAAGAATGACTTACGACTTAATCCATCGATTACAATTCTTTTGTCGGTTGATCCGAATAGTTTTCCCTTAGGAACCGGCCCCAAGCCTCATGAGGTGTGGCATGACGGCTATTACCCTGTAGCCTGGACAAACACACGCTATCGTATGGTGTATGTAAATATGGGACACAACGATATGGACTATGATAGCGGCACCAACAGACAACTTTCTTCTACGTTCAGTAGTGCTATGCAAAACCAGTTTCTGATGAATTCGCTTGTATGGCTGGCCACGGGTAAAAAGCGTAAGTAGGTTGTTTTAAAGTGTTATTTATGTCACACAACGGCATGGCTGTTGTACGGAATTGTTTTGGTGTGCTATTAGCAAAATCGGGTAGTTTTTGTTGGGCGAGGCCGTTTTTGTTTGTCTGGCTGTGTGTAAAGTATGTTTTACTTTTTGTTCCCGGATTTTTCCCTTTTACCAAGCTTTCTGTATACTTTCTGTGGTACAACGGAGGAAGCTTAACGGCTCTTTCTTGCGTTGAAAGTGAATAACCTCCATTTCTCCTGTCGGGTTTATGAGTATAGAGAGATGATGGTGATCTTTGTGATGATATCCCCGCCGTTGTTCACAGTTGTTAACTGTGTGGCTACGGTGGGCAAGCCCTCGCTAGTGATTCTAACGCTATCGGGTTACCAGGGAATCCCTCCTTCGCTGTCGGCTTGTGTACTATTTTTTTTACCCTACTATGAAGAACCTTATCAAGGTAGAGCGGGCCCGTCATAATATGACGCAGGCCGACCTCGCGGACAAAGTAAAAGTGTCTCGCCAAACGATCAATTCGATTGAAACTCAACGTTTTGTTCCATCGACTGTGCTGGCATTCAAGATCGCGACGGTATTGAATGTTACGGTGGACCAGTTGTATGCGCTGGAGGACTCAGACTGGATAAAACAGCGCGAGGACGAGCGCGAGCATGGAGGCGTGCGCGTGCGGGTGTGAGGGGAAAACAGCGCGAGGATGAGCGCGAGCATGGAGGTGTGCGGGTGCGCGTGTGGGGGATAAAACAGCGCGAGAATGGAGGGGATGAGGGGCGCCTTGTTGGTGACCGCTGTGAGGCTATGACCGACGCCAGCGCTCGAGTGGCGATTTGTGGGCAGTGCGAGGGCAGAAATAGTAAACTTCGGGTAACTTTATCGATTGATTATTTAGTATTTTGCTCCGGCGTTGTCGGGTTAAACCGATTGCAACGTTTGTTTTTGAGACCCTTTAATACAAATTGATCGATACATGATAGAGAAACAGGTTCATATACAGGTGGGTTGTGCGGACGCGCGCGACCTGAGCCAACACCAGCTGGACAGCATTGCGCGGGTGACGGAGGAGTTTGCTGCCCGTGGAATAGAGGTGGAGATGCACGTGATCCGGGCGGCAGGTTCCTTTATTTCGCAGGATGTGGTGATGGATATCAAGCGGACGTTTGAGCAAGCGCAGCGGAATTGCCGCGATGTGCGGATGCCGGTTCACTATTTTGTGCATATTCAGACGCACGGACACCTTACGGAGGAATCTAACGACCATTACATCAGCCATGTGCACGACCTGCGGATTGTTGACGGCTCGCCGTTGAACTGTGGGATGCTGCATGCGTCGTCTGTAGGCATCGAAATCGAGCAGATGATCGTGCAGGAGAGTCCTGTTATGGAGATCGACGGCCGTAGCGTGGTGGTCGATAACGATACGATGATCAAGCATATGCTGCGTGAGTGCTATGCTTACGACGGCTACCTGGCGGGAGACTGGATTCGGAGTATTGATTTGTTGCGTACGCATCCTCGTCAGCAACGCACGGTGCTTGAGAAGGCCATCGCGGGCGATCCTGAACTGAAGATGTTGAATATTCACATTACCTGTGGTATTATGGATTATGCGATCCACTCTCTGATTCGTGTGGACGACGGCGACCCTGCGGTGGCCTTCTGGGATACTGTGCAGATGGAAATCCGCAAGCATGCTCAGAACGATCGTAAGGCGAAGGATCAACTTATCAATCAACGCAAGAAGCAGAAGCCGCTGGCCGGTTTGCTGTGTATGAGCGATCCGCGTCTGTCGTCGCGCCTGCTTGCCGCGAATTATTATATGCGGTACCGGAATATCGATCACGATGGTGATTATCTACCGAACACTATTTTCAATATGACGGGCAGCTCGTTCGATATACCGCAGACGCCGTTCGGTCCTTATGTGATTGCCGGTTTCTTCTATGCGGTGAAACACCTGGGGCTTACCGATCAACTGGTGATGGGGTATGACGTGCAGCAAACTGAACGCATTATCCAAAAAATTCATAATGATCCTATTATGAACCTTATTGTAAAGAAGTTCAATGTGAATCTTATTCCGATTAATCAGACTGATCTTCGGGTTACCGAATAAACGTGCCTGATTAGGACATAATGAAAATCATCCGTGAATTACATGGATGATTTTTTGTTTTCCGGTAGTCTATTTACGCTCTGTTTATGATGCAGCATGAAGTAACGCTCTTCGCGCTTAAACACCCCGATATTTCAATTTCTATTTTACTGGGCTTTGAGGACGGTGACCTGTTGCTGTCGGGATATGATTGCGGGGCACGTGTTGAGGCCAGTCGTGGTGACTGGGATTATGAGTATTCTATACGGGTGCAGCGCGATGTGCTGCCTGCTTTGTATACACATTTTGGAGTTGCTCAGAGTGATGGCCTCGGTTTAGTGACGGCTATACGCCGGGAATTTCATGGTAATTATTCGTATTCGAATTTTATGAAGTTCCTGACGGAGCAGGGATTTCCGTATGAGGCTGTTTCGTGGTAGTAGTGATTGCTTATTCGTGCGATTCTATTTTTTATCTTTTTCAGTTGCCCGTACATGTTCTTTCATGAGGCAGATCATTTCCCAGTCGTTTTTATAGATTTCAATACAGGGTTTGGCGTTGTCGCTTCTACTGTCGGCCATTATGCCGGCAAAGACGTCTTTGATTGTATCGGTTTTTTGCATCCAGTCTTTTACGGTTACTGCCAGGTAGTCTCCTTTTTCGATGATGTATTTTTGATAGGCGAATTTGTCGGCCTCGCCGTTGTGGTTCTGGTGTGCCGCGGCGATGTATAGTATGCCATTTTCGGTGCACTGGCTGATGCCGTAGTAAGGGCGGGGATCATCTTTCGGGAACAGGGCCATGAGTTCATCAAACGCTTCGGGTATGCCGGCGGGGAAGGTTGTTACCGGTCTGCCGAAGGCGGTGATGTTGTTTTCGATGTGATATTTTTCCATGGTTTGTATGTTTAACGTGATGACGTTGTATGGATGTCTTTACAAACCTACGGCTTTGATTCTTTACGGACGAGGGGCTCTTGCGGCAATGAGCTAGGGTGATTGCGACAGGCCGTTGCGTGTTATACCGGCAAGTAGATGTGGAAGGTAGCACCTATGTTTTCGTGGCCTTCGGCGGTGATGATGCCGCCATGGTTTTCTACAATTTTGCGGCATATCGCGAGGCCTACCCCGGTGCCTTCGTATTCCGTGCGACCGTGGAGTCGCTGGAATACTTCGAAGATGCGTTTGTTATATTCTTCGGCAAAGCCAATGCCGTTGTCGCTTATGGCGATGTGCAGGTATGGCTGTCCGTTGTTGTCTGGTGTGCCGGGTATAGTTTTGCCGGTGGTTGTTTCGGCTTTTATTATGATGTGTGGTGGAATGCCCTGCTTTGAAAATTTTAGCGCGTTGCTGAATATGTTTAGCAGGAGCTGATGGAATTGAAAGGGGATGACGGATACCTGCGGCAGGTTAATGTATTCGATGACGGCGTTTTTCTGTTCGATGGTTTCCCGAAGTTCGTTGCGTGCATCGTCTACGAGTTGTGCGAGGTCTGTTAGTACAAATTTTCGTTCTTCGGTGTTTGTGCGCGAGTATGTCAGTAGGTCTTCGATGAGGGAGCGCATGCGTGTGGTGGCGGTCTGTATACGCTTGAAGTATTCGCGGCTTTTCTCGGATAGCGACGTTTCTTCTACTTCGAGTATTCTGTGTACGAAGGTTTGTATTTTACGCAGAGGCTCCTGGAGGTCGTGGCTGGATACATAGGCGAAGGAGGAGAGTT
>Ga0065165_1003049_pt1 | contig 12570 bp, 13 predicted proteins | sample AraplaMF_Cvi_mMF_FD_63813 | JGI IMG/M metagenome (GOLD analysis project Ga0065165, IMG submission 63813) | Arabidopsis root microbial communities from the University of North Carolina, USA - plate scrape MF_Cvi_mMF (version 2) (version 3) | ecosystem: Host-associated > Plants > Roots >... | reverse complement strand
TCGAAGCGCTCCGGCGTCTCGAGGATCGCCAGCAGCGTCTCCGACACCACGTCTTCGGCCAGGCTGTCGTGGCGCAGCTGAAGCTGCGCGAAGCGCAGCAGCGGCTGGTGCAGGCTCGACAGTTCGGCGGCGATGTCCATGGGCCGCGACTGTATCGCAGCCTCAGAACACGACCCCCGCGTACAGCAGCAGGTTCGCATACGGCGTGAATTCGCCGGTGCGCACGATCGCGCGCGCCGAGGCACTGCGCCGCTTCAGTTCGTCGTGCGACAGGCGCTCGACCGGCACGCCCGGCAGGCGCTCGCCCGCCTGCGCGACGAACGCCGGGCTGCGCTGCAGCGCTTCTTCGGCCAGCGCCGCGCGTTCCACCTGCATCTCGCTGAGCAGCGCCTGCAGCACCTGGTCGAACGACGGCACGCCGCGCGTCAGCGCGAGGTCGATGCACGGCGTGCCGGCCGGCACCGGCAACCCGGCATCGGCGATCACGACCAGGTCGCCATGGCCCAGCCCCGCCACCAGCTGCGACAGGCCGACGTGCAACAGCGCGGTCTTCTTCACGAGGGGGACAGCGCCGTTTGCAGGTCGCGCGCGTAAGGCATCGCGTCGATCGTGCCGGGCCGCGCGACGCTGAACGCCGCGGCCTGCTGCGCATGCGCGATGGCCGCATGCAGCGGCGCGCCGGCGCAGCGTGCGGCCGCGAACGCGCCGATGAAGGTGTCGCCGGCGCCGGTGGTGTCGACCGCCTGCGTGCGCGGCGCCGGTGCGTGCAGGTTGGAGTGCTCGTCGGCGCACTGCACGCCCTCGGCACCCAGCGTGACGATCACCGTCGACGGCCCGCGCTCGCGCAGCCGCGCCGCCGCCTCGGCCGGTGCGAGCGCCGCGCCGAGCAGCACCGCCGCCTCGCTCTCGTTCGGCACCAGGATGTCGACCTGCCGCAGCAACGCCGCCGGCAAGGCCTGCGCCGGCGCCGGGTTCAGCAGCACCGGCACGCCGGCCGCATGGGCGATGGCAATCGCCCGCGCCACCGCCGCGAGCGGCGATTCGAGCTGGCACACCAGCAGCGCCGCCGACCCGATCAGCGCCGCCGCCGCATCGACCTGCGCCACGCCGAGCGCCGCGTTCGCGCCGGCCGACAGCGCGATGCTGTTCTGCCCGCGGTCGTCGACCAGGATCATCGCGACACCGGTCGGCTCTGCCACCTCGGCCAGGTGCGCGAGCGCGATGCCTTCGGCCGCCAGCCGGCGCCGCGCCTCGCGCCCATGGTCGTCGGCACCGACGCAGCCGATGAAGCTGACGGCTGCGCCGAGCCGCGCCGCGGCCACCGCCTGGTTCGCCCCCTTGCCGCCGGGCAGCACCTTGAATTCGCGCCCATGCACCGTTTCGCCGGGGCCGGGCAAGCGTTCGCAGCGCAGCACCAGGTCGGCATTGACGCTGCCGAGCACGACGATCGGCCCCGTCATGACGCCACCGGCCCGGTCGACTGCCGCACCGTCAGCGACGGCTGCAGGATCTCGCGCTGCAGCGCCCGCCCGCGGTCGGCGATGCGCTGCATCAGCAGCTGCGCCGCCAGCTCGCCGGTGCGGTGCTTCGGCTGCGCGACCGTCGTCAGCGGCGGGTTGCTGTAGGCCGACAGCGCGATGTCGTCGAAGCCGATCACCGACAGGTCCTGCGGTATGCGCAAGCCATGCGACGCGGCCGCGCAGATCGCGCCGATCGCCATCAGGTCGTTCGAGACGAACACCGCGGTCGGCTGCACGCTGCCGTCGAGCAGCGACGCCATCGCGGCATGGCCGCCGGCGCTGGTGAAATCGGCGCTGCGCAGCAGCCGGTCGTCGACCGACAGGCCGGCCTCGCGCAGCGCGCGGTGGTAGCCGAGCACGCGCTGGCGCGCCGACGACAGCGTCTGCGGCCCGGCGATGCAGGCGATGCGGCGGTGCCCGAGCGACAGCAGGTGCTGCGTCGCGATCACGCCGCCCGCCTCGTGGTTGACCTCGACCAGGTCGGCCTCCAGGTCGTCGATCTCGCGGTCGACCACCACCTGCGGCATGTTGGCGTCGCGCAGCGTGTCGAGCAGCTCGCCGTCGGCGCCGGACGACATCACGATCAGCCCGTCGACCTGCTTCTCGCTGAGCAGGCGCACGTAGGTGCTCTGCTTCAGCGGGTCGTCGTCGGAATTGCACAGGATCACGTTGAAGCCGGCCTCGTAGCAGGTGTCCTCGATGCCGCGGATGATCTCGGCGAAATACGGGTTCGAGCTGTTCGGGATCATCATCCCGACGGTGTGCGTCCGGTTGCTCTTCAGGCTGCGCGCCAGCGCGCTCGGCACGTAGCGCAGCTCCTCGATGGCCTGCTGCACCCGCTGGCGCGCCGCCTCGCTGACGAAGCGCGTGCCGTTGACCACGTGCGACACCGTCGTCACCGACACCTGGGCCTGCAGCGCAACGTCCTTGATCGTGCTGATGCGCGCCGGCGCGCGGGCCGGCGTGCGGGCCTCGCGGCCCGGGCTGCTGCCGCTGCGTTCGCCGCCGTTCATCGCGCTGCACGCTGCGCCAGGCGTGCGCGCAGCACGTCCAGCACCACCGCGAGGATGATGACGAAACCGGTGACCATCTGCCGAAGGAAGTCGCTCATGCCGATCAGGATCAGGCCGTTGGCCAGGACCCCGATGATGCACGCGCCGAGCAGCGTGCCGATGATCGAGCCGCGCCCGCCCGACAGGCTGGTGCCGCCGATGATCACCGCCGCGATCGCGTTCAGCTCGAAGCCGATGCCCGAGATCGGGCTCGCGATCGTCAGCCGCGTCATGTAGATCACCGCGCCGACGCCGACCGCCGCGCCGCAGATCACGAAGGCCGCGATCTTGTAGAAGCGCACGCTGTGGCCGGCCAGCCGCACCGCCTCTTCGTTGTTGCCGATCGCGTAGACCAGCCTGCCGAACACGGTGCGGTTCAGCACGAACCAGCCGGCCAGCACCAGCGCCAGCGCCACCAGGAAGATCGCCGGCACGCCCAGCAGCGTGGCGCTGCCGAAGTTGTTGAAGGCATCGGGGAATTCGTAGATGGAGCGGGCCTGCGTCCATTGCAGCGCCGCGCCGCGCGCGATGTTCAGCATGCCCAGCGTGACGATGAACGACGGGATGGCCCACCAGGCCGACACCGCGCCATTGACCAGCCCGCACACCGCGCCGACCGCGATGCTGGCCGCCAGCGCCAGCGCGATCGCCAGCGCCGGGTCGAGCCCGTCGAGCTTCAGCACCGTGCCGGCGACCACCGCGCAGAACGCCATCACCGAGCCGACCGACAGGTCGATGCCGCCGATCAGGATCACGAAGGTCATGCCGACCGCGAGGATCACGTTGATCGAGATCTGCGTGAAGATGTTGGTGATGTTGCCGGCGGTCAGGAAGATCGGCGACAGCAGCGCGAACACGCCCAGCAGCACCAGCAGCGCCAGCCCGATGCCGGCCTCGCGCAGCACCAGCGCGGCGCGGTCGCCCATCGAGGCGGCGGCGGCAGGGGTCGAAGAAGAAGTCAGGTTCATCGCTTGCATTGCATCCAGGCCTGTGCCGTTTGTCGCTCAAGCCGCTTGCTGCGGCCGAACGAGGTATTCGCGGTACGCCATCGCGAGGATGGCCTCTTCATCGAACTGCGCGCGCGGCAGCTCGCCGACCAGCACGCCGCGGCTCATCACCAGCATGCGGTCGCACAGCCCGATCAGCTCGCGCAGGTCGGACGACACCACCAGCACCGCCATGCCCTGCGCCGCCATGCGTTCGAGCAGCGCGTGGATCTCGGCCTTCGCGCCGACGTCGACGCCGCGCGTCGGCTCGTCGAGCAGCAGCACCTTCGGGTCGCGCAGCAGCCACTTGCCGAGCACCACCTTCTGCTGGTTGCCGCCCGACAGCTGGCGCACCGGCTGCGCGATCGACGCGAGCCGGATCTGCAGCTCGCCGGCCATGCGGCGCGCGGCCGCGTTCTCGGCCTCGGCGCTCAGCAGCCCGCCGCGCGATACCGCGCCGAGGCGGGCCAGGCTCAGGTTGGCGCGGATCGGCAGGTCGAGCACCAAGCCTTCTTCCTTGCGGTTCTCGGTGACCAGGCAGATGCCGTGCGCCAGCGCATCGCGCGGGCTGGCGATGCGCACTGGCTGCTCGTCGCGCAGGATGCGGCCGGCTGCGGCGCGGTCGGCACCGAAGATCGCGCGCAGCGTCTCGGTGCGGCCGGAGCCGACCAGGCCGGCCAGCCCGACGATCTCGCCATAGTGCAGGCTGAAATCGATCGTTGGTGCAGTGGACGAGGTGTCGCGCCGGCCGGCGTGGCGCAGGCCCTCGACGCGCAGCGCGGCCGGGCGCCCCGCATCGAGCACCGGCGCGACGCGGGCCGGCCGCTCGACCAGCTCGCGTCCGACCATCAGCCGGACCAGCTCGCCGGTCGAGGTGCCGGCCATCGGCTGCGTGGCCACGTGCCGGCCGTTGCGCAGCACCGTGACGCGGTCGCAGACCTCGAACAGCTCCTGCAGGTGGTGCGACACGAACACCACCGTGACGCCGTCGTCGCGCAGCTTGCGGATGATCGCGAGCAGCCGATCGGTCTCGCGCGGCGTCAGCGTCGCGGTCGGCTCGTCCATGATGACGATGCGGGCTGCGCCCCCCCTTTGGTTCGACAGCGCCTTCGCGATCTCCAGCAGCTGCTGCTGCGCCATGCCGAGCGTGCCGACGCGCGTCGCCGGCGACAGCTCGTCGAGCCCGACCAGCGCGAGCAGCTCGCGCGCCCGGCGGTCCATCGCGGCGCGGTCGAGCAGCCCGAGCCGGGTGCGCGGCAGCCGCTCGAACAGCAGGTTCTCGGCGACCGACAGCTCGCCCAGCATGTGCAGCTCCTGGTGCACGACGCGGATGCCGGCGCGCATCGCGGCCAGCGGCGTCTGCGGCGCATAGGCCTCGCCGAACAGCCGCATGCGGCCGGCGTCGGGGCGGTCGGCGCCGCACAGGATCTTGATCAGGCTGGACTTGCCGGCGCCGTTCTCGCCGGCCAGCGCATGCACCTCGCCGCGCATCAGCGTCAGGTCGACGCCGTCGAGCGCCGTCACGCCGGGATGCCGGCGCGTCAGCCCCTGCAGCTCGAGGGCGACGGCGGCCATGCCGGCGCCGGTTCGGAGGGTGTCGTCGTGGTCCACGCGCGGGCTCCCGGGGCAGCGCGGCTTACTTCAGGTTCTTCGCCGTGACCAGCTCGATCGGCGTCTTGACCCAGCCCTTCAGCGGCTGCTTGTCCTTGCGCGACTTGATGCCGTAGTCGATCGCGTTGGCCGCCATGTCGGTGCCGAACTGGTCGACCGTCGCCAGCACCTTGCCCTGCTTGATCAGCGGGCGGATGGCCGGGATGTTGTCGAAGCCGACCACCTTGATCTGCCCGGACTTGCCGGCGGCATCGAGCGCCTTCGAGACGCCGAGCGCCATCGAGTCGTTGGCCACCATCACGCCCTTGATGTCGGGATTGGCCGTCAGGATGTTCGTGAAGACCGCGTTGGCTTCCTCGGTCTCCCAGTGCGCCGTCTGCGATGCGACGATGTTCAGCTTGCCGGCCTTGGCCGCGTCCTCGAAGCCGAGCTTGCGCTGCAGCGCGTTGTCGGCGCCGGGGTTGCCTTCGATGATGACGATCTTGGCGCCCGGGCCGATCGCCTTCGCCAGCTCGTCGCCGGCCAGCTTCGCGCCGGCGCGGTTGTCGGGACCGACGAACGCAAGGTCGAGGCCTGCCTTCTTCATCGCTGCCGGGTCGAGCGCGACGTCGAAGTTGACGACGGTGATGCCCGCCTTCAGCGCCTTCGCGATCGGCGCGACCATCGCACGCGAATCGGCCGGTGCGATCACGATCACGTCGTACTTCTGCGTCACGAAGTTCTCGACCGCCGCGGTCTGCGCGTCGAAATCGGTTTCGGATTGCATGCCGACCGCCTTCAGCGTGAAGTCGCCGCGCTTCTTCTCGTGGGCCAGCGCGCCTTCGGTCATGTTCTTGAAGAACTCGTTGGCCAGCGATTTCATCACCAGGCCGACGCGCGGCTTGGCGTCGTCGGCGTGGGCGGCGGTCAGGAAGAAGCCGGCGGCCAGGGCGGCTGCGGCCACCGCGATGCCGCGGCGCTGGCGGCTGTTGAAAGCGATCGTCATGTTCGTGTGTCTCCTCGAAGCGTGGATTGTTGCCCGGGCGGCGGGACGATCAACACCCGGACGGTACTGCGTTCGCACCACGTTCTGGTTGCGGCGGTCCATCCCGTACGCAAACGTTTGCGCGAACGTTTGCTATTTGAGGATCGCCAGGAGACTGACGCCAGAGGGAATACCCGCAGTGGCGGCGGAAGCGGGCCGAGCGCCGGGTGGCCCCAGGCCGGCCCGCATTCCGTTGGGAGATCGGGCGACGTACCCGTCGACCGAGGGGCTGTTACCTCAAACTGCGAAATCCGTGAGCTGCTTGCCGGCCGCGAGCGCATCGCGCAGCCACTTCGGGCGTGGGCCGCGGCCGCCCCACACGTTGCCGTTCTCGTCGCGGAACTTGACCGCGCCATCCGCCTTCTTGCGGCCGCGCTTCGCGGCGACCTTCTTGCCGGCCGCCTTCGGGCCGCGCTTCGCGCCGCCGAGGCCCAGGTCGGCGGCGGTGAGCCCGTAGGCTTCGATCGCTTCCTTGATGCGGACGACGACGCCTTCGATTTCCTTGCGTTGCAGCTTCTCGGCTTCACGCGTGAGGTTGGCAATCTCTTTTTTCAGTTGGGCCAAAGTTTTCGACATCGGAGTTTCCATGAGTTGCGACAGGCGCCGCCTCCCGTGCCGGTTCTTGATGTGACCGACTTTCCTTCGTACGCCGAGACCGGACCGCACGCCGTGGGCTGAGCCCCGCAGCGTGCCGGCGCGACCATAGCACAGCGTCCAGGGGGCGTGATGGAGTTGGCGCCGCCGCGTCGGCAACTGCCCCAGCTAAGGCGGGCCTAAGTCTGGCTCGCGAGCATCGCGGCCCATGTCTCCCGTCCTTTCTGACACGCCGGCCCGGCCTGCGGACCTGCTGCGCGCCGACCTGCGGGTCGTGCTGCTGTCGCTGGCCGTGCTGCTCGCGTGGGACCTGAGCGGCCTCGACTTCACGCTCACCGCCTGGTTCGGCAACGCCCACGGCTTTGCGTGGCGCGACCGCTGGCTCACCGCCACGCTGCTCCACGATGCCGCGCGCTACCCGGCCTGGGCGCTGTTCGGCGTGCTGCTGGTCGGCATCTGGAAGCCGCTGCCGTTCGCCCGCGCGCTGAGCCGGCGCGAGCGGGTCTGGTGGGTGTCGACCACGCTGGCCTGCGTGGTGCTGATCCCGCTGCTGAAGCGCAACAGCGCCACCAGCTGCCCGTGGGACCTGGCCCGCTTCGGCGGCGACGTGCTCGACTACGTGCCGCACTGGCAATTCTGGAAGCGCGACGGCGGCCCCGGCCGCTGCTTTCCGTCGGGCCATGCGTCGACCGCCTTCTCGTTCCTGGCCGGCTGGTTCGCGCTGCGCCGGGCGGCGCCGGTCGCGGCGCGCCGCTGGCTGGCGATCACGCTGGCCTGCGGCGGCCTCTTCGCCTGGGTGCAGGTGATGCGCGGCGCGCACTACCTGAGCCACTCGCTGTGGACCGCGTGGGCCTGCTGGACGGTCTGCGTGCTGGCCGTTCACGCCGCGCGGCTGCGGCGTGCGGTGCCGGCGGCCGTCGGACTGGGTGCGGCCAAGGGTTAACCTCGGGGCATTGCGGACGGGCTGGCCGTCCCCAGATGCCTTGATGGAACACCCGCCATGATCGAACACATCCAATCCAACCTGCGCGAAGCCCAGCGCGCGCTCGACGCGCTGCTGTCCGACGGCCCGGCACTCGCGAGCGTCGAGCAGGCCGCCGCGCTGCTGATCCAGGTCTTCGAGCGCAAGGGCCGCGTCTACTCATGCGGCAACGGCGGCTCGATGTGCGATGCGATGCACTTCGCCGAAGAGCTGACCGGCCGCTACCGCGACGACCGCCCGCCGCTCGGCGCGGCCGCCATCAGCGACGCCAGCCACATGAGCTGCGTCGGCAACGACCTCGGCTACGAGCAGGTGTTCTCGCGCTATGTCGAGGCGCACGGCCGGCCGGGCGACTGCCTGCTGGCGATCAGCACCAGCGGTACCAGCAAGAACATCCTGCGCGCCGCCCGCGCCGCGAAGGACAACGGCCTGTCGGTGATCGCGCTGACCGGCAAGCGCAACCCTGCGTTCGAGGCGCTCGCCGACGTCTACGTCTGCACGCCCGGCGGCCGCTATGCCGACCGCGTTCAGGAACTGCACATCAAGGTGCTGCACATCCTGATCGAACTGATCGAACGCCGTTTCTTCCCCGAGAACTACGCGGCCTGAGGACCGCCCGGAGCCCTGCATGCAACTCGTCTGCCCCGCCTGCCTGACCCGCAACCGCGTGCCCGATGCGCGGCTGGCCGATGACCCGCTGTGCGGCCAGTGCGGCGCGAAGCTGCTGCCGGCGCACCCGATCGACGTCGACGACGCGAGCCTGGAGCGCCATGTGGCCGGCAACGAGATGCCACTGCTGGTGGATTGCTGGGCCGCGTGGTGCGGGCCCTGCCGTTCGATGGCGCCGCAGTTCGAAGCGGCCTCGCGGCAACTGCCCGGGGTGCGCTTCGCAAAGCTCGACACCGAGGCGGCCCAGCGCAGCGCGGCAGCCTACGGCATCCGCAGCATCCCTACGCTGCTGCTGTTCCGCGGCGGCAAGGAGATCGCGCGGCGCAGCGGGGCCCTGCCGGCGCAGGAGATCGTCTCGTGGGTGCGCTCGCAGGTCGCCTAGGCTGAGCCGCCCGCGGCGGCCCGCTCGCGGTTTTTTCGAAGGTCGATCTCAGCATCCCGCTGATGGCCGGCCATCGCACGCGTGGTTATCGTGGCGGCATGCCTCTCGCCTTCTACGACCTTCCGAACTGGCTCTTCGGCCTGCTGATCAGCGGCGGCTGGGTGCTGGTCGGCGTCGGCGGCTACCTGGCCTTCCAGCGCGTCTGCCGCGTCACGTTCGCCGAGGGCGACCGCAACCTCGCGATCGCGCTGCTCGGCGTGATCGCCACCATCAACTCGCTGCTGCTGGCGTTCTCGGCGATCTCGGTCTGGGAGTCGTTCGGCTCGGCCGAGAAGGCGGTGCGCAACGAGGCGGTCATCATGACGGCGCTGGGCCGCGACCTGATGGTGTTCGACACCGCGCAGTCGCGCGTTGCCCGGGACTTGCTGCAGAAGTACGGCACGGCGGTGGTCGACCAGGAGTGGTCGGCGATGCGCCGCGGCGAACTGCCGGAACAGGCGCGGGACCTGCTCGACGACATGTTCCGCGCGGTTGGCCGCATCGATCCGCTCGGCGCGCGCGAAGCGGCGTTGATGCCGGAGATCTGGGCCCGCACCAACGAGCTGGTCAAGGCCCGCCGGGAACGCACGCAGGCGAGCGAAGCGCAGGTGCCGGGCACGCTGTGGAGCGTGGTCGTGCTGGCCACGATGCTCACGCTCGTGACCACCTACGTGCTGCCGCGCTCGGCCTTCAATCTGGTTGCGGTGGGTCTGCTCTCGGGCGTGTTCGGGCTGGTGTTCTTCTTCATCGCCGCGATGGACCGGCCGTTCGCCGGCGCCGAAAGCATCGGCCCGGAGCCGATCCAGCGGACCGTGCAGACGATGGCGCGGTGGTCCGCGCAGGCGGCCGAGCCATCGGCCGCGAAGACCGCGGCGCGCTGAGCGCGGCAGCCGCGCAGCTTCTGTCACTTTGGTGCAATTCGCGGCCATCGACCGGCCGGATCGATGTCGTTCCATGTGCCGCGGTTTGCATCCTGTTGCATCGCGTCTCGTGGCGCCAACGGAGGTCGCGGCGATCACAGTATGTTCAATGTTCCGTCAAGTGTTCTGAAGTCGCGGCTTTCACAATCGCGCCGACTTCAAGAGCAACGCGACGGGACCTGGACGATGAGCACGCAACGACACCCTCTCTCAAGAACCGGCGCAGCGAGCGCCCTGCTGTGCACGATGCTGCTGTCGGCCTGCGGTGGCAGCAGCGACTCGGGCAGCGCTGCGGCACCGACCCCCACTTCAGCGGCGCCTGCACCTGCACCTGCACCTGCACCTGCACCTGCACCTGCACCTGCACCTGCACCTGCACCTGCACCTGCGCCTGCACCTGCGCCTGCACCCGCGCCCGCGCCTGCGCCCGCTCCGGCACCGGCACCCACGCCGACCGCCGCCGACAACACGCGTGACGTGGCACCGGCCACCGGCTGGGCGAGCGAAGCGGGTGGCACCAGCGGCGGCTCGACGGCCGCGGCCTCGGCGATCTACAAGGTGACGACGGCCACCGAACTGCTGGCCGCGTTGAAGGCCGGCGGCAGCGCGCCGACGATCGTCAAGGTGGTCGGCACCATCGACATGGCTGCGGCCGACAACGGCGGCGCCTTCAAGAGCACCAGCGACCAGAAAGCCCGCGCCCGGCTGTCGCTGAAGGCCAACACCACGCTGATCGGCACCGGCAGCAATGCCGGCCTCGTCAACGCGTACATCCAGGTCACCGGTGTCCAGAACGTCATCATCCGCAACCTGCACATCGTGAACCCCTGCGACGTCGGCCCCGTCTGGGATCCGAACGACGGCGACGCCGGCAACTGGAATTCGGAATACGACGGCATCACGGTCGATGGCTCGAACCATGTCTGGATCGACCACAACACCTTCACCGACGCGCCGCAGACCGACGACCTGTCGCCGGTCGAGAACGGCAAGATCAAGCAGTGCCACGACGGCGCCCTCGACGTGAAGAACGGCTCCGACTACGTGACGGTGTCGAACAACGTCTTCGACCAGCACGACAAGAACAACCTGATCGGCTCGTCGGACAGCACGACCAGCGACGACACCCACCTGACCGTCACCTTCCACGGCAACCTGTTCAGCCAGGTGACCGAGCGCGCCCCGCGCGTGCGCTTCGGCAGCGTGCACGTCTACAACAACTACTACGAAGGCAGCAAGTCGCACCCGGTGTACGCCCACCAGTACAGCATCGGCGTGGCCTACAAGGCGAAGATCATTTCCGAGAACAACGCCTTCGACATCCAGGGCGCGAGCGGTTGCGGCAGCGTGCTGAAGAACCCCGGCTCGTCGAGCAAGACCGGCGCGATCAAGGAAAGCGGTTCGCTGCTGAACGGGGCTGCGCTCGACCTGTCCGCCTGCAGCTTCAGCAACGCGGTCGGCTGGACCGTGCCCTACGCCTACGGCAAGGCCTTGCTGCCGGCCGCGAGCGTGAAGGCGGCCGTCAAGGCGTCGGCGGGGTCGGGCAAGCTGGTTGCGGCGCCGTAGCTCGAGACGGTCAGGTCTTCGGGGCGGACCGGCGTCGCGCGGACCGGATTCAGGGCTGCGTGGCGAGCAACGCTTCGACCGCCTTCGGCACGTGCTCGTCGATGAGTTCCTTCAGCGCATCGATCTTGCCTTTCGACGTCAGCGCATCCCAGGCGTCCGGCGACTGTGCGACACCCACCGACGCCGCCGATTGATTCGCCTTGATGCGGGCTTCGCTCACCACCTGCAGCGACGCGAGGTCGATCAACGAGACCTTCGCGAAGACGTACGGCGCAAAGAACCCGCGGCCGGTTTCTCCGGTGGTGAACCGGATCATCTCGACGGCGCGGTCGATGTAGAAACCCAGGCCCTGCAGTTGGCCGCTGCCCAGGCTCTCGTGCTCGCCTGCCTGCAGCTGTGCGGTCGAGAGCAGCTTGGTGATCAGCACCAGGTGCGTGGCGCCGTCCTTGCGCATCGCCGCCACGACGGCCGGCGAGAACTTCAGCCGGCCGCCTTCGACGAAGCGGTCCTGCTGTTCGAACATCGCTGGCGACGACAGATCGTACAAAGTCACACGCGCGCCGGCGTCGAGGCACTTCAGCGCCGCTTCGACCTGCGTCATGGCTTCGGCATCGAACACGCCACCGCCCACCGGCAGCGCCTGCGTGCGATTGCGCTCGATCGTCGTGCCGGTGCTAGCCTCGTGCGTCACCACCGAGAGCTTGTCGCCGATCAGCGAGACCACCGCATACCCGGGGCGCGGTACGTCGGCCGCCCAGGTGATGGCGCTTGCTGCCAGCAGCAATGCGCCGATCCATCCACGAAACACAAAACCACTCGTCTTCACTCTCATCAAAGGACTCCTTCTATTGATTCCATTTGCGGCCACGCAAGGGCCTCAATTCAAGCTGTCGGCATACGTCGCGACGGCGGCAAAGCTCTCATTGGAATTGTCTGAACCTGCATCCAGGTAGCGAGTGCGCTGACGGTAGGGATACCGTCCGTCTATCAGCGTGTCGCTCGTAAGCATTGCCTACGGCAGCGATGCCAATAGCTGTACTGCCTGCATGCCGAATTCTCTTATTTGATCCTCCAGCATTCGAAACAGCGACTCATCGGGAAGGTGGTGGCTCGCACTGTTTGCCCCAACTAATCGGAACTTGATCCGACAAGAACTGTTGCCATCTCATTTCCGAAGAAGGCGTATGCGAAGTCCCAAAAGACTGGATATGCTGGATGCCCTGCA
>Ga0065165_1003046_pt1 | contig 12578 bp, 6 predicted proteins | sample AraplaMF_Cvi_mMF_FD_63813 | JGI IMG/M metagenome (GOLD analysis project Ga0065165, IMG submission 63813) | Arabidopsis root microbial communities from the University of North Carolina, USA - plate scrape MF_Cvi_mMF (version 2) (version 3) | ecosystem: Host-associated > Plants > Roots > Endosphere... | reverse complement strand
CATCACCTGCCGGGAAACGTAGTCGTCCCACAGCTGCCGCGCGCGCTCGGCGCCGATGCGCCCGCTGCGTGCGGCGGCCTCCAGCAGCTTGCGCGGATCGTGCTCGCGCTCCGGCGACTGCGCGTACCAGCGGCGCAGCCCCACCGTGACCTGGCCCTTGTGCGCGATCACGTAGCGCACCGGCCGGTCCAGCTTGCGCGCGATCGCCGCCAGCGACACCGGGTCGACGTACGACTCGCTCGCCAGCACCAGCGTGCCGCCGTCCACCCGCAGCGGCAGCACCGCGTACTGCAAGGCCACGGCCGCGGGCAGTGCAGTGAAGAGTTCCGGCGCCAAGGTCTCGGCATCCACCGTCTCGGTATCCACGCCGGCCTGTTCGGCGATCGGCCGCGCCAGCTGCTCGGCGGTGATCACGCCCTGGTGGATCAGCGTGCTGCCCGGATGCAGGCCTTCGATCGGCTGCGCGCGCGCCTGGCGCAGGCGCGCCTCGGTGAGCGCGCCCTGGGTCACCAGCAATTCGTCCAGCGAACGCTTGGAGCGGTTCTCGCCGCCGATGCTGGGGAAATCGTGGGTGGTCTTGTCCCAGGCCACGCGGCGCGGATCGCCGGTCTGCAGGATCTGCTTGATCGCGCGCCAGTTGGCCAGGAAGTTGACCAGGTTGCTCCACAGCAGCCGCGGGATCGCCAGCAGTCCCTGCTTCACCCCGTAGTACGCGGTGACGAACACGATGCGCTGCAGGATGCGGTTGGCCATCAGGCCCGCATTCGCATACAGCACCATGTCCAGCCAATGCTGCCCTTCGAAGATCGACAGGAAGTGCGGCGCGCCCGGCCACAGCTGCTGCACCGTGCCGATGACCAGCAGCTGCGCCAGCACCAGCATCGCGCCGAAGCTGACGAAGTTGGCGATGGCGCCCTTGCGGTCGCGCCACAGGAAATAATTCAGCACCAGGCCGTGCCGCCACTTCCAGCCATGCGTGCGGTAGCCCTGGTAGACGATGCCGATGATCCAGCGCGACTTCTGCCGCACCGCGGTCGAAAGGCGGTCGGGGAAATATTCGCGCACGCAGATCACGTTGGATTCGCGCCGGCTCTGCCCGAACGGCGGCGGCTTCTGGTGCTTGCGGTAGCGCAGCACCGGGAAGCGCACGAAGATCTCCTGCATGCCGCGCGCCTTCAGGCGCAGGCCGATGTCGTAGTCCTCGGTCAGGCTCTGCACGTCGAAGGCGACGCCGTTGCCTTCCTCGATCAGCGCCAGCACCGCGCGCCGGCTGAAGCAGGTGCCGACGCCCGCGCTGGGCACCTGGCCGGCCAGCGCCTCGCGCACCGGTACATCTTTGCCGTGCAGCTCGGCGAATTCGTCCAGGTAATGCAGGCTGGTGAAGTTGTTCCACTGCCGCTCGAACGGATACACCGGAATCTGGATCAGGTCCTTGCGGCCCACCAGGTAGTTGAACAGGCGCAGCTCCATCGCGCAGACCACGTCCTCCGCATCGTGCAGGATGAAACCCTCGAAGCTCAGCTTGGCGCGGCGTTCGAACTGCAGGATGGCGTCGAGCACGTTGTTGAGGCAGTCGGCCTTGCTGGTCGGACCCGGCCGCGCGCACACCACTTTATGCACGTTGGGGAAGCGCGCGCTCACTTCGTCCACGTCGCGCTGCGTGTCGGCGTCGTTCGGATAGGTGCCGACGAAGATGTGGTAGTTCTCGTAGTCCAGCGTGCTGGCGGCCAGCTCGGCCATGTGCCCGATCACGCCGGTCTCGTGCCAGGCCGGCACCATGATGGCCAGCGGCTTTTCCGCCGGCCGGTACAGCTCGTGGTAGTAGGTGCGCTCGTGCCGGCGGTACACCACCAGCGCCTTCCACGTGCGCCGCGTCCAGTACACGAGATCGATGAACAGATCGTCCATGCCGCTCAGCAGCATGAGTATGGCGATCGCCGATACGGCCACGCTCAGGCCGTACAGGTAGGTCGTGAATGCATCCAGCCACCACATCCTTAGTGTTCTCCCCTGTCAGACCGCTTCGCGCCGGCGTTCGCCGCCCTCCAGCGCCCCCTGCAGCAGATCCACGATGCGATCGCTGGCCCGGCCGTCGCCGAATGGATTGCCCGCGCGCGCCATGGCGCCGTAGGCCTCGCCGTCGTCCCACAGGTCTTCGATCTGTTTCACGATCGACGCGCGCCGCGTGCCCGCCAGCCGCGCGCAGCCGCCTTCGATCGCTTCCGGCCGCTCGGTCTCGGTGCGCAGCACCAGCAGCGGCACGCCGAAGGTGGGTGCTTCTTCCTGCAGGCCGCCGGAATCGGTCAGCACCAGCCACGCGTCGATCAGCGCCTGCTGCATGCGCAGGTAGTCGAACGGGCCGCTCAGGTGCACGTTGCCCAGCTCGCCCAGGATGGCGTGCACCGGCTTGCTCACCGTCGGGTTCAGGTGCACCGGGAACAGGATCTGCAGTTCCGGATGGTGGCTGGCCACGTCGGCGATGGCGTAGCAGATTTCGCGCAGGTCGCTGCCCCAGTTCTCGCGCCGGTGCGCGGTGACCAGCAGATGGCCGCGCCCCGCATGTCCGCGCTGGATGCGGCGATGGCGCGTGACCCAGTGCTGCGCGTCGATCACCGTATTGCCGGTGATGAACACGCGCTCGTCCGGCACGGCTTCGGCCTGCAGCGCCTGCGAGGCGCGCGCGGTCGGCGCGAAATGGAAACTGGCGATGCGGCTGACCATCTGCCGCAGGCCTTCTTCCGGGAACGGCCGCGCCAGGTCGTAGGTGCGCAGGCCCGCTTCGACGTGCGCCACCGGCACGCGGTGGTAGAAACCGGCGAGCGCGCCCAGGAAGGTGCTTTCGGTATCGCCTTGCACCATCACCAGCGACCACGGCCGGCTCGCCATCACCTCGTCCAGCAGTTCGCGGCAGCGCGTGCTGAACTGCGCCAGGGTGTCACCTCCGCGTGACAGTTCGATATCCGGCTGGATATCGAAACAGGCGAGCATCTGCCGCGCCATGTCGTCGTGCTGCCCAGTATGCAGCCACACCGGCCTGGCCCAGCCGCTGTTGCGCAGCGCGTGGTAGACCGGCGCAAGCTTGATGATTTCCGGGCGGGTGCCGCAGATGATCAGGATGTCCTGTATGACTCCTTCCCCCTTAAGGATGGCGACGCGTGTCCTGGCCCAGATGTCCGGCGCCGCGCTGCCGCCGCGCAAACGGCGGGGAAGAGCGGTCGTCCGGGGTCCCTGGTTCCCGGATAGACGTGTCGGCTGAGGAGTCCGCGTGGTGGTTTTCGACCTGCGATGGGTGTTGCGTCCGGGTCGCATATTGGGGTCGCGCCGGGCTGCCTGACGATTGACTAAAAGCCATACCTCGACAGACCAATAAAAACGCGCATTCCAGGCCCGTAAGCTTCAACTTGGGGGCGATGCCTCTCCACTCTCGGGAACAGGGACCTGGGCTTCGGAAAATCGTTCTCCGCCATGCGCGCAAGCACGGGGGCATTCGTGGCTTGCGTCGATTTCCATCGCAGCATGTGAGGATTTCCCATGACCAGGTCCCGCCTCAAGCCCTCCGTCGTGAGGTCTCTTCTCGCCAGTGCCGCCCTGGTGTTAACCACGGCAGCCGGCTTGACCTCTCCTGTCCATGCACAGCTGGCCGAACACGCCGACATGCAGTTGCTGCCGGCGCCGCCGCGCTCGCTCGTGGTCGCACCGTCGATGAAGAGCGCGCAGAAGTCGGTGTCGACGCTGACCGCGTCCGGCTCGGTGCAGCGCAATGTATCGCTGAGCATCCTGCTCGGCGCACCGGCGAACGCCTTCGCCGGCGCACCCGGCGCCAATCCCAGCCAGAACACCCTGGTGCTGTACGACAGCACCGGCGCGTGGGCCTGGCTGGGCGAAGCCTATGCGGTGATGGCGGCCAATCTCGTTTCGCACGGCAGCAAGTACACGCTGCACACGGCCGCCAGCTACACCGCCGGCGAACTCAACAACTATACCGGCCTGGTCTATGTCGGTTCGACCTATGACGAACCGCTGCCGACCGCGATGCTCGACGACGTGCTGGCCACCACCAAGCCGGTGCTGTGGATGAACGACAACATCTGGCAGCTGGCCGCGCGCTCGCCGAATTTCGCCGCGCAGTATGGCTTCTCGCCGATGTTCTTCGACTTCAGCAATACGCTCACCGTCACCTACAAGGGCGTGGCGATCCAGCGCAACGCGCTGGCGGTGCCGTCGGGCCTGCTGCAGACGAGCATCACCGATCCGACCAAGGCGACGGCCGTGGCCGTGGCGACCAACGACACCGGCGGCACGGTGAACTGGGCGACCAAGGGTGCGAACCTCACCTATATCGGCGAGATCCCCTTCAGCTATATCGGCATGAACGATCGCTACCTGATCGCGGCCGACCTGATCGGCAAGGTGTCCAATCCGTCGATGCTGGCGCGCAAGCGGGCGCTGGTGCGCATCGAGGACGTCAACGCCACCGACGATCCGGCCGCGCTGCGGGCGATCGCCGATTACCTGTCGAGCAAGGGCGTGCCGTTCACGGTCGCGGTGATTCCGTACTATCTCGACCCGAAGGGCTTCTACAACAACGGCGTGCCGCAGGCGATCCACCTGTCGCAGGCGCGCAACGTGGTGAGCGCGCTGAAGTACATGCAGTCCAAGGGCGGCACCATCCTGATGCATGGCTATACGCATCAGTACTCCAACGTGGCCAATCCCTACAGCGGCGTGTCGGCGGACGATTTCGAGTTCTACCGCTCGCACATCAGCCCCGACAACTACGTGCTGTACGACGCGCCGCCGGCCGAGGATTCGGCGCTCTGGACCCAGGGCCGCATCACCAAGGGCCTGATGGACTTCGCCGCCGCCGGCTTCCTGGCGCCGACCATCTTCGAGCCGCCGCACTACGCGGCCTCGGCGGTGGACTACAAGGTCATCAACAGCATGTTCTCCGCGCGCTACGACCGCGGCCTGTATGCGGGCGGCTGGTGCCCGAACGGCGCCTGCGGCACGGGCACGCCGGACTACACCAAGATCTACGGCCAGTTCTTCCCCTACCTGGTGCGCGACGTCTACGGCAGCGTGGTGATCGGCGAGCAGCTGGGCAACGTGGAGACCGAGGCGTTCAACAACAATCCGGCGCGCCTCCCGGCGGACATCCTGGCCAGCGCCAACGTCAACACGGTGGTGCAGGACAGCGTGCAGAGCTTCTTCTTCCATCCCTATGTGAACATCAATTACCTCAAGCAGATCGTCGAGGGCTTGCAGGGGATGGGGTATACGTTTGTGCCGGCGAATACGGTCAAGCAGGGATAAGCCTTACTACTGAAGCCCTTCTCCCCTCCGGGGAGAAGGTGCCGGTCCCACGGGGACTCCCTTCGGTCGCAGCGGATGAGGGGCGGGTGCTAGCCATAACGGATCGACGAAGCGACGCACGCTTTCCGCTTCCGCTTCTACGCTCCGCCCGGCCCCTCACCCCGACCCTCTCCCCGGAGGGGAGAGGGAGATGGGGGAGAGGCGCATTACGGCTGCTGGTAGGCGCCGATATCGATCTTGCCCGCCGCGCTCAGCCGCGGCTGCCCGTCGAAATCTACCGTTCCCACCGTCGACGCCGGCAACACCACCCCGGCCCCGCGCGCCGCCGAGCCGCTGCCCACGTGCAGATCCGGCATGGTCAAACTGGCGAACTGCGGATTCACCAGCAGCGTGAGCTTGTCCGCCCCGCTGGCGGTGCGATAGCCGGCGATGCCGGTGTAGCTCTTGCCCAGCCACACCCAGTTGGCATTCCCCGCGCCGCCGTCGGCGAAATACAGGTTGTGCTCGATCGTGCCCGGATTGGCATAGCCGGCGTTGCTGGTGGTCTTCGGCCAGAAGTTCACCAGCAGGCCGTCGGCGGTGGCGTACAGCAGGTTGTTTTCGAACACCGTGCCGCTGACGTGGAACTGGATCTGGAACTCGCCGCTGCCGCTGGCCTGCTGGTCGTTGCGGAACAGCGTGTTGTTGACGATGGTGGCGTTCTGCATGCCGCCATTGCCCGAGGCCGCGCCGCCGATCGAGATGCCGGTGATATTGGAGAACATCACCAGGTTGTTGCGCACGGTCACGTCGCTGCTGAACTTGTTCCTGGTTTCGCTGGCCAGCTCGATGCCCAGGTCCGCCCGGCTGACCACGTTGCGCTCGATGGTCACCCGCGTGCCGCCTTCGACGTAGATGCCGTCGGCGGAGAAGTCGCCCGCGGGATACGCCGCATTGCCCTGCGAGCTGATGTTGTACACCGAGTTGCCGCTGATCACGCCGTCACGCGCCTGGCTCTGGAACGTGCCGCCGTTGCGGCCGGACATGGTCTCGAAGCCGAGCGCCGCGATGCCGATGTTGTCGTTGTCGTGCACCGCGTTGTTGCTGATCGTCCACTGCTCCACGTTGCCGGTGAGCGAGAGCGACTCGCTGCAGCCCGTGCGCAGATGGTCCACCTCGTTGCCGCTGATGGTGAGCTGGTTGATCGCGTTGGCCGCGTCGTTGGCATAGACCTCGATGCCGAACGCATTGCCGTTGGGACAGCTTTCGATGCCGTTGGCGATGTCGTGCACGCGGTTGCCGAGGATATTCACCTGGGTGCCGCCGCCGTTGATGTAGATGCCCACCGGCGTGGCCGTGGTGCTCGACGTGCCGTAGTTGCCCACGTCGAAACCCTGCACCGTCACGTAGCTGACGTTGTTGAGGTTCCACAGGCCGCGCATCGCGTTGGCCGGCACGGTGAGGCCGCTGCCGCTGACTGCGGCTTTTTCGCCCGGATAGCTTGCAAACACGATGGGACCGGCCGCGGCGGAACCGGAGGTGTTGACGTCGATCGTCTCGGCATAGGTGCCACCGCGCACATAGACGGTGTCGCCGGCAATCACGCCGCGCGTTGCGCGGCCGATCGTGCGCCACGGTGCATCCAGCGTGCCGGCGGCGTTGTCATTGCCATTCGTGGCGACGTAATACGTGTGGCCTGCGGCATAGGCCGGCGCCAACGGCAAGGCGGCGAGCAAGGCGCAGACGAGGGGAGCGGACTTCCATGCGGGGGAATGCTTCATGCAGGTCTCCGTAGGGTGCGGATGGGGACGTCCGGAATGGACAGCCACGCATGCACACCCGGATGAAACCGCAAGCGCCGGAGCGTCCATGCGCGGACGGCGCAGTCTGCTCGCCCGCGATGGCGCCGTTGTTGATCGGCGTCGCAAGAGGACGCGCTGCGCGGCGGCTCAGGCGTAACGCCGCTGCGTCGATTTCTCGACAATCAGCTTCAGCGCATCGGCCAGCACCAGCACGCGTGGCGTGTCCTCGCGCCGCACCACCAGGGCCGCGAGTTTGTCGTCCACGCTGTCGGGCAGCATCATCACTTCCAGCCCGCGCGCGGCGACAATCTCGTCCAGCCATTCGAAGTAGTCGTCCGACCAGAAATCGCGCCGGTCGGCCGGGAATGGCGGCAGCGGTTCGTCCAGGCTGTCGCTGATGCATTCGTGTAGCACCTGCAACTGGTCGCTGGTAAGCAGGAAGTCCTTCAGGCGGAACAGCAGCGAAGCCTGCATGAGCTGCGGCTGGCCTTCGCCGTGCAGCCAGGCAAGCTCGGCGTCGCTGGCCGCGTTGCGCACGCGCTCGGCGCGTTGCGCCAGTTCTGCGCGTTCCAGCTCGCCGCGGGTGAGCAGGTCGATCAAGGTCTCGAGTTTGTCCATCGCGGGCCGTTGCTCCTTGAGGCTAGATGGGTAACAGGCAACACCGTTCATGGTGAACCGACGCCAACGAGACAGGCTCGAATGCAGCGCATGGCAACGTGTTCGACGCGACGCTGGCGTGACGATGACGTGATATCCACACCATCTGCGCAACGCTTCCCACATCGGCGGAACCGCTCCCTGGCGCGGCCGCGACGGCGTGAACTAAATCACAGCCGGCTGCCTTGCGAAAGTAGTTGCACGCGTAACGCCGTTCACTTTGCAACCACATCAGAACAATCAAACAGAAACATCCTCATCTGAGAGCGTCGAACGTGGAGATCAGCGCGCACAGGGACTTCCTCGGCGGCAGCCAGATGGGCGAGCTGATACGGGCGCACGACTGGTCCGCCACGCTGGGCGCGCCCGCGCAGTGGCCGCGCAGCCTGCAGACGGCGGTGCGCATCATGCTGTCGTCGCGCCACCCGATGTGGGTGGGCTGGGGGCCGCGGCAGGTGTATCTCTACAACGACGCTTATCGCGCGATCATCGGCGGCAAGCATCCCTGGGCGCTGGGGCGCACGATCGACGAGGTCTGGCCGGAAATCCAGGATTACATCGCGCCGCGCCTGGCCCAGGTGCTGGCCGGCGGCGAAGGCATCTACGTCGAAGGGCAGCTGCTGATCATGGAGCGCAACGGCTACCCGGAAGAGACCTACTACACGTTCTCCTTCAGCCCCCTGCCCGACGACGACGGCCGCCCCGGCGGCATCATCTGCGTCAACACCGACGACACCCGCCGCGTGATCGGCGACCGCCAGCTTGCCACCTTGCGCGAACAGGCCGCCAGCACCATGCATGCGCACGGCTGGCAGGACAGCTGCGAGCGCAGCGCCGCCGCGCTCGCCGCCAATGCGCACGACGTGCCGTTCGCGGCGATCTATGTGGCCGAGCCGGATGGCGCCTTCGTGCTGGCCGCCAGTGACGGTACCTCCGCGGGCGAAAGCATCGCACCGCGGCGCATCCTGCCCGGCGACGAGCGCAGCTGGCCACTGGCGCGCGCGCTGGCCGCGGGGCATCCGCTGCACATGCACGACCTCTCCTCGCGCTTTCGCATGCAACTGCCGCGCGGTGCCTGGCCGCTGCCGCCCAGCCAGGCGGTGCTGCTGCCGATCGCACCGGCGGGCGAACATGGCCGCGCGGCGGTGCTGGTGGTCGGGCTCAATCCGTATCGCTTGTACGACGCGGCGTACGCAAGTTTTCTCGAACTGGCCGCCGGCCAGGTCGGCGCCGCCATCGCGCAGGCCGACGCGCTGGAACAGGAGCGCCGCCGCGCGCAGGAACTGGCGCGGCTGGACCAGGCCAAGACGCTGTTCTTCTCCAACGTCAGCCACGAATTCCGCACGCCGCTGACCTTGATGCTGGGGCCGCTGGAGGAATGGCTGGCACGGGAGGAAACCGCGCCGGCCGCATCGCGCAGCCTGGTGGAACTGGCCCATCGCAATGGGCTGCGCCTGCTGAAGCTGGTCAACACGCTGCTGGATTTCGCGCGCATCGAAGCCGGCCGCGCGCAGGCGCGCTACGAGCCGACCGACCTTTCGGCGCTCACCGCCGAACTGGCCAGCAGCTTCCGCTCCGCCATCGAGAAGGCCGGCCTGATGCTTACCGTGGCCTGCCCCGCCGGCTTGCCGCCGGCTTACGTGGACCGGGAGATGTGGGAAAAGGTCGTGCTGAACCTGGTTTCCAATGCGTTCAAGTTCACCTTCGAAGGCGGCATCGTGGTGACGCTGTCGCCGCAGGAAGGCTGCCTGACGCTGGAGGTGAGCGACACCGGCACCGGCATTCCCGCCGAAGAGATGCCGCGCCTGTTCGAGCGCTTCCACCGCGTGGAAGGCGCGCGCGGCCGCAGCATCGAAGGCAGCGGTATCGGCCTGGCCCTGGTGCGCGAACTGGTGAGCTTGCACGGCGGCCAGCTCGAAGCCGTGAGCGCGGAAGGCCGCGGCACCACGCTTACCGTGCGCATTCCCGTGGGCAAGGCGCATCTCGATGCCGCGCGCGTGTTCGAATCCGACAGCACACCCTCGCCCGCCCGCCATGCCGCGCCCTATGTAGACGAAGCCGCGCAATGGCTGTCCGCCAGCGTGGCGCCGGCGCCGTACGTGCCGGCGCCGGAGGGCGCCAGCGGCGAATACATCCTGCTCGCCGACGACAACCAGGACATGCGCCAGTACGTACAGCGCCTGCTGCAGGAAGCCGGCTGGCGTGTGGCATGCGTGGCCGACGGCGAGGCGGCGCTGGCGGCGATCCGCCGCGAACGGCCGTCGCTGCTGCTGGCCGACGTGATGATGCCGCGCCTGGACGGCCTGGCCCTGGTGCAGGCGCTGCGTGCCGACCCCGCACTCGCCCTGCTGCCGGCGGTGCTGCTGTCAGCGCGTGCCGGCGAGGAAGCGAAGATCGAAGGCATCGAGGCTGGCGCCGACGACTACCTGGTCAAGCCCTTCACCGCGCGCGAACTGCTGGTGCGCGTGCAGAGCCACGTCGCCCTGGCGGCCATGCGCCGCGAAGCCGCCGAACGCGAGCGCACGCTGCGCGAACAGGCCGAGCAGACCGAACGGCGCCTGCGCCAGCGCACCGGCCAGCTGCTGGATGCGCAACGCGACATCCTGCAATCGCGAGAGGCGCTGCGCCGGCTCAATGCCACCCTGGAAGAGCGCGTCGCCAGCGAGATCGCCGAGCGCGCCAAGACCGAAGAACAACTGCGCCAGGCGCAGAAGATGGAAGCGATCGGCCATCTCACCGGCGGCATCGCGCACGACTTCAACAACCTGCTGACCGTGATCATCGGCAACCTGGAGCTGATGCAGCGCCAAGGTGCGCAAGGCACGCCCGGGCATCCGCACCGCTACACCGACAACGCGATGCTCGGCGCACGCCGCGCCGCCACCCTCACCCAGCGCCTGCTCGCCTTCGCGCGGCGGCAGCCGCTGGAGCCGCGGCCGGTGGATACCAACCGGCTGGTGCTGGGCATGTCCGACCTGCTCGCGCGCACGCTGGGCGAGAGCATCGCGATCGAAACGGTGCTGGCGAACGACCTGTGGCAGGTGAACGCCGACGGCAACCAGCTGGAAAGCGCCCTGCTCAACCTGGTGGTGAATGCGCGCGATGCCATGCCCCATGGCGGGCGCTTGCGCATCGAAACCGCCAACGTCCATATCGATGCCGACACCGCCCGCGAGGAAGCCTCGCAGGAAGCCATGCCGGGCGCATACGCGCGCCTGAGCGTGACCGATACCGGCGCCGGCATGGCCTCCGATGTGCGCGAGCGCGTGTTCGAACCGTTCTTCACTACCAAGCCGACCGGCCACGGCACGGGGCTGGGGCTGTCGCAGGTGTACGGCTTCGTGCGCCAGTCCGGCGGCTTCGTCACGCTGCAGAGCGAGGCCGGCCACGGCACCACGGTGCGCATCCACCTGCCACGCCTGACCGCGGAGCAGGCGGTGACGGAGCCGGCCGCGCAACCGCTGCCCGACGTCGCCGGCGGCCACACCGTACTGGTGGTGGAAGACAACCCCGACGTACGCGACTACAGCTGCCTGCTGCTGCGCGAACTCGGCTACCAGGTGCTGGCCGCCGAAGATGCGCCCACCGCCCTGCTGCTGCTCGCGCAGCACGCGGAGGTGGACCTGCTGTTCACCGACGTCGGCCTGCCCGGCATGAACGGCCGCGAGCTGGCGGAACAGGCGCTGGCGCTGCGTCCGGCGCTGAAGGTGCTGTTCGTCAGCGGCTATGCGCGGCAGGCGATCGTGCATCAGGGGCGGCTGGATCCGGGGCTGCAGATGCTGGCGAAGCCGTTTACGCATGGGGAGTTGATGGAGAAGCTGGCGGCGGTGATGGAAGTGCGGCAGATGCTGTAGCGCGCCGCCAGCAGGTTTCAGACGTCTCTAGTTGTCGACGCCATCGCACACCACGTCGCTGGACTCCTCGCCAGGATGCTCAGCCGCATCGCGCACCTGCTCCCATTGCATGCGCAGATGCGCCTGCGCGGCGCAGCGTGCGCCCATATCGATCAGGGCGGCAATGCCATCCAGCATGATCGGCAGGCGCCGCGCATCCGCGCCGCCGCGCTCGTGGACGCGCTCGGAGAGGAACTGGAGGGAAACATGGGCGTACGCCAGCCATTCGGTGGCGTCGTTGAGCAATGCATCCGGGCCCGCGTCGGGGTCGGAGTAGTAGTGGGTGTGACGGATGATCCAGGGCTCGCCGTACATGTTCATAAGCAACTCCTTGCCAAGGGAATGCCGCGCCCTCGCTCCGAGAACGGCACGCCGCCGGACAGCACGGCGTGCCGCGACCACACGGACTCGAAGGTTCACCGGTGGCATGTGCTCAGGCCCCGGGCGGCTGGATTGATGAAGGGGGTTGCGGTGTCAGCGGGTTTCGCCGTTGCACGGGGCAACGCGCCGGGTGAATACGGCTCGGATAATTCCTGCGAAAACTCTTAAACCGCGGTGCTTCAACCCTGTCCGCTAGATCGTCGGACGGCCGGGATGTGCGGTGAGGAGGTCGCCGAGGGGATCGGCGAGCGTGCAAGTACCGTATGATCTGGGGTAGCCATGATCAACTCTCATCTAGTTGGTGATGGTCAGCGGGTCAGGGGTGTTGGTAGCACCCTTGGCCCGCGCTTTCACAGCATTGCTGCCATGGTTGCCCGCGTTGCGTCTTGACGTCACTGCGCGGGGAACATCTCGGAAGGTATCAAAGGCCAGTCGGCCTGTCTGTAGGTGCAACCGTGAGTTGCGCATGAGTGGTGTGATTTACAGATTTTTCTGATGGTTTTCGGAGGATTCGCTGTTGAGGCACGCTGCCCCGCGGTTGAATCTGACGTTG
>Ga0065165_1003045_pt1 | contig 12581 bp, 11 predicted proteins | sample AraplaMF_Cvi_mMF_FD_63813 | JGI IMG/M metagenome (GOLD analysis project Ga0065165, IMG submission 63813) | Arabidopsis root microbial communities from the University of North Carolina, USA - plate scrape MF_Cvi_mMF (version 2) (version 3) | ecosystem: Host-associated > Plants > Roots >... | reverse complement strand
TTTCGGCCGAAAGCTTACTCGGCTCCGATAGGGCCAGATTGTCGTCCTTGTATAAATATTGTACGTGATCGGTAGGCATGTCTGCGAGTGTTTGTCAATACTCCACTTTAATATTCCGGTAGTAATCCTGCTGTTGATAATCTTTTCGTAGCGGATAGCCCTGCCAATCGGCTGGCAACAGAATGCGACGCAAATCCGGATGATTGCGGAAGGTTATACCGTACATATCGAACACCTCACGTTCAAACCAGTCGGCCGTTTTCCATAACGCGCACAACGAGTCAACGGCCAGCTCGGTACGGGGCAATACCACCTTCACCATCAGGTGCAGATCGTGCGGAATAGAATACAGATTATAGATCACCTCCATCGTACCTGCCTCGGCACCGTTATCAAGCCCCGTAATACAGGAAAGCATATCGAAGTATGTAGCCGGATTATGATACAGTTCATGGCATACCGCATACAAATCCTGATTCGGGATGATCAATGCCTTGGGTGTAGCGTTCTCGTCAATCGTCACAACACCATGCTGAACACGGGGCGTAATAAGCGCTACGATAGTTTCAAACTGCTGCATGACGGTTATCTTTTTCCATTAACTTTTCAATTGCCGTGGGCGCTGCCAGACTCTCGTTACGAATCTTCTCCTGCAGCTTCAGGAAGCCACCAATAAGCGCTTCCGGGCGAGGAGGACACCCGGGCACATAAACATCCACCGGAATGATCCGATCAACGCCCTTTACCACATGGTAACCGTGCTGCCAGTAAGGTCCCCCGCAGTTCGAGCACGACCCCATCGATATAACATACCGCGGCTCCGGCATCTGCTCGTAAAGACGGCGAATCCGGTCAGCCATCTTAAACGTAACCGTTCCGGATATAATCATCACATCGGCCTGACGCGGCGTTGCGCGCGGAGCCATGCCGAAACGCTCCATATCGTAAACCGTAGTACCCGTGCTCATAAATTCAATAGCACAGCAGGCTATGCCGAACGTCATTGGGAACATAGACGACAGCCGGGCCCAGTTCAATAAATCATCCAGGCGCGTAACAATCACGCCACCATTTTCAAACCGTTGATCGAGCAGACCTTTCACAATTCTGTTGCGTTATGCGTTTGATGTACCGGCACGTTTACCGGCATACTTTTCATTCACTTTTTCATAGAGCTCAGCCGGCACGGGCGAATTCACCTCCGTAGGCGCCGGCTCCGGCTTGGCCCAGTCCAGATGCCCGTTAACCCAGGCATACGCCAGCCCCAATGCCAGTACCAGTATAAACACAAGCATCTCCGTTAAGGCAAACCATCCCCACGAACCATTGGTTTCAGCAATAAATTCTTTATTGGCAAAAACCGTAGACCACGGAAAAAGAAAAACAATCTCCACTTCAAACAACAGGAAAATCAGCGCTACAATATAAAAACGCATATTGAATTGCGTCCAGGCCGTACCAATAGGTTCCTCGCCACTTTCATACGTAGCAAGCTTCTCGGCATTCGGACGGTTGGGGCGGATCAGCCGCGAAACAAACAGCGTGGCAAGTACAAACAGCGCCCCGCCGATAATAAATAGCAAAACTTCGCCAAATCCGGATACCGATGCGTTTTCCATGGGCATCAAATATAGGGAACAACGTTATGGATTCGCGTCCAAAAAGCGAAAAATGAGCTTGGTGGCTTCTTTTTTCAATCGACACGTTGTTTCACTTCTCATTACTGCTATATTGACATCGGAGGCTTTACTGGTTCGCGCCCGCACTGCCTTTTCTTTTTTTAGCCCTTTTTGAGTCACTACGGGTCCAGCCAGTCGAACCATGAGCGGAAAAAGTGTGAAGGAAGTGTGGAGGAGCACTGTGCTATACTAGTGTCTGTATCGGGTCTGCACTATGTCTGCATCGAACCCGAACCGAACTTCGAAGGGATTTAGCAGAGCGTTTATCCATCAGCCGGTAGCCAGATCAGCCAAAACAAAAAAGCCCCCGATCACTCAGGAGCTCTTTCAACTATTCTCACTACTTAATTCTCTTAATGCAGCGGACGCTTCTTAATCATACCACCCTTGATATCGTTCACACCGCTTTCGACCATAAAGGCCTCTTCGTCGATCTTGGCCATTTCAGTTTTCAGCTTCTGAAGTTCGAGTCGTGTAATAACCGTATAGATCACATCGATATCGTCATTACGATGACCCTGCTTTCCAAAACCGCTCTTACCTTTAAGAATCGTTACACCACGGCCCATACGCTCGATGATGGCCTGCTTGATCTCGGCACTTCGCTTCGAAACAATCATCACACTTGTATATTCTTCTATACCGTGTACTACAAAGTCAACCGTCTTAGAGGCCACCAGATAAGTAAGGATGGCGTATAGCGCCGTTTCAATATTGATAAGCCACGCGGCAACACCAAAGATGATAATGTTCAGAATAAGGATAATGTCGCCCACGGTAAGCGCCGTTTTACGGCTCGTGTAAATCGCAAGCACTTCCGTGCCATCAATAACACTACCACCCCGTATCGACAGACCTATACCGAGACCGAGAAAGAAGCCGCCGAAAAACGAGATCAGCAACTTATCGTTCGTAATGCTCGGAAGATGCACGATCGAAAGGCACACCGCAAGCGCAATAATGGCCAGCAGTGTTTTAAGCGCGAAGATCTTGGAAACCTGCGTATAGCCTATGATAATAAAAGGTATGTTTATCAGTACGATCAATATAGGCACTTCCAACCCCGTTACCCGATTGGCAAGCAGCGAAATACCCACTACACCACCATCAAGAAACCCATTAGGCAAAAGAAAGCCGTTAAGTCCGAACGTTGCCGCTGAAACGCCCAGCGTAATAAAGATGATGTCCTTTACTGTACGTACAATATCGAGACGACGTAAGCGAAGAGCCTGAAGTTCATTTAATCTTTCTTGTGTTGACATGGGTTAAAAATAAAGAATTAGGGGGCGGAATGAAAACGTCTGCATAGCCCAAAAAACACATTCTGAATAAAAAAATGGGGAATAAAAACGAGATAAATTTGAGATAAAAATGGCATTAAAATTACCCTGACAACGGCATAAAAAAAGGATGACAGCGCATTACCATCATCCTTCTTGACCGTCTGGAGCACGTATTACTTGCTCTTGTTTACGCCCGGATCGCGTTTAAGGAACTCGTCGTAAAGCAGCGTCTGGCGGCTCACCATAGGCACCTGCCAGCCATCGATAAACACATGCTTGATGTTTGTCTTCGTCTCCATCGGATCACCATCGCTCACCAGCAGTGTCGCATTTTTACCCGCCTCGATCGATCCCAGCTTATCGGCCACGCCGAAGATTTCGGCCGGAACAATCGTAATGGATTTTAACGCTTCCTCCCGTCCCATGCCGTAGGCCGCCGCAAAGGCTGCGTGATACGGCAGGTTACGTACGTTGGCAGCCTGGTTGGTACGAAGCGCTACCTTAACACCGGCCTTCTGCATCAGCCCGGCATTAGCGTAAGGCTTGTCATACCGATCGTAATCGCGTGTAGGCAGTCCCTGCACTGGGCCGGTAACAACGGGTATACCCGCTTTGGCAATTTCTGCCGCCACACGCCAGCCTTCAGCCACACCGGTAAGAATAACCTTCTTTACCTGCTTTTCCTTCACCCATTTCAAAGCAGCCAGAATATCCTTCGCCGTATTGGCCTCAACCATCAGCGCACGCTCACCGCGCATAACCGGCAGCAGAGCCTCCATTTCAGGATAATACGTCAGGTCCTTCGACTTCAGGGCAGAATCCAGCTTGTGGTACTGCGTCACCTTCTCCCACACATCATTCAACTTCTGAATAGACTTCTCGGTAGCCTTCTTGATATCCTCTTCCGAACGGCGGTCATAATAGCCACGACGGCCGGTATGCGGGAAATTCATCACCACACCTTCAAAACCACCGTACATTTGATCGGGCGTATAGCCATACAGGTTCACAAGCGCCGCTGTGCCCGGTATCAGGTCGCCATCGGGCGAAGCAATAACGGTAGTAACACCGCTAACACGGGTAACCGGTATCAGCGCCGAATTCGGGTTAACCGCCGTAAGCGCTTTCATCTGCGGAATGATATCACCCACCTCGTTAAAATCCTGCGTGCGCTGGTCCGAACCAACTTCACTCAAACCAAGCTGAGTACCGGCATCGATCATACCCGGATAAATCCATTGCCCGGTGCAATCAATAATTTCAGCACCTTGTGGTATCGTAACGTTGGTACCTACCGCAACGATCTTTCCGTTGCTGATAACGACCGTACCGTTTTGAATAACACCTTTAGTCACCGTTTCAATAGACGCATGCGTCAGGGCGAACGTGCCGTACTTGCCCTTGGGGCTTTGCGCGGGCAGCGTAATACTCACGGCGCAGAACAGAGCTGTAAAAAGAGACGCTGCTGTATAGAATAATTTCTTCATGACGTTTCGTTCAGTTAGTTAAGGCCAAACAGTTTCTCAAAATTCTCTTCCGCACCTTCCATACAATGGTCATGCGAATGATCTGTCCCCTGGATCGTTGATGTTTCGATCGCCTGCTTCGGATCGACATAAATGCGAACATCATCAGCATCCTTCTCACGGTCGAACCGCACCACACCGTCTACCACAGTCACCATCGGTACGGTAAACGACGACAGCGGGTGGCCTTTAAAAACAGCAATATCAGCTTCCTTACCGGTTTCGAGCGAACCGATGCGGCTATCTACACCAAGCTGCTTGGCTGGGTTGATCGTAATCAGCGCCAGCGCCTCATCGTCCGTAAGTGCACCATACTTCTGCGTCTTGGCCGCTTCGTGGTACAGGTGACGCATCAACTCACCATCATCCGAGTTGATAGACGTCGTCACACCATTGCGGGTAAGGATAGCCGCGTTATAGGCGGTAGAATAATACACCTCGAACTTGTAGGCCCACCAGTCGGCAAATACAGACGCCATCGCACCGTAAGCAGCCAGCTCAGGCGCGACCTTGAAGCCCTCGTTAACGTGCTGGAACACCAGCTTCTTTATGCCAAAATCCTTGCACACACGCAACAGCATGTAAATCTCATCGGCACGGTAGCTGTGGCAATGAATGATCACGTTTCCTTTCAGAATATCAGCCAGTGTCTCCAGGCGGTGGTTATACTCGGGCGGCGCACCGCGGAAACCTTTCTGCCCCTTAGACTTGTTGTAGGCGTCCCACTTAGCACTATACTCTTTTGCTTTCGAGAACGACTCACGAATCACAAACTCAACACCCATACGGGTACGGGGCACAATGCTGTTACCACCACCGTGTACTCGGGTGGGATTTTCGCCAAGCGCAAACTTGATCGTTCGCGCGGCACCTTCCATACGAAGCGCCTCAGGATCTTTAACTCCGTAGCGAAGCTTGATCGTTTCGCATTCGCCACCAATCGCGTTGGCAGAGCCGTGCATCGCATGGATAGTCGTTACACCACCTGCAAGCGCACGATACAGGCCTACCTGGAACGGATTCAACGCATCGCCCGTAAACACTTCAGCCGTTACCGGACTAGTGGCTTCATTAATCGCATCGATACCCTGGTGCGAGTGCGCATCGATAATACCGGGCATCACAAATAAACCCGTAGCATCGATCACACGGTAACCCGACGGAGCGGCTATACCTTTGGCAATCTGGGTTATCTTACCGTCTTTAACCAACACATCGGTATTCGGCAACGTACCCTTCGTAATCGTAAGTACGGTGCCGTTCTTGATCAGCAGGTTGCCCTTCTCTACCTGTGCATGCGCCGCGGTAAGGCCAAGCAACAGGAAAAGGCTCATATATAATTTTCTCATGATAATATCAGTTTCTTTGAATTAGCGGTTGGGATCTCTTTTGGCTTCTACCGGGAAACTGCCGAAGCTGCCGGCCGTAGCAGTACCCTTATAGGTATCGCCTTCTACAGTAGCTTCCACCTCTACAGTCACAGGCTGTCCCTGGACTTGAACGGTATACGTATATTTCAGACTGGTACCATCGAGCGATACCGACAGTAGGCTGATGGGTTGAGGAACCATTGTTCCGCTAACCGAACCCGTGTAGCCGGTAGCGTCTTTCTTGAACGTTACCTTTTCCTCGTTCTTACCTTGTGGAATATCCGTAACAGCTATCCAGGTACCTTCGAGCAATACCTTCGCATTAGCGTCGCCCTTCGGCTTATCGCTTACTTCCTGCTTGAACGGAACACCATCTACAAACACGTAACGCACCTTGGCCTTCTCGTTGAAGTAAGGCTTGTCGCTGATAACCAGGTTACCCATCTTACCGGGATCTACCGAGCCAAGGCGATCGCTCACGCCAAGCAATTGTGCCGGACCTGTAGTAAGCGCGGCCAGCGCCTGATCCTCAGTAAGGCCAGCCTTGATCATACGACGCAGGTTAGCTGGAATATCTTTCGTTTTGGCAGAAAGTGCTGAGAATCCAAACGTAACGCCTGCCTTCTGGAAGGCAGCCGCCTGACCTTCATACAAGGCTATAAACTCGGCCTTCCGTTTTTCAAGTGCTGCTATCTCTTCGGGAGTTGCGGTCTTGGATTTGTCATCGGCCTTCTTTTCTTCTGACTTGGCTTTCTCATCCTTCTTACCTTTCTCGTCCTTCTTGTCATCCTTCTTCTCTTCGGGCAGGTCGAGACTCAGGAATACCTTGGCACCGGCTGTTTTAATCTTAGGTATCGCATCCCAACCTTCTTTCAAATCGCCCAGAATAAGTGAAAAGCCAAGATCAGCCTGCAACGCCAAAACGCGTTGCGCATCCAGGTACTTCTCGGCTTTAAACAATACCGGTTGACGTTTATCGATTACCGGATAAAATGCTTCGAGCGTACGATTCGATTCAGGACGACCAAGACCGCTGCGGTTTGATGCATACGTAGATTCATACCCCTTGGCCAACGATGCCTGGCGGTATAATTCGCGCCATTTCGCCATCACACCAATCACCGTATTGGGATATACCCGCTCGGCAGTGGCAAGTTCCGAATAGAACGCTGATTTGGATACCAATACCATCGGGTCCGATGTCTTTGTAGCACCCAAAAGAATAATGGCGCTGTTGCCGGGCAACATGCCACCATAAGGAACAACCTGCGCTGCTGTAAAGCCAAGCCCGCGAAGCTCCTCAATAGAACGCTCCTCGGGGTTCAGCGTATACCGTACGTCAGTCTGGGGAGTAATACCCGCACGCTCGGGTGTAGGGTTACCGGGATCTTTGGCACGCTCGCGGCTTCCCTCCTCTTTGGGCTTTACCACGCCGGTGCGCGAAAGGCCGTCTATAAAGCCGGCATAAACATACAGGCTGTCGCCTTTAATAACGGTAGCATCGGGAGGAACGGTAACGTTCTTGCCCACGGCGCTGATAAGGCCATCGGTCACCACAACGGTGCCTTGTTCTATTTTACGGCCGGGTCCCTGGATAATCGTGGCGCGCGTAATAGCATACGTGCGCGAAACAGGGCCCAGTGAGCGTTCCTCCTGTGCACGGACCACAACCGGTCCTAAAAGCAACAGCAGCAACACTACAGAAAGGTAGAGATTCTTCATAAGTGTGTCTAGGTCTTAGGTTTCTAATGGTTAGAAAGATAGGCATGTTTCCGTGTCCCACACGGCCGTCCTATAGGAAAGGCGTTTTTTTTTGGTAAAAGGTGGGTTTACCATAAAGCCCACCACACCCCGCTTCAGTAAGCAACCATCTTTACAGTTCACTACATTCCTCCCGCACTTCAGTACAGAACTCTTTTAAAGACTGTATCCCTTTGCCACTATTGCATCGTAAATACGCTTAGAAATAACTTCAGACTCTTATGAAATCACATAAAGCGATAGCGGGATTAATCATGGTTGCGATGCTCCACCTGGCATCTGGCACACTCCTCGCACAACAGGAGGTTTACTCGTCAAGCTCAACCGAAAGCAACAGCAGTACCGTCATTACCCGTGGCAAAGAAACATACCGCTGGAAAAGCTCCATCGGCTCAACCGATTTCAACATCGAAATCCGTGGCAAAATCGAAATCACGGACGACGACAAAGACATCAAAAGCATCTCCGACGACGGCTACATGGAAATCACCAAAACCGTTTTCGGCAGTAAACGTGCCGTTGTAATCGAATCGCAGGGCGGCGGTAAAATGAAGAAAGAATACTACGAAGGCCGTACCAAAATGGACTGGGAGCCTAATGGCCGCCAATGGCTCAGCGAAATCATGCCCGAAATTGTTCGCTCCACCGGCCTCGGTGCTGAAAGTCGCGTAAACCGGTTCCTCAAACAAGGTGGTACCGGCGCCGTACTGGCTGAGATTGCACGAATCCCAGGCGACCACGTAAAAGCGCAATACTTTAAAATACTTCTGGAAAAGAACCTGCCCGGATCAGACATGGCCGCTATAATAAATCAAGCCGCCACCGCCGTGCGCTCAGACTATTACCTCAGCACCATATTACAGAACAACGCCAACAAACTCATGGTGACGCAGGAGGCAACCGACGCCTTCTTCAAGGCCACACAGAAAATAGATTCTGACTACTACAAATCTGTAGTATTAAAAGAAGCCCTGAAACAACGCTCCGCCTCACCGGCCCAGGTAAAAACCATTCTGCAATCTGCTGCCACCATAGACTCGGATTACTACAAATACGTAGTACTTTCTACACTGCTCGACCAGCCCGAGGTTAAAGAAGAAGCGTTCAACGAAATGGTACGGCTTGCCGCAGAGATCGAGTCTGACCACTACCGCACACAATTGCTCGGCGAAGCCCTGCGCAAGCCGGGCATATCCAAAACCACATACAATACCATTATCACTGCAGTATCGGGCGTTGAGTCAGACTACTACAAAACCAACGTATTCAACACACTGGCAAAGAAAGGCCAGTTAGATGCTGCCGCCCAGCTGCAGATCATGAATCAGCTGGCATCCGTTGAGTCAGACTACTATGCTTCGGTAACACTTACAACACTCATGGAAAGTCAGAAACTGTCAGACGAGGCTTTTGGCCAACTCATAACCCTCGGCAGCAAACTCGACTCAGACCACTACGCCACAACGGTACTGACCAGGGCGGCAGAACGACAACTCACAACCAATCAACTAACCACCATTATCAACGCCGCCGGAAACATTGACTCCGACCACTACCTTACACAAGTATTAGGTAGCGTAGCAAGCCAGGTAAAATCCGCCGACGCCGCAGTGAAAGACGCCTACCGCCGCACCGCAAAAAAGATCAGCTCCGAAAGCTATTATGGCCGCGCCCTACGCGCTATAGAATAACATCCATGCATCCCGCCAGGCGAAATCCGGCGGGATGTATTTCTGTATTCATTGTAAAAACATTACGTACCGCTGCTTAACCGGCCGCACCACAGCCATAACCGCAAAAAAACCTGGTATATTTGATCTGATGGCTGCGGCAATAGTATACTCCATGAAACCAACTCTAAGCCGAATCGGGTGGATCGTTGCCTTATCGGGCACACTGGGCAGCTTGCTCTATGCCTACCTGTACTTCAGCGAAACCGGGCTGTTCCCCACCACGCAAAACATACGTGGCTTCGGATGCAGCGCGTGCATCATGGTCATTACCGGCTTCACACTGTATTACTTCAATCAGCTGCTCGATCGCCTCATACCCTGGCGAAACTACTTCGCAGCACGCTTCATCACCGGATACATCGTAAGCTTTGCGCTGGCCCTGGGCGTTACAACAGGCACTGCCTGGTGCATACTGACCATTAGCAGACCCAGTATGTTCTGGCCCGGCTTCGCCACCACCGATGCTGACATCATTTGGAAAGTAGGCATCCTGCTGCTCGCCAGCCTGTCCATCTACACCATCGTATATGCATTGCTCTACTCCTACCAGCAATATGCCGTAGCACAAATCGAAACCCTGCAACGCGAACGCAAACAACTCGAACTCCAGTTCGAAGCACTCAAAAGCCAGGTAAGCCCGCACTACCTGTTCAACAGCCTTAACACCATATCGTCGCTCATCTATAAAGACCCACAGTCGGCAGAGCAGTTCATTCGCCGGCTCGCACAGACCTATCAATATATCCTGGCCACACAGAACAAACGCTATGTACTGCTGCGCGAAGAAGTAGAATTCGTGCAATCCTACTACTACCTGCTACGCATCCGCTTTCAGCAACAGCTCTCCGTAGAATTCAACCTGCCCAATTCTCTGCTCGACACCCGCATACCACCACTTACACTACAGATACTCGTAGAAAACGCCGTAAAGCACAACACCCTGAACGCCGACAACAAACTCTTCATATACATCACCGCGCAAGACAACACACACCTGCGCGTAATCAATACAAAAGCCGGCTATTCCGGCAACGTACAATCGTTCCGTATCGGCCTTGAAAACATTCGTAAACGATACGAATATTTTACAGACCGAAAGATCGAGATCCGCGACGAAGAAAAATTCACCGTGTCGCTCCCAATACTTCATGCAAAGCCCAAGCCCTATACTTCGGAACATAAATATTCAGCCTGAATACCGGCAACATGAAACACTACTTCATCCATAATGCCGTCTTTCGCCTGCTGGCTCCCGCCCTCTACGGCGTGCTCGTATACCTCCTCGTGTTGCTGATCAACAACAACGTAAGCCAGGTAAACGACCTATTCAGCAGCCAGGAAGTATACATCTGCATCGGCCTCACCTACCTCTCCATGGAAGCCATGCGCATCATCATCGTCCTGCTCGACCGCTTTCTCAAAGCCCATCATGCAGGTCTGCGTATTCCGCTACAGCTCGTACTTACAGGCACTATGGCAGTAGCCCTCGTACTCACAGGCCTCAACCTGTACTTCGAAAAAGTACTCGGCTTCAGCATTAGCGGCACGCAGATGCTCATCTTCGCGCTGCTTTACCTTGTTACCGCCGTACTCTACAACATCTTATACTTCAGCAACTTTTACCTCCAGAAAGAAAACACCGTACGCCTCGCCTCCGAAAAACAACAACGCGATGTACTGGAAGTGGAAATGACCGAGTTCAGAAACGACATCAACCCCGACCTGCTCTACGAAAGTCTCGAAAACCTTATCGCGCTCATGTACCGCGATATCGATCAGGCCGAAGAATACATCGACTGCCTCGCCAGCGCATACCGCTATGTGCTAACAAACCGCCAGGAAGAACTCGTACCGGTATCCGTAGAACTCAATGCCGCCCGAAACCTCGTTCGGCTGCTCAACGAAAAATACTTCGGCCAGTTGCGCCTGGAGTCATCCCTTGAAGAAGATGAACTACAGGCCATGCTCATACCCGGCTCACTGCCCGTGATCATCGAAAGCATGGTACGAAACACCATCGTATCACGGTTCGAACCGCTGATCATACGGTGCTACCTCGAAGACGATTACATAACGCTACAGAGCAAACTAAACGACCGGCTTATACAGCATCCCAACAGCGACCTGTCGCTCGCACGCCTGCAACGGTCCTATGCCCTGTATAGCGAGCAGCCCATGATACGCGTGAAAGCGTACGAAGAAAATTATATTAAATTGCCCGTTATCCGCGTGGCGGAAGAAATACCCTTGTAGCATGAACGTCCTGATTATAGAAGACGAAGTCCCCGCCGCAGAAAAGCTTGAGCGTTACCTGGTAAAGTACGATAGCACCATACGCATTGCCGAAAAACTCGATACCGTGCGCAGCGCCGTGGCATGGCTTTCCACAAACCAGGATCAGATCGATCTGATCTTTATGGATATTCAACTTATCGATGGATTGAGCTTTCAGATATTTCAACAGGTACAGGTACAAAAGCCTGTAATCTTTACAACGGCATTCAACGAGTTTGCCCTCGACGCCTTTAAAGTAAACAGCATCGATTACCTTCTAAAACCAATTACATTCACAGACCTCTCGGCAAGCCTGCGCAAACTCGACACACTGCGCCAGCAACTACAGCAGACCGGCGAAGGCCAACGCGAACGGATACAGCAACTGGCCGCAGCCAGTGTACGCACCCGGGAATACAAAACGCGCTTCATGGTAAAACTTGGCGAGCACATTCGCTCCATCACCACAGACCAGGTGAGCGTATTCTACGCCGACGGACGCGACGTATACCTCGTAACAAATCAAAACCGGAAATTCATCATAGACTATACACTTGAGTCGCTTGAAGAAATTCTCGACCCCGCCGTATTCTTCAGACTCAACCGCACATTCGTCATCAACATAAACGCCATTAAAGACGTGCTCGTATACTCCAACAGCCGGCTGAAGATTACCCCGCACCAGGAATTCGATAAAGAACTTATTGTAAGCCGCGAAAAGGTAAGCGACTTCAAAGAATGGTTCGATGGACTACAGCGCGCCTGATTAACCTACACGTTTGGCCTTGTAGCCCTCTTTCTGCAGAATCTGCACAAGCTTATCGCGCACATCGCCCTGAATCAGAATCTCGCCGTCTTTGCCCGAACCGCCTACACCACACTTGGTTTTCAGCAGTTTGGTTAGCGTTTCCAGATCAGCCGCCGTACCGATAAATCCCGACACCAGCGTTACCTG
>Ga0065165_1003044_pt1 | contig 12587 bp, 5 predicted proteins | sample AraplaMF_Cvi_mMF_FD_63813 | JGI IMG/M metagenome (GOLD analysis project Ga0065165, IMG submission 63813) | Arabidopsis root microbial communities from the University of North Carolina, USA - plate scrape MF_Cvi_mMF (version 2) (version 3) | ecosystem: Host-associated > Plants > Roots > Endosphere... | reverse complement strand
GATGTCGAGATCATCGAGTTGCTCGTGAAGCCGGGCGACACCGTGAAGGCCGAGCAGTCGCTCGTCACGGTGGAGAGCGACAAGGCCTCGATGGAGATCCCGTCGTCGCACGCCGGCGTCGTGAAGGAGCTGAAGGTCAAGCTCGGCGACAAGATCAACGAGGGGACGCCGCTGCTGGTGATCGAGGCGGCTGGCGCTGGCGCCGCACCGGGTGCCGCTGCTCCCGCGCCCGCTCCCGTTCGGGCTGAGCCTGTCGAAGCCCCTGCCTCGCAGGCCGCTGCGTCCACTTCGACAAGCCCGGTGCGAACGGAATCCGCGGCACCTGCTTCCGGCGGCGTCGTCGACGTGGTGATCCCCGACATCGGCGATTTCGACGAGGTCTCGGTGATCGAGGTGTTCATCAAGCCGGGCGACACGATCAAGGCCGAGCAGTCGTTGATCACCGTCGAGAGCGACAAGGCCTCGATGGAGATCCCGTCGTCGCACGCCGGCGTCGTGAAGGACCTGAAGGTGAAGGTCGGCGACAAGGTCAAGAAGGGCTCGCTGATTGCGACGGTGCAGGCTGCGGCCGGTGCCGTGAACACCGTTCGGGCTGAGCCTGTCGAAGCCCCTGCCTCGAAGGCCGCTGCAACTCCCGCAAGCACTTCGACAAGCTCAGTGCGAACGGAGGGTGGTGCGGTGCAAACGGCGCTCCCTGCCCACGAACCCGCCGTCCTCCAGTCCAACCTGCCGCACGCCTCCCCCAGCATCCGCAAGTTCGCCCGCGAACTCGGCGTGCCGCTGGACGAAGTGAAGGGCAGCGGTCCGAAGGGCCGCATCACGCAGGACGACGTGCAGGCCTTCGTGAAGACCGTCCTGTCCGGCGCGCAGCAGACCAAGGCGCAGGCCGCCAAGGCCCCGGCCGGCGGCGCGGCATCGGGCGGTGCCGGCTTCCCCGGCCTGCTGCCGTGGCCGCAGGTCGACTTCACCAAGTTCGGCCCGGTCGAGCGCCGCGACCTGTCGCGCATCAAGAAGATCAGCGGCGCCAACCTGCACCGCAACTGGGTGATGATCCCGCACGTCACCAACCATGACGATGCCGACATCACCGATCTCGAAGCCTTCCGCGTGCAGCTGAACAAGGAGAACGAGAAGTCGGGCGTCAAGGTCACGATGCTCGCCTTCCTGATCAAGGCCTGCGTCGCGGCGCTGAAGAAGTTCCCCGAGTTCAATGCGTCGCTCGACGGCGAGCAGCTGGTGCTGAAGCAGTACGTGCACATCGGCTTCGCGGCCGACACGCCGAACGGCCTGATGGTTCCGGTGATCCGCGATGCCGACAAGAAGGGCATCCTGCAGATCAGCAAGGAAATGAGCGAGCTCGCCGGCAAGGCGCGCGACGGCAAGCTGGGCCCGGCCGAGATGACCGGCGGCTGCTTCTCGATCAGCTCGCTGGGCGGCATCGGCGGCACCTACTTCACGCCGATCATCAACGCGCCCGAGGTGGCGATCCTCGGCGTGTGCAAGTCGGCGACGCGCCCGGTGTGGGACGGCAAGGCCTTCCAGCCGCGCCTGATGCTGCCGCTGAGCCTGAGCTGGGACCACCGGGTGATCGACGGCGCCTCGGCGGCGCGCTTCAACACCTACCTCGCGCAGATCCTGGCCGACTTCCGCCGCGTCCTGCTCTGAGCGGATCCGCACCATGACGACCGTGGTGGTGGTCCGCAAGGGAATGCAGCTGGCGCTCGCGTCCGACAGCCTCGTGACCTTCGGGGACACGCGGCTGGCGCACGGCTACGAAGAGAACGAGAAGCTGTTTCGCGTCGGCGATTCGTGGATCGGCATGGCCGGCACCACCGCGCACTTCCCGGTGCTGCGGCGGGTGCTGAACAGCCTGCCGCCCGACGAGCTGAAGCTGCGCTCGCGCGACGAGGTGTTCGACACCTTCCTGAAGGTGCACCCGAAGCTGAAGGAGACTTTCTTCCTGAACCCGAAGGAAGAAGACGCCGACCCGTACGAGAGCTCGCAGTTCACCGCGCTGATCGCCAACGCGACCGGCATCTACGGCGTGTACTCGTACCGCGAGGTGTTCGAGTTCGACCGCTTCTGGGCGATCGGCTCGGGCCGCGCGTTCGCGCTCGGCGCGATGTACGGCGCCTACGGCGGCAAGCTGACGGCGCGCGAGATCGCCGAGCTGGGCGTGCGCGCCGGCTGCGAATTCGACAAGAACTCGGCCGGGCCGATCAAGGCCCACACGATCAAACTGAAGGCGAAAGACTGAGCATGGCACTGATCGACATCAAGGTCCCGGACATCGGCGACTTCAAGGACGTGGCCATCATCGAGCTGCTGGTCAAGCCCGGCGACACGGTGAAGGCGGAGCAGTCGCTGATCACCGTCGAGAGCGACAAGGCGTCGATGGAGATCCCGTCGTCGCACGCGGGTGTCGTGAAGGACATCAAGGTCAAGGTGGGCGACACGGTGAACCAGGGGACGGTGATGCTGTCGCTGGAGGCCAGCACCCCCGTTCAGGCTGAGGCCCCCACCTCCGTTCGGGCTGAGTCCACCACCTCCGTTCGGGCTGAGCCTGTCGAAGCCGGGCGGGCAACGAGCCCTTCGACAGGCTCAGTGCGAACGGAAGCGGCACCCCAGGCTGCAAGCTTCTCCGGTACCGCCGACCTCGAATGCGACATGCTGGTGCTCGGCGCCGGCCCCGGCGGTTACTCGGCCGCGTTCCGCGCCGCCGACCTCGGCCTGAAGACGGTGATGATCGAGCGCTTCGCGACACTCGGCGGCGTGTGCCTGAACGTCGGCTGCATCCCGTCGAAGGCGCTGCTGCACGTGGCCTCGGTGATGGACGAGGTCAAGCATTTCGATGCGATGGGCATCGGCTTCAATGCCCCGAGCGTCGACCTCGGCAAGCTGCTCAAGCACAAGGAAAAGGTCGTCGGCAAGCTGACCAACGGCCTGACCGCGATGGCCAAGATGCGCAAGGTGACGGTGGTGCAGGGCACGGCCGAGTTCGCCGATCCGCACCACATCACCGTCGCATTGGCCATGGGCGGCACCCAGACGATCCGCTTCAAGCGCGCGATCATCGCGGCCGGCTCCGAAGCGGTGAAGCTGCCGTTCCTGCCGAAGGACGATCCGCGCGTCGTCACCTCCACCGGTGCGCTCGAGCTGCGCCAGAACCCGAAGCGCATGCTGATCGTCGGTGGCGGCATCATCGGGCTGGAGATGGGCACGGTGTATTCGTCGCTCGGTGCGCGGCTCGACGTGGTCGAGATGCTCGACGGGCTGATGCAGGGCGCCGACCGCGACCTCGTCAAGGTGTGGCAGAAGATGAACGCGCCGCGCTTCGACCACATCATGTTGAAGACGAAGACGGTGGGCGCCGAGGCGACGAAGGACGGCATCCTGGTGCGCTTCGAAGGCGAGGGCGCGCCGAAGGAGCCGCAGCTGTACGACCTGGTGCTGCAGGCGGTGGGCCGCGTGCCCAACGGCAAGCGCATCGGTGCCGACAAGGCCGGCGTGGTGGTCGGCGAGCGCGGCTTCATCCCGGTGGACATCCAGATGCGCACCAACGTGCCGCACATCTTCGCGATCGGCGACATCGTCGGGCAGCCGATGCTGGCGCACAAGGCGACGCACGAGGGCCATGTGGCGGCCGAGGTCGCGGCCGGCGAGCAGCTGGGCGACGACCACCTCGCGAAGACCACGTTCATTGCGCGCGTGATCCCGAGCGTGGCTTATACCGATCCCGAAGTGGCCTGGGTCGGCGTGACCGAGGACGAGGCCAAGGCCAAGGGGCTGAAGGTCAAGAAGGGCCTGTTCCCGTGGAACGCGTCGGGCCGGGCGATCGCGAACACCCGCGACGAGGGCTTCACGAAGCTGCTGTTCGACGAAGAGACGCATGCCATCGTCGGCGGCGGCATCGTCGGCACGCATGCGGGCGACATGATCGGCGAGATCGCGCTGGCGATCGAGATGGGGGCCGATGCGGTGGACATCGGCCGGACGATCCATCCGCACCCGACGCTCGGCGAGACGATCGGGCTGGCGGCGGAGGCCTTCGAGGGTGCCTGTACCGATTTGCCGCCGGTGAAGCGATAGGCTTTGGAGTCGGCCGCCAGGCCGACCGCCCCGGCATGAGGCCCCGGCCCATTCCCTCACCCACCGCGATGCACCGGAGCGGCGCACAAGACCGCCCCCCGGCAGCTCAGAGGTTGCTCTCCTTGGTGATGAACCACTGCCCATCGATCAGCTGCCAGGTCAGCGACTTGGCGGTGACGTCGGCATAGCCGTTCGAGCTGTAGCTCTGCTTGAAGCGCGTCTGCGTGACCGTGGGGCTCACCGCCTTCACGTCGATGCTGTCGAGCTTCACGCTGATCGAGCCGCCCTTCGACAGCATCGCCTGTCGGCGTGCCTTCCATGCGGCCGCCGAGCCCTGCGCCGGCGTGAAACCGGGCGCGTAGAAGCCCAGGTAGCGCGGCAGGTCCTTGGCTTCCCAGGCCGCCGCCCAGCCGTTCAGCCGCGTCAGCGGGCTGCCGGCGGCAGTCGCCGCTGCCGGCGCCACCGCCGCGGCCGGCAGCGTCGAGACGCCTCCCGCGGTCGGCGTGGCCGGGCCGCTGCCGCTGGCCGCGCGCCGCGACAAGGCGTCGAAATCGATCGGCGGCGACACGATGGTGTCGGCCGGGCAGCGCGTCGGCGCGTCGCCGTCGACCGCCCAGCCGCTCGCGTCGTCCGGCGCCTCGGGCGCGGCCTGGTCGCGCGCCAGCCCCAGCTGCGCGCTCAGCTGGTTCATCGACGCCTGCGTGCGCAGATAGGCGATGCCCAGGTCGTATTCGGCATTCGCGTAAGAGCGCCGCGCGGTGTACAGCTCGTTCTCGGCGTTCAACAGATCGAGCAGGCTGCGCTGGCCGATGTCGAACTGCTGCCGGTAGGCGTCGCGCGCTTTCTCGATCGCGATCGTGTTGCGGTCGAGGTAGCTCAGCTGGTCGCTCAGCTTGCGGGTGTCGTTGTAGGCGATCGCCACCGTCTGGCGCACGTCGCGGCAGGCCTTGTCGCGCAGGTCTTCGGCCTGCGTCAGCAGCTTGGTCTGCTGGCGCACGCGGGCCTGGTCGGAGCCGCCGTTGAAGAGGTTCCAGTTCAGCACGATCTCGGCGGTGCTGTCGCGGCGCTGGTCCTGCACGCCGTCGAAGTTGCGGCCGGCACCGGCCCGCACCCGGGCCTCGACCTTCGGCTGGTAGGCGCTTTCGCGCACGCCGACCGCCGAGCGCGCCGAGCGCAGCGATTCGACGGTGGCGCTGATGGTCGGGCTGCGGCGGATCGCCTCGGCCGCCGCATCGTTCGCGGTGGCAGGAATTGCCGCGCGCAGCGGCGTGGGCAGCGGCAACGCCGCCGGCGGCGCCTCGCCGACCACGCGCTGGTAGCGGGCCGACACATCGTGCAGGTTCGACACCTCGGTCGACAGGTTGGATTCGGCCAGCGCGAGGCGCGCCGCGGCCTGCTCGAGGTCGACCCCGCGGCCGACACCGGCGCGCACCCGCGAGTTGATCTGGTTGAACGCGCCGCGGTGCTGCACGAAGTTGTCTTCGGCCAGCGTCACCAGCCGGCGGTAGCGCAACACGTCGTAGTAGGCACGCGCGGCTTCGAGCGCGGTCTGCTCGGTGATGTCGACCACCTCGAAGTAGCGGGCCAGCCGCTCGTGGCCGAGGCGGCCCACGTCCTTGCTGGTGGCGAGCCCGTCCCACAGCAGCTGCGTCAGCGTCAGCGCCGCGCCGCTGCGGCTGATCGACTGGCTCTCGGGCGTGCGCGAATCGATGCTGTCGCGGTCGCGGCCGACGTTGGCGCTCAGGTCGAGCCGGGGGTAGAAGCCGCCGCGCGACGCGTCGATCGCATCGGAAGCAGCGCGGTAGGCGTTGAACCGGCCGGTGACATCGGGGTTGGACGCGATGGCCTTCTGGGCCGCCGCCTTCAGGGCCTCGTTGCTCTGCGCGAGGGCCGGGCCGGCGCACACCAGTGCGGCAGCGGCGGCGGAGAGCAAGCGCTTGGTCTTCAACTGCATCGTCATCCTGTCTCTGAGCGAACCCATCGTGAAACCCGATGAGTGTAGTGGCCGCGCTACATCTGCTCACCCGCGCGGGTCGAGGCGACACCGGGGCGGGCAAAGTATTTCACGCAACCGATGCGCGAAGAAGCGTTTTTGCAACAAGCTCTCACACTCTGCCGGGCGTTGGTGCGACGGGATCTTGCACCTCAAGTCCCCGCGCGTCATGACGACATCCTTACGTCGGGCCCCACTTCATGGATGCACGTGACCGATAGACCCCCCCCCGAAGGCGCTTCGCGCCTCCCCCCCGAGGGGGGCGCCGCCAGTGGCCCGGCGAAGCCGGTTCCACGGCGGCTGCTGGGTCTTCGGCTGTCGCAACGATGGCGTGCCGCGTTGCTGTCGTTGGCGCTTGTCTTGTCGATGGTGCCGTCGGGTGCGTGGGACGCCGACCGCATGCTGGCTGCCGCGCAGCGTATCTCGCCGCGCGCCGTCGACGGCGCGCGCGCGCTGCAGCCGGTGCTGGCCGCCGCGCAGGCGCTGGACGAAGCGGCCAAGCTGCAGACCGTCAACGAGTTCTTCAACCGACGCGTGCTGTTCCGCGACGACACCGAGGTCTGGGGCCAGGTCGACTACTGGGCCAGCCCGCTCGAGACGCTGGGCAAGGGCGCCGGCGATTGCGAGGACTACGCGATCGCGAAGTACTTCAGCCTGCTCGCGCTGGGCGTGCCGACCGCGAAGCTGCGGCTGGTCTACGTGCGGGCGCAGATCGGCGGACCGGGCGGTGTCGTGCAGGCGCACATGGTGCTCGCCTGGTACGCCGCCCCCGATGCCGAGCCGCTGATCCTCGACAACCTGATCACCGACGTGCGCCCGGCTTCGCGGCGCCCGGACCTGACCCCCGTGTTCAGCTTCAACAGCGATGGCCTGTGGCAGGGCGTCGGCGCGCAGGCCGCGGGCGACCCGTCGGTGCGCCTGTCGCGCTGGCGCGAAGTGCTTGCGAAGGCACGCGCCGAGGGGTTCCAATGAGTTTCCGAAAGAGGGAGAGAGCATGTCGCTGATTCGTCAGATCTGGTTGCTGCTGCTGGGCACGGTACTGCTCGCCTTTGCCGGCAGCGTGACCGTCGCGGTCGAATCGGCGCGCGGCTACCTGCAGACGCAGCTGGGCGTGAAGAACACCGACAACGCGACGGCCCTCGCACTCGCGCTCTCGCAGCAGCATGGCGACAAGGAACTGATGAACCTGCTGCTGTCGGCGCAGTTCGACAGCGGCTACTACAGCCGCATCCGCTTCGTCGCGAGCGATGGCAGCGTCGCCTTCCAGCGCGAGACCTCCGGCGCCCCGCGCGAGGCGCCCGGCTGGTTCGTCCGGCTGGTGCCGATCGGCGCGGAACCGGGCGTGGCCCAGGTGTCCGACGGCTGGCGCGCACTCGGCCGCGTCGAGCTGATCAGCCAGAGCGGCTATGCGCACGACGAGCTGTGGCGCAGCAGCCTGTGGTCGGCGCTGGCGCTGGGCCTGGTCGGGCTGCTGGCCGGCGGCGTCGGCACGCTGATGATCCAGCGCATCCGCCGGCCGCTCGATTCGGTGGTGGACCAGGCGCAGGCGCTGGTGCGCGGCGAGTTCGTCACCGTACCCGAGCCCGGCGTGCCCGAGTTGCGCCGCATGACGCAGGCGATGAACACGATGGTCGGCCGGCTGCGCATCACGTTCCAGGCGCAGGCCGAGCAGCTCGAAGGGCTGCGCCAGCAGGCCAACTGCGACCGGCTGACCGGCCTGTCGAACCGGGCGCACTTCCTCGGCCAGCTGGCCGTCGCGCTGCAGCGCGAAGACGGCACCGCCGAAGGCGGGCTGGTGCTGCTGCGCATGCTCGACCTGGCCGACCTGAACCGCGCACTCGGCCACGCCGAGACCGACCGCATGATCACCACCGTCGCGCAGGCGCTGCGGCCGTATGGCGACCGGGTGAAGGGCTGCTTCATCGGTCGCCTGAACGGCTCCGACTTCGCGCTGTGCCTGCCGGTCGCCGGCATGGCGCGCGAAACCGCGCAGGCCCTGGCCGACGCGCTCAGCCTGGTGCTGCCCAACCTCAGCGCCGAGGCAGGGGTCAGCGTCGGCGCGGTCGAACTGCGCCGCGAGATGACGATGGGGCAGGTGATGAGCGAGGCCGATGCCGCACTGGCGCGGGCCGAGAGCCGCGGGCCGTTCGCGGTCGAGCTGGGCGGCGAGGGCGCGGTCAGCGTCGCGATGCTGGGCGAGGGCGCCTGGCGCCAGCGCATCCGCGACGCGATCGGCCAGCAGCGGGCCCACCTGGTCAACTTCCCGCTGGTCAACGTGCGCAAGGACCTGATCCACCTCGAATGCCCGCTGCGCCTGCAGCTGGAGCCGAACGGCGCCTACGAGCCGGCCGCGCGCTGGCTGCCGCTGGCGATCCGCAGCCGGCTGACGGTCGACATCGACGAATGCGCGCTCGCGCTCGCGCTGCGCGACGCGGCGCGCGACGGCAAGGCGCGCTGCGTCAACCTGTCGCCGTCCTCGCTGGCCGACAGCGGCTTCTCGGCGCGGCTGCGCGCGCTGCTGTGGAATGCGCCGCAGGTGGCGCGGCTGATCTGGCTCGAGGTGGCCGAGAGCGCGGCCGTCGAGCACTTCGGGCTGCTGCAGGAGCTGGGGCGGCAACTGCGGCCGACCGGCATCCGGCTCGGGCTCGAGCATGCCGGCGAGCGGCTGGGCAAGATCCCGCGGCTGTTCGAGGCCGGGCTCGACTACGTGAAGCTCGACGCGGCCATCGTGCAGGGCGTGGGCAGCGACGAGAACCGCGCCGCCTTCGTGCGCGGCACGGTGACGCTGCTGCACGGGCTGTCGCTGCAGGTGTATGCCGAGGGCGTCAGCAGCGCCGCCGATGCGCAGCGCCTGTGGGACTGCGGCATCGACGGCGCGACCGGCCCCTGGATCAGCGAGAACACGTGATGTAGCCCGGTTGCCAATCCGGGTTTCACGGTCACGTCACCCGGATCTGCATCCGGGCGACGCGATCAATCCACCACCAGCTTGCCGCGCTTCAGCAGGTCGTCGAGCACCTGGTTGTCGTTCGTGAACGTACCGACCAGGTTCAGGTTGTTGATCGTGATCACCTGGTTCACCGCACCGGCGTTGTAGGTGCCGCCGGTGAAGCCGCCGGTCGTGCTGACCTCGACCACCGTGTTGCCACCCACCACCGAGAAGTGCAGGTAGTTGCTCAGGTTGCCGTGGTCGACGGTGATCGCGGTCGCGTTGTTGGTGCCGATGTTGGTCGCGGTCGTCACGCCGTTCGCCGTGTGCGATTCGCCGACCAGCAGGTCGCGCAGGTCGAGCACGTCGCCGGAGTTGTTGGCGTTGTCGAAATCGGTGATCACGTCGCGCGCCGGTGCCGCGACCGTGCCCTGGTCGGCGAACTTCCACTGGAAAACGTCGTGGCCGGCGCCGCCGGTCAGCAGGTCGTTGCCCTTGCCGCCGATCAGCGTGTCGTCGGCCGCGCCGCCATTCATCGAGTCGTTGCCGTCGCCGCCGATCAGCTTGTCGCGGGCGGCGCTGCCGGTCAGCGTGTCGTTGCCGACCCCGCCGTCCAGCGTGGAGCCGGTGCGGATCACGTACTGGCCGCTGTTCAGCACGATGTCCTGCGTGTCCGACAGCGTCGGCGCATTCGCATCGCTGAACATCGCGAAGCTGCTCGTGCCCAGCGTCTGGTAGCTCGTGTCCGCCGACCCCGTGGCCTTGATCTCGATCTTCAGCACCGCGTTGCCGCCTTGCTCCCAATAGAGCAGTTCCATCGCCGTCAGCCCGCCGGTGATCGGCACGCCGGTGTAGACGCGGGTGGTCGGCGACTGGATGTCGTCGAAGATCGCGACCTGGTGGCCGTCGAGTTTCAGGCGGAAGCCGTCGTCCGCGGTGACGCGGATGTCGTAGCTGCCGGCCGCCATGTACACCTCGCCGGTCAGGCGGATGCCTGCGTCGGTGGTGGTGCCCAGGCCGCTCGACGGACCGGACCCGCCGACGCTGCCGGCGCCGGTGCCGGTCTCGATCTTCAGCGAGCCGACATCGGGGCCGCCGGTGCCGGTGCGGTCGAGGAACTTGTACAGCGAGCTGTTGCTGTCGGTCAGCGTCGCGGTGGAGCCACCGGCTGCGACATTCTTGTTCGAGCCCAGCGAGTTGGTGACCTCAGGCGCGCTGCCGTAGTCGATGGTCTTCGCAAGGAAGCGGGCATCGACCGTGCCGGTGACGGCTGCGGTCGAGGTGCCGAGGATGGCGTTGCTGCCGCCCATTGCCGCATTGCGGGCGTTGACCAGCGTGTTGAAGTCCGACACTTGGTTGAGGTTGCCCACGCTCCCGTCGTCGCTGTGGCGGCGGTTGCCGTTCACCGCGCTTTCGTTGTAGCCGTAGTACTCGCCGTTCAGGCCCAGGGTGTTGGTGACGACCGTCGTGGTCGGCGTGCTGGCGGTCAGCGTGTCGGCCTGGCCGGCGACGTGGACCGTCAGCGTCGTGTTCGACGTGGCGCCGCTCGGGTCCTTGACCTGGTAGGTGAACACGTCGTCGACCGTGGTGCCGGTCGCGACTGCATTGGCGTTGCTGGCCGCGTAGCTGTAGCTGCCGTCGCTCTTCAGCGTCAGCGTGCCGTAGGTGCCGGTGATGGTGGTGCCGGCGGCGGTGATCGCGGTCGCCGGAGTGCCGGTTCCGGCGACGGCGAACGCGACGGTCAAGGCATTGCCTTCGGGGTCGGTGTCGGTGCCGGCCGGCGTGGCCGCCGACAGGATCACGCCGTCCGCGGCCGTGACGCTCAGCGTGGCCGCAGCGGTGACGCTGGCCTCGTCGCTGTGGGCCACCGGGGCGTCGTTGACGGCGACCACGCTGATCGTCGTCGTCGCGGTGGCGCTGTTGCTGGTGCCGTCGTTGGCGACGACGGTGATCACGCGGTTGGTGGTGTCGGGCGTGTCGCTGGAGTTCGAGTAGGTGATCGCGCGAATCGCCGTCTCGTAGCTGGCGAGCGACGCGGCACCGCTGAGCGTGATGACGTTGCCCACGACGTTGGCGGTGATGCCCGCCGGCAGCGTGCCGACGGTCAGCACGTCGCCACTCTTGGCGTTCGTCAGCGTGATGGTGGCGCTGGCCAGCGATGCGCTGTCGACGTCGGTGATCTTGATGTCGGAATCGGCGATCGAGACACCCGAGCCGTTCTCGATGAAGGTGGTCGCGTAGCCGACGCCTGTGGCGGTGGAGTTGTTCGAATCGAGGTCGATCGCCGGCGGCTGGTCGTTGTCGATGATGCTGCCGACGCCGGTGGCCACCGCGATGGTCGCGTTGGTGGCGCCGCTCAGCGTGACGTTGAAGGTCTCGGTGGCCTCGGCGAGGGTGTCGTTGGTGATCGGGACCGTGATGGTCTGGACGGTCGAGCCCGCGGCGAAGGTGAGCGTACCGCTGGACGCGGCGTAGTCGGAGCCGGCCGTGGCGGTGCCGTTGGACATGCCGTAGTTGACCGAGACGGCCTGGCCCGACGCGGCCGACAGCGTCACCGTGAAGGTGGCCGTGCCGGCGGCTTCGTTGACGGTGACGTTGTTGATCGACAGCGTCGGGGTCGGGTCGTTGTCGACCAGGGAAGTGGTCAGCGTGTTGTTCGTGGCATGCGGCGCGATGGCTTCGAATCCGCCTCCGATGACGGTGCCGATGGAGACCACGATCGTTTCGTTCGGTTCGTCGCGGCCATCGGCGGCCGTTGCGACGCTGAAATTGGCGCTGCTGGCGCCGGCGGGGATCGTGACGGTCGTGACGCCGGTGTAGTCGGTGCCATTGCTCGCGGTGCCGGTGTAGTTCAGCGTGACGGTGACGGCGCTGGTGGCGGGGTTGCTCAGTGTCAGCGTGTAGGTGGCTGCGCCGCCCTCGGTGACGGTGCTCGACCCCGACAGGCTGACGGTGGTCACGTCGCTGTCGTCGGTGACCGAAGTGGCCACGGTCGACGAGGTGGTCAGCGCCTCGAAGTTGCCGCCCGAGCTGGAGGCTACACCGACGGTGATCGTCTGCGTGCCTTGGGCATAGGCATCGTCGGCACGTGGCACATAAGGCGCGGCGCTCGCGCTGGACTGGCCGACCGGGATGGTGATGGTCTGGCCGTTGCTCAGGGTCAGCACCAGCGGCGAGCCGGTGACGGCGTGGTCGAGCGTCGCGGTGTAGGTGACGCTGCCGCCTTCGACGACGGAGTTGGCCGAACTGCTGAGGATGACGGTGGTCGCGCTGGCGTTGTCGGTGACGTCGGTTCTGACGGTGCTGGTGGTCGTCAGCGCCTCGAAATTGCCGCCGGTGTGCGAGCCGATGCCGACGTTCAGTGTCTGCGTGCCCTGCACATAGGCATCGTCCGCGCGCACCGCGAACGGTGCCGAGCTGCCGCTGGTCTGGCCGACCGCGATCGTGATGCTCTGGCCGTTGGTCAGCGTCAGCACCAGGTCCTGGCCGCTCACCGCATGGTCGAGTTCGGCGGTGTAGACGATGCTGCCGCCTTCGGACACCGAACTGCTCGACGCCTTCAGCGTGACGGTCGTC
>Ga0065165_1003043_pt1 | contig 12597 bp, 11 predicted proteins | sample AraplaMF_Cvi_mMF_FD_63813 | JGI IMG/M metagenome (GOLD analysis project Ga0065165, IMG submission 63813) | Arabidopsis root microbial communities from the University of North Carolina, USA - plate scrape MF_Cvi_mMF (version 2) (version 3) | ecosystem: Host-associated > Plants > Roots >... | reverse complement strand
CTTCTCTACCAGCAAGATGATGTAGAAATAGACACCCTACAATTATCTTTTGTTGCCAACCTGTATCATCACTTAACCACGGTAGACGACCTGGGCAACAATACCGCCATGAAGCATGCTAAGGACCTGAAGCAGGTCATGGAATTTGCAATCACAATGGGGTACTTGAAAGCCAATCCCTTTATCAGATTTAAATGCACATACGAAAAGGTAAAGAAGAAATTCCTTACCGAAGAAGAGTTGTTCGTGCTGGCAACCAAGCCTATGCCTAATCAAAGGTTAGAGGAGGTTCGAGATTGTTTTGTATTCAGCTGCTTTACGGGCTATGCATTCACAGATGCAAAGAATTTAACACCAGCAGATGTAAGTACCGGTATCGATGGAAAAAAATGGATTATTCATGATCGCGAGAAAACCGGAGAAATAGAGGACGTTCCCCTAGTTCCCAAGGCCCTGCAAATAATTAATAAGTACAAGAACAACGCCTACTGTGTCGCTTTCAATAAGCTGCTACCAATCAACTCTAATCAGTGCTACAATTCATACCTAAAAGAGATTGGAGATATCTGTGCATTGACAAAAAAGCTTTCCACACACGTAGCCAGGCATACATTCGCCACACTTCTTTTAACTCACGGTGTTCCGCTTGAAACGGTCTCTAAGTTAATGGGACACTCATCTATCCGAACCACGCAGCTATATGCTGAATTAGTTCCGAAAAAAATCAGCAAGGACATGAACCAGTTGGTGGTAAGTTTTTCAGAGTCCATCCATTCCGGATTGTTATACCTCACCGAGCCCGATCAATTAGAACCACTCAAACAACAAGCTTAAACGACAGTCATTGTAAACAATTAGCGTTATGAAGCATAGATCACCAAAACCAAGGCCCGAGAAGTTCTATATCCAGTATAGCAAGTTTCTCAAAGATGGCCTCCCCGAAGATCAAATCAAACATACGGAGTTCGTATCCAAATGGATAAAAGGTACTGGCTTCCTGATGGAAGAGTGCATAGTCCTTTCGCACATAGGCGGTACTGTTTACGGTATCGCATCAAGAGCAACATATCCTAAAATCAAAAACATAAATCCGTTATGACCAGCCAAGTCAGCAGCATTAACCCGGAAACGCTGTGTATACAGCATGAAGAATTTATAAAGAACGGCCTCAGCGGCCTTTCTATCATGCACCAGAATTTGGTAAACCAAATTATCACCACCAGGGGCTTCGCCCCTGGCGAGTGTATCATCTTAAAACATATCAACGGTGTTGTGATCGAGCTTGCAAAAACTACAGCGCCCAAGGGCGCTAAGCATGCCCGGTTAAATGAAAATCCAACAACACGGTATGCACAGATAGTCGATACTCAAAACCATGGTAAAGCAAGCACCAAAAAGCACTATATCAAATGTGCCGATTATAAAGAGCGCGGCCTCGGTTATGTACCATTTGCCAATAAGGCCCAGGCTATAAGCATGGCCAACGAGCTCGACCTCGATAGCAATGAATACCTGGTATTCACGTACCGGCGTAATGTGGCGCTCCGCGCCACCGCCGGCAGCAAGCCCAAGCGCAAGCGCAAGAAAAAACAAGTAGTTGCCGAGATCGATCATAAAGAAGCCCAACCCCGCATATTCAAAGTAGCGTATCGCTATTTCGACCGCGCAAATTCCAAGTCCCAGGCGTTCCCGCAAATACGCCTGCAGGGCAAATGGCTGGAAGAAATCGGTTTCCACATCGGCGGTTTTATGGGCCTTACCTGCGAAGACGGAAAAATAATTCTCACACCGATAAACCACCACGAAGAATGAATTACGAAACCTACCCGTGGATTGAATCCACGAGTGATTTAACAACGTTTCACTTTGTGAGCGAGGGGCCCAAAGGATACATTAACAAAATTATCGCGTTCCACCCCATGGAAGACCCCACAGTATTCAATCTGGGGTTTGGAGACACGCACCCCAATGGGCATGTTGATGACAGCATAGTAACTGATAATGGCGACAGGGATAAAATACTGGCCACGGTTGCCGCCGCCGTGAATATTTTCACAAAAGCGTATCCAGATTACTGGGTATTCTTTGCTGGTAGCACAGAGTCAAGAACCCGATTGTACCGTATGGCCATCAATAAGCACCTGCTGGAGCTACGCCAACTATATGAGATTTACACGATTATCGATGGGCAACCGGTACCATTTTACCGGCACCTGGCCGTAAACTCATTTCTGATTCGACGAAAAATTTAATATCTTTAACATATGAAAGCATTGAAGAAGGGAGAACAGGCGGCCACCAAAAAACCGGAGGTCGTAATTGTCAAAGACGGCCACTTCTTAAATTCGCTAAAGGGGAAAAACCTTTTCCCGGAGGCCCTGGAAGAAGCTAACAAGATCATGCGCAACGTTGAGTTGCCAAAAAGAAAATAACAGGCGCTTTCAGCGCCTTTTTTTTGTCCTATCCATTCAACTACGAAAGTTATCGTACAACGAAAGCCCCCTTCCGGGGCCTGCTTTGAATGACTTCCCTCGTAAACTCCGCATTCGATATAGGTATAAAAAACGGCGTCTATTTGTAACTTGGGGAAATTTACCCACAAGCAATGAACGTTAGAGATATCTCTAAACTTGCTCTTAAATTTCTTTTTAGGAGAATCGATTATGTCGGAAAAGCTTTCTACTTATTAATCGTTGAGTCGCTACGCGAGCTTGCGGCAATAGGCTTCGATGACGCGATAGCAGAAGGTGTAGCTTATGTCAAGAACCTCCCAGAGCTTCAAGGCAACCGATGGATGCTGATAGCTGTAGATATAGCCAAAATCCCTTTTTCAGGAAGTTGGGTGAGTTTTTCAATTGTCATTGCGCTTTTAGCCTTTGTCGGATTCCTTAAGTACAAATCACGTGATGTCGTAAAGGGCGTGAAGCATCACTTCAATGCCCAGCTCAGACATATTGACAACATGATTCAAAATTTTAAATCCTCAACTGCGGTGGAGCTTCTACAGAAATTCTTTGAAGCTCTTGAGGATAGCTATGTTTCACGAGAGGAAGTTGTTCCGTTACAAGCAAAAGCTCACTTTTTATTAGGCTTAGCAAAATCTGCTGATGACGGTGGAAGATCCGGATTCAAAAGCGCTATAATAAGTTATGAATTGCAACCGTCAGAAGTGAAATACAAGGAACGTGCTTGTACATCATACTTTTTTTTAGATCAAAAAAACATAGCCAAGAACTTCGCGGCTGAAATTCTTCAGCAGGATGCATTAAATGAACGGGCTCACTTCGTATTGTTTTGCACAGATGAAGCTCACACGCTTGACTCAATACCCTTGTCGGTAAAAAATGGTCTTACCTTTAAAAGGCTGTATTTCAACTCCTTAATTAAGGATATTGACGACGGTCGGAGGAAAGCATTAATACTATTCGAGCCGGAAATAAAAACAATGGAATTACCAGCCCTCGTCGACTTTAACAATATTGACTATTGGGATGGGTTAGCCCGCTTTGTTTTCTTTATAGGAATAACTAATCAACCTAATGATTTCCCATCAGTCAAAGAGGATTATAAAAATAATAACCTAGTTAAGTATGCTAATGCCCTCCTAAAGATCATCCACTCTACGATCAAAGGTAAAGAAGATTACGACCGCTTTATTTGGTATCCACTCATTTCATTCAAGTACTACTACAGCGAATACCTTCTCAAAGATGACGCAAGTGCAGTTCAACAGATGTTTCAGATTTATAATGACCATTTTTCTTCGAAAGGTGACGTTGAAGATGTGATTACATCATTACTTATTTGTCTACACCAGGTCAGAAGGTATGAAGATGTACTAAAGTTATCCGACAAGCTTCCTGATGATGATGATTTTAAACATTTGATTAGATACCAAGCATATCAATCAAAAGGAAAAATGACGGAAGCAATGTCGGCGTTCCAACTATATTTTAAAAGACATAAATCTATTACAGATGCCGAAGTAAACAATATTTTAGTCTATTCCGATTACTTACTTCAAAACAAACAAAGTCCTGATATTTTTTATGACGAGTGTCTCAAAGACAAGATATATGAGACCGAAATTCAAGAGAACCTATTGTATTCATATCTATTCAGATACGACAACGAAAAGAAGGATAAGATAGCAGAATATCTAACCCTGTTTGTCAATTCTTATGATGGCCTGCGACACGATCTTCGAGTTGTTGCATTGATAATACTCCATACTCATAAACAATATGACACTGTTATCTCATTAATCAACAAATATCACAACTGGAAGACAGAGCGCCCAGTGTTAGAAATCTATACAGAAAGCCAACTGGCTGTTCGAAACGATTCTGAAAAGTTATTTGAAGCACTATCATTCAGACGTAAAAAGGCTCCCAAAGAGGATATGTTCTTCGAGGAAATTCGGCTTTACGATTTAATTGGTGATACGGAAACGATTCTGACAATTTGCAGAGAGGGCATGGCATTGTATCCATCCAATGAAAATTTCCGCGCTTATTACATCCTATCCCTCTTTAAGTTGAAGCGAGATGCAGAACTGGAAAAAGAACTTACGAATGATCTACTCAATAGAAAATTTAATTCCAACCAAAAATTCACAATAGCCAGAATTTGTATTGACAGGGGAAAAAAATTACTTGGCTTAGAATTATTCTACAGAGAGGTAATGGCGAATCCCAAGCCAATAGTAAAGCAACACTATTTTATGCTCACTACAACTATTGGAGATCGACATGAAATAGAATGGCCAGCAATCGTATCGTTGGACACCTGGGTAGATCTACAAGTTGGCAGCGAAAGAATACTGTTGTTGATAACTGAATCTTCATTAAAGGAAAACCCAATCGCACAAGCGGCACTAGGCTTAAAACAAAATGATAACTCTGAGTTCTTTGATAAGATGCTCGGATTGAAGATTCCAATTACGGCTGTTCAAATTTTTGATAAATATTCTGGGCTCGCGAAAAGTATAATCGACGAAATTAACAAATCTGATTATACAGGGATGGACATTCGTTCTATAAAACTTGATGGCACTTCCCCTGAGTCATTCGTAAAAACGTTGAGGGATAAGTTTGGGGAAGTTGGGGATAAGGAGAAAATTAGAAAAGATCTGGCATTTAAGAGCTACTATAATCATGATATTTCTTTCTCAGAATTAGTTTCAATAGTATCTAAGGATAAAGTCCTGGAGATGTACAGCTTATTAACGTCGAACGAAAGTGACGGATTTCATATAATTCCCATTAGAGATTTTAATAGTGTACAATTAAAGCGTGATGCCGAATATGTTATAGATTTTACATCACTGCCGATTCTTGTGCAACTATCAGAAAAAGGGCAGTCGTTATCCATACATAAATTTGTTGTGTCCTCGTTTATGATTCAGATCCTAGAAGACGAGCTTGAGGAAGCAGAGCAAATGTCAGAGGGGTCAATGTCAATCAAGATTACTTCATCAACTGTGACTCCAATATTTATTCCAACCGGCTATAGGGATCACGCTATTAATACATTAAAAAGGCTATTGAATTGGATAAATGCTTATTGTGTTGTAGGGCAATCAAAAGATAAAGTCGATATGATAATCAAACATCCTGATTTGATTAAGGATGACAATCGCTATTTAAACTATCTTATGGATGTTGCGTTTATATCGAACAAGCGAATATTAATTTCCGATGATTATTTCCATCATAAAACGTTCGCAAGTCATTACCCAACAATAAGTCTTGAGTATTACTTGAAATTCTTCTACCCTGAGCAGTTTACAAAAATGTTATTGCCTGTACTTATTCAGAATCATTATATTGGTTTAACGTTGAACTCAGAAAGTCTAAAGGCTGAGTTTTCAAAACCTGTCTTTGGCAAGGTTGATACCTTCCGATATTGTCTCGAAAATCTTCCGTTTCCAGTTAATCATGACTCATCCGTATTTCCTTCTATACTGGATTTTGTAAAATTCATTTATACCGAATCAATACCTCTTGATAAGAAGAAGGAAATTTCGAGACAAGTCCTCTACAGCTCGCTCAAAGGATATCCACATTTATTAAAATTGCATAAAAATTTATTGAATGAAATTCACGTAAAATTTCAATTACTACCTCTTCAACTTAATGAGGTTTTAGACGACTTTAACTCTGCATTGGATATTTTGAATAGCACTGTTTAATACACACTTGAAATCAATGCGAATTTAGCTTATCTTCCCTATCCCTACTTACCGTTATCGCATGAAAGCAGCAACCCTACTCTGTGCTGTCCTACTATCTTTTGTCCTCCACCAGGAGGCGCCTGCCCAGACCGTGGAGGTCAGCCGCAAGGCCATTAAAGCGATTGTCGAAGACTGGAGCGACGCACACAACGCAAGGAATACTACCAGACTCAGGGAGCTATACGCGCCAAAGCTGTTGTTTTATGGCCAGCGCCTGGCCGCGGACAAATGCCTGAAAAAAAAGACCACCCTATTCAACACCTACCCCGACTTTCACCAAAAGGTCATTTCCCAGGCACTCAACCTCACAGCTTACAGCACTGGCAAGATCAAATGCGACTTTACCAAAGAGGTCACATTTAACGGCCAGACAAAACAGTACCCCTCATACCTGCTTTTGGAGAAGGACGCCGACACGTACCACATCGTCGGAGAAAGCGACTATATAACCGACAAGAACCTCAACTACCGCCTAACACTCGGAGAGAAAGTCAACATCTCTGACACCGACCAGGACGAGGAGTCCATAACCAACGCCGCAGAGAACAACACCAACGGAATACTTTCGACCCTACTCAAAATAGCGTCGCTGATACTGGTGTGCTATATCCTCAAGCAACTGTGGGACGCAAAGATTTGGAACCTCATCGGAGATCGCCGCAGGTATTACCATGAATTAAGAAAGCCCGCACCGAGTCCGCCGCCGGCGCCTCGGTACCAACCACAGCAGCGCACCAAAACGACTATTTTTCAAACCACCACCATGCGCATAAGCACCGTGGCCGACCCGGATACACTGACATACCAACAAATGGGACGGCAGTTTGAGGAATATACCGTTTTGAAGTTCGACAAACAGTATTTCAACCTCACAGACTGGCGCAGCGATAAAATCATCAACGGCATTTACCCAAAATCCAACCAATACCCCGACCTCCAATTTGAATTTAAGATCGGCCCCTACGTCAATCAGTTCGCGGTCGAATGCAAATTCAGAAGCAAGTTCACCGACGACCAGATAGAGATCGCACGCGAAGACCAACTCGAACGGTACAGAGCATTTCAAGCCGAAAAGGAAGTCAAGGTATACATATTCATTGGCGTAGGCGGAAGCCCCAAAGCACCCGAGGAGGGGTTTCTCATACCCTTAGACAGACTACTTTACCCAGTAGCAAAACGCACCTACCTTGAGAGCTACCGCAAAGATGTACGCCACAATTTCTTTTTTAATAGGGAAAACCATTCGCTCACATAGCGATCTTGTCCGTTTTACAGAACACCATTTTTTGTCGCTCACACAGAAAAACACCAACACCATAATTTCCACACAACATATACACAGCTAAGACGTTATAACTGATAGCCCATATTTATTTCGTGTTATTGTTATGCTACTACTCCATAAGGAGTATTAAAGGACGCCTGCATAGCCCACGATCAGGCCCAGTGTATTACAAACACGTCTATTCACACGATCAATTTATCTTCCATGAGACAGGTAATTTGACCGCTCGTTGCCAAAGCAAACGTTTTACGTTTAAGAGATGCAACGTTCCGATTACTTATCATGACGTTAATAAATGTACCCGTGTCAATTAGACAACCTGGAGCGTATGCCCGCTATGAAATTTTTCCCGTTACCACAAAGTGAATACACGATGTATTTGTCGACCCGGCCATACACATGCAGTAATTTTTTCAACCCTTATCCAAATGTTAGAACTCTATTCATCCCCAACATTATCAATTACACAACCACCAAATAAAGACTTTATATGTTGCACATGGAACGGCCCCCAAACGGAGCAAACTATCCGGACGGGCGGCTGGCATATTATCGACGTCGTAAAAAAGCACGGCATCACCAAGGTCTTGGTGGATAACACACTCGTTATCGGCGACTGGCACCAGGCGGCAGATTGGGTATTCAATACATGGTTCCCCGAACTGATGAACCAGGGCGTGAAACGCTTCGCACGCATCCGCGCCGGCAGATTGCTACCAGAAGCAACCGCCCGCCGGGCCGTCCCAGACACCCATAATATAAAGTCATTCAACACACCACAAGAGGCCATCGACTGGCTAAGCCATTAGCCAAATCTCCATAGAATTCCAACTATAATTTTTTAAACTATGAGCACTTACAATGAAATGCTAACGGCGGGCTTTTCACAACAACACTATGAGTTTGATAAGCTACAACGTTTTATTCAGGAAGAAATCTACCAGGCACATTATCCCATCAACGACAAATTACTTTTCGATTTGAAAGCTATCGTAATCGACGAAGTGGAAGTCATTAAGCAAAAGCTGATCGAGGCCCGTGTAAACTTCCAAAGTGAATTTTTTCTCGAAATGTATGTACAGAGCCGCCAACGCTCATTGATACAGATGACCGGCGCATTACTACAACACACACAAGCCGAACACATCATCAAGATAACGCAAACCCGAGGCGCAGAAGTCTTTTGCCAATACATATATCGCGTATTGCAAGATTTACTCGGTTTTCTCGAAGCACAGTACCCCCGATACTTTGACCAAAACGCCTGGATACCGACGCGCTACCGCCAGATTCTCATACAAGGATTCCGAATAAAGCTACCACAGGTAGAAACGAACCTACAGCGACACAATATCGATCCCGAGCTTATAAACATCATACAACAGCCCGTAGCAGAATTCATAATAACAGGCGACAACAACAAAACAACATATCAAAAGATTATTTACCTCAATGAACTCCTCGACCTATTAGAAGCATTCACCCCCACATATCCAACAACCGACGCCCAACAAACATTACACGACCTACTCCTGGCCATTAGCTTCAATACCCGCGAATACTTCACATACCGCATCCGCGACATTCAAACAAACCTAACCCCAGCCACCCCACTCACCGAACAGATCGAAACCCTGTACGACGAAGGCAAAAAAATCCGCCAGTACGTCTTCACCACCAAACTCAAATTGAATGAATCATACCCCACGCTCCAGGACCAGCTACTTGAATGGATAGACACCACCGCCGAAGCACTGGTCAAGATTCACAACCTCTACACAACCGCAGAGCCCAGACTAAACACCACTGCCGACAACGAAAAATTCCCGCTACAAACCTCTATGGAGAAGTTAGCCGTATGGGCGCGAATCCTCCACGACCTAGCCGAAACCAAGAATCCCAAGAGCATTAAATCCGCAAAGCTATTCCGGTTCATCGCCGGCAGATTCCAGACCCAGCAAACCACAAAGATGTCGGAAAAAAACCTCAGCAACTTGTTTTACACCCCCGAGCCCAGCGCCATCGCCTCGGTCGTCGAAGACCTCGCGCAACTCAAAAAGATAGGGGAAGGACTAAAGGGGAAAAAGTAAATACAAAGAATGCAGATTAAAAAATCGAAAAAGATTTAAGGACAAAAGCCTATTTATCAAGCTATTAACAAGGGGCTGGTAAAATTCTACCAGCCCATTACCACTCACATCACCACCGCCAGAACACTTCATTTGCTACCAACAAAACAAACTAAATCGTATGGTAGCAAACATTGTCACCGTGGAGGATCTGGACGCATTCGCAGACCAGCTACTCACAAAAATCTCAAAACTATTAGTCCAAGAGCAAAACAACCCACAAGGCAAATGGCTCAAGTCACACGAAGTACGCCGACTGCTCCGCATCTCCACCGGCACACTACAACAACTACGCCTTAACGGCAAACTGCCCTACACCAAAATAGGAGGCATCCTATTCTATCAGGCAGAAGACATACAAAAGCTCTTAAACGACCACAAGACCATCAACGGCTACCCCGTCGAGCAGGAACCCGAACCATCGGTACCCGCCGTAGCATTCAGAACCAGGAGAGCACGCACCCCCAAAACAGCATAGCAACATTGGTGAACTTCATCAAACATTTCTGCGGAGCGATAGACCGCTTTGCCGAAGATGACCGGATCACCTCCTTCCACATCAGCCTTTACGTCACACTCTTCCTGGCCTGGAACCGAAACCGCTTTAGAAACCCCGTCACCATAAGCCGCGACGAAGTACTGCGCACGTCCAGGATCGGATCAGTAAACACGTATCAAAAGATCATGAAGCAACTGCACGAGTGGGGATATATACGATACATACCGTCGCATAGCGCCTCCATCGGCAGCAAGGTTCACTTGTTCAGATATGATAAAACTAGTGTTAAAACAGGAAGTAAAGCTGCTGATAAAACAGGTGATAACACAGGTAAGAAAACACGAAGTAAAGCAGGTGAAAAACTGGTGAGCCCTTCTATAAACATTCAAAACAATACAAACACAACAAACAAATCAAACATTGAAAACGCTTATGGCACAACCGATCATTCAAATTCAAGTTTTAGTGGGACAACAGCCCCGCCGGCGGACGCAAAAAATACTCGTCCAACAAATACCAGGGCCCGGGGGGCGGCTGGAGCTCTGCCAAATACCCTTGAAGAAGTCATGCAGTACTTCCAGGAAAAGAAATCCACCGCGGCCGAAGCCCAAAAGTACTACGATCACTATCAATCCAACGGATGGAAAGTAAGCGGCCGCGCCCCCATGAAAGACTGGCGAGCCGCAGCACGCAACTGGATATCCAACGTACCCATGTTTGCCGCACGGCAAACCACCAATCAGCCAAAGCCCGGTAAACTCAACACCGGCCCCAAGAACTACGCGGAGCCCTACTGAGCCCACCTGTTCCCCCAGCCGTCCCCACTTCCGGGGACGCGCTGCCGGGCGGCATCCACTAAAATACCAAACGCATGAAGCAAGACACCATCGGCCCATACACCTTCACCTGGTGCCTCGAGCAACTCACCAAGCGCGGCCAGGAACAGTTCGGCCCACACTTCCGCATCTACAAAGAAGACCACGACCTCATACGCCGCCTCCTGGTATACTTCCTTGCCGACAAACCGAAGGCCGACCAGCTCGGCATAGACCTCACCAAAGGCATCGTATTGACCGGCCCCATAGGCTGCGGCAAAACCAGCCTCATGACGCTCATGAAGTTCGTCTCCCCACCCGACCGCAACTTCACCCTCAAATCCACCCGCGACGTTAGCTACGACTTCATTCAGGACGGCTACGAAGTAATCCACCGCTACAGCCGTTTATCTTACAACGCCACCGGCCCCCGCGCCTACTGTTTCGACGACCTCGGCGCCGAACAAGCCCTCAAATACTACGGCAATGAGTGCAACGTCATGGCCGAAATCATCCTCTCCCGCTACGACCACTACATATCCAACGACATGCTAACCCACCTCACCACCAACCTCTCTGCCACCGAAACAGAAACCATGTACGGCCCCCGCGTCCGCAGCCGCATGCGCGAGATGTTCAATTTGTTGTCGTTTAACGAACCTTTGCGGGACAAAAGAAGATAATGGCAGTCAGGTGTATTTCGAACGTAAGAAATGACTTAAAGTAGATAAACGGGGAGAGGATTTAAGAAGAATTGTCAGGACTACTGACAATTTTAGTGACTTTATGCGAAAATTGACCCCAATCCGGGAGGGAAAACATGACAGCTAGTGACTTTGTGGCGTAAAATGCCCAAAAAAATGGCTTGGCATAAGAATTGCTAACGAATGTAAGCTTTTCCTCTTAAATCGATAAGACGTTTCGATCGAGGCATTAGTTGAATTTCTACGTTTACCTGCCAACTAAGAAAGCAAGTGTGTTCTGTAACTGGAATGCAAAGGTAATGGAATAACTTAATTTTTAAAATTTTTAATTAGAAATTAAAAGTTAACTGTTAGGCAAATCCATCATAAACGTAGCGGTCCTCCTTCCAAGAAAGTTGGAGAAGGACCCCTATGTGTCCGATAAGTCATAGGGGCGAGATCCCACCTCGTACAGTGGTCATTAATTTATTTAAACAAACCATTTACCTATGGCGAGTTGTACAATTGCGTCCGACCTTTACGCATTCCCAAGAAGGTTAGCGAATTATTATCTCGAAGGCGATAACCAGCCTTCCGAAAAAATCAACGTGATGGCATGGCACTTACGAAAAAAATATGCCAGTCAGAGTTCTAGTCACATTTTAATCACTCTAAATCACTAGAACGATGGCGCTACCACAAATCAAATACTACCCAGTTTGCAATGGGGATCAGTCCCTAATTACACTGGCCGATAAGACGACCATCCTCGTAGATTGTAATTTAAGAAAATGCGCGAAGGGAGACGACGACGAGACGTTGTTCGATGCCCACCAGGATTTGCTTGAATCCCTGTCGAAAGATAGTAATGGGGCACCTTTCGTTGACGTGTTTATTCTGACCCACGGAGATCAAGACCATTGCAGAGGCTTCAAGGAATACTTCTACCAG
>Ga0065165_1003042_pt1 | contig 12599 bp, 8 predicted proteins | sample AraplaMF_Cvi_mMF_FD_63813 | JGI IMG/M metagenome (GOLD analysis project Ga0065165, IMG submission 63813) | Arabidopsis root microbial communities from the University of North Carolina, USA - plate scrape MF_Cvi_mMF (version 2) (version 3) | ecosystem: Host-associated > Plants > Roots > Endosphere... | reverse complement strand
CATACTGAGTATTCTTCTGCTAGGCCTGTACGCTTCCCGAAAGGGCAAACAGACCAAACGCGACTATTTCCTGGCAGGCGACAAGCTGCCCTGGTGGATGATCGGCGGGAGCATTATCGCCTCCAATATCAGCAGTCATCACCTGGTGGGCGCGATGGGTGCCGCCTACAACCGGGGCTTTGTGGTGATCGCCATGGAATGGGGGGCGATCCTGATCGGCTTTAATGCACTGCTCTGGATTTTTCTGCCTTTCTACATCCGGAACGGGTTCTACACCATTCCGGAATTTCTGCACAAAAGATTCGGCACTGCGGCCAGGAGCACGTATTCCGTTTTGATTTTAATGACGTACATTTTTGTAGAAATCGCGGCCGTACTATACCTGGGCGCACTTTCCCTGCACGCGTTGCTGGATATCCCGGTGATCGTCAGTATCATTCTGCTGGCTTTACTGACCGGCCTTTACACAATTTTGGGCGGTTTGCGAGCGGTGATATGGACAGAAATGTTGCAGCTCATCGTGCTCGTCGCAGGCGGGATTATCCTGACGCTCGCAACGCTGAACGCTACCGGGGGCATGGAATCCGTGCTGGCAACGACCAAAGACTGGGAGCTCATCCTGCCTTCCGACGATCCGGATTTCCCCTGGACGATGTACCTGGGCGGCCTGCTCTGTATCAGCATTTTCTATTGCGCTACCAATCAGTTTATCGTGCAGCGCGTGCTGGCCGCCAAAAACGAATGGCACGCGCGGATGGGCGTCATATTTGGAGATTACCTCAAATTCCTCGTACCGCTGATCATCACCATCCCCGCACTCGTAGCACCACGCCTGATCCCCCACCTGGACAACCCCGACCTGCTTTTCCCGATGCTGGTAGCCAAACTCCTGCCTTCCGGGCTGGTAGGCCTGGTAATGGCCGGGCTGATTTCAGCCGTGATGTCGCATTTGTCCGGAGCGATCAATTCCTGCACGACGATATTGACAGTTGATGTATATCTACCCCATTTTACCCAAAATGCCTCCGACCAGCAGGCCGTTCGCTTCGGACGTGTGGCCGGAACCCTCATTGTGGTGGCAGGTATCCTTTGTACGGGATTGTTGATGAACTACTCCGATAAGCCGGTTTTCATTTACCTGATGAATGCCTACGGACTATTTACCCCGGGAATCGCTACCATGTTCCTGATGGGGATTTTCTGGAAGCGGACCACACAGGCAGGCGCATTGGCGGCAGGCATCCTGACCATTCCGCTTTCGCTGCTGATCGAATTTGCATTCCCGCAAATGCCGTTTTTCAACAGAACGGGTATCGTGTTCTGGATTTGTATGCTACTATGCCTGTTGACAAGCCTGCTAACCAAACCCAAGCCCGAAGCTGAACTCTCCGGACTAATCTGGAACCGCGAAAGCCTGCGCCTGTTACCCGAGGAGCGCGATCAGCAGCGTGGTATTCGAAACCCTTTCTACTGGTGGGCCCTGATCACCGCCGCCGTGTTGTTCTTCTACATTCGTTTTGCCTGACCAAGAGTATGGTAAGGACATGGATCGAGGTATGCCGGCTTTTACGAGCGCATTCAAATAGGTATTGAATTTATAAATTCGTTTATTTGAATTAATACTTTTTGTATACACAATGAAACAAGATTCACAGGCCAGCAAAGTGTACATGGAGCTGCGGCGAAAAATCCTCTCCAACCAGCTCTCGGCAGGAAGCAGGTTGAAAGAAGATGCTTGGGCAAAAAAAATGGAAGTCAGCCGGATTTCTGTCCGCGAGGCGCTTACCAGACTTTTAGGCGAAGAACTGATCGTTTTCGGCGAAAAGGGCGGCTATTTTGTCAAATCACTGACTGCTCAGGACGTCAAAGAGATTCGCCAGATGCGGCAAATTTTTGAAATAGGCGCACTCAGGCTGATCTTACAGAACAGGGATCCCCAGGTGATTACGAAATTGGAAGAAATCTGCGACGACTTTTCAACGATGATCCAGCGCGGCTACCTTGGCGGCGCATGCGAAGCGGATATCAAATTCCACGAAACCTTGATTGCCAGTGCAGGAAACGAGAAATTAAAGTTGTTGTACCAAGTCAGCAATATCCCTCTCTTCCACCAGAAACTTGGGCAAGCCCAATCTCACATGGACGACTACGAACTTACCGACATCGAGCACCGGCAAATCCTGGAAGCCATCAAAGCCAACGACCTGGAATCAGCCGAATCCTTGCTCAACAAGCATTTGCTACGAGGCGAAGCTGCCGTGCTGGAAGGCGTCGACTAGCATGCAACTATCGCATACAAATCGTCCGAGACGATACCAAAGTATACATTTTTTAAGTATATTTGCATACAAATTGTTATTACCTCGATCAATACCTACCCGGCGATCATGAATTGGGAAGTTGCGGGTAGTTTCCGCTGTCAGTTAGGCGAAGGCCCAGTGTGGGATGTGGCCAGCCAAAGTATATTATGGGTGGATATTACAGCGGGCAATATCCACCAGTTTTGCCCCGACTCGGGCAGCCATTCCAGCTATTTCACAGGACAACAGACAGGTTCGATCGTTTTGGAAGGGGCGGGACAGCTGGTAGCCGCCTTGCAAAATGGCTTTTTCCGGATCAACCTGCGGGATAAGACACAAGTACCGATTGCAGATCCTGAGCGGCATTTGCCCGGTAACCGGTTCAATGATGGTAAATGCGATCCGGCCGGACGTTTCTGGGCAGGAACGATGTCCGTTCAAGACGAACCGGGAGCGGGTAAGCTGTATTGCCTCGACAGAGACCTGTCGGTATCGGTGAAGATCCCGCGAGTGGGCTGCTCCAACGGGCTTGCCTGGAGCCCGGACCATCAAACGCTCTACTTTATCGATTCGCTGGCCCAAAATGTGGTGGCATACGACTACGATGTGGTTACCGGTGCAATCTGCCACTTCCGTACTATTTTGGAAATACCGCCGCAAAATGGCATTCCCGATGGCATGACCGTCGATACGGAAGGGATGCTCTGGGTTGCATTGTGGGGCGGCGGCAAAGTGATCCGGATCGACCCGGCCACCGGCACCATACTCCATGAAATCAGTTTGCCGGTAACCCTTGTAACCTCGTGCACATTCGGCGGCAAGGATCTGCGCGACCTGTACATCACCTCGGCCGACATTGGCCTGACCGGCAACGAGCTGCAACAACAGCCGCTGGCCGGCTCGCTTTTTGTTTGCAGGAACACTTCTTTTCAGGGGTACGCGCCTCATCTGTTCGTCGGCTAGGCGGGTAAAAGATGTTCCTTGCGGCTACTATTTTTGTAGCCTTAGAAATACTAAAACATGAAAGACGTATCCAAAGCCAACACGGCTTACAATGAAATTCGCAAACGAATACTGTCCAATCAGGTGATGGCCGGTGCAAGACTGCGCGAGGATGAATGGGCAAAAAAGCTGGAAGTGAACCGGGCAGCGGTACGTGAAGCACTTACAAGACTATTGGGAGAGCAATTGGTGGTACCCGGCGAAAAAGGCGGCTACTTCGTCAAATCGTTTACCGAGGAGAACGTGACCGAGATACGCGAACTGCGTAAAGTACTGGAAATGGGCGCATTGGAAATCGCGATCACCAAGATCAATCAGGAACAATTGGACGAGCTTTCAAAGATTTGTGACGAGTTTACGGCGATGGTCAGCAGAGGGTATTACGGAGGAGCGCTGGAAGCCGATATGAAATTTCATGAAACGCTGATCGCCGCATGCGGCAATCAGAAGATTGAAAATATCTACCATTCAAGTAATATTCCCCTGTTCCATCAAAAACTCGGGAAAATCAAGACCCACCTGGATGACTACCTGCTTACCGATCAGGAGCACCGGGAAATTCTGGCTGCCATCAGAAACGCAGACCTGGAAAGAGCACGGGAAGCACTTTCAAGGCATTTGATGCGCGGAGAAGTGTACTTGTAGCGGATATCTCCCTCATTTTAAACAGGATTACTTACTGTTCAGGACTTCAACATCCGACATCCTGAATTTGGAAATATTCGCTTTTTTGAAATCAATCAGGACGTTGCCGGTCAACCCTTTATGCACAATCGACACATTCGTTAGAAGCAACTCTTTCACATCCATGTGATCGTCAAAACTGAACGTTGGCTGGGCATACCTGCCCTCTTTCCTCCTGACGCCCTCAATGACCAGTCGGTCGATTTCCGAATTTTTAAATGTAACAGGCGCATAAGAGGCGTGCAGATCGGGATGCTCGGACCGGGAGTACACATTGGTGCCTTCGATACGGGAAACCCTAACGTTTGAAAAGTATCCCTTCTTATCGAACAAACTATAAAACAATACCGAGGCCGCGGCAGTATTGCCTTTGACATTGTCAATCGTGATGTTCGAAACGCGTGTGTGCTCAAAGGTGTAGAAGGCCACACCTTTCAATGCCGGGATAGAATCGTAGATGTTTTCCGGGAAGATGTTGCGTACCGTCACGTTTTCGTAGTTCCTGGCAGGAAACGGCGACATTTTTCCCTGAAAACTGGCCCCTCCCGACGCAAAAGCAATGAGGTCGTCGTTGGTAAAGCCCGAAATATTCTCGATCACCACATTGTTTCCGCCACCGGTAACACCGTCCCCGTTGTGATTCAATGCGCTGGTAAACCGGGCATCACGGAACGGATTTTGCTGAAAGCGGATGTCGTGGATGTACACGCTGTCGCATTCCATGTACGCAATCCCCCAGCTACGGGTACTGTCGATCTGCAACTTACCTACTTCCAGGTTTTTGACCTTGTAAAAGAAGAACCCGAAACAAAAATCCGAATTTTCGACCTTGTCACGAATCGTACGTGTCTGTGTCCAGGCATTGCCGTTCCATTTCCCTCCAAAGACCCTGATGTTTTCGTTCCCCTTCTCGATATCCTTGTTACGGAGCAGGTATTGGTTCGATGATTTCTTCAATTCGAGATAGGCCTTCGGATCGGCGACCAGCGTGAAGTTGGAAGGGATCAGCAGCGGAGCCGATAGCATATAATGGCCGGCCGGGATTTCCAACCGGTTGGTGCCTTTCTGGGCGGCGCGGTCAATGGCCTTTTGCAGGGCCTTGGTGTCGTCCTGCTGACCAATTGCACAAAATGCAGTGCCAAACACCAAAAGAATCACTAACAGATGCTGGAATTTCACTGGTTTGAAGGTTAAGAGTTGCGAATACTATAAAAATAAGGGTATAGGTCGAGACTGCCCACAACCGGCAGCTGCCGGTTATGGGCGTCGAAATAGTGGTTTAATATCCGTTGTTCTGCTTCAGACCGTTCGAAAGATCGATCTGTGCCTGCGGGATCGGGTATACTTTCATGAATTCCTTTGGGGTAAGATTCACTACAACAGGCGTTTTGGCCGCATAGTTGTAAAGACGTTCCTCCTGCGCCATTACGGTCAGGTACTTGCCGGTGCGCACCAGGTCAAACCAGCGCTCGTGCTCGTAGGCAAGTTCCAACTGCCGCTCGTTAAGGATCAGGTCCGTAAAATCGGCGGCTTCCGTGCCTTTGTAATTGTGTGTTGCGTTTCCGAATGCACGTTCACGTACTTTATTAAGCTGTACGAGCGCGTTGGTCTTATCGCCCGATTTGAAAAGTGCTTCGGAATACAGCAGCAAAATGTCGGCATACCGCAACACGGGAATATCGATCCCTGATGCACCATAGGAATGCTTAACCGCATATTTGCTCACATACGGGTAGTAAATCGGCTCCGCATTGGGCTGTGCCGGCGAAGTCCACCATTCCTGAACCGTGGCCGCTTTACGCTTGTCGCCCGGTTCGTATTTCTTCATCAGGCTCCATGAGGGAAGCGAAGTCTCCGCACCCCGGTCGGCAATCCCGACAAGGCCGCCATTGGGCGTATAGGACGTAGATAGGTTTTGGCCATTGGTCCCGTCTACATACTTGACGGTAAACAGTATTTCATCGTTATCCTCCGATTCGAGCTTCCAGAGGGAAGCAAAATCGCTGACCAGTTTATAATCCTGCTCATCGACGAGCTTTTCCAACTGCGTTTTCGCGTTTGCCCAATCCTGGCGATAAACATAGACTTTACCCAACAGGCCCATAGCCGCCCCCTTGCTGGCACGCCCGGTAGCAATGGACTTGCGCGCTGGCAGCTTGGCGATTGCATCAGTAAGGTCTTCGACGATCAGCGCATATATTTCCTCCTCGGTCGATTTAGGTAACGCCGCCGCTTCGGTAATGGAAATTTTGTCGACGACTTTGGGAACACCGCCAAAAACCCGCACGAGATCGAAATAAAACAGCGCCCGCATGAATTTGGCCTCTCCGATATACTGGTCCTTTAAACCCACTCCGTAGTTGGTAGGCGTGTCGATATTGAGCAATACGGCATTAGCCCGGAAAATACCATTGTAAGTCGTATTCCAGAATGCGGCTGTCAAAGCATTGTCGGCGTTCACTGTCAGGAAATCGACGTCGTTAGAGCCGGCGATGGTCGTGTTGGCCGACATATACAGGTTATCCGCCGGCACTTCCATCAGCAGGTAGTCGGTCTGGCGGCGGGTTTGCAGTGAATTGTACACACCCAGCACAGCCTGGTTGATGTCATTGGCCGTCTTATAAAAATTCGTCGGCGTGAGTACCGATTCCGGCGTGAGGTTCAGCAGCTTATCTTCGCAGCTGGTCAGACCCAATGCAATCAGCATCAGGCCGGTTTTAATAGGGTTTGTAATTTTCATATCCTGATTTTCAAGTATTAAAAATTGAAATTAAGACCCAGTGTGTACACCCGGTTGATGGGCGCTGCTCCATTGTTATAGCCTGGTTTGCTGCCCGTTCCGGCAATCTCGCCACCGGTGTATCCCTCCGGATTGTAGCCATGAAAACCCTTTTTGGTAAACATGAATGGATTCGCGAGCGACGCGTATACGCGCAGGCCGGACAAATGCAGCTTCTGCGAAACATTCGAAGGTACCGTGTAGCCGAGGTTGATGTTCCGTACCGCCAGGAATGAGGCGTCCTCGATATAAGCATCCGAAGAGGACTGGTAAGTGAGCTTGCTCAGAGAGCTGGCGGGTACCATGCCATTGCCCGGCTCCGCTTCCGACCACCACTGGGTATCCACCAGCGAGCGGCGCATCGCACCGAGCAATGCACCCTGGTAGTACTCGTTCTCAAAATTATACATCTTAGCCCCTACCGAGGCCTGCATGGCGATACTCAGGTCAAAGGCTTTGTAGGCAAAGTTGTTGATCAAACCAAAATAAGCCTTAGGCTGAAAGTTGCCGAGAATCACTTTATCCGCCGAGGTGATCTGCCCGTCGCCATTCACGTCCTGGAATTTGGGGTTACCCGGAACCGATCCGGCCAATACCGGCGAATTCTTCACATCCTCCGCATTTTGCAGGACCCCCACGATTTTGTAGCCATAGTAGGAAAACATCGGCTGGCCCAGACGCAGTATCCAGCCCATCCCGTATGTATCGGTCGTAATTCGCTCCTGCACACCACCGAGGTCTTCTACTTTGTTCACGTTCCTGGCCATATTAAACGAAGTCTCCCATTTGAACTCTCCCACCAGGTTTTTGGTGGTCAGTTCTACTTCGAAGCCCTTGTTGCTCACGCTGCCGACATTCGATAGCGAGCTGGGGAAACCCGTGATCGACGGAATCGACACGTTGTAGAGCAGCCCACTCGTGCGTTTGTCGTAATAATCGAGTACCAGGTTCACGCGGTTGCGGAACAGGCCCAGTTCAAGACCGAAGTCGTAGCTTTTGGTTTTCTCCCAACTCAGGCTATTGTTCCCGTAGGATGTCTGGGTCTGGCCTTTGGTCAGCGTGTTGTTGGGTGAGTAATACACATCGCCGATCTGTCCGAGGTATTCAAAATCACCAATGTTGAAGTTACCGGTGGCCCCATAGCTCGCACGCAGTTTCAACTCGCTCACAGGACGGACATTTTTCATAAAATCCTCCTGCGAAATGCGCCAAGCCACGGAAGCCGATGGGAAGTACCCCCATTTATTGTCGGGCCCGAACCGGGAACTTCCATCGGTACGGATCGACGCAGAAAGCAGGTATTTGTCTTTAAATCCATAGTTCACCCGGCTGAAATAGGAGATCAGCCCCCATTGCGACCTGGACGACGATGAAGCCGACGGGTTGATGATCGCGTTGTTGAGTGTATGGATGATATCGTTGTTGAAAGAACCATTCACCGCCGCCAGCGACGAACTGCTCGAATTGTACTTCTGGTAGGAAGCGCCGGCTATCGCACTCACATTGTGCACGCCTTTGAAAGTATTGGTGTAGCTCAAAACGTTCTCATTGGCAATGCTGGTAGTTGAGCTTAATGCCTGGGAACCGGAGTTCAAACTGGTGCTGGTCGCCCAGGAGGCCTGGAAGCGGTCGGTGGTATTCGATGCCAGGTTGGTGCTCAATGACGAGCGGAACGAAAGGCCTTTGGCCAGGTTCAGATTAATAAAGGCCTCGCCGAGGTTATTGACAGTCGTTCCATAGTAATAGCTGCCGTCGAGTGTCGCCATCGGGTTGGCTTGCCCGCTCACGACCGCGCCCCAGTACGAACGAGCGCTCGGATACGTACCATCGGGATTCTGCACGGCTACGAAGCTGGGGAATTTCACGTAGTTGTTAATGTCCGCCGATGCAAAACGACGTTTCGAGTACGACGGGTTCAGCATAAAACCCAGGCTCACTACGGAATTCACCGTCACATCCACGTTCGCGCGCAGGCCGTAGTTTTTGTACCAGGTGTTTTTCAATGTACCCTTTTCATCCTTCAATGTACCCGACACATAATATCGTACGTGGTCGTTACCGCCGCCTACCGAAAGATTGTAGTTCTGGATGGCCGCACTTTGCATCACCGCATCCTCCCAAATCACATTGTTACCATTTTTCAGCACATCGCTTACCTGATAAGCGTTCGGACGGCGGGAGTCGTTCCAGACAGGGATACTCGTATCTCCTCCAATCCATTTGTACTCGCGGTTCTGATAGCGCACGGCGTAGTCATAATATTCCTGACCGGTGATCCAATCCTTATGTCCTTTGGCGTTTGCCACACCGGCATATGCGTTGAAATTGAACCTGGCTTTGCCCGATTTACCTTTTTTGGTGGTAACGATAATTACACCACCCGCACCCCGCGAACCGTAGATCGCAGCTGCGGATGCGTCCTTCAAAACCTCGATCGATTCGATATCGTTCGTACTCACGCTGCCAAGGCTACCTCCTGGAAAACCGTCGATCACCACCAGCGGGTCGTTACCGGCGTCGATGGAGCTCGCCCCCCGGATACGGATCAGCGGCGCGCTGCCCGGCGAGGTATTGTTTTGCGTTACGTTCACCCCGGCAAGCCGTCCTGCGAGTACCGATTCGGGCCTTCCGACCGGAATCTGGTCGAGCACGGTGTTTTCGACCTTGGCTACCGATGCTGTGACCGAACTCTTCTTGACCGTACCGTAACCGACTACGACCAGTTCGTCGAGCACGGTGTTATCCTGCCGCATCACTACCCTGATCACCGACTGATTCCCGACCGGCACCTCCACTTTCTTGTATCCGATGAACGAGAAAGTTAGTACATCGCCTGCCGCGGCCTGGATCTGAAATTTGCCGTCCACGTCGGTCGTGACGCCTTTACTGGTACCTTTAATAACCACACTCACACCGGGCAAAGTGGCATTGCCGACGCTGTCCACCACTGTTCCCGACACATTGCCGGCATCCTGGGCCCATAAGCGGCCCGACATACACAAGGCCAGCGCCAGCATCACCGCCAGCAGAGGCTTTTTCAGGTAAAACTTCATTTGGATCATAGGGTATTGGGTTTAACTAGATATACAATTGGTGACGTGCACGTGCCCTATTATGGACAAAATGGTTACTTGACTCGCATTTTAGCAACATCCTGGACGCTGACGGAATCGAGGTCCCGGTTAAAGAACTGCCGCACATAAGTTCCGATCTCAGCGATCGACTCATCGGGCAAAAAGCCCATCGCGGGCATATGCTGGTCGAACTCCTCTCCCTGGACAATTATCTTTCCCGAGAGGCCTTTCAGCATGATCTGCACAAACTGGTCCTTGTCCTTCACTTGCTCTGTGCCATGCAGGGTCGGGAAAGTACCAGCTATACCTTTGCCGTCGGGTTTATGACAGGAGGCGCAATATTGGCGGTAGAGCCTGGTACCATTCGACGCGTTGCCCGTTGCAGCCCGGTTTTCCGCATTGCGGGCCAGCATATCCGCCCGGGTCCCGCGGGTAATGCGCAGAATTCGGTCATCTTCCGGTTTCGGAAAACCGCTGCCCGGATTCCAGTCGCGATTGCTGGTCGAAACGTAAATGCTGCCGTCGGGAGCCACGCACACCGCGCGCAGGCGGCCATAGGTCGCATCCAACGGAATGCTTTCAGACACAATGCTCTTGCCTTTAGCGTCCGTTTTCAGGATACGCAGATCGGCTTCCTTCAAAGTCGTCAGCAGGATCGCCCCTTTCCATTCGGGAAACAGCTTGCCTTCATAGACAGCGATGCCCGCAGGGGCGATCGTGGGTGTCCATGCCTTCACAGGTTCTGTCACCTTCGCCGAGTCGCAAAATGCCTTTTCCTTCGGCTGGTCGCAAAAGCCTTCGACCTTCGGCCAGCCGTAGTTATGTCCTTTTTGAATGATATTCAGCTCATCTTCTACCGCATCGCCGTGCTCCGAGCTGTAAAGGATGCCGTTCCGCCCATAGGCCAGCCCCTGGATGTTGCGGTGCCCCCACGACCAGACGAGACTGCCTTTGATCGGATTATCGGCCGGCACAGTTCCGTCCAGGTTCATCCGCAGCACCTTGCCGTTCAATGAGCCTGTGTTTTGCGCGTTGGTGACGGTAACCGCGTCACCGGTGGCAAACATCAATTTACGGTCGGGGGAAATAACGATCCGCGACCCGTTATGACCTGTGTGCGCAGGAATTTCAAGCATCGTCAGAGGGTCGAGCAGGCGGTTCTGCCGGTAAGTGAAACGCACCAACTTCGTGGTGATCGCCGAATCCTTCTTACAGGTATAGTCCACATACACATATGGTTTTTTAGGGAATTCGGGATGCAAAGCCATCCCCAGCAGCCCTAGTGAGCGGTGGCGATACACCTCGTCGATTTTCACGAGCAGCTTTTTCTCTCCTGTCCCGGGATTAAGCCTGCTGATACTGCCACTCTGCTCGGTATACCAGATCCAGTTGTCCGGTCCCCAAACCATTTCCCAAGGCACATTGAGCCCGGAAGCCACTACGTGCACGTGCACGGAAAGCGACAAAGAATCGGTTTCGACACGGTGCTGCAATGCTGTGTCATTTCGATGCCCCGCGACAAGTACTGTCGTGCAGGCAGCTAACCAAACCGGTATGGAGCGCAACAAATCCATCAGATCACATTTAGTTCATTTTCCAGAAAGCGTGCCACAAAAGAATCATCCACCAAATGCGGGTACGCCGCGATCACGCGCGTAATTTCTTCTGACTGGCCCGGCGATAAGGTCTCGCTGGGGTTCAACGTCCAGATACCTTCCAGCAGCCCCTGGCGGCGCAATACCTCGTGCACGCCCGTAATGCAGCCGTGGAACGCATGGGCGGGGTCGAAAATCGCTGCATTCATGTCCGTCACGGCTACGTTGGTAGCGAGCATCGAAGCGGCGTCGGCATAGCCCGTGGCGAGCGTCTGCTTCACGGATGCGAGCAATTCCACGGCCTTTTCCGTCCAAACGGCCCAATGCCCGAGCAGTCCGCCCACAAAACGTTTTTCGATTATTTGCCCGTCAATTTCAAAGCGATAGGGCGTCAGCAGGTCCGCCACGATATTGTCGTCATTGCCCGTGTAGAGCGCAATCTCATCCCGGCGGCCCGAATGCGCCACCGCCCGAACGACATCCAGGGTTTGGTAGCGGTTGAATGCAGCCACTTTAATGGCGTAAACATTCGGAATTTCGGCCAATTCCTGCCAGAAACCGTAGCTGTAAACCCGCCCGCCGATGGCCGCCTGCAAATAAAATCCAAATACCGGAATCACCTCGGCCACTTTCCTGACATGCGCGATAATCTCGGATTCAGGCTGCGTTTTGAATGCCGCCATGCTCACCAGCCCAAGGTCATACCCGTGTTTCACAGCGATTTCAGCCTCTTTCAAAGCCTGCCCGGTCAGGCCGCAAATGCCGGCTACCTTGATAAACGGCCGCTCCAATGCCGCCCTGGCGACTTCCTCGGCCGCTATCGCCAGCACTTTTTCAAACAAATTCACCTCAGGATCGCGGATCTCGAACTGCGTGGTATGCACGCCAACCGCCACCCCGCCGGCCCCGCTGGCCATATAATAGCGCGTCAGCCCGCGCTGCTTTTGTTCGTCGAGCTGCAACCCGCGCGTAAGCGCCAGCGGATGCGCAGGGATCACCGTCCCGTCAAACAGCAGCTTTTTAATATCCTCTTTCAACATACTCAAATAACCACTTAAATATCAAACCATTAACTAAACAAACAACACTCACCACCCCTCATCATTCATGACTACCCATGACTACACCCAACCATTCATGACTACTCCCTTCCTCCTTTCCTACC
>Ga0065165_1003037_pt1 | contig 12626 bp, 8 predicted proteins | sample AraplaMF_Cvi_mMF_FD_63813 | JGI IMG/M metagenome (GOLD analysis project Ga0065165, IMG submission 63813) | Arabidopsis root microbial communities from the University of North Carolina, USA - plate scrape MF_Cvi_mMF (version 2) (version 3) | ecosystem: Host-associated > Plants > Roots > Endosphere... | reverse complement strand
GGCGTCTCGTTGATGCGCATCATGCGGTAGTCGTTGAAATTGTGCTGCTGCACGGTGCCGTTCTTCAGCGTGATGCCGTTGTACAGCGCGGTGGTCCAGCCGAAGATCAGGCCGCCCTGAATCTGCGCCTCCACCGTATTGGGATTGACCGCGACGCCGCAGTCGACCGCGGCGACCGCGCGGCGCAACTTCACCTCGCCCTGCGGTGACACCTCCGCCTCGACGATCACGCACAGGTAACTGCCGAACGGCGCCGCCACCGCCACGCCGCGGCCGACGCGCGCCGGCAGGCTGCCCTTGCCCCAGCCGGCTTTTTCGGCAGCCAGGTTCAGCACCGCCAGGGCGCGCGGGTTCTTCTGCAGCAGGTCGCGGCGATAGGCCAGCGGGTCCTTGTTCGCGGCATGCGCGAGCTCGTCGATAAAGCTCTCGATCACGAACACGTTGTGCACGGGACCGACGCCGCGCCACCAGCCCAGGTGCAGGCCGTCCGGCGGGTCGTGCCGCACCCATTCCACTTTGACGTTGGGGAATTCGTACGGCAGGTCGGCGGCGCATTCGATCGCGTCCGAGTCCATGCCGTTCTTGGCCATCGCACCCGGCGCGAAGGTGGCGAGCACCGAGCCGCTGGTGATGCGGTGCGTCCACGCCAGCGGCTTGCCGTCGTCGCCGAGGGTGGCGGCGATGCGGTCGTAGTAGGCCGGGCGGAAGCGGTCGTGCGCGATGTCCTCCTCGCGCGTCCACACCACTTTCAGCGGATAGCTCACCTGGCGCGCGAAGGCCACGGCCTGCTCGACCGGATCCTCGAACAGGCGCCGCCCGAAGCCGCCGCCCATGTACTGGTTGTGCACCACGATGGTTTCCGGCTTCAGGCCGGTGAGCTTGGCGGCGACATCGACGCAGCGCGCCGGTACCTGGGTGCCGGTCCAGATATCGCAACCGTCGGGGCGCACGTGCACGATGGCGTTCTGCGGCTCCAGGGTGGCGTGCGCGAGCAAGGGCAATTGGTAGGTGGCTTCCAGCGCCTTGCCTTTGACGCCGTCGACGTTGCCGACCGCCTTGCCGGGAATCGGCGTACCGTTCTTCGAGGCCTCGGCCAGGTCCTTGAACAGCTGCTCGGTGGAGTAATGCGCGTTGGGGCCGTGGTCCCAGGTGATATCCAGCGCTTCCATCGCCTGCTTCGCGGCCCAGAAGTGCTCGCCCACCACGGCCACCGCATCGGCGATCTTCAGCACCGCCACGAAGCCCGGCACCTGGCGCGCGCGGCTGTCGTCCACCGCCACCAGCTTGCCGCCGAAGGTGGGACAGGCCTTGACCGTGGCGATCTTCATGTCCGGCACGCGCAGGTCGATGCCGAACTGCAGCGAACCGTCGACCTTGCCGGCGGTGTCGACGCGGCGCAGCGGCTTGCCGATCAGGGCGAAGGCGGAGGGGTCTTTTTCCTGCACCTTTTCCGGCACCGGCAATTGCGCGGCGGCATTGGCCACTTCGCCGTAGCCCACGGTGCGCCCGCTCGCCTCGTGCCTGATCACGCCGCGCGCCACCGTGCATTGCGCGGGGTCCACTTTCCATTTGGCCGCGGCGGCGTTGACCAGCAGGGTGCGCGCGGCAGCGCCGGCCTGGCGCATTGTGGTCCAGCAGTAGCGGATGGTGGTGGAGCCGCCCGTGGCCTGCTCGCCCAGCAGGGGGTTGGCGTAAAGCTTGCGGTTGGCGGGCGCATGCTCCACCACGATCTGGTCCAGCCCCAGGTCCATCTCTTCGGCCAGCAAGGTGGCCTGGCCGGTGTACGCGCCCTGCCCCATTTCGATGCTGGGCATCACCAGATGTACCGAGCCATCCGCGCCGACGCGGATAAAGGCATTCGGCGCGAACGCCGGATCGCCCGCGGCCACCGGCCCCTGCGCCACCGCGCGGCCCAGCACCTTGGCGCCGCCGCCCAGCCACAGGAAGGCGACCACGAGTCCGCCCAGCTTCAGCGCTTCGCGGCGCGAGGGGTTGTCGGGCCGGCCTTCGCCCAGGGGGTCGCCGAAGCGCGCGTTCATGCCATGTCCTCCACGCGAACGAAGGAAAGCAGCGCGGCGGCCGCGGCAGCCGGGCTGGCTGTTGGCGCTACGTTGGGAATGGTCTGCGGCGCCACCTTCTGGCCGGTCGCCACCTGCTTGATCGCTTCGCGGATGCGCACATAGGTGCCGCAGCGGCAGATATTGCCGGACATGGCCACGTCGATCTCCGCGTCGCTCGGTTCCGGCGTCGCCGCCAGCAGCGCGGTGGCGGACATGATCTGGCCCGACTGGCAGTAGCCGCATTGCACCACTTCGATATCCAGCCAGGCCTGCTGCACCTTCTTGCCCACCGCGCTGGCGCCGACGCCTTCGATGGTGGTGACGGCCTTGCTGCCCACGGCGGAAACGGGCAGCACGCAGGAGCGCACGGCCGCGCCATCCAGGTGCACTGTGCAGGCGCCGCACTGGGCGATGCCGCAGCCGAACTTGGTGCCGGTCAGGCCGATCACGTCGCGCAGCACCCATAGCAGGGGCATGTCGTCCGGGACGTCGACCGAGCGGGATTCACCGTTGATATTCAGGACGATCATGTTGCCTCCGCGTCTGTGCATGGGCGATGTCGGGGATACGGCTTCGATCGGGCTATCCGCTGCCCGTGCGCCAACGTTCGTAGTCGTCCGGCGTGTCGATGTCGATACGGGCCTCGGGCATGGGCAGCGCCTGCACCTGGTCCGCATAAGCCATCAGCAGGCTGCGCGCGCCTTCCGGGCCGTGCAGCAGTTCCAGTTCGTGGAAGAAGCGCGCGGGGAACAGGCAGGGCACGCCGAGCACACCGTCGCCGTAGTCCGCGGCGACGATAAGGTCAGCGGTGGCTGCGTTCGCCAAGGCTTGAAGCTGCGTTGCGCCGAGTGCCGGCTGGTCGCATAAGCACACCATCACGGCGGCCAGCTCCGGATGGCGTTCGCGCAGGCGTCCCAGGCCGAAGGCAAGCGAGCCGCCCATGCCGGAGGGCCAGCCGGCATGGAAGGCCGCATCGAGCGGCAGGCCATCGAGCGCGGCTTCGACGTCGTCTTTATAGGCGCCGACCACCACCGCGACCCGCGGCGACACCTGCAGCGCCGCGCGCGCCATGCGTCGCACCAGCGGCTCGCCGTCGATCGGCAGCAATTGCTTGGCCGAGCCGTAGCGCACCGCGCCGCCGGCGGCGAGCAGGACGATGCCGAGGGTGCGCGCGCCGGTCATGAATGAATCGGCCCGTCGGTGCGGCTGAGCCGCGCGCCGGAACGCGCGCGCATCGCGGCCATGATTTCGGCGGCGACGGAGAGGGCGATTTCCTGCGCGGTTTCCGAACCGATATCGAGACCCGCGGGAGCGTGGATGGCCGTGGCGGAAGCGGATACGGCACGGTGGATGCGGGCAGCGCGCTCGCGCGAGCCGATCACGCCGAGATAGGCCAGCGGTACCTGGGCGAGCGCCTGGACGTAGGCCAGGTCGCGTTCGTAGTGGTGCGTCATCACCACCACCGCGGTCTGGCGATCGAACGGCAACCGTTCCGGCAAGGCTTCGGGCGCGGCATGGAGCTGCGCACCGACACCTTCCAGCTGGCCGCGCGCCGCGGCGACATGCTCGACCAGCGTGGTCTGCCAACCGAGGCCATGCGCCAAACGCGACAACGCCAGCGCGCATTCGCTGTAGCCGACCACCACCAGCGCGGGCTTGGGCCGCCAGGCTTCCAGCAGCACGTCCATCTGCGCGCCGTCCATTTCGGCGCGTTCGAGCACGGCGCCGCCGTGGGCCGGCAGGCCGTCGGCCAGCGCATGGATGCGCCGGGCCAGCTGCGGCGCGGGGATATCGGTCCAATGCCCGGCGCCATGGCGGATCAGCCGCCACGGGCGCGGCGTGTGCACCGCGCCGTCGCGCGAGAACACGGTGGCGACGCTGGCCGGCGCGCGTTCGTCGTGCAGCCGGGCCAGCACGTCGAAGAACTGGAAATCGTCCGGCTGCACCAGCGGCTCGATCAGCACGTCCAGTTCGCCGCCGCAGCCGACTTCCATCAGCACGTCCAGATTGGATTCGCGGTTGTACGGCACCAGCGCGGGCGTGCGCTCGGCCATGGCGCGCTGGGCGCGCAGCACGATGTCGCGCTGGGGGCAGCCGCCGGCGAGCGCGCAGGTCACTTCGCCATTGGCATGCACCAGCATGCGGGCGCCGGCCCGGCGAAAAGTGGAACCGCTGGTGCGGACAATGGTGGCCAGTGCGGCCGGCTCGGGCGTGCTGCGCGCGCGGAGTTGCTGGACCGCCGCAAAGAGTTGGGGGAACTCCTGCGAAGCATTCATGAGGTGTCGCCTGCCATGTCAGCCCGAGCATGCTAGTCGTCCGGTCTAATACTTGGCAACCCGAATGCGGCAAGCCTTGGCGGAGCTGGATCCGGACGATCGGCAACGCTTCGTGGACACGTTTTGTTGATAATCATTCTCATTAAACCTATGCTTGCGCACCTTCCCACCGGACCTGGGTTCGCATGCCGCGCTCGATTGGACTTCTGCAATCCGTACCCAGCCCCTTGCTGTGCGAAATGCTGGGCCATGCCGGCTACGACTTCGTCCTGCTCGACCTGGAGCACCTGCTGGTCTCTCCCGACCAGCTGCAGCACGCCATCCGCGCCTGCGAGCTGGGCGGTTGCGGACCGTGGGTGCGCGTGCCGGAGGTGGACGAGAAGCTGATCGGCCGCGTGCTCGATGCCGGCGCCAGGGGCGTGGTGATCCCGTGCCTGGAAACGGTCGAGCAGGCCGAACACGCCGTCGCCGCCGCGCGCTTCCCGCCGCTGGGCCGGCGCGGCATCACCGGCGGCCGCGTCACCGGCTTCGGCAAGACGCCGCTGCCCGATTACATCGAACAGGCCAACCGCGACATCCTGGTGGTGCCGATGATCGAGACCGACGCCGGCGTGCGCGCGTTGCCGCGGATCCTCGCCGTCCCTGGCATCTCGCTGGTGATGGAAGGCGCGCTGGATCTCGCGCTCGACCTCGGCCTTGGACCGCAGCCGCTGCACGCCGAAGTGTGGCAACGCCTGCTGCGCATCGCCGAGTGCTGCGACGAAGCCGGCATTCCGTTCTGCCCCAACCCGCGCAACGACGAACAGCTGCGCCATTGGGCCCGCCGCGAAGTGCGCTGGATGCTCGCCGGCGAAGACCGCGGCCTGCTGCTCGCCGCCCTGCGCGAGCGCGCCAGCGCCCTGCGCGAACCCTGATCCCTCACTCCCCGCATTGGAATCGCTACGTGACCGGTCTTCCCCGCCTGCATCTCCTCGGCCTCGCCATCGCCTGCGCGCTGTGCGCCGCCGCCGCGCACGCCGATGACACCACCGCGCCGAACAAGCCGCGCGACCTCGAAGCCGTGCAGGTGCAGGGCAATGTGCTGGGCCAGTCGTCGAAGGAGAACGTGCGCACCTATGCCGGCAGCCGCAAGGTGATCGGCAGCGAGGAACTGGCCACCGGCGCCAACCGCTCGCTGGACGACGCCCTGCAGCAGGTGCCGGGCATCAAGATCTTCGACGAGACCGGCACCGGCGTGCTGCCGCAGATCATGCTGCGCGGCCTGTACGAAAGCCGCAGCGGCCGCGTGCAGGTGCTGGAGGACGGCATTCCGCTGTCGCTGGCGCCGTATGGCCAGACCAGCCTGTCGCTGTTCCCGGTGACCATGAACCAGGTCGACCGCATCGACATCGTGCGCGGCGGCGCGGCGGTACAGTACGGCCCCAACAATGTGGGCGGCGTGATCAACCTGGTCAGCAAGCCGATCCCCGAGCGCTGGACCACCACGCTGGGCGAGAAGATCACCGCCGGCGGCGCGGGCCGTTACCTGCGCGACACCACGGTAAGCACCGGCGGCTACCTCACGCCCGACTTCGGCCTGCAGCTGGATGCCGACTGGAACAAGGGCCAGTACTGGCGCGAGCACAGCGGCACCGACGTGAAGAACGTAAGGTTGCGCACCGAATGGTGGCTGGCCGACGACAAGCTGCTGAAGGCCGACGTGCAGCGCTACGTGGCGAACATGGACATGGCCGGCGCGCTGTCGGTAGCCGACTACGAGGAGAACCCGCGCCAGGCCACCCGCCCGCTGGACCGCTTCACCGGCCGCACCACTCGCGCCTCGCTCACCTACCAGCAGGATCTCGGCGCCTGGGGCCCGTTCGACCAGTCGCAGTTCACCTGGAGCAACTTCAGCGCCAACAGCACGCGCAACTTCATCGTGGGCATGCGCCGCCTCGCCAGCGAGACCTGGCGCCCCGACCTGGCGCCGCAGCTGCTGCAGAGCGCGCCGCGCGGCTTCAAGGTCTATGGCAGCGAGCCGCGCATTGCGCTGCATGTGGACTCCGGCAATGTCACGCAGCAGTGGACGGCCGGCGTGCGCGCGGTGCACGAGGACATCGACTTCCTCGTCGGCAATACCGGCCTGGATAACGGGGTCTACACACTCGTGCGCAACTGGCAGTTCAAGGACCGTGCCTGGTCCGCCTACGTCAGCGACGCGGTCGGCCTGTTCAACGACCGCCTGACCATCACGCCCGGCCTGCGCTACGAGCATCTCGATTCCACCTACCTCAACCGCGCCAACGGCAGCACCACGCAGAACAACGTGCGCAATGCCCTGCCCGGCCTCACCGTCGGCTACAAGGCCAGCTCGCAGTGGTACGTCTATGCCGACGCGCAGCGTTCCCTGCGCGCGCCGCAGGTGACGCAGATCATCTACGGCGACAATCTCGACTCCGAGCTGGCCTGGAACTACGAAGCCGGCGCGCGCTATACGCCGGCCGAAGGCACCAGCATCAACCTCGACGTGTACCGCATCGACTTCGACAAGCAGATCCAGCTCGACAACACCACGCGCACCTACGCCAACCTGGGCAAGACCCGCCACCAGGGCGCGGAACTGGAACTGGAATGGAGCCCGCCCGGCCTGCGCGCGCTCAAGCTCAGCGCCGGCTATGCCTATCTCGACGCCAGCCAGGCATCGGGCCAGTACGCCGGCCGGCGCGTGCCGTATACCTCGCGCAACCAGTTGAACCTGGGCGCCAGCTACGGCGCGGGCGACACCGTCGTCGCGCTCACCAGCTACTACTTCAGCCGCGCCTACAGCGATGCGGCGAACACGGTGCGCGAGAACGCCATCGCCTCCGTCGGCGAACTGCCGTCGTACTGGGTATGGAACATGCAGCTCACGCGCACGCTGATGCGCGCCGGCAGCAGCACGCTCAAGGGCACGCTGGCGGTGAACAACCTGTTCGACCGCCGCTACTGGTACCGCGGCATCGACACCAGCCCCTGGGGCCGCCAGCCGGCGCCGGGACGCACGGCGACGGCAGGCGTGGAACTGAGCTTCTGATGCAGCGTGATGCAGCGCACGCCCTTGCATCGTGTCTTGCATCTGCAACCGCGCGTTGACACCAAACTTACCTGCCGCCATGCACCATTGATCGGCCGCATCGGCTCAGGATTCCGGCAACTTCCTGCGCCGATGCAAGCACGGGGATGCGCCGAGCCAGAACCCGCCGCGAACGCACCAGCGCATTCGCGGCCCTGGCGGTAGCGGACCGCAGCACTACCGAGCCAGCCGGGCGTTCCGCCCGGCCCAGCCATCACAGTCGAAACGAGCGCTTCGGCAGACCGCCGAGGATGCCGTGTGGATGGCTTGCGCGCGTTCTCGCGCTTCGGCCATGACCGGCATCCGAGCAGTCCGCCACGCGCAGACCTCTCACACGGATATCTTCATGACCGACAACCTGTCGCCCCTGGTGATCCTGACCCACGTATGCCACGCGGCGGTCACCGATGGTTTCCTTCCCGCCGCGCATCGCCTGGGCCTGCCCGTGGTGCTGCTGACCGATCACCGGCTGGAGCACCTGGAGTATTTCGGCCGCGCGCCGGAACACGCGCCGCAGCAGGTGATCGAATGCGATGTGTTCAATCCGCTGAGCGTGATCGACGTGCTGCACGGCGCGGGTATCCGGCCGGGCGCGGTGTTCTCCAACAGCGATCACCTGCAGACTTCCACCGCCCTGGTCGCCGAAGCATTCGGCCTGCCGGGCAAACCGTGGCGCGTGTGCTATGCCGCGAAGAACAAGGCCGCCATGCGCGAACGCCTGCGTTCGCTCGGCCTGCCCGCGCCGTGGTTCGAAAGCCTGATGCCGGGCCAGGCCATCCCCGCGCATGCGCCGTGGCCGCTGATCGCCAAGCCGCGCGAGGGCGTGGCCAGCCTCGACGTGCAGCTGTGCGCCAACCCCGGCGAGCTGCAGCAGTATCTGCAGGCGTTCTGGCAACGCCACCCGGGGCGCGCGGTGCTGCTGGAGGAATTCCTGCACGGTCCGCTGTTCACGCTGGAGACGCTGAGCGACCGGCGGCGCACGCAGGCCGTGGGCGGCTTCGACGTGACGCTGTCCGAGCCGCCGCATTTCATCGAACTGGAAGCGCGCTGGAATGGCCCCGCCGGCACGCAGCAGCGGCAGCAGGCGCTGGCCCAGGTGCTGGCCTTCGGCGTGGACTTCGGGGTCTGCCACAGCGAATTCATTCTTACCGAACGCGGCCCCATGCTGGTCGAGATCAACTACCGCAGCATCGGCGACGGCCGCGAGTTCATGCTCGACCGCATGCATGGCGGGCGCTGGTTCGAGGCCATCCTGCGCCTGCACCTGGGCGAACCGCTCGTACCGCTGCAGCCGGCCAGCCAGCACGCGCTGGTGCGCTATTACGTGGCCAGCGAGGAAGGCCGGCTGCTGCAGATCAGCGACGACCGGGCGCAGCAACACGAGCGCGCGCACGTCGCATACCGGCGGCTGCGACAACAGGGCGACGAGATCCGCCTGAGCCGTTCCAACAAGGACTACCTGGGCGCGCTGAGCATCGTGGCCCAGACCGAGCACGATCTCGGCCAGGCCTTGGAAGCGACCGAGCCGGGCCTGCAATGGCACATCGCCCAGGGAGCCGACGCATGAACCGCGGCGACAGCGGCTATATCGCCTGGCGCATCATCGACTGCTGCCTGCGCGAAGACCTGCGCGGGATCATGCACCGCGGCAGCGAAGCGGCGCCCGCGCCGGCAGCGCGGCAGGCATGGCCGGAACATCGCTTTCCCGAACGCTGGTGGCGCATCGCCCACCTGCCCGGCGGCGTGCTGTGGCTGCCGGTGCAGGCCAGCGATTACATGCAGAGCCTGCGCGCGCTCGGCGACGGATGGCTGCGCGAGACGCCGCAGGGGCTGGCCTACGAACACGGCGCGGATGCGTGGCTGGCGCTGCTGGCGGAAGGATTGGACGAGGAGACCCGCCAGCTGCATCGCGACTACGCGGCGGAAGCCCGCTGCGCCGCCGAGCATCGCGCGCTGTCGCGCCAGGCCTATACAGAACGCACCGATGCGCTGGCCGGCGCCCTGGATGCCGCCGGCTGGGACGAACGCGCCCTGCGCTGCGACCAGGTGGCGAGCTATCGCGACCATCCGTTCTATCCGACCGCGCGCGCCAAGTCCGGCTTCGGCGAAACGGATATGCGCGCCTATGCGCCGGAGTTCGATCCGAGCTTCGACCTGCGCTGGCTGGCGGTGCCGCGCGATGCACTGAAGCTCACCACACCGCAACCCGCATTCTGGCCCCGCATGCGCGACGTAGGGCTGGACGAAACGCTGGCCGCGACGCATGCCCTGCTCCCCGTGCACCCGCTGACCTGGCCGCGACTGGACGAGGGCGACGCTTTCCCGCTGCCGCCGGATACGCATCGCGCGCCGCTCGCGTGGCTGCCGGTACGGCCTACGCTGTCGGTGCGAACCGTGATGCCGGTGAACCATCCCGGCAGCCACCTCAAATTGCCGCTGCTGATGCGCACCCTCGGCGCGCTCAACCTGCGCCTGATCAAGCCGTCGACGCTGTACGACGGCCACTGGTTCGCCCAGGCGCTCACCGCCATCGAAGCAGGCGACGACGCGCTGCGCAACCGCTACGTGCATGTGGACGAAGCGCACGGCGGCCATGTCGACGAGGCCAGGCACCTTGCCTATCTGGTCCGCCGTTATCCGCCATTGCCCGAGGCCACCCTTGTCCCCGCTGCGGCGCTGAGCAGCACCATGCCCGACGGCCGTCCCTTCGCCGCGCATCTTGCCGACCGTTTCCACCAGGGCGACCTGCTCGCCTGGTGGCAATCGTACGTATCGCTGCTGAGCGAAGTGCACCTGCGCCTGTGGCTGGCCTACGGCGTGGCGCTGGAAGCCAACCAGCAGAACACCGTGCTGATCTACGCCCCAGGACAGGCGCCGCGCCTGCTGATGAAGGACAACGACTCCGCCCGCGTCCTGCTGCCGCGCCTGCGCGCGCGGCTGCCGGGGATCGAATCGCTCGGCGCCCTGCGCGACCCGCGCATTCCGGTCGACGACGATGCCGCCCTGGCGCGGATGTTCTGCACCATCATCCTGCAGCTGGATCTGCTGGCCGTGCTCGAAGGCGTGGCCGAATGGCAACCGGCGTGGCGCGGACCGATGTACGCGGTACTGCGCCGCACGCTGCGCGCCACGCTGGTCGAACTGCAACGCCAGGGCATCGACACGCAACCGGCCGAGCGCCTGCTGCAAGCGCCCTGGCTGCCGGTGAAATACCTGCTCAGCGCCGGTAGCCTGCTCAGCAAGCGCATCACCGGCGCCAGCGACATCAACAAGTTCTACGGCGACAGCGGCCCCAACTTCATGCTGGCGGACGAAACGGCGGCCGGCGCACGCCACGCCGACGGAGCGGCTTGATGCGCACGCTCGCCTCCGTGCTGGCCGCCCACTACCTGGCGGCGTTCACCGCCCTGGGCATGCCGGTGTTCATGCCGCGCGTGCTCGAAGGCCTGGCGCCCGGCGCGTCCGACTGGCTGAGCGGCCTGCTCTACGTGCTGCCCACCGTGTGCACGGCGCTGACGGCCACGGCCTGGGGACGGCTGGCCGACCGCTACGGCCGCAAGCTCTCGCTGATGCGCGCGCAGGCCGGACTGGTGCTGGGCTTTCTGATGGCGGGCTTCGCGCCGAACCTGGCCTGGTTCGTGTGCGCCCTGATCGTGCAGGGCACCTGCGGCGGTTCGCTGGCGGCGGCCAATGCCTACCTGGCGACGCAGGCGCAAGGCCAGTCGCTGACGCGCGCGCTGGACTGGACGCAGTTCTCCGCGCGCCTGGCGATGGTCACCGCGCCGGCCCTGCTCGGCCTGGCGACCGGCCTGGGCCTGGCGCAGACGCTGTACCGCTATCTGGCCGTGCTGCCGCTGCTGGCGTTGCTGCTGACCTGGCTGCTGCCGGCCGATACGGTGACCAGAAGTTCTTCCGCCAACGCAAAGCCGCAAGCCCCGGACGATCTGCGCGAACTGGCGCCGCTGCTGCTCGTGCAGTTTTTCTTCTACTTCGCCATGGTGGTGACCTTCCCCTATTTCATTTCCTACAGCGAAGCGCTGGGCGTGGGCAGCGACAGCCACGCCGGCCTGTACTACAGCCTGCCGCACCTGGTGTACCTGGTGCTGCTGCCCTGGCTGCGCGCACGCAGCTCCGCTCCGCAACGGCCGCTGCTGCTCGGACTGGGCCTGTTCTCGCTGGCCTGCCTGGGCCATGCGCTGCTCGCCGGCCCCGGCCTGCTCGCACCGGCGCGCGTGCTCTACGGCATCGGCATGCTGCTGGCCATCGGCGGACTCAATCGCGCGCTCAGCCAGCACGCCGGGCAAGACGGTGCGGGACGGGTGTTCGGCCGCTTCGACGCCTGCGGCAAATGGGCCGGCGCGCTCGGCGGCGTGGCCGCCGGCGCGCTGGTGCATCGCTGGGGCCTGGCCACGCCATTCGTCGCCGCGGCGATGGCGGGCGCCATCGCGCTGATCTGCGCCGCGCGCAGCTATCTCTTCCTTCCATCGAGGCAAACCTATGTTTCAGCAAGCGATGCGTGAACAGTGGTATGCGGCCCAGGCCGATGCGCAGGCGATCGCCTGCTGGCTCAACTGCTATCTGCGCGAATTCGCGCTGCCGCGCGGCCAGGCCGATATGGATTACCGCGGACTGGACCGCCCGGCCGGCCTCGCGCTCGGCGAAGGCCCGCTGCTGCGCATCGGCTTCGCGCAATCGGGTTACGCGCTATGCGTGCGGCTGGGCCAGAGCAGCCGGCTCGGCCGCTGCACCTATACGTCGGCGCCATATCTGAAGGCCGCGGGCGAAGGCTGGCGCTGCGCCGATGCGCGCACCACCATCCACTTCCTGCTGGAACGCCTGGCGCCGGAATGCGGCTTCAACGCCGAGCTGCTGGCGCAATCCGCCAACAGCATCGAGATCACCCGCCATCTGCTGGAGCTCTCCGCCGATGCCATGCCCAGCGGCGACGCGCTGATCGACGCCGAGCAAGGCATGCTGTGGGGCCACGCGCTGCATCCCACCCCGAAGAGCCGCGAAGGCGTGCCGCTGGCGCAGGTGCTGGCCTGCTCGCCGGAAGCGCGGGTGCGGGTTCCGCTGTACTGGTTCCGCATCGATCCGGGCCTGCTGCGCAGCCTGGGCCGCGATGCGCGCGCCACGCTGGCCAAGGTGGCCGGCGCGGAGCATCTCTACCCCTGCCATCCGTGGGAAGCCGAACGCCTG
>Ga0065165_1003036_pt1 | contig 12634 bp, 11 predicted proteins | sample AraplaMF_Cvi_mMF_FD_63813 | JGI IMG/M metagenome (GOLD analysis project Ga0065165, IMG submission 63813) | Arabidopsis root microbial communities from the University of North Carolina, USA - plate scrape MF_Cvi_mMF (version 2) (version 3) | ecosystem: Host-associated > Plants > Roots >... | reverse complement strand
ACTCTGCCGCTCTGATCCGCGGCCGGACACATTCCAGCAATGCATGCGCCGCAGGGCGGGGCTCCATTCATTCGGAAGCTCCGCCCGATGCGTAACAGACTGAATCTGTGTCTCCTCCTTGCGCTGACGGCCTGCGCGACCGAGCGGCCGGAGCATCATTTCCGCGGGCCGCCACCGGGCGGGCGCGGCGGTCCGGGAGGTCCAGGCGGCCCGGGTGACCAAGGCCAGTTTCACGGCCCGCCGGGTGGCGGGCATCTGTTCCTGAGCCCGATGGGCGAGCCCTTCCGGGGTCCGGGTGGCGAGGCGACCTGGTTCAACGCGGTCGACATCGACCATAATGGCGAGCTGACCCCGGCCGAGTTCGAGAAGGACGCCGATCGCTTCTTCAAGACGCTCGACACCAATGGCGACGGCGAGATCGATCCCGACGAGATCGACCATTATGAGACGGTTCTCGTCCCCGAGATCCGCAGCCGCGGTCCGGGCATGATGGCGATGGGCGGCGGTGGCGGTCGGGGTGGCGGCGGTGGTCGTCACGGCGGCGGCGGGCGCGGCGGCCATATGGGCGGCGGTGGCGGCATGGGCGGCGGTCCGGGCGGCGGTGGCGGTCCGGGTGGCGGCGACGGTCCTCCGGGCGGCGGTGCTTCGGGTGGCGGCGCTCCCGGCGGGCGCGGCGGCGGCAGTGCCGACTACTCGATGACCGGCGCGGCGCGCTTCTCCTATCTCGCGATCCCCGAGCCGGTGACCGCCGCCGATACCAGCCTCAATCGCGGCGTGTCGCTGATCGAGTTCCGCAAAGCGGCGGACTCGCGCTTCCGGCTGCTCGACAAGAATCAGAACGGCGCGCTCTCGCGCGGCGAACTGCCCGCGCCCGGCGGGCGGCGCCGCGAAGGCGACGAACCACCCCAATAACGAGGCGCCGAAGGCGGATGTGCCCCCTGTTCATCCGTCTTCCGGGGCTAGGGTCGACGCCAGGCTAGCAGCGGCGGCGGCCCGAAAGGAGAGCCGGGCGTCCCCGGGGGGAGGCGTCCGGCTCTTTTGTTTGCAGCGCTTGCGATGGCCGCTGGTCCGTTTCCTCCCCGGAAACTCGCGTTTCCGGGGAGGGGACCGTTCGCGCGGCGAAGAATGGCGGGGCTACTGAGGGCTTATAGCCACCATCGTCTTCGCCGGCGGTCCGTCCTTCCCCGGAGGACTCAGGTTCCGGGGGAGGAGATTACCGGGTCTCAGCCGCGCGGGCCGTGACCCTCCGGGCCGTCGGGGCCGCCAGGGCCATCCGGGCCGCCGGGGCCGCGGCCGAACGGACCGCGCGGCGGGCCGAAGCCCTCGCGCCCGCCCGGGCCGCCGTGACCGCGCGAGAAGCGGAGCAGCGCTTCGAAGCGCTGGCGCTGGGTCGCGTCGAGGCCCTGATAGAAAGTGCGCAGCGCCGTGATGTGCTGGCGCTCGGCGGCGTCGCGCTCGCCGGACCGTTGCTCCATCCGGGCGAGGCGCTGCTCGAAGGTCAGCTTGTCCGGAGCAGCGCCTTCGGGGCGCGCGGCGGGCGGGCCCGGCGGCATCGGCGGACGGCCGGCCTGGAGCCAGGCGTCGAGCGCGGGGCGCTGTGCCGGCTTGAGATCGAGCAGCAGCGCCCAGTCGTCGGCGCGCCGCTTCATGTGCTCGGCGCGATCGGCCTCGCGCTCGGCGCGCGGGGCAGGGCCGGGGCCCTGCTGGGCGAGGGCCGGAAACGTTGCCGACAACGCCAGCGCGGCGGTCAGCATCAGCGGACGAAACATCGAGTTCCCCTTCCTTTCATTATGGGATTCGCACTTTCGCTCCGTCATGTGTCGGCCAGATTTCTGCGGTTCAGCCGAGCAATCCGGTGATCCGCCAGCGCCGCATCATCGGCGATTTGACCATGAGCTGGCCGCAAAGGCGGCAGCGGGAATAAGGCAGCTCGGACGCACCCGCCGCGTCGACGCGCTTGAGCACAGGGCCCGGCCAGTGGCGCCCCTGGGAGCATCCGTTCTTGTCACGCATACCGTACTCCTTCGTACGGCTTTTCTCTCGGCGCTTCGTGTGTCCCGGGCGTTTCCGGGGGGAGCGGAAAATCAGCCTTGCGGGCGGAATTCGGCGACGAGGTCGAAGCGGTCGCCGCGGAAGAGCTGGCGCACCTCGGTGACCATTGCCCCAGCGCGCCAGGTGGTGCGCTCGAGCGAGAGGCAAGCGGCGCGTGGCCGGAGCGCGAGCGCGCGCGCTTCGGCCGGACTCGCTTCGACCGCGCGGATGCGATGGCGCGCCGCGGTCCACGGAACATGGTGGAGCAGCCACGTGCCGGGAGGCTCGTGCGCGAAGCCCTCATTGGCTGCCTCGGGCACCACGTCGAGCGCGATCAGGCGCGTCTCGAGCGCGAAGGGTTCGCCGCCGCCGAAATGCACGCCTTCGACACGCAGCGCCGGGAGCGGCATTTCGTCCGCTTGATCGGCGAGGCTGCGGTCGGTCAGCTCCCAGCGATAGTCCTCGCCGCGTGCCGCGATGATCTCGGCGAGGTCGGGCACCTCCAGCACCGCCGAATGGACCTGCGGATGTGCGACGAACGAGCCGGCCTTGCGCCGCCGCTCGATCAGCCCGGCCTTGGCGAGGCTGCCCAGCGCCTTGCTCACCGTCGCGCGCGAGCAACCATAAGTGGCGACCAGTTCGTGCTCGAACGGGATGCGATGGCCCGGCTTCCATTCGCCCGAATGGATGCGCGCCTCGATCTCCGTGCGGATCCGGTCCTCGATCGTCACGCGAGCAGATGCGTCAGGGTGCTACGGTAGCGCGCGGCGATCGCATCGGCATCGACGTGGCGGCCGTGGGCGACGCACTGGCGGCCGCCGCGCCATACCGCGTCGATCGCGCCCGGCCGGGCGGCGAAGATCCAGCGGTCGAGCAGGTCGGCACCGGCGCCGAACAGGGCGGGGTGGTTGAGGTCGAGCGACACGATGTCGGCGGGATTGCCTTGTGCGAGCCCGCTTGTCACGCCCAATGCCTGCGCGCCGCCTTGCTGCGCGGCGGTGAACAGATACGCGCCGACCGAAGGCTCTGCGGCGTCGATCAGCAGCGCGCGCTTTCGGCGGCTGAGACGCTGCGAATATTCGAGCCCGCGCAGTTCGCCCGCGGCGTCGATCAGGACGTTCGAATCCGTGCCCACGCCGAAGCGCCCGCCTGCCGCGCGGAACTCGACTGCCGGGAAGATGCCGTCGCCGAGATTGGCCTCGGTTATCGGGCACAGCCCGGCGACCGCGCCCGAGGCGGCGAGGCGGGCGATTTCGTTCGGATCGACATGGGTCGAATGGACGAGGCACCAGCGCGCGTCGACCGGTGCATTGTCGAGCAGCCACTCGACCGGCCGCGCCCCGCTCCACACGAGGCAGGCCTGAACCTCGCGCATCTGCTCGGCGGCGTGAATGTGGATCGGCCCGTTCCCCGCGAGCGGCAGGATCGCGGCAAGCTGCTCGGGCGTCACCGCGCGCAGCGAATGCGGGGCGATGCCGAGTACTGCGTCGGCGGGCAGCTTGGCGCGGCTCGCCTCGACGAGACGGGCAAAATTGTCGGGATTCGACAGGAAGCGGCGCTGGCCGGGCGTGGGCGACACGCCGTCGAAATCGCCCTGTGCGTAGAATACGGGCAGCAGCGTGAGCCCGATGCCACTTGTCTCGGCTGCGGCGACGATCGCGCCGGCGGTCTCGGCCGGATCGGCATAGCGGCGGCCGTCGACGTCATTGTGGAGATAATGGAACTCGCCCACCCGGGTGAAGCCGGCCTCGAGCATCTCGGCATAGGCCTGGGCGGTGATCGCGGCCACGTCGTCGGGCGTGAGGCGGTCGAGGAAGCGGTACATCACCTCGCGCCAGCTCCAGAAATCGTCCTCGGCGCGGCCGCGGCGCTCGGACATGCCGGCCATGCCGCGCTGGAAGCCGTGGCTGTGGACGTTGCACAGGCCCGGCAGCGCGGCCCCGTGGCGGGAGTCGTCGGAGCCGGCCGCGACGCCGGTCTCGATCGTGGCGATCATCGCATGGTCGACGCTGATGCGCACCTTCTCGGCCCAGCCGTCGGGCAGCAATGCGCGTTCGAACCAGAGATGCTGCATCCGTCCCTCCCGTTGATTATGTCTAGACATAATAGCGCGCACAGGCAAGGATGATGCGCATGGACCGGATCTGGACCCATGCGCGACTTGCCACGATGGCCGGCGACGGCCTCGGCGTGATGGAGGACGGTGTCGTCGCCTGCCACGACGGGCGGATCGCCTATGCCGGTCCGCGCGCCGGCGGGCCCGCCTTCGCCGGCGAAATGATCGACTGCGGCGGACGCTGGATCACGCCTGGGCTGATCGACTGCCACAGCCATATCGTCCATGCCGGCGACCGTTCGGGCGAATGGGCGCGGCGGCTCGAGGGCGTGTCGTACGAGACGATCGCGCGCGAGGGCGGCGGCATTCTCTCGACGATGCGCGCCACGCGGGCGGCCAGCGAGGCGGAATTGGTGGCGAGCGCGCTGCCACGGCTCGATGCGCTGCTCGCCGAGGGCGTGACGACGATCGAGATCAAGTCGGGCTATGGGCTGACCACCGGGGACGAGCTCAAGATGCTCCGCGCGGCGCGGGCGTTGGGAGAGGCCCGGAAGGTGCGGGTGGCGACGACGCTGCTCGGCGCGCACGCGCTGCCGCCCGAATATGCCGGACGTCCGGACGACTATGTCGCGCTGGTGACCGACGAGATGATCCCGGCGGCGGTCGGGCTGGCCGATGCGGTGGACGCCTTTTGCGAGGGGATCGGCTTCACTCCCGAGCAATCGGGGCGCGTGCTCGCAGCGGCGCGGGCGGCGGGGCTGTCGGTCAAGCTTCACGCCGAGCAATTGTCTGCGCTGCACGGGGCGAGTCTCGCCGCGCGCCATGGCGCGCTGTCGGCCGATCATCTGGAGCACGCCGACGACGCCGATGCGCAGGCAATGGCGTCGGCCGGGACGGTGGCGGTACTGCTGCCCGGCGCCTTCTATTTCATGCGCGAGACCAAATTGCCGCCGGTCCCCGTCTTTCGCGCGCACGGCGTCCCGATCGCGCTCGCGACCGACTGCAACCCCGGCACCTCGCCGACCACCTCGCTGCTGCTGATGCTAAACATGGGCGCGACCCTGTTCCGCCTTACCGTGAGCGAGGCGCTGCGCGGGGTGACGATCAACGGCGCCCGGGCGCTGGGGCTGGCCGATCAGGTCGGTAGCCTCGAGCCAGGCAAGGCCTGCGACCTTGCGATCTGGGACATCACCGAACCTGCCGAGCTGGTTTACCGCATCGGCTTCAACCCTCTCCATATGCGCGTGAAGGACGGCGAATGTTGCTGACTCCGGGTGCCGTTCCCTATGCGGCTTGGCTGGCAATTTATGAGGGCGAAGCACTGCAGCTCGACCCTGTGTGTCGGCCGGTGATCGCCGAGAGCGCGGCGGCCGTCGCCCGCATCCTCGAACGGCACGAACCTGTTTACGGGATAAACACCGGCTTCGGAAAGCTCGCCAGCGTGAAGATCGGCGACGAGGATCTCGCCACGCTCCAGCGCAACATCGTGCTGAGCCATGCCGCGGGCGTGGGCGAGCCGATGCCCGTTCCGATCGCGCGGCTGATGATGGCGCTCAAGCTCGCCAGCCTCGCACGCGGCGCCTCGGGCGTGGCGCCGGGGACGGTCGAACTGCTCGAGGCGATGCTGGCCAAGGGGCTGGTGCCGGTGGTGCCGGCGCAGGGCTCGGTCGGCGCCTCGGGCGACCTTGCTCCGCTCGCGCACATGACCGCGACGATGATCGGCGTGGGCGAGATGTTCGTCGGCGATCGCCGCATCCCCGCCGCGGAAGCGCTGGCCGGGGCAGGGCTGGCGCCGCTGACGCTGGGCCCGAAGGAAGGCCTCGCGCTGCTCAACGGCACGCAATTCTCGACCGCTTATGCGCTGGCGGCATTGTTTGAGGCGGAGCGCCTGTACCGCGCCGCGCTGGTCACCGGCATCCTCTCGACCGAGGCGGCCAAGGGTTCGGACGCGCCGTTCGACCATCGCATCCACGCGCTGCGCGGGCATAAGGGCCAGATCGAGACCGCCGATGCGCTGCGCCGGCTGATGGAGGAGTCGCCGATCCGCGCCTCGCACCGCGAGGGCGACGCGCGGGTGCAGGATCCCTATTGCCTGCGCTGCCAGCCGCAGGTGATGGGCGCGGCGCTCACTTTGCTGCGCCAGGCCGGCGACACGCTGGTCACCGAGGCGAACGGGGTTTCGGACAATCCTCTGATCTTCCCCGAGACCGACGAGGCGCTGTCGGGCGGCAATTTCCACGCCGAGCCGGTGGCCTTCGCCGCGGACATGATCGCGCTGGCCCTATGCGAGATCGGCAGCCTTGCCGAGCGGCGCATCGCGATGCTGGTCGATCCGGCTTTGTCGGGCCTGCCGGCATTCCTCACCCCGCGGCCGGGCCTCAATTCGGGCTTCATGATCCCGCAGGTCACCGCCGCCGCGCTCGTCTCCGAGAACAAGCAGCGCGCGATGCCGGCGAGCGTCGATTCGATCCCGACCTCGGCCAATCAGGAGGACCATGTCTCGATGGCCGCCCATGGCGCGCGTCGGCTGATCGCGATGGCGGCCAATGTCGACGCGGTGCTCGGGATTGAACTGCTCGCCGGCGCGCAGGGCTGCGACTTCCATGCGCCGCTGGCGTCGAGCGAAGCGGTCGAGCGCGTGCGCGCACTGCTGCGCGCGCAGGTACCGACGCTGACCGACGACCGACACATGGCGCCGGATATCGAGGCGGCGACGGCTTTGGTGCGCGGCAAGACGCTATTGGATGCGGTGGGTGAACTACCGGGAGTGGTGGGATGAACCTTCCACACCTCCTTCGTCACCCCGGCCTTGTGCCGGAGTCCACGGTGCCGCGAGTCATGGACGAGAGGCGCAAGGGCATCACCCGGCCTCCCGGTGGACCCCGGCACAAGGCCGGGGTGACGGTTGGGGAACGGGGAGGGCGCGCGGCATGAACTGGCTCCACGTCAAGCAATCCGACTCCCCTCTAATCCTCGCCTTCCCGCATGGCGGCACGGCGCTCCCCGGCGAACTAGCCGATGACTTCCGGTCCGGCTGGTGGGCGATACGCGACGCCGACTGGCATATTCGCGCGCTCTACGAGGGGCTGGCAGACGCCACGCTCGTCTGGACCGACGTGTCGCGCAGCGTGATCGACTGCAACCGCGATCCCTCGGGTGCCTCGCTCTACCCGGGTCAGACGACCACCGGCCTGTGCCCGACCGAGACGTTCGACGGCGAGCCGCTCTACCGCGACGGTGCCGGCCCGGATGTGCAGGCCCGCAGCGATACCTGGTTCGCGGCCTATCATTGCGCGATCGAGGCCGAAATCGCCCGGCTGCGCAAGAAACATCCGCGCGTCGTGCTGTACGACTGCCACTCGATCCGCAGCCGCATTCCGCGGCTGTTCGAAGGCGAGTTGCCCGAGCTCAATATCGGCACCGACAATGGCACCACCTGCGACCCCGCGCTGAGCGATGCCGTGGTCGCGGCGTGCGCCAATCGCAGCCATGTCCTCAACGGACGTTTCCGCGGCGGCTGGACCACGCGCCATTATGGCCGGCCCGAAAAGGGCGTCCATGCGATCCAGATGGAGATCGCGATGCGCGCCTATCTCGACGAGCCCGACACCCCCGACGAGACCAACTGGCCCCCCGCCTGGGACCCCGACCGTGCCGCGCCCTTGCGCGCCGACCTCACGCGCGTGCTCGCCGCCGCGCTCGACTTTGCCAGGAAGCCCGCATGACCCGCCTCGACAATAGCCGCCACATCGTAGCCCCCACCGGCACCGAGCTCAGCGCGAAGAGCTGGCTCACCGAAGCGCCGCTGCGCATGCTGATGAACAATCTCGACGCGCGCGTGGCGGAGAATCCGCAGGAGCTGGTCGTCTATGGCGGGATCGGCCGTGCCGCGCGCGACTGGGAGAGCTATGACCGGATCGTCGCGGTACTGCGCCGTCTGGAGGACGACCAGACCTTGCTGATCCAGTCGGGCAAGCCCGTCGGCGTGTTCCGCACCCACCGCGACGCCCCGCGCGTCCTGCTCGCCAACTCGAACCTCGTGCCGCACTGGGCGACGTGGGAGCATTTCCACGAGCTCGACCGGAAGGGGCTGGCGATGTACGGCCAGATGACCGCCGGCTCATGGATCTATATCGGCAGCCAGGGCATCGTGCAGGGCACCTACGAGACCTTCGTCGAGATGGGCCGCCAGCATTATGGCGGGGATCTCTCCGGCCGTTGGCTGCTCACCGCAGGGCTCGGCGGGATGGGCGGCGCGCAGCCGCTCGCCGCGGTGATGGCGGGCGTCTCGTGCCTCGCGATCGAATGCCAGCCGAGCCGGATCGAGATGCGCCTCGCCACCGGCTATCTCGACTATCGCGCCGACAGCATCGAGGAAGCGATGGCGATCCTCGAGCGTGCGAAGGCGGAAGGGAAGACCGTTTCGGTGGGCCTGCTCGGCAATGCCGCCGAACTGCTCCCCGAAATGTACCGCCGCGGCATCCGCCCCGACCTGCTCACCGACCAGACCTCGGCACACGATCCGATCAACGGCTATCTGCCCGCCGGCTGGAGCCTCGACCAATGGTTTGAGGGCCGCGAGCGCGATCCTCAAGGCGTTGCGAAGGCGGCCAAGGCGTCGATGGCGCAGCATGTCCGCGCGATGCTCGACTTCCAGGCGGCGGGCGTGCCGACGGTCGATTACGGCAACAATATCCGGCAGGTCGCCAAGGACGAGGGCGTGGCCAATGCCTTCGACTTCCCCGGCTTCGTCCCCGCCTATATCCGCCCGCTTTTCTGCCGCGGCGTGGGGCCGTTTCGCTGGGCGGCGCTCTCGGGCGATCCCGAGGACATCTACCGGACTGACGCGAAGGTGAAGGAGCTGCTGCCCGACAACGCGCATCTGCACCGCTGGCTCGACATGGCGCGTGAGCGGATCCACTTCCAGGGACTTCCGGCGCGGATCTGCTGGGTGGGGCTCGGCGACCGGCACCGGCTCGGGCTCGCCTTCAACGAGATGGTGGCGAAGGGCGAGCTCAAGGCGCCGGTGGTGATCGGCCGCGACCATCTCGACAGCGGCTCGGTCGCCAGCCCCAATCGCGAGACCGAGGCGATGCGCGACGGCTCCGACGCGGTTTCCGACTGGCCCTTGCTCAACGCGCTGCTCAACACCGCGAGCGGCGCGACCTGGGTGTCGCTCCACCATGGCGGTGGCGTCGGTATGGGCTATTCGCAGCATTCGGGCATGGTCATCGTGGCGGACGGCACGCCCGAGGCTGCGGCGCGGCTAGAACGGGTGCTTTGGAACGATCCGGCCACCGGCGTGATGCGCCATGCCGACGCCGGCTATGACGAGGCGCTCGATTGCGCGCGGCGCTTCGGGCTCGATCTGCCAGGCATTTTGGGCTGATGACCAGCTCTTCCCCGCCCGTGAAGGCGGGGAAGATGCCAGCAGGGCGGGACGCGCTCAGAAGGCGGCGCTGAGCGTCCCGAAGAACTGCCGCGGCGCCGAGGAGTGGAACACCAGGATGGCGCCCGTCGGGTCGCTCGGCGCGAACACGCTGTTGTCGAAGTTCGACGCGTAGCGCTGGTCGGTCAGGTTGGTGACGTTGAGCGACAGCTTCGCGTGCTTCAGCGGGCCGACGCCGCCGAAGTCATAGCCGAGGCCGAGGTCGAACGTGGTGACCGGCCCGAAGCTCTGGTCGTTGGTGTAGGTGTAATAGCGCCGGCCGGTATATTTGGCCTGCAGCGAGCCCGAGAAGCCGCCCTGCTTCACCGTCAGCACGCTAGCCGCCATCGTCTTCGGCGTATCGACCTGCTGCTTGCCGGCGGTGGCGTAGACCACGCAGGTGGTGGTGCACCAGTTGAGGTCCTGGTCGTAGCTGGTCTTGTTGAGCGAGGCCGAATTGTACCAGCTCAGCCACGAGGTCGGCTTCCACAGCACGCCGAGCTCGATACCCTTGCTGGTGACGCTGCCGGCATTGTGGAAGGAGTTGCCGCAGCCCGGATTCTGCTGCTGGTTGGTCGGGCAGGGATTATATTGCAGCAGGCGGTTGTCGAACTTCACCCAATAGGCACTCAACGAAAGCTGCAGCGGGCCGCTCACATAGCGGTAGCCGCCCTCCACGCTCTTCGAGGTCTCGGGCTTCAGCGTCCGGCCCTGCGCGTTCCAGACGGGCTGCGTCACCGACTGCGGGCCGAGTTTGAAGCCGCCCTGATACATGGCCATATTCTCGGCATAGCTGGCGAAGAATTCGTGCCCGCGCGCGACTTCCCAGCGCACGCCCACTTCCGGCAGGAAATTGTCCTTGGCCGTCAGTGAGCCGCTCGCGAACTGGCTCGAGGCCGGCGGCGCGGCCTTGGCGATGCCGGGCAGGGCCATGGCAGTGGATTTGGCGTAGGTGCTCTTGAACCCGAAATCCACGCGCAGCGTGTCGTTGAGCAGCGACACCGTGTCCTGGACATAGACCTGCCGCGTCTTCCACTTGGTCTCCTGCACCCATTGCGCGGTGTCCGGCTGGCCCTCGAGGAACTGGCCGAGGTCGAACGGGCCGGTCACGTTGGTCCAGATGTAGCGCGCGGCGCTGCTGGTGTTGTCCTCGATCCAGAGCCCCGCCTCGAGGCGGTTGAAGCCGGATTCGAAGACGAAGCTGCCGAGCACACCGCTACGGTCGATCGTGTAGCGCGTGTCGCGGATCTGGACCGGCACGTCGTCGGCGGTGTCCGCGGTGCCCTGCTTGGACCAGCCGGTGATCCAGTTGTTGCCGGCGCCCTTGTCGCTGTGGTGATAGACCTGCAGATGCGCGCTGAGCGATTTGGTGACGTCGAAATCACCCGCGAGATAATAGAGCTCGTCGTTGCGCAGGATCTGGCCGTTGGTGAAGGTGACGTCCGAATTCTTCTGCGGCGCCGGGGCGGGGACGCACTTGGCCGGCGCGGTCGGCGCGGTCACGCCGCAATAGGCGACGCCGAGATAGGATTGCCAGTCGGGCGCATAGCCGCCCCAATCCCAGCCGAGGCGCGACTGCATGTCCTTCGACAGATAGGCGTCGTCGGCCTGGTTGGTGCGCGAGACATCCGCGAAGGCGGTGATCCGGATGCCGTCGGTGCGGTACATCAGCTTGGCGTTGAGCTGCTTGCCGGTGGACTTGTTGTACGCGTCCTGGTCCACGAACAGGTCCTGCTGGCTGTACTGGCCCGAGATATAGGCCGAGAAGCCATGATGCTCGCCGGTGTCGAAGCGCACGAAGGTGCGCAGGCTGTTCTCGCTGCCGACGGTCTGGCTGATCGCGAAGCCCATGTCCTTGTGCGGGTCGCTCGACACATAGGTCAGCGCGCCGCCGAGGTTGCTGGTCGAGGGGATACCGAGGCCCGCGATGCCGGTCGCGAGATCGGCGCGGCCGAGATTCTCGGAGATCAGCGCGCGGCTGATGGTGAGGCCGTTGTAATTGTTATAGGCGCCGTCGCCGAGCGGCATGCCGTCGAGCGTGTAGCCGAGATGCGTGGTGCTGAACCCGCGCACCTGCAGCGAGAGCGACTGCTCGTTGACGCCCAGTGCGTCGATCGACTGCGTCATCACGCCCGGCAGGAAGTTGAGCGCCTTCTGCACGCTGGTGCCCGGCGGCAGGGTGTCGAGGTTGGACGGCAGCAGGGTCGAGACCGAACGCGTCTGGCCGCTGCCGACGACGACGATATCCGAGGGAGCGGGGGCGTCGCTCTCCGCGGACGTGTCGGCGGCGGGGGTGGTGGCGTCCATCGCCTGGGCGTGCGCGGCGGGCGCGAGGCCTGCCAATGCTGCCGAGGCCATCAGGAAAGCGTAAGCGTGGCCCTGGCGCAGCCGGCGGCGCGAAAAATCGGTCATTATCATTCCCCAACCCGGCGGCCGGACGGCCGCTCCCTTGGGGGCGCTAGGCGGAACTCGGGTCAGGTCCGTTACGTGACCGTGACGTTTTCATGAATCTGCGGCGAAAAGGCGATTACGCCGAGTGCGCGGACTCCGGGCGGGCGCGCAAAGGTCGGAGGGGGCCCGGTGCAAGCGGTACGGACCCCCTCCGCCAATGGCCCCGAGGCCGATGGCCCCGGGACGAAGGTCAGAGGTTTACCAGCCCATCTGCACGGTCAGGCGTGCCGAGACGTCGGCACGGGCTTCCTGCTGCTGCTCGGCGCCGACTTCGCCGCCGACGCTGAACCGGTCCTGCCCGCCGAGCAGGCGTGCGCGGCCAACCCAGCCGTCCTTGCGGTCGGCCGGACGCAGCACGAACGGATCCTCGCCCGCGAAGCGCGCGATCGTCTGGCCGATATTGCCGCCGACGATCATGCGCCGGCCTGCCTCGATCTCGCCGCGCAGCCAGCCATTCTCCGGATTGAGGCTGCCCAGCTCATAACCGACGTTGAGCAGGCCGGTCGCGGCCAGCTCGTCGCTGGTGCGCTTGTCGACGGTCAGGTCGAAGGCTGCACCGCCGCCGGACTCGGTGTGCTCGTCCTCGTTCAGGCGGTAATAGTCGATCGTGCCGATCGGGCGCAGCGTGAGCCGCTTGCCCATCTTCGCCGCATAGGAAACGACGCCCG
>Ga0065165_1003031_pt1 | contig 12647 bp, 11 predicted proteins | sample AraplaMF_Cvi_mMF_FD_63813 | JGI IMG/M metagenome (GOLD analysis project Ga0065165, IMG submission 63813) | Arabidopsis root microbial communities from the University of North Carolina, USA - plate scrape MF_Cvi_mMF (version 2) (version 3) | ecosystem: Host-associated > Plants > Roots >... | reverse complement strand
GCCGCAGGTGTTGCGTCAGCCACTGCAGGTCGTCAAGCGCTGCAGTGAGCATCGGCAGCGCCGGCAACTGCGTGCGCGCCGCGGCCAGCACCTCGTCGCCACCGTAGAGGCGCAGCAAGGCCAGCAGGCCGTTGCGCGACGGCTCGGGCAGCGTCGACGTGAGCTCGGCCACGCCGGGCTGGTCCTTCGCGGCGAGAGCCGCATAGAGCGCCGCGACAGCAGCCTCGGGCAGCCCGCTGCCGGCCAGCAGCGCCCGCACGATGCGCGCGTCGCCCATGTCGAGCGTCAACTGGCTCGCACCGGCGCGCTGCAGCAGGTCGAGCGCGAGTTCCTGGACCTCGAGGTCGGCCTCGAGGCCGCGGTGCCCGTAGATCTCGGCACCGAACTGCAGCGGTTCGCGCGTCACGTTCACGCCGGCCGGGCGGGTGTGCAGCACCGGCCCGCAGTAGCACAGCCGGGCCACGCCCTGGCGGTTCAGCAGGTGCGCATCGATGCGCGCCACCTGCGGCGTGGTGTCGGCGCGCACGCCGATCGTGCGGCCGCTGAGCTGGTCGATCAGCTTGAAGGTCTTCAGGTCGAGCTCGCGACCAGTGCCCGACAGCAGCGATTCGATGTGCTCCAGCAGCGGCGGCATCACCAGCTCGAAACCATAGCTGCGAGCCCCGTCGAGCAGGTCTCGACGCAGATCCTCGATGCGCCGCGCCTGCGCAGGCAGGACGTCGGCAATGTGCTCGGGCAGGAGCCAAGCAGACGACATGTGAATCACCGGGGGTATTAAAACCAGGATTGTACCGGCGGCAGAAGCTGCCACCGGCGCCCCGTGACCGCGTCAGGTCCAGAAGATCAGCAGCATCAGCAGCCCCGCCAGCATGCTGCTCAACCCGAGGAAGCGGATCTGCCCGTCAGACAGTTGCGTCGCTCGTTCGAACACCCGGCGCCACGCACCAGGGCTCAGGAACGGCAGCACGCCTTCGAGCACGAGCATCAGCGCCAGCGCGGCCAGCAGGGCGTCCCACATGAGGCGCGGGGATCACTCGGCAGCGGCAGACGCGGCGTGCTTCTTGGTGCGGGCCGGCGCCGCGGCCGATTCGCGGCCCGGGCCGCGCATCGCCTTGAAGAACTCGCCCGACGGGTCGATCACCATCACGTCGGACTTGCTGCGGAAGGTCGCGCGGTAGGCCTCGAGGCTGCGGTAGAACTGCGCGAACTGCGGATCGCGGCCGAACGATTCGGCGTAGATCGCCGACGCCTTCGCATCGCCATCGCCCTGCACCTTCTGGGCATTGCGGTAGGCCTCGGCGACGATCACCTCGCGCTGGCGGTCGGCATCGGCGCGGATCTGCTCGCCTTCGGCCGCACCGGTCGAACGCAGCTCGTTCGCCACGCGCTTGCGCTCCGATTCCATGCGGCTGTAGACCGAGCTGGTGACGTTGGCCGAGAAATCGACACGCTTGATGCGCACGTCGATGATCTCGATGCCGAAGGCCTTCGCTTCATCGGTCAGGCGCACCCGCACACCCTGCATCACGCGGTCGCGGTCGGTCGCGAGCATCGCCTGCACCGTGCGCTTGGTCACCTCTTCGTTGAAGGCGGCCTGCACGATCGGGCTCAGCCGGTTCTCGACATTGCGCATGTCGGTGCCGTTGTTGCGGATGAACTGCTTCGGATCGATCACGCGCCACTTGACCAGCCAGTCGATGACGAGGCTCTTCTTCTCGGCGGTGAAGATGGGGCGCGTCTCGGGGCTGTCGAGGGTCTGCACGCGGCGGTCGAGGAAGACGACGTTCTGCAGCGGCGGCGGCAGCTTCGCCTTCAGGCCCGGTTCGGAGATGACCTCCTTGATCTCGCCCAGCGCATAGATGACCGCGAACTGGCGCTGGTCGACGATGAACAGGACGGAAGACAGCAGCATCAGTGCCACCAGGGCACTGGCGACGAGCATGGCGATTCGATTCATGGTGAGCTTTCTGCGGTTCTCTTCGCCGTCGGATCAGCGGCCGTCGCGATCGCGGGTGCGCTGGCCTTCTCGCGAGCGGATGTCCACGCTGCCGGTGGAGCTGCCGGGCGCTTCGGTCGGCGCGGTCGGCGCCACCGTGGCCGGCACGGCCCCGCCCACCTGCTGCATCAGCTTGTCGAGCGGCAGGTACAGCAGGTTGGAGTTCTCGCGGGTATCGACCATCACCTTGCTGACGCTCGAATAGACCTGCCGCATCGTGTCGATGTACATGCGGTCGCGGGTGACGCCAGGCGCCTTCTGGTACTCGGCGAGGACCTGGTTGAAGCGCTGCGCATCGCCATCGGCGGTGGCGACCACGCGGGCCTTGTAGGCTTCGGCCTCTTCGCGCAGCCGCGCGGCCGTGCCCTGCGCCTTCGGGATCACGTCGTTCGCATAGGCCTGCGCCTCGTTCTTCGCGCGCTCGCGGTCGGCACCGGCGCGGAACGCGTCGTCGAACGCGGTCTGCACCTGCTCCGGCGCCTGCACGCTCTGCACGTTGACGTTGACGACCAGGATGCCGGTGCGCAGCCGGTCGAGCTGGGTCTGGATCGACTTGACGAGCTCGATCGCGATCGCGTCGCGCTGCTCGTACAGCACCGAGTCCATGTTCGACTTGCCGACGATCTCGCGCACCGCCGATTCGGCGGCCTGCTCGACGACGATGTCGTCGGGGTTGCGGTTCTCGAACAGGTACGAGCGCGCATCCTTCAGCCGGTACTGCACGCTGAAGCGGATGTCGATGATGTTCTCGTCCTGCGTCAGCATCGACGAATCGCGCAACCCGGTGGCCTGCACCACGTTGCTGCGACCGATCTCCTTGGTGCGCAACTGCGTGACCGGCACCGTCTCGTGGGCCTGGAACGGGTACGGGAAGCGCCAGGTGAAGCCGGCGTCGACGGTGTGGCTGTACTTGCCGAACGACGTGACGACCGCCTGCTGGCCTTCCTGCACGATGAAGAAGCCGCTGAAGGCCCAGATCAGCACGACCACGCCGGCGATCAGGCCGACGCCGATGCCGGCGCTGCGCATGTCGGGGCCGCCGCCGTTGCCACCGCCGCCCGAACCGTTCGGCCGCGAACCGCCCTTGCCGCCGAACAGGCCGCTCAGCTTGCGGTTGAAGTCGCGCCACAGTTCGTCGAGGTCGGGCGGGCCGTCGCCACGACCGCCGCCGCTGTTCAGCACCGGCGCCTGGATGCCGGAGCGCACGCCCGGCAGGCGTGCGAAGGCGGCGCGGCCCAGGCCGGACAGCAGGGCCTTGACTGCCTGGGCCACGTCACGAACCTGCGAGGCGGGGCCGGCGGCAGGCAGATGGGGGATGGGGCTCATGGTCATGTGGTGTGCAGAGGAATCGGGCTCAGGGCTTGGACTCAGCGCTCGAGGCTCAGGCCGCGGCGTCGGGCAACTCGGGAGAGTCGGGCTCATCGAATTGATCGAGTGGATCGGGGTCATCGGTCGCCGGATCGCCCGGCACCGGTTGGTAGCCCAGCGGCAGAGTTGAGGATGAATGCATCGCGTTCAAGTCGTCCTGCAGCGTGCCGGACGCCGCAGCCGACAGGATGCGACGCAACTCCGGCAGGCCGCGGCCGTCGAGCGCGCTGACGAAGACGCGTGGGACACGCACGCCGCCATCAAGTTCCAGCACATCGGCGTGATGGCGCGGAAGGTGCGCGAATTCGAGCCTGTCGAGCTTGTTGCAGACCAGCACCTGCTGGATGTCGGCCGCGCCGATGTCGCCCAGCACACGCTGCACCTCGGCCATCTGCTCGGCCTGCACCGGGCTCGCGGCATCGATCACGTGCAGCAGCAGGTCGGCATCGGCCGCCTCCTGCAGAGTCGCCTCGAAGGCCTCGACCAGCTTGTGCGGCAGGTCGCGGATGAAGCCGACCGTGTCCGAGAGCGCGGCCGAGCGGCTCGCACCTTCGAGGTAGAGCTGGCGGGTGGTGGTGTCGAGCGTCGCGAACAGCTGGTCGGCCGAATAGCTCTTCGCGTTCACCAGCGCATTGAACAGCGTCGACTTGCCGGCATTGGTGTAGCCGACCAGCGAGATGCGAAAGGTGCCGCTGCGCTCGCGCGACTTGCGCTGCGTGTTGCGCTGCTTCTTGACGCGCACCAGCCGTTCCTTCACGGACTTGATGCGCTCGCCGATCATGCGACGGTCGAGTTCGATCTGCGCCTCGCCGGGCCCGCCGCGGTTGCCGATGCCGCCGCGCTGGCGCTCCAGGTGGCTCCAGCGGCGCACCAGGCGGGTCGACAGGTATTGCAGCCGGGCCAGCTCGACCTGCAGCTTGCCCTCGTGGCTCTGCGCACGGGCGGCAAAGATCTCGAGGATCAGCATCGTGCGGTCGGCGACCGCCACGCCCAGGTGGCGCTCGAGGTTGCGCTGCTGCGCCGGCGACAAGGCCTGGTCGAACAGCACCGCTTCGGCCTGGTGGCCCAGCACCAGCGCCTTGATCTCGTCGGCCTTGCCGGAACCGACGAACAGCGCCGGGTCGGGCGACTTGCGCCGGGCCGTGATCCGGGCCACCGGCACGTCGCCGGCCGATTCGGCCAGCAACGCGAGTTCGTCGAGGCTCGCATCGAAATGCGAGCCACCGCCGTGCGGGCCACCGCCGAAATCGACGCCAACCAGGATCGCGCGCGGCAAGTCCGACTGCGTGGCGGCAGCGGAACCGGCGGCCGTCATGCGGGGCACCGCCTCGGGAGTTGGTGGCGCACCCACCCGGACGGCCTCAGCGGTCTCAGGTCTGCTCCGGCGCCTCGGCGGCGTGGAAATTCACCGCGCGGCCGGGCACGACGGTCGAGATCGCGTGCTTGTAGACCATCTGCGTCACGGTGTTGCGCAGCAGGACGACGTATTGATCGAAGGATTCGATGTGGCCCTGCAGTTTGATGCCGTTCACCAGGTAGATCGACACCGGAACATGCTCTTTGCGGAGCAGGTTCAGAAACGGGTCTTGTAGAAGCTGCCCTTTATTGCTCACGATATGCTCCGTGATGGAAAGTGATGGAGGTCGTCACGTTAACACAGCGCCGTGCTGCATCGCAGCGCAGGTCGCCAAATGACTCAATCTTTGTCGGCGAACGGATTGCTCGACGACCGCATCTCGATGCGCAGCGGCGTGCCGACCAGCTTGAAATGCGCCCGGAAGCGCCCTTCGAGGAAGCGCTTGTAGACGTCGGTCACGTGCTCCAGCGAATTGCCGTGGATCACGATCACCGGCGGGTTCATGCCGCCCTGGTGGGCATAACGCAGCTTCGGGCGGAACGCACCGGCGCGCTTCGGCGTCTGGAGCTCCACCGCTTCGTGCAGCAGGCGGGTCAGCACCGGCGTCGTCATCTTGCGGGTGGCCGACGCATGCGCATCGGCGATGCCCTTCCACACCGGGCCGAGCCCCTGGCGCTTGATCGCCGAGATCAGCAGCACCGGCGCGAACTTCAGGAACGCGAGGCGCTGCTCGATCGAGCGCTCGAGCGTCTGCTTCTGGTAGTCGTCGACCGCATCCCACTTGTTGATCGCCACCACCACCGCGCGGCCGCTCTCGAGGATGTAACCGGCGATGTGCGCGTCCTGGTCGGTCACGCCCTGGGTCGCGTCGAGCAGCAGCAGCACGACGTTCGCATCGGCGATCGCCTGCAGCGTCTTGACGACCGAGAACTTCTCGATCGCCTCGAACACCTTGCCCTTGCGGCGCAGCCCGGCGGTGTCGATCAACTCGAACTTCTGGCCATGGCGTTCGAACGGCACGGTGATCGCGTCGCGCGTGGTGCCCGGCTGGTCGAAGGCCACCAGGCGCTCTTCGCCGAGCCAGGTGTTGATCAGCGTCGACTTGCCGACGTTCGGCCGGCCGGCGACGGCCAGGCGGATCGGGGCGCCCTCTTCCGGCTCTTCGGGCTCGTCGTCGAACACGAAGTCTTCGAGCGCGGCTTCGGTCAGGCTGCGGATGCCCTGGCCGTGCGCCGACGAGATCGGGTGCGGCTCGCCCATGCCGAGCTCGTAGAACTCGCCGAGCAGCGGCGAATCGACCATGCCTTCGGCCTTGTTGACGGCCAGCAGCACCTTCTTGTTGACCGAGCGCAGGTAGCGGGCGATGTCGTGGTCGTGTGCCGACACGCCGGCACGCACGTCGACGACGAAGATCACCGCATCGGCCTCGGCAACCGCCTGGCGCGTCTGCTTGGCCATCTCCTTGACGATGCCGGTGGTGCTGTCGGGTTCGAAGCCGCCGGTGTCGACGACGATGAACTCGCGGTCGCCGAGGCGGCCGTCACCGTAGTGGCGGTCGCGCGTCAGGCCGGCGAAGTCCGCGACGATCGCGTCCCGGCTCTTGGTCATCCTGTTGAACAGGGTCGACTTGCCCACGTTGGGGCGGCCGACAACCGCGATCACAGGTTTCATTTCAAATATCTCCACATCGCCACATCGCCACAAAGCGCAGCGGCCGCATGACCCAGCGGCCGCCGTGGGACCGGCTTTGCCGGGCCACTGGTGGCGCCCCCTTGAGGGGGTGGCGCGAAGCGCCTGCGGGGGTGGTCGTCATCTCACTCGGGGCGGAAGGCGAACAGGCCGCCGTTGCGCGTGGTCACCAGCAGCGTGGTGCCGCTCAGCACCGGCTTGCCGACCACCGGGCTGCCATCGGTCGGCAGGCGCAGCTTGAAGCTGCCGTCGGCGGTCGACATCCAGTGCACGTAGCCCTCGACATCGCCGAATACGGCCATCTTGTTGACGACGATCGGCGACGACAGGCCGCGGTACAGCAGCTTTTCGACGCTCCATGCCACCTCGCCGCTGGCGGTTCGCCATGCGGTGACGCGGTCGCTGGCATCGGCAGCGACGGTCACGTCCTCGTCGGCCGCGACACCTTGCAGGCCGCCGATGTTGCGGGTCCACGCGAGGCTGCCGCGCTCGGCGTTGACGCAGGCCACCGCGGCCTGGAAGGCACGCGCGCAGACGTTGTCGCCGACGCGGGCGGCCGGCGCGACCAGGTCAGCCAGCCGCTCGATCTCGTTGGTGCCGCGCGGCGATGCCAGCGACACCTCCCAGCGCACGGTTCCGCGCAGCGGGTCGAGCCCGGCCAGCTTGGCACCCTGCCCGACCAGCAAGGTGTCCTTGAAGGCCATCACGACGCCCGGCTGCGACAGCGTCAGCGCATCGCCGGGGCGCTGGAAGGTCCAGAGCTTGCGGCCGTCGAGCACGTCGAAGGCCTGCACGACGCGGTCGACGCTCATCACGAAGACGCGCTCGCCGGCCACCAGCGGTGCGCTGCTGACGCGTGCCGGCAGCTGCTTGCGCCAGATTTCCTTGCCGGCATCCAGCGTGACCAGCTGGTTGTCGCGGGTCACGACGCTGGCGTAGCGGCCGTCGCTGCCGACGCCGGCGCTGAGCCGGCCGTCGGCCTGGCCGCGCCAGGCTTCCTGGCCGTTGTCGGCGCGGTAGGCGTAGACGTTGCCATCGTCGCTGGCCACGATGAAGTTGCCGGCGGCCGCGACCACCGTCATCGGGAACTTCAGAGTGCCGATCGATTGCGTCCAGACCTGGCGGCCGGCGATCGACGGCGTCAACTCCTCGAGCACCGTCGGGTCGGGACGGGTCGACTTGCTCGCACAGGCACCAAGCACGGCGGCCAGCGCCGCGACCGCCAAGCCCCGCGAGAGACGGGTCAGCCCCCTCATGGGCCGTCCTTCTTGGCGGCAGCGGTGGCGGCGCTGGCGGCCGGCGCGGCGCCGAGCGCCGTCAGCTTGGCCTCGACCAGCTGGCGGTAGTCGACCGTGCTGTCGAACGACTTCCAGGCCTGGTTGTAGGCGGCCTTCGCCTCGTCGGCCTTGCCCTGCGCCAGCAGCACGTCGCCGCGGCGGTCGGCCACCAGGCCTTCGAAGCCGGGTGTGGTGGCGGCGTCGAGCGCCTTCAGCGCTTCGTCGTACTTCTTCTGGTCGAGCAGCAGGCCGGCCAGCCGCAGGCGGGCGATGGTCTGGTACTCGGCCTCGCTCGCGTTCTCGCTGGCCCATGTCAGGCTGGCGCGGGCGGCGTCGGCCTGGCCCTTCTCGAATTGCAGCTTGGCGGTCAGCAGCGCGGCCTGCTGCGCGAACGCGGTGCGCGGGAAGCGCTCCTTCATCTCGCCGAAGACCCGGCCGGCCTGCTCGGTGTTGCCGGCGGTCACGGCCTTGTCGAGCTCGTCGAACAGCATGCCGGCCTTGGCCGACTGCTCGCGCTGCCAGTAGGTCCAGCCGTTCCAGGCAGCGAAGCCGCCCAGTGCCAGGATCAGCACCCAGGTGATCAGGTTGCCGTACTGGTTCCAGAACGCCTTCAGCTGGTCGATCTGTTCTTGTTCTTCGAGGTCGAGGTGGGTGGCCATGGGGATCGTTGGAAATTTCGGACGAAGCCGGGATTATGCGTTGCGCAGTTCAGTCGCCCATTCGGACACGCCGGAGAGCGGCAAGTTGCGTTGTGTGACAGCCGGGTCGCGCAATGATTTCAACGCCACCTCGCCGGCCGCCAGCTCCGATTCGCCGAAGATCAGCGCCCAGGTGGCACCGCTCTGGTCGGCCTTCTTGAACTGCGCCTTCATGCCGCCGCCGCCGGCATGCATCTGCACCGAGACGCCGGCCGCGCGCAGCGCCTGCAGCGTCGTAATCGCCTGCGGCAGCACCGCGGGCGACATCAGCACCGCATAGACGCGCGGCGCCGCCGACGGCACCGGCAGCTTCAGCTCCTGGATCAGCAGCAGCAGCCGTTCGATGCCGAGGCCGAAACCGACCGCCGGCGCCGGCTTGCCGCCGAGCTGCTCGATCAGCCCGTCGTAGCGGCCGCCGCCGCACACCGTGCCCTGCGAGCCGAGCAGGTCCGTGACCCATTCGAAGACGGTGAGGTTGTAGTAGTCCATGCCGCGCACCAGGCGCGGGTTGACGCGGTACGGCAGCCCGGCCGCGTCGAGGACCGCGCGCACCGTGTTGAAGTGCGCCAGCGACGCCTCGCCGAGGAAGTCCATCAGCGTCGGGGCGGCTTCGATCAGCGCCTGCAGCGCCGGGTTCTTGCTGTCGAGGATGCGCAGCGGGTTGCTGTGCAGGCGACGCTTCGAATCCTCGTCGAGCGCGTCGGCATGCTGCTCGAAGTACGCGACCAGCGCGTCGCGGTGCGCGCGCCGTTCGTCGGGCTGGCCGAGGCTGTTCAGCTCGAGCCGCACATGCTCGCCTTCGACCAGGCCGAGCTCGCGCCACAGCAGGCGCGTCATCAGGATCAGCTCGGCATCGACATCGGGGCCGGCGAAGCCGAGCGCCTCGACGTCCAGTTGGTGGAACTGGCGATAGCGGCCCTTCTGCGGCTTCTCGTGGCGGAACATCGGGCCCAGCGTCCAGATGCGCAGCGGGCCGTTGTACAGCGCGTTGTGCTCGACCATCGCCCGCACGATGCCGGCGGTGGCCTCCGGGCGCAGCGTCAGGCGGTCGCCGTTCATCGAATCGGTGAACGAGTACATCTCCTTCTCGACGATGTCGGTGACCTCGCCCAGGCCCCGCACGAACAACGCGGTCGGCTCGACGATCGGCGTCAGCAGGTACTGGTAGCCGTGGCGCGCCAGCACCGAGCGCACCGTGGTCTCGAACCACAGCCACAGCCCGGCGTCGGGCAGCTTCTCGGTGCGCGGCACGCTGGCCGGCAGGATGTCGTTCATGCCCTTCACGGCCTGGAGGGCGGCTTGCTTGGTGTCAGCCATGGAAACCTTGGAGCTATGGGTGGAAGAGCCGCCCGAGGGCGGCTGCGGCAACGCGTTGGCGGCGACCGGCGACGCGCGCGGGGCGCGGTCAGGCGGTCGCGGTCGAATGCTGGGCGGTGGCCGAGCCGAAGCGCTTCTCGATGTAGTCCTCGACCAGCGTCTGGAACTCTTGCGCGATGCGCTCGCCGCGCAGCGTCAGCGCCTTCTCGCCGTCGATGAAGACCGGCGCGGCCGGTGCCTCGCCGTTGCCCGGCAGGCTGATGCCGATGTCGGCATGCTTGCTCTCGCCCGGGCCGTTGACGATGCAGCCCATCACCGCGACCTTCATCTTCTCGACGCCCGGGTAGCGCGCGCGCCATACCGGCATCTGATCGCGCAGGTAGTCGTCGATCTGCTTGGCCAGTTCCTGGAAGGTGGTGCTGGTGGTGCGGCCGCAGCCGGGGCAGGCGGTGACGCTCGGGTTGAACGCGCGCAGGCCGAGCGACTGCAGGATCTCCAGCGCGACCACCACCTCTTGCGTGCGGGCCTCGCCGGGCTGCGGCGTCAGCGACACGCGGATCGTGTCGCCGATGCCCTGCTGCAGCAGCAGCGACAGCGCCGCGGTCGACGCGACGGTGCCCTTGGTGCCCATGCCGGCCTCGGTGAGGCCCAGGTGCAGCGGGTAGTCGCAGCGCTTCGCGAGCGCCTGGTAGACGCTGACGAGGTCCTGCACGCCGGACATCTTGCACGACAGCACGATCTGCTCGCGCCGCAGGCCGATCTCTTCGGCCCGCTTCGCGGATTCGACCGCCGACGTGATGATCGCGCGGTACATGATCTGCTGCGGCTCGAACGGCTCGGCGCGGCGGCCGTTCTCGTCCATCATCTGCGCGAGCAGTTCCTGGTCGAGGCTGCCCCAGTTGACGCCGATGCGCACCACCTTGTCGTGGCGCGCGGCGGCCTCGATCATCTGTGCGAACTGCTTGTCGCGCTTGTCGCCCTTGCCGACGTTGCCGGGGTTGATGCGGTACTTCGACAAGGCTTCGGCGCAGGCCGGGTGCTCGGTGAGCAGGCGGTGGCCGTTGTAGTGGAAATCGCCGATCAGCGGCACGTCGATGCCCATGCGGTCGAGCTGGTCGCGGATGTGCGGCACCGCCGCTGCCGCCTCGGGCGTGTTGACGGTGATGCGGACCATCTCGGAGCCGGCCACCGCCAGCTCCTTCACCTGGATCGCGGTCTCGATGACCTGCACCGTGTCGGTGTTGGTCATCGACTGCACGCGCACCGGCGCGCCGCCACCGATCGTCACGGTGCGCGCGCCCCAGCGCACCTGCGCCTGCACGGTGGCGCGCTGCACCGGGCGTGCCGGCTCGATGAACTCGTCGTCCAGCAGCGACGCCGACAAGGAAGCCGACAAAGCAGCCGACGAGGAAGAGGTGGCGGTCATGGCTTACTCGAGATCGAACTTGGCGATGTTGTCACGCGTGGCCGTCATCGACACCGCGCGGCCGCGGTAGGTCACGCTGGTGGCGGAGACATTGCCGATTCTGACGTGAAGCGGGGAAACCCCGTCCAGTCCCAAGGACTCTCCGGGTTGCAGCGAGCGCGACACCAGCACGGTGCCGCGGCCGTCGATCACCTCGACCCAGGATTCGGCGCTGGCCTTCAGCAGCAGCGCGCCGGAGGTGGAGCGCGGCGCGGCGGCCGAGGCAACCTGCGCGACCGGCGGGGCCGCCGCCGGGGCGGAAGACGGCATCGGCGGCACCGGCGTCGAGTTGGGCGACGCGACCGCAGGCACGGTCGACGATGCGGTCGGCGGCATGGCAGGCACCGAGGCGGTCGGCAGCGTGACGGTCTCGACCACCGTGTTCGGCGGCAATACCGGCGGCATCAGCGCCGACGGCTCCGACGCGCCGGCATCGGCCGGCGCCGGCGACGGCGACGACGCTGCCTCGGAGACACGCGGCAGGTTGGACGCGATCCAGCCGCTCGGCAGCAGGTAGACCGCTGCGGCGGCCAGCGCCAGCAGCAACGCGCCGATGACGCCCGGGTTCTTCAGGAAGCTCAGGTCGGTCGGCACGCCACCGAGCGGCTTGTCGCGGAACGGCGCGTTCAGGCCCTGGCTCAGGTGGTCCAGCCGGTGCGCCTGCGGCTGCGGCAGCAGCGCGAGCACCGGCGCCGCATCGATCTTCAGCGTGCGGCAGACGGTCTGCGCCAGCGCGCGCGTGAACGTGGCATCGGGCAGTTCGTCGAAACGGTCGGCCTCGAGCATCTCGAGCTTGCGCGGCGCGACCTTGATCGAGGTCGCCAGCGCGGCGATGTGCAGGCCGCGCGCCTGGCGGGCCTGGCGCAGCAGCATGCCGGCGGTCACCGTTTCGGCGGCCGGGGCCGGCGCCGCTGCGGGTTCCACCGCCGACGTCGCGCCAGCGGGCGCCTCGCCTTCGGGGTCGGGTTCAGCCGGCACCGGATCACTCATCGAACTGCCCCCGCTCGAACGCCGACGATTCGCGCGATTGCGGGAAGCGGTCGCGCAACTGGCGCCCGAGGTCGACCACGCCCTGGCGGTTGCCGAGCTTGTTCTCGACGCGCGCGGCCAGCCACAGCGTCTGTGCGCTCGACTGGTCGGCCACCGCATTGACGCGGCGGATGTAGAAGCGTGCGCGCTCCAAGTCGCCGCGGCGCAGCAGCACCTCGGCCAGGTTGACGCCGGTGGCCGGGTTGGCCGGGTCGAGCTCGTAGGCGCGCAGCAGCGTCGCCTCGGCCTCCGGCCACTGGCCGGCGCGTGCCTGGCACACGCCCTTGGCGAGGATCGAGCGCACGCTGCCGGTGTACTGCGGTGCCGTCATCGCCTGCTCGAACAGCGGGAAGGCTTCGTCGTAGCGTTTCTGCTGGCACAGGTACCAGCCGTAGTTGTGCAGCGTGTCGCCGTCGCGCGGGCTCAGCTGCAGCGCGCGGCGGAAGCTTTC
>Ga0065165_1003030_pt1 | contig 12651 bp, 10 predicted proteins | sample AraplaMF_Cvi_mMF_FD_63813 | JGI IMG/M metagenome (GOLD analysis project Ga0065165, IMG submission 63813) | Arabidopsis root microbial communities from the University of North Carolina, USA - plate scrape MF_Cvi_mMF (version 2) (version 3) | ecosystem: Host-associated > Plants > Roots >... | reverse complement strand
GACAGCCGTTGCCGGCGCGTCACGCGACCGACACAGGATGCGGGTGTAGCTCAGTGGTAGAGCACGACCTTGCCAAGGTCGGGGTCGAGGGTTCGAGCCCCTTCGCCCGCTCCAATTTTTCCCAGAGCATCCAGCCAGATCAGACCGGGTCGCGGTTCGCCGCGCCGCTGGCGGCTGGCTTGGGTTTCAAATGACAGTTCTGGTTACCGGCAGTGCGGGTCGCTTCGAGGACGCCATGCGCAAAACGTTTCGCGAGCGCTGCGCCCCTGCGCGCAGGATTGGAGCCGTCTCCGAAAACTGACGCGGTTGGCCTGTCCGCTGGCCAACGCGCGGGCCAATGAGCTGCTCTATAGTCAGTTGAATATAGCGAATGCCGTGACCGATCACCAGCTCGCGATCAACCGAGGGCCGATGATCGGGTTTGGTTGCTCCATCGTCTCGGCGACACGTCCGTTCCAGTCGTACCATCTTGCGGCTCTTGCACGCGATGCGGTCGTGCTGTGCGCGAGCTCTATCCCCATCGCACGTGGCTATACGCAGCGCGCTGGCGCGCGAGGTTGGATCGAAGTTCTATCACGACACGCAATTTGTCGACGGACCCACCTCGCCGCCACCTAATCGCCGGATTCCGTCGTTTTGCTCGATGCCTCAAACATCTGCGCGGCGTCACCTCGAACGAAGCGGCCTCAGCCGTTCTACTGTGCATGGGGTTGTTTTCGCAGTTTTGTTTTGGTGCCCCCATGTTGCAGCTCGCGAACGAGCGGCGCGCGCTTGATTCCGCGTTGCAGCGAGATCGTTGTTGTCCCCGATCGCGCGTCGAGAGAAAATCCATCTCAATTTTTATTGAGCGCAACTGCAGCGCTCCTGACGCGCTTCTCACCGCCGGCAGATGTGCTAACCTTTTTGCGTCTGCCTCTCGGCAGATTTCAAACTTCGCCTCTCGACTAGCCATAACAAAATAATGCGCGGCCTTGACGGCTGCCTTAGGGGAGTGACGCGATGACATCGATGTTCCATCGATCCGTGTTGGCGCTTGCAGCCGTGGCCCTTCTTGCAGGGACCAGCGCCGGCAGTGCGCAAGACAAAAGCAAGCCATTGAAGAAATACGAATCCGGCAACAAGGAATTCTGGACCCATCCGCCGGATGACTGGTTCCTGGGCGATGAGACCGAGGCGCAGAAGGGCCTCGCACCGCCCTCGGGTCCGCCGACCGGCGCCTCCGATGCCGAGCTCGCCAACATCGTCAAGAAGGTGAAGCTGCCGCCCGGCTTCAAGATGGAGGTCTATGCCTCGGGCGTGCTGGCCGCCCGGCAGATGGCCTGGGGTGACAAGGGCACGCTGTTCGTCGGCTCGTTCGGCCTCGGCAACGTCTATGCCATCAAGGACAATGGCGGAAAGAAAGAGGTCAAGACCATCCTCAAGGGGCTGAACATGCCCACGGGTCTGGCCGTCAAGGACGGTGCACTCTACGTCATCGCGGTCGACAAGCTGATCCGCTACGACGACATCGAGAACAAGCTCGACAATCCCGGCGAAGGCAAGGTCGTCTATGACGACATGCCCTCCTATGCCGCGCATGGCTGGAAGTACATCGCGGTCGACAAGGAAGGCTGGTTCTACATTCCGTTCGGACCGCCCTTCAACATCGGCATCCCGCCGACCAGCGTCTCGCAAATCCGCCGCGTCGATCCCAAGACCGGCAATGCGGAAATCTGGGCGCTCGGCGTTCGCAACTCGGTCGGCGGCGACGTCGATCCGCGCACCGGCAAGTACTGGTTCACCGAAAATGCCCGCGACTGGATCAGCGATGATCTGCCCAGCGACAAGCTGAACATGATCAACAAGATCGGCGAGCACTTCGGCTATCCCTATTGCCATCAGGGTAACCTGCCCGATGACAAGTTCGCGATGGGCCACAAATGCTCCGAATTCACACCGCCCGTGCTGAACCTCGGCGCGCACGTCGCTCCGCTCGGCATGAAGTTCTATACCGGCGACCAATTCCCCGCCGAGTACAAGAACAACATCCTGATTGCCGAGCACGGCTCCTGGAATCGCCACAAGTACCAGGGCGGGCGCATCATGCGCGTGATCGTCGGGCCCGACGGCAAGAACGCCAAGCAGGAAGTGTTTGCGTCCGGCTGGATCGAGGGTGACCAGGGTTATCTCGGCCGCCCCGACGACATCATCCTCGCCAAGGATGGTTCGATCCTCGTTGCAGACGACTGGGCCGGCGCGATCTATCGCATCAGCTACAGCAAGAAGTAGCGCGACACGACGAGAGGCTGCGGCTGGTGACGGCTGCAGCCTCCTTCATTTCAAGATCACGTTGTCGTTCCGGTTACACGCACCTGCGCGCAAGCCCGGAACCCCTAACCCCGATTCGTGGTTATGGATTTCGGGCTCGCGCCAGGTGGCGCGCCCAGGAATGACAGCTCGACAGAACGGAATTCCCATCATGCGCCGGCAGTTCTTCTCGTACACAATCGGCGCGCTCTCGCTCGCGGCGCTCGCACTCGTCCCGGCTCACGCCGCCGACAATGCCGCGATCAAGGAGAAGGCCGCCGTCTGCTCCGGCTGCCACGGCGAGAACGGAATCTCGCAGACCGAGAACATTCCTTCGCTGGCGGGCCAGCCTGATCAATTCCTGCAATGGCAGCTCGTGTTCTTCCGCGCGGGCTCGCGCAAGAACGACCAGATGCAGCCGATCGCCCAAGAGATCACCAATGAAGACATCCGTAGTTTCGGCGCCTATTTCGCGCAGATGACGCCGCCGAAGGCCGAAGAGGACAAGGACCCGGATCTGTCGAAGAAGGGCGCGCAGGTCGCCGTCGGCCGCCGCTGCGCCTCATGCCATACCGACAGCTTCGCCGGCACCAAGGCGGTGGCGCGACTCGCCGGTCAGCGCGAGGAATATCTCGTCAAGGCGCTGCACGACTACAAGAGCAGCCAGCGCGTCGGCGGCGGCGGCGCCGCGATGGCCGACGTCGCCTATCACATGAGCGACGAAGAGATCACGGCGGTGTCGCACTATCTGGCGTACTTCAAGTAGCCGCGGACGTTGCGGCAAACACAGCTCGTCGTCCCGGGGCGCGCGCAGCGCGAACCCGGGATGACAGTAGAGTGTGTGGCTTACCCCGCCCGCTGCTTCTCATACGCCTTCAAATGCGTGTACGCGATGCGCAGCTTCGGCACTGGCACCTTGGCCGCATCTGCGCGCGCGATGAGGTCGCCGATCACGTGATCGGCTTCGACCGGCAGGCCCGCCTTGATGTCGCGGAACATCGAGGCGGTCATCGGCGAACCCTCGGTGGTGATGTTGCCCTTGACGCGTTCGAAGAACGGGCCGCCAGGTGTGTAGCCGGATGCGGCGGCGATCGCGCTGGTCTCGTCCAGCATGCCGAGCAGGAAGTCGCGGCCGCCAGGCGCCGCGAGGATGTTGCCGACGGAGGTGCGCATCAGGCTGGTGGAAGCTGCAAGCGAGGAGAGGAACACCCACTTCTCCCACATGTCCTGCATGATGTTCGTGCTGGCAGTCGCGCCGTTGATGCCGCTCTTGAAGGCCTCGTCGATCGCCTTGACGCGATCCGACAGCTTGCCGTCGCGCTCGCCGTAATTGAGCGACTGCATCGGCTGGAGCTGCACCACCTCGCGCTTCTCGTTGAGCGTGGCGGCGATGGCGCAGAGACCGCCGAGCACGCGGTCCTTGCCGAACTTGGCATCGAGCGTGTCGAGATGCTTCATGCCGTTGAGCATCGGGATGATCGCGGTGTTTGAACCGACTGCCGGCGCAAACGACTTGATGGCGTCATCGAGGTCGAACGCCTTGCAGCTGAGCAGCACGACGTCGAACTTGTCCTTGATCGCGTCGGCCTGCACGGTCGGCGGGTTCTTCAAGGTCACGTCGCCGTTCGGGCTCTTGATGACGAGGCCCGCGCTGGCAAGCTCGCTCGCGCGCTTGGGCCGGACCAGGAAGGTGACGTCGCGGCCGGCCTGCAACAGCCTGCCACCAAAATAGCCGCCGATGGCGCCGGCGCCGACCACGAGGATACGCATGGGAAATTCCTTATTGTTGCTATTGGCGGTCCATCTATAGACGTCATTCCGCGCGAAGCGAAGAAATCCGGAACGCCGCCGCGATCACATTCTAACGCCAGCGATCGGAGCGATCAGCTCTCCAGCACCATCTCCTCGACCTCGCGCAGCTGCTCCTTGCCGAAGAACATCTCGCTGCCGACGAAGAAGGTCGGCGAGCCGAACGCGCCGCGGGAAACCGCCTCCTCGGTGTTCTTGATCAGCTTGCCCTTCACCTCGGGCTCCTGGGCGCGGGCGAACAGTTTTTGGGCATCGAGACCGGAGGATGCCAGCGCCATCGCCGCAACTTCAGGGTCATCCATCTTCTTCGGCTCGCGCCACATGTGGTGGAAGGCGGCATCGACATATTTTTCGAACACGCCCTCGAGCTGCGCCGCGACCGCGATCCGCATCAGGTTCAGCGTGTTGACCGGAAAGTTGGGATTGAAGACGTAGGGCTGGACCTTGAAGCGCTTGACGAAGCGCGCGGTCTCGACCTGCTGGAATTCGCGCTTGTTCTTGACGCCGGCCAGCGTCTCGGCCGGCGACTTGTTGTTGGTCGACTTGAAGATGCCGCCGAGCAGGATCGGCACATATTCGAATTTGACGCCGATGCGCTGCTCGATCGCGGGGATCGCGAGATGGCTGAGGTAGGCGTTCGGGCTGCCAAAATCGAACAGGAACTGCGGAGCTGTGCGGGTCAAATTCATTCTCCCTGAGGGCGCTTTTGGTTCATTGTGGCGCAGGCCGTGCCACAGGTCCACCATTTAATGACGGTCATAATATCTTCACCGGTCAGACCAGGCGCCGGATCGCACGCCTGCGCCACACCAGCAGGTAATAGCCCATCTGCAAAACCAGCATGGCACAGAACACGATCGGATAGGCCGCCCACACGCCTTCGAGGCCGATCGCGCGGCTGAGGATCATTGCCGACGGCAGCTCGATCACGACGATGGCGAAGATCGACAGCAGCATCGGCGTCAGCGCCACGCCGGCGGCACGCATCGCGCCGGAGAACACGGTGGCGAAGCCGAACGGCACCGAGCTCCACAAGGCGATGGTGAGCAGGCCTTTCGCCAGCTCGAGCACGCTGCCGTCGGTGATGAAGAGGCCGAGCACCGCGCGCGGGGCCAGGTAGATGAGCGCGACCAGTCCGCCGGTCAGCACGAGATTGAACGCAAGGCCGGTGCCTACGATGCCGTCGAGCCGTGCCCGCTCCCCGCTGCCGATGGCCTGCGCGCCGAGGATCGAGACCGCGATCGAAATCGACATCGCGGTGAACTGCGTATAGCCCATCACCTGATTGACCGCGCCGTACGCCGCGGTGGCGTCGGAGCCATAGCCGTTAACGAGGCCGAGCAACACAAGTTCGGCGATCGCCATTGCCACCATGCCGATTGCGCTCGGCAGTCCGATGCCGAAGATCTTTCCCAGCATGGCGCGATCGAGTCTGAGATGTTTCAGCAATGCGGCGTCCGGTGCCAGCGGATGATCTTTGCGCAACAGATAGCGCGCCAGCGCGAGCAACGTCAGCGCGTTCGCGATCGCAGCCGCCCAGGTCGGACTGGTGATGCCGATACCTGCACGGATCAGCAGTGGCGTCAGAATCAGGCCGATCGCCGTCGACAGCGCAAGCGCCAACATCGGCGTCAGCGCATCGCCCACGCCACGGATCATCGCCGTCATCAGCAGGAAGGTGAAGCCCAGCGGCATCGTCAGCAGCATGATCCGCGCATAGGTGCTGGCTTGGTCGAGGATGTCCGCGGGTGTCGCGAGCATCATCATCAATTGCCGGCTGAACAGGCCTCCGACGAGTGCGATGGATATGGAGAACACAAGACCGATCGCCAGTGTCGTCCCGGCGATGATCTTGATTCTGTCGTGCTCACCGGCGCCGAAGGCCTGGCCGATCAGCACGGTGGCTCCTGTGCTCAAGCCCATGACGAAAGCGAACAGGAAGAACATCACCGGGAAGAACACCGAGACCGCGGCGAGCGCGTCGACACCGATCATGTGACCGAGATAGGCGTTGCTGACGGTGCCGAACAGCGATTGCAGCGCGTTGCTCAGCATCAGCGGCGCAAGGAAGCGGAGGAAGGTTTTCCAGAAGGGAACGGCGGTGGGCATGGAGATGTCTTTCATCAGGGCGTGCGAAGCCGTTGCCGCGCGGGGCACGCGGCTTGGGCCGTCGATGAGGTTGTGAGAGATCGCGCGGCTTAAGCGCGGTCGCTGTAGGCGAGCTTGACGATGTGGTCGCGCACGTCGGCCGGCCAGTCGGCGATCAGTCCGGTGAAGCGCCGCCGGTCATCCGCGAACAAGGCGCGCGAGGCTTCCTCGAATTGCGGCAGGTTGCCCGCCATGGTCGACATGAAATGATAGGCCGCATCGCGCGCCTGCCGCTCGCGGTCCTTGTCGCCGCTGGCGCGCCTGGCCTCGTCGACGAGCTTGCGCAGCGCGACCGAGGCGCCGCCCGGCTGCGCGCCGAGCCACTCCCAGTGTCGCGGCAGCAGCGTCACCTCGCGCGCGACGACGCCGAGCTTCGGCCGCCCGCGCCCGCGCGGCTCGGCCGTCGGTGCGGTCTCCTCGACCGGAGGCGGGATCAGCTTCGCCAGTCGCGCCAGCACCTCGCGATCGCCGCCGCGCAGATCGAAGTCGATCGACCGGCCGGTGGCGTCCTCGAAGATGATGATCGGCGCGTCCGGCCGCTGCGCCACCCGCTTGACGACCAGCGCGACTTCTCCCGCCGGCCCGGACACCAGGCGGCGTGGCCCTTGGAATGCGGTGAAAATCTTCTGCATTGGAATCATTGCCGTATTGGTGGTGTTTGGCCATTTAATACCCGGGTAAATAAGCCTCGTCAATATACCCGGGTAAATATATCCGTCCGGATGGCTCGACATCGCGGCCCCGGGCTGGCAGGTACGCGGCCGATTGACCACGCCGAGCCCCGGGGATCCGCACGATGCTGACCGTTCATCACCTCAACAATTCGCGCTCGCAGCGCGTGCTGTGGCTGCTCGAGGAGTTGGGCGTGCCCTACGAGATCGTGCGCTACCAGCGTCAGCCCGACATGCGCGCGCCGAAGGAGCTGCGCGCCATCCATCCGCTCGGCAAATCGCCTGTCATCACCGACAACGGCAACACCGTCGCCGAGTCCGGTGCGATCATCGAATACATCATCGCGACCTACGGCAACGGCCGGCTGATCCCGCCGCCCAACACGCCGGAGCGGCTGCGCTTCACTTACTGGCTGCACTACGCGGAGGGATCCGCGATGTCGCCGCTGCTGTTGAAGCTGCTGTTCACGCTGATGCCGAAGCGCGCGCCGGCGCTGCTGCGTCCGCTGGTGCGCAAGGTCTCGAATCAGGCGCTGACCGCGCTGGTCAATCCGCAGCTCAAGCAGCACATGGATTATTGGGAAGGCGAGCTTGCGAAGAGCGAGTGGTTCGCCGGCAACGAGTTCACCGCCGCCGACATCCAGATGAGCTTTCCACTCGAAGCGGCGCAGGCGCGCGGCGGGCTGGAGCAGGGCCACCCCAAGGCGATGGCGTTCCTGGAGCGCATCCACGCGCGGCCCGCTTATGCGCGCGCGCTGGAAAAGGGCGGGCCATATCAGGTCGGGCGGTAAGTTTCCTCACCGCCCCGGCATCGTCTGTCAGTCCGCGTGCAGCACGCGGCCGCGCGTCTCCGGCAGCGCGAAGGCTGCAATGAAGAACAGCGCGTAAGCCACGACCGCGAACATCGCGATCGCGTTCGCCAGCGACGTCGTTGCCGACAGTGCGCCGACCAGGAACGGAAACAGCGCGCCGATGCCGCGGCCGAAATTGTAGCAAAAGCCCTGGCCGGAGCCGCGCAGCCGCGTCGGATAGAGCTCGGTCAGGAACGCGCCGATGCCTGAGAAATAGCCCGAAGCGAAGAAGCCCAGCGGGAAGCCGAGCACCCACAGGATCTCGTTGGTCAGCGGCAGCTGCGTGTAGAGCAGCACAACGGCCATCGCGCCGATCGAGAAGATCAGGAACAGGTTGCGGCGTCCGATCCGGTCGGCGAGCCAGGCGCCGACGAGATAGCCGATGAAGGAGCCGACGATCAGCGTCGAGAGATAGCCGGTCGAACCGACGATCGACAGATGACGTTCCTTGGTCAGGAACTGCGGCACCCAGAAGGTGATGGCGTAGTAGCCGCCCTGGCAACCGGTCGCGGCGAGCGAGGCCAGGATCGTGGTCTTCAGGATCGGGCCGGAGAAAATCTCCCAGAGCGCCGGACGATCGCCGCTCGCAGCCTGCTTGGCGCGCGCTTCGGCGGCAACTTCGGGCTCGGTGACGGAGCGGCGGATGTAGAACACCAGCAGCGCCGGCAGCGCGCCGATCACGAACATCCAGCGCCATGCCGTCTCCGCAGGTAGCAACGAGAACAGCACGGCCTGCGACAGCACCGCGAGGCCCCAGCCGACGGCCCAGCCTGACTGCACCGAGCCGACCGCGCGCCCGCGATATTGTGGCCGGATCGCCTCGCCCATCAGCACCGCGCCGGCGGCCCATTCGCCGCCGAAGCCGAGGCCCAGCACGGCGCGCGCGATCAGGAGCTGGTCGAAGTTCTGCACGACCGCGCAGACCAGCGAGAAGAACGAGAACCAGATGATGGTGATCTGAAGCGTCCTGACGCGGCCGATGTGGTCGGAGAGGTAGCCGCCGAGCCAGCCGCCGATCGCGGAGGCCAGCAGCGTCACGGTACCGGCGAGGCCCGCCGAGGCCGCATCGACCTTCCACAGCGTGATGATGGTGCCGATCACCAGCGGATAGATCATGAAGTCCATGCCGTCGAGCGCCCAGCCCGCCGCGCAGGCCCAGAAGGTGCGGCGCTCCGGCGCGTTCATGTCGCGATAGAAGGCGAGCAGGCTGGTGTCTTCGATCTCCGCGCGCTCGATACGCTCGGTCGGATTGGCTGTACTCATGTGCGTGTCCCCGGCATTCCCAAAAGGGTGCGCGGTGGTAGCACGCGTGGCGGCCAGCGCAAGGCGAGTTGCGCCGCCATGCCATGCAGCGGCAGGATTACTGTCCTGCCGCCTCCGAGCCACGGGTGCGCGGGTCGGGCGCGCCGAGCGGTCCGTTCGGCGTGACGAGGATGGAATTGGCCGACGTCTGCCCCATCGGAACGACCACATGGTGATCCATCGCCTTCAGCGCGGACAGCACGCCGTCGGGGAAGCCGCGCTCCATAAGCACCACGTCCGGCAACCATTGATGATGAAGCCGCGGTGCTGCGACGGCCGCGGCGACGTCCATCCTGTAGTCGAGCACGTTGACGACCACCTGGAGCACGGTCGAGATGATCGTGCTGCCGCCGGGCGATCCCGTCACCAGCACCGGCTTGCCGTCCTTCAGCACGATGGTCGGCGACATCGACGACAGCGGCCGCTTGCCGGGACCGGGCAGGTTGGCCTCGAAGCCGACGAGACCATAGGCGTTCGCGGCGCCGACTGCCGCGGTGAAATCATCGAGCTCGTTGTTGAGCAGCACGCCGGTGCCGTCGGCGACGAGGCCGACGCCGTAGCTGAAATTCAGCGTGTAGGTGTTGCTGACGGCATTGCCGCGGCTGTCGACGACGGAGAAGTGCGTGGTGTTGGTGCCCTCGCGCGGCGCCGGCGGCAAGGCGGCCAGATCCTTCGACGGCGTGGCACGATCGGCGGAAATCCCCGCCCGCAATTTGGCGGCGTAGTCCTTCGCGGTCAGCGTCTCGATCGGCGCGTTGACGAAGGCGGGATCGCCGAGATGGCGCGCACGGTCGGCATAGGCGCGCTTCATGGCTTCGATCAACAGATGCAGCGACGGCGCCGAGCCCTGCTTCAGATCGGCGAGCTGAAAGCCCTCGAGGATGTTGAGCGTCTCCACCAGCACCACGCCGCCGGACGACGGCAACGGCATCGAGACGATGTCGTAGCCGCGATAGGTGCCGCGCACCGGCGGGCGGATCACCGCGGCATAGGATTTCAAATCAGCCGTCGTCATGATGCCACCGGCATCGGCGATCGACTTGGCGAGCTTCTCCGCCACCGGCCCCTCGTAGAAGCCGCGGGGCCCTTGCGCCGCGATCGTCGAGAGCGTGTCGGCGAGATCGCGCTGCACCAGCCTGTCGCCTTCGCCGAGCGATGTGCCGTCAGGCCGCGAGAAGATCTTCATTGAGGACGGCCAGCGCTCGAAGCGCCGGTGCCAGCCCGGCAGCGTATCGGCGAGGTCGTCGGTGATGACGAAGCCGTCGTGCGCGAGTGCGATCGCAGGCTCGAGCAGTTGCGCGAGCGTGAAATTGCCCGAACCGTATTTCTCAAGCGCCAGGGAGAGACCGGCAACGGTGCCGGGCACCCCGATGCCGAGCGCGGAGTCGCGTGACTTCGCGACGTCAGGCTTGCCGTCGGCGCCGAGGAAGATCTGGGGCGTGGTCGCAGACGGCGCCGTCTCGCGATAGTCGATCGTGATGTCTTCGTTGCGTTCGGCCGAATGGATCACCATGAAACCGCCGCCGCCGATATTGCCGGCGCGAGGATAAGTCACAGCCATCGCGAAACCGGTGGCGACCGCGGCGTCGACGGCGTTGCCGCCACGGCGCAGGATGTCGGCGCCGACCTGCGCAGAGATCTTCTCCTGTGCCACCACCATGCCGTGCTCGGCGGGGATCGCATGGACGGTGTCGAGTGCTGGCGGAAAATAGGGTTTTCGCGCATCCTGTGCGGTCGCAGGCGCAAGACCAATCGCCAAGGTGGCGACAATCGCGAAAAATGTACGCCGCGTAGCATTAGACGACATCATCAAACTCTCGCTGCGCCCCGGAGCCAATTCACATGCGTCGCGATCATGCTATACGGTCTGCGCCGTGAACGAGGCAAACAGTTCGTGATGGGGTGTTGATGATGGCGGCGACTGCGTCGGATGCGCGCATGGCTGTGCAGCGGACATATCCGCCGCGGTCGGCCGTCGTCAGCTGGATCTTCTTCGACTGGGCCGCGCAGCCCTATTTCACGCTGATCACGACCTTCGTGTTCGCACCCTATTTCGCCACCAGCATCGCGCCAAATCCCGCCACCGGCCAGTCGCTGTGGGGCTTTGCGATGGCGGCCGCAGGTCTCGCGATCGCGCTGATGTCGCCGGTGCTTGGCGCCATCGCCGATGCGTCGGGGCGCAGGAAGCCGTGGATCGCGGGGTTCGGCACGCTGCTGGTGCTGGCCTCCTTCGCGCTGTGGATCGGCAAGCCCGGCGATCCCTCCATCATCCCGCCGCTGTTGCTCGCCGTCGCGCTTGCGAGCGTCGGCGCCGAGTTCGCAACCGTCTTCAACAATGCGATGATGCCGACGCTGGTGCCGCCGGAGCGGATCGGCCGTCTCTCCGGTACTGGCTGGGCGACCGGTTACATCGGCGGCATCGTCAGCCTGATCATCGTGCTCGGCTTCCTCGCCGCCAATCCGGAGACCGGGCGCACGCTGCTCGGCTTCTCGCCGCTGTTCGGGCTCGATCCCGCAAGCCATGAAGGCGACCGCGCTGCCGGACCCCTGACCGGGCTGTGGTTCATCATCTTCGTCACGCCGATGTTTCTGTTCACGCCGGATTATCCGGCGAAGCGTCCGGTGCGCGAGGCGCTGCGCGAAGGTCTGTCGGAGCTGAAGCAGTCGATCAAGAGCCTGCCGCAGCAGAAGTCGCTTGCGGCGTTCCTGCTCGCCAACATGATCTACACTGACGGCCTTGTGTCGCTGTTCGCGTTCGGCGGCATCTATGCCGCGGGCACGTTCGGCTGGCACACGATCCAGATCGGCACCTTCGGCATCATGCTCGCGATTGCTGGAACCTTCGGTGCATGGCTCGGCGGCAAGCTCGACGATCGTCTCGGGCCGAGGCGCGTGATTGCCGGCAGCCTGCTGATCCTGCTGCTCGCGGTGGCCGCGATCCTTCTGGTCGACAAGGACAGCGTCCTGTTCGTCAAGGTCGCGCCGCCGCAAGCAGGCGCTCCGTTGTTCTCGAGCGCCGCCGAGCGCGCCTATCTCGTGCTGGGCTGTCTCATTGGAGCTGCCGGCGGCCCGCTGCAGGCGGCTTCACGCACGCTGCTGATCCGTCTCGCGCCGAAGGATCGCATCGCGCAGTATTTCGGTCTGTTCGCGCTGACCGGGAAGGTGACCTCCTTCATCGGTCCACTGCTGATCGGCGTGATCACCGCGGCCACGGCAAGCCAGAAGGCCGGCATGGCCGTGCTGGTGGTGTTCTTCGCTGCCGGGCTGCGACTGTTGATGCGGGTGCGGGAGTCCTAGCTCCACTGTCGTTCCGACAAGCCTCGTAGCCCGGAGGGAGCGTAGCGCAATCCGGGGCCGCTGTTGCTGAGATGCGAAACCCGGATTTCGCTACGTTCCATCCGGGCTACGCTCTCATGGGCGCCTCAGTGCCGGAAATGCCGCACGCCCGTGAGCACCATGGCGACGCCGTGCTCGTCGGCGGCCTTGATCACCTCGTCGTCGCGCATCGAGCCGCCGGGCTGCACCACGGCGGTGGCGCCGGCCTCGATGCAGGCGAGCATGCCGTCGGCGAACGGGAAGAACGC
>Ga0065165_1003029_pt1 | contig 12651 bp, 11 predicted proteins | sample AraplaMF_Cvi_mMF_FD_63813 | JGI IMG/M metagenome (GOLD analysis project Ga0065165, IMG submission 63813) | Arabidopsis root microbial communities from the University of North Carolina, USA - plate scrape MF_Cvi_mMF (version 2) (version 3) | ecosystem: Host-associated > Plants > Roots >... | reverse complement strand
GATGTCGGCCAGCGCCGCCTCGACGGCATCGCGGATGCGGCGGGCGCGGTCGGAGTTCGCGCGCGCATCCGGCGCCGCCGCCGGGTCGCCGGCCGCCGGGTCGCCGGCCGCCGGCGCAGCGGCGCGCAGCTCGCGCAGATGGGTCGGATCGACCGTCAGCTGGCCGGTGAAGGAGCCGCCCAGCGTTTTATAAGCCGCGATCAGGGTCCGCAGGCGCTCGTTGATCTGGCGGTTCATGCGCTCACGTTTCAGCTGAATGCGCTGCTGGATGGTCTGCATCATCAGGACGCGGATGCCGACCCCGATCAGGGTGAACACCGCCAGCCCGAGCAGGGTGCTGAAAACGCCTTGCCAGGAGCTGAAATCCATGGCGCGCATCATCGCACCACCTGCAACTTGACCTGTTTTCCGTTGCGGTAGGTGTAGAGCGTCAGCGCGGCATTGTGCAGGTCGCCGCTGGCGTCGAAGGCGATATCCCCGGTAACGCCGTGGTACTTCACCCTGGCCAGCGCCGGCAGGAACTTCGCCGGGTCGGTGGAATTCGCCTGCTGCATGGCGGTCGCGAACACCATCGTCGCGTCGTAGGCGTAAGGCGCGTAGGTCTGCAGCGGGATCTTGTAGCGCTGGCGATAGCGTTCGGCGAAGGCGGCAGCGGCCTTCTCTTCCTCAGCGCCGGTGACGCCGCCGGCCACCACGCAGATCACCTTGTCGTTGCCGAGCGCATCGCCGGCCAGCTCGGGCAGCTTTTCCGAACAGACGCCGTCGCCGGACACGAACTTCGCGCGCATGCCGAGCGCCTTCATCTGCTTCAGCATGGGGCCGGCCACGGCGTCCATGCCGCCATAGAAGATCACGTCCGGGTCGTGCGCGCGGATCTGGGTCAGGATGGCGTTGAAGTCGGTGGCCTTGTCGTTGGTGAACTGGCGGCTCACCAGCTGGGCGCCGCCGGCGGCCTTCACGCCTTTCGTGAACTCGTCGGCCAGGCCCTGGCCGAAGGCGGTGCGGTCGTCGATCACGGCGATCTTCTTCGCCTGCAGCGTCTTGATGGAGTACGTGGCCAGCGTGCGCCCCACCAGGCTGTCGCTGGCGACCACGCGGAAGGCCGTTTTATAACCCTGGCGGGTGTACAGCGGCGTGGTCGCGGCCGGCGAGATCTGCGGGATGCCGGCGCTGTTGTAGATCTTCGAAGCCGGCACCGTGGTCCCCGAATTCAGGTGGCCGACCACCGCCACCACACCGTTGTCGACCAGCTTCTGCGCCGCCGCCGTGCCCATCTTCGGGTCGGCGCCGTCGTCCTCGGCCTGCAGCACGAAGCTCACTTTCTTGCCGCCGATCGTGAGTCCCTTCGCGTTCAGATCGTCGACCGCCATGCGCGCGCCGTTCTCGATATCCTTGCCCTGGTGGGCGCCGGTGCCGGATAGCGGCGAGACGCTGCCGATCTTCACCTTCAGCGGCGCCTGCGCCTGCACGGCCGGTGCGGCCAGGGCCAGGAGCAATGGAACGGAGACGATGGCAAGACGCATGGACATTCCTTTCGATGGCAATGCCCGATTGTAATGCCGGCGGCCATCCCCACCTGTCCCGATATGAAGATGCGCAAGAAATCCGATCTGCCAACCAAGGTCTGCGCCCACTGCGCCCTGCCCTTCAGCTGGCGCAAGAAGTGGGAGCGCGACTGGGAGCAGGTGCGCTACTGTTCCGAGCGCTGCCGGCGCGCCGCCAGCGGCACGCGGCGGACGGACACATTGTAAATACTTGCTGTCGAGAAGTTTTACAATCGCGGTCGGACGCGCGGTCTTTTGCGAGTGAGCGAGCTCAGCGGCACGGGATTTGCTACGTCAATAAAACCAACAACCAGACACAAGGAGACATCGTGCGAATCCATCCTGTCCTGCGCAGTTCGGTCCTGGCCGTCGTCACCGCCTGTTCGCTGGCGGCCGTGGCCGCGCCGGCATCGGCGACCACCATCCTGTTTATCGGCAACAGCTTCACCTATGGCGATCCGGCCGGCGGCGCGCCGCTGGTGCAGAACTACCGCCCGAACACCGTTACCGACCTTAACGGCAGCCACATCGGCGGCGTGCCGGCCCTGTTCAAGGCCTTCACGCTGCAGGCCGGCCTGAGCTACGAGGTCAGCCTGGAGACCAACCCCGGCGTCGGCGTCGACTGGCACTACAACAACCGTCTTGCCACCATTGCCAAGCCCTTCGACAAGGTGCTGCTGCAGAGCTACAGCACGCTGGATGCCTCCAAGCCCGGTAATCCGGCCACGCTGATCAAGTACTCCGGCATGCTGGCCCAGGTCTTCCACGACCAGAACCCGAACGTCGACGTGCGCCTGACCTCGACCTGGTCGCGCGCCGACCAGACCTATAAACCAGGCGGCGCCTGGTACGGCCAGCCGATCTACCAGATGGCCCTGGACGTGCGCGCCGGCTACGACAAGGCCGACCTGGCCTCCGACCTGATCAGCGACGTGATCCCGGTCGGCCAGGCCTGGAACCGCGCCATCGCCAGCGGCCTGGCCGACGCCAATCCCTTCGACGGCACCGTCACCGGCATCAACCTGTGGGCGCCGGATTCCTATCACGCCAGCGTCTACGGCTACTACCTCGAGGCGCTGACCATTTTCGGCAACGTCACCGGCCTCGATCCGCGTTCGCTGGGCGCCAACGAATACGTGGCGCGCGACCTCGGCATCGATCCGCGCATCGCCGCTTCGCTGCAGGCGCTGGCGGCGGCCCAGCTGGCGTCGGAAGTGCCGGAGCCGGGGATGGCCCTCACCTTCGTCAGCATGGCTGGCCTGATGGCCTGGGCGCGCCGCCGCAAGCAGCCAGCCTGAAGCTGCGCGCACTCGGGCGATTTGTGACTCCGACTCACAAATTGCCCAGGTACCTCATTCGCAACGCGACGTTCCGAAACAATAAAACAACAGCGTGACAATTCGAGTTTTTGTACAGATTTCCTTTCAGTAACATGCATGGTTTTCAACGATTTACTGAAGACATCATGCGCAAACTCCTGCTTGCAACTCTGGTGTGCCTGGCGCTGGGCAGCGCAGGCGCCGCTCCCGACAACGACGCCGCGGCCCAGCAACAGGGTCAACAACAGGCGCAACAACAGGCCCAGCAGTCCGAGAAGCAGCTGGTCTCTTCCTTCAAGCCCCAGGAAGGCAAGGTCACCCTGCCGGGCAACATCGCGACCCTGGACCTGCCGGCGGAGTTCCGCTACCTGAGCGCCGCCGACACGGCGCGCCTGCTGGAAGCCTGGGGCAACCCGCCCGGCGCCGAGACCCTGGGCATGATCGTGCCGGCCGGCGTCAATCCGATGTCGAACGAAAGCTGGGGCGTGGTCATCACCTATGACAAGGACGGCCACGTCAAGGACGACGACGCCGACGGCATCGACTACGGCAAGCTGCTGAAGGACATGCAGGAAGGCCTCGAAGAAAGCAATGCCGAGCGCAAGAAGCAGGGCTACCGCGCCATGAACCTGGTCGGCTGGGCCGAGCAGCCGCACTACGACAAGGCCAACCACAAGCTGTACTGGGCCAAGGAACTGCAGAGCGAGGGCGAGGCGCACCACGGCCTGAACTACAACATCCGCGTGCTGGGCCGCGAAGGCGTGCTGGTGCTGAACGCCGTGGCCAGCATGGAGCAGCTCGGCCAGATCAAGGCCGAGATGCAGAAGGTCACGGCCTTCACCAACTTCACGGCCGGCAACCGCTACGCGGACTTCAACGGCAGCACGGACAAGGTGGCAGAATATGGCATCGCGGCCCTGGTCGCGGGTGGCGTGGCGGCCAAGCTGGGCTTCTTCGGCAAGCTGTTCGCCCTGCTGCTGGCGTTCAAGAAGCTGATCATCGTCGGCGTCGCCGCGGTCGGTTCGACGGTCTGGAAGTTCTTCAAGCGCGAGAAAAAGGCGGCGCCGCCGCCGGTCCGCTTCGAGGACACCGCGTCCGGACCGGAAGCCGAGTCCAACAAAGTCGACCTGAGCAAACACTGATGGGCAAGCTCCTCGCCTGGCTGCTGGTGGCCGGCAAATTCGGCAAGATGCTGACCACCGGCGGCACCATGCTGCTGTCGATGCTGGCCTACAGCTGGATCTTCGGCTGGCGCTACGCGGTCGGCTTCGTGCTGCTGATCTTCATCCACGAGATGGGCCACTACCTGGCGGCGCGCAAGCGCGGCCTGGCGGTCGGTGCGCCGACCTTCATTCCTTTCGTCGGCGCCTGGATCGAGATGAAGGAGATGCCGCACGACGTCGAAACGGAAGCCTTCGTCGGCTTTGCCGGCCCGCTGGCCGGCACCGCGGGCGCGATGGCCTGCTACGGCCTGGCGCGCCAGACCGGCAGCGAACTGCTGCTGGCGCTGGCCTATTCGGGCTGCATGCTGAACCTGTTCAACCTGATCCCGGTCTCGCCGCTGGACGGCGGCCGCATCACGGCGATCATCTCGCCCAAGGTCTGGCTGCTTGGCGTGCCGATGCTGGCGGCGCTGTTCTTCTGGCGCCCGAGCCCGATGCTGATCCTGATTGCGATCCTCGCCTACCCGCAGATCAAGGCAGCGCTCAGCGGCGACCACGGCCGGCCGCCGGAGTACTACCAGGTGCCGCAGGAGGCGCGCATCAATTATGCGGTGATGTATCTGGGACTGGCGGCGTTTTTGGCGATCATGAGTTATGACCTGCATGAGATGCTGGGCCACTAAACGCCCGATAAAATTTCCGAATGCAAATTAAATTGTCGATGCATTTTACATATGGATGAGCTAACTCAGCAGTTATTTGCCAAGTCTTTGAATAAATAGCGATTTTTTTTCTGGCCCGTTTCATGCTTAGGCAATCCCCCTGTAACCAACTTTCAGGGGACTGCAATGAAAGCCATGAAGCTGAAACATGCGCTAGCTGCCTTGATCTTCGCCGGCGCCGCACCGGCATACGCCAACCTCCTGCTGGTGCCCGGCAGCCAGGTGTCCGGTACCGGTCTCGGTGCGGTCAGCACGCTGGTCACGATTCAGGACAACGACCTTCCCAGCAACAGCGGCAAGAGCAACGGCATCGAATCCGGCTGCGTGACCTACGCCGGCAGCATCGGCTCGCCCGGCTTCACCTGCGATTACGGTGTGGAAGGCGGCGACAACCAGGCCATCAATCGCCTCTACCTGGCCTCGTCGATTACTGGATTGAGCAACGCGGGCCAGCTCGGCCTGGTGGTCAACATCAGCGAGAAGACGCCGAGCGAAACCGCTGTGCTGACCAATCTCTACCTCAGCCTGTACAACCTGCAGACGAAGTCGATGATGGCCTTCCTGTACGACGGTCCGGCGCTGGAACTGGGCGACAAGGGTGGGATCGGCCAGTCGGGAGCCAACCTGTTCATGCTGGACGCCGGTTCGGCCGACCTGGCCAGGACCTTCTGCCCCGACCTGACGCAATGCGTGATCGGCGGCGGCATGCAGTTTGCCGAGGGGTCGACCTCGGCCACGCCGGAAACGATGTATGTCGGCGCCTTGACCGGCATTCCAGGCGAACCGCCGGAACTGCCGGAGCCGGTGCCCGAGCCGGTATCGCTGGCCCTGCTGGGCCTCGGCCTGGCCGGCATGCACGCGGCACGCCGGCGCGGCTGAGTCTTACCAGAAAATCACCCGGTCTTCGGGCGCCAGGTACATCTTGTCGCCCGGTTTGACGTCGAAAGCCTCGTAGAAGCCCGGGTGGTTGCGCAGGCTGCCGTTGACGCGGAATTCGGCCGGCGAGTGCGGGTCCGACTTCACCTGCGAAATCAGGGCCGCGTCGCGCGCCTTGCCGCGGCGTGCCTGGGCCAGGCCCATGAAGATGCGCTGTTCGGCGGTGTAGCCGTCGATGACCGGCGCCGGCTTGCCCTTCAGCGAGATCTTGTAGGCGCGGCTGGCCATGATGGCGCCGGCGTTGTCGGCGATGTTCTCGCCCAGCGTCAGCTCGCCGTTCAGGTGGTAGCCCGGCACCGGGCTGTAGCCGGCGTACTGCGACACCAGCACCTTGCCCTTGGCCGCGAACTTCTCGCCGTCTTCCTTGGTCCACCAGTTGCGCAGGTTGCCGTCGCCGTCGTACTGCGAACCCTGGTCGTCGAAGGCGTGGCTGATCTCGTGGCCGATCGAGATGCCGACAGCGCCGTAGTTGATCGCCGGTTCGGCGTCCGCATCGTACAGCGGCGATTGCAGGCGCGCGGCCGGGAACACCACTTCATTCATCTCCGGGCTGTAGTAGGCGTTCACGGTCTGCGGGGTCATGTGCCATTCGCCGCGGTCGACCGGCTTGCCCAGTTTATTGACGCCGTAGTTGTGGCCGAACTCGCGCGCGCGCATCACGTTGCCGACCAGGTCGTCACGCTTGACCGCCAGCGAGGAGTAATCGCGCCACTTGTCCGGATAGCCGACTTTTACCGAAATCTTGGCCAGCTTGGCCTGCGCCTGCTTCTTGGTCTCGGGGCTCATCCAGTCCAGGGTCTCGATGCGCTCTTTATACGCCAGCAGGAAGTTGTGGACCATCTCCTCGACCTGCTTCTTGCGCTCGGCCGGGAAGTAGTTCTGCACGTAGACCTTGCCGACCACTTCGCCCAGGTCGCGGTTGACTTCGGCGATCGCGCGCTTGTCCAGCGGGCGGTTCACCTTGGCGCCGCTCAGCACCGTGCCGCGGAAGGCGAAGCTCTCGTCGACGAAGTCCTGCGACAGGTAAGGCGCGTAGGCGCTGATCAGGCGGAAGGTGAAATAGGACTTCCAGGTTTCGACCGGGGTGGCGGCGATGATTTTATCGAGGCCCTGCAGGTAGGACGGCTGGCTGACGATCACGTCCTTCGCCTTGGCCGCAACGCCGCAATCCTTCAGGTAGGTGGCCCAGTCGAAGCCCGGCGCCAGCTTGGCCAGGTCGGCAGCCTTCATCTTGTTGTAGCCCTTGACCGGATCGCGGTTCTCGACGGCGCTCCACTGCGCCTTGGCGATCTCGGTTTCCAGCGCCACGATGGCTTTCGCTTCATCGGCAGCGTTCTTGTGGCCGGCCAGGCTCAGCATCTTCTCGATGTGGACCTGGTACTTGGCGCGGGTGTCCGCCAGGCGCGCTTCGTCCTGCAGGTAGAAATCGCGGTTCGGCATGCCGAGGCCGGACTGCGAGATGTCGACGATGTAGCGGGTCGAATCCTTGTTGTCCTGGTGGACGCCCATGTTCACCGGCGAACCGGCGCCGATGCGCTCGAAGCGCGCGGCCACTTTCGCCAGCGCCTTCTTGTCCTTCAGCGCGTCTATGCGCGCCAGTTCGCCCTTCAGCGGCGCGAGGCCGAGCTGGTTGCGGCGCGCTTCGTCCACGTAGCTGGCGTAGAAGTCGCCCATCTTCTGGGTGTCGGAACCGGCTTTCGCGTTCTTGTCCTGCGATGCCTGTTCGATCAGGGTGCGGATCTGGGTCTCGACATTATCCGCCGCGACGTTGAAGGCGCCCCAGCTGGAGCGGTCGTTCGGAATGTCGACGTCCTTCAGCCACTTGCCTTGCGAGTAGCGGAAGAAGTCGTCCTGCGGGCGTACCGCGGCATCCAGCGCGCCGGCGTCGACGCCGGAACGGGCATTGGCGACAGCTGCGCTCGGGGCGGCCGAGGGTTCCGCTGCCGGGTGGGCGGCGGGTGCGCCGGCGTGGGCAAAGCCGGCGAACAGGCCCGCGATCAGGGCGCTGCACAGGGTACGCTTCATGGGGGAGTCTCCATCGTGTAAGTCAAGTGATGGATGCTACCTTCAACTCTGCCCTATGCCAAGGGCCATCGGCGCATCACACGCCAAGGAATCACACCCCGATGGATTCGCTCCAGTTGCCCTTGGTCGTGAAATAGTCTTCGAACACGTTCAGCCAGCGCGGCGCATGCTCGTCGCTGCTCCATTCGGCCAGCATCAGATTGACTTCGTGGCGCGTGATCTCCGGCAGGTCGATCGGGTTGCGGCTGTCGGTCAGCACGGTGTGGACCAGGCGGTAACCGGCGATCCGCAAGACGAAGCGCACCAGCGAGAATTTCGGCCGCACCCGGCGCACCAGCGCGTCGGCCAGCTTGAAGACGCCCATGCCGGCGCCGAACAGCCAGCGCGCGGGAGTCGAGTAGCGCTTGTCCAGCGCCAGCTCGCGCGCCGTGGTGTCGCTCGACAGGTAGCGGACCAGCAGGGCCGCAGCCGGCTTGAGCGCGGCGCGCGGGATCGACTTTTCGATCGACGCCACCAGGGCTTCGCCGAGCGCCGGACGCGGATCGTCGGCGAGCGGCTTGGCGCGCGCCCGCTGCTGCAGGCGCTCGAAGAGTTCTGCCGCTTCGTCCATCGTGTGCGCCATCAGGCCGGTAGCGATGCCCATCATGTGGCCGACCACATTCCACAAGTGCAGATAGGCCTCCTCGTCCGCCGGCGCGTAGCCAAGGCCGAGGCGGCGCAGCGCGCGCAGGTAGACGAAACCGAAGGTCAGCAGGGTGTAGGCCTGCTCTTCCTGGTTGCACGGCACCCCGGCGTTGGCCGGGTCCCAGCCATGCGCGAGCGCCTGGCGGAACACGTTCTCGCTGCGCACCGCGTCAGCCAACGGCGCGACCACGGCCGGGCCGCCGTCGGCGAGCAGGGTCTCGGGACTGGCGCGCAGGAACAGGTGGCGCATCACCGCGTGGATGAAGCGCGCCTTCATGACTTTCGGCCGGCCGGCGCCCAGCGCCTTGCGCAGGCCGCCCGGCAGCAGCACCGACAGGATCATGGCCGAGGTGGCGCGGATCCGCTGGTCGGTGAGTTTTTCCAGGTTGCCGGTGGCGCGCAGCACCGTCGAGATGTCCGGCACCACGTAGACTTCGGGCAGGCTGGCGCAGAAGAACACGATGCCCGACACGACGCCGCCCTCGCGGAACAGCTGCTCGGCGCGTTCGACCTTGCGCAGGTCGGCCCATTCCGGCGGCGTGGCGCAGGACGCGAGCATCGCGGCCAGTTCGGGACTGGCATCGGGCAGCGTGCCGAAATCCTGGTTCAGCGCCGTCTGGCGCAAGCCACCGAAGGCCTGCTGCAGCGCTTTCAGGTTGGCTTCATGGCTGGCGGGATCTTCCCACCCCTGCAGCAGGCTGGCGACGGCGCGGTCGGCCAGCGGGTCGCCCGTCAGCCGGAAGGCATCCAGCGACGCGTCCTTCCATCCTGCTTTCACTGCGCGTCCTCCACGCGGGCATGCCACGACCAGGTCTTCACCGACAACAGGGCGATCGCCAGCGGAATGCCCATGGCGAAGAAGGCCACCGTGCGGGTTTCCACCGGATGGCCGTACATGACCTGGAAGCCGACCTGGTTCGCATACATCAGCACTGGCAGCAGGGCGTCCAGCTTGCGGAAGGTCGCCGGCGGCGTGCCGCTGCGCTGGACGCTGGTGAGCCAGTTGAACAGCATGGCGATGACGAAGGCGATCGTCATCCAGCCGACGAAGCCCTGCAGGGTCTCGCCGAACCACCAGCCGTCGGTCTTGGTCATGATCCAGGCTTTCACCACGAACACCATGTAGGGGTCCATGCCCAGGTCGTAGGCGGTGACCAGCATCGCGCACAGGAAGGACGAGGCCAGCGCATTGCCCAGACCGCTTGGCGCCAGCGGGCCGCGGAACAGGATCAGGTTGGCGAGCACCATGCAGACATAGCTCAGGCCGAACCACATCATCGGAATCACGACCGGCACGCCGGCCAGGCGCAGGCCGAGGGCATCGGTGAACTGGTAGTCGCCGAAGAACCAGCCATAGTGCGCCCCGGTGTACTCGGCAAAGAAGCCGATCGCCACCGCGAGCGGCGCCATCGCCAGCGCGGTGCGCACGCCAAACAGGTGCATGGCGCTGGCCGCGCAGGTGCAGAACATTGCCACAGTCACCGCCGCCATGGTGGTGGTGTTCAAGTTGACGGTGGCGAGGCCGATGGCGGCAAACAGCAGGACAAACAGAAGGAAACTGGCAATCCGGAAGGCGTTACGCGAGGCTGGCATGATCGAAGCAAATCCTGGAGGTTAATTGCTTAAAGGAATTTTTTAAACGCAGGATTTTATCTGCTTCGCATTTTTTGAACGATAACTTTTGGAGAGGAAAGACTCGAAATACCACAGAGGGGCCCCATCTATGCAGGCATGCCCGAAGTCACTTCCGCCTCCCTTGCACGCCGGCTGGCCGCCGGCATGGTGCTGGCCGCCTTGTGCGCCGCGCCCGCCCGTGCCGACGAACTGGCCGATCTCATCAATGCCTACCGCGCCGCGCCGGGCGTTTGCCAGGGCCGCCCCGCCCTGCCGGGCGCGCCCCTGAGGCCGGAACCGGCCCTGGCGGCCATCCGGGTCGGCGCCTCCACCTTCCTCGAATCCGCGCTCAGCGACGCCGGCTTCGAGGCCAGCCGCGCGGAAGCCATCTCGGTCAGCGGTCCGGCGGATGCGCATGCGGCGCTGGCCGCGATCCAGCAGACCTATTGCCCCACCCTGCTGGGCAAGGACTTCGATGCCATCGGCACGGCGCGCAGGGGCAATCAGTGGCAGATCGTGCTGGCCAAACGGCTGGCAATGCCCGCCCTGCCCGACTGGGAACAGGCGGGCCAGGAAATCCTTGCCCTCGTCAACGCGACCCGTGCCCAGCCGCGCACCTGCGGCAGCCAGACCTACCGCCCGGCGCCGCCGCTGAGCTGGAATCCGGACCTGGGACGGGCCGCCCTGGCGCACAGCAGCAACATGGCCGAGTACCATTATTTCAATCACCAGGAAGCGGACGGCAGCGTGGTCGGCGACCGTGCCTCCCGCGCCGGCTACCGCTGGAGCCGCATCGGCGAGAACATCGCGTCCGGCCAGCGCAGCGTCGAAGATGCGGTAGCGGGCTGGCTGGACAGTCCTGGGCATTGCAGCAACATCATGAACCCGGGCTTTACGGAAATGGGCGCGGCTTACGCGATCAATCCGCAGAACCGCAACCGCACACCTTACTGGACCCAGGTTTTCGGCAGGCCACCCGGCCAATAGTAAGCCGACAATAAATTCCATCTATCGACGCCATCGAAAGAAATAAATAGCGCACGATCTAATTGTTCGCTATTATTCTTTCCATGCCGGCGCTGACGCGCGCCAGCCAATACACCACCATGAAAGGGTAACGCGATGACCACCAAGCTCGACAAAGTCCTGTACACCGCAAAAGCACACACCACCGGCGGCCGCGATGGCCGTTCCGTCTCCAGCGACAAGCTGCTCGACGTGCGCCTGGCGCCGCCGAAGGAAATGGGCGGCAAGGGCGATGCGACCAATCCGGAGCAGCTCTTCGCCGCGGGCTACTCGGCCTGCTTCATGGGCGCGATGAAGTTCGTCGCCGGGCAAAAGAAAATCGCGGTGCCGGCCGATGCAGCGATCGACGCCAGCGTCTCGATCGGCCCGATCCCGGCCGGCTTCGGCCTGGCGGTGGAACTGGCAGTCAGCCTGCCGGGCATGGACCGCGCGCAGGCACAGGAACTGGTGGAAGCCGCTCACGGTGTCTGCCCCTACTCGAACGCGACCCGCGGCAATATCGACGTGACCCTGACCCTGGTATAAACCCAGCCGTCAGCAGTATGCAAAAGGCGCTGCCCTTCGGGCTTGGCGCCTTTTTTTCGTCCGTGGCCAGATCATCAATTTTCCCTATGGATTCCATATAAACGTATAGCTTGCAGCAATCGCATGGTAGCCCTACCATGTTCATGAACGATAAAACTATCGATTAATAGAAATCGATAGCAAATAACTTGAACAGAAAGCTGCCATGACCAAACTCACCACCGCCTCCGGCATCCCCGTCGACGACAACCAGAATTCCATCACCGCCGGTCCGCGCGGTCCGGTCCTGCTGCAGGACTTCCACCTGATCGAGAAGCTCCAGCACTTCAACCGCGAGCGCATCCCCGAGCGCGTGGTCCACGCCAAAGGCTCGGGCGCCTACGGCACCTTCACCGTCACCCACGACATCAGCAAGTACACAAAGGCGAAACTGTTCAGCGAAATCGGCAAGCAGACCGAGACCTTCCTGCGCTTCTCGACCGTCGGCGGTGAAAAGGGCTCGGCCGACACCGAGCGCGATCCGCGCGGCTTCGCCCTGCGCTTCTATACCGAGGACGGCAACTGGGACCTGGTCGGCAACAACACCCCGACCTTCTTCCTGAAGGACGGCATCAAGTTCCCCGACTTCATCCACACCCAGAAGCGCGATCCGCAGACCAATTTGAAATCGGCGCAGATGATGTGGGACTTCTGGAGCAAGGCGCCGGAAAGCCTGCACCAGGTGACGATTTTGTTCTCCGACCGCGGCACCCCGGACGGCTACCGCCACATGGACGGCTTCGGCAGCCACACCTACAGCCTGATCAACGAGGATGGCCAGCGCGTCTGGGTGAAATGGCATTTCAAGACCCTGCAGGGCATCAAGAACCTGAGCGCGGCGGACGCGGTGCGCCTGGCCGGCCTTGATCCGGACTACGCCCAGCGCGACCTGTTCGGCGCGATTGCGACGGGCGACTATCCGCGCTGGAGCGTCGAAATCCAGGTAATGGACGACGAACAGCGCGCGGCCTGGGAAGCCCGCACGGGCTGGGATGCCTTCGACCTGACCAAGGTCTGGCCGCAGGGCGACTTCCCGCGCATCAAGGTCGGCATC
>Ga0065165_1003025_pt1 | contig 12677 bp, 12 predicted proteins | sample AraplaMF_Cvi_mMF_FD_63813 | JGI IMG/M metagenome (GOLD analysis project Ga0065165, IMG submission 63813) | Arabidopsis root microbial communities from the University of North Carolina, USA - plate scrape MF_Cvi_mMF (version 2) (version 3) | ecosystem: Host-associated > Plants > Roots >... | reverse complement strand
GGGACTACCTTCGGGTCGCCCGGAGGGGAGAAGAATTTCGAACTGGAACTTCGCCGCATGTCCGGCCATCCAACCCCGTTGTGCACGCTTCCCCCGCCCCAACCGTTATCGGCAGCGCCCCCGGAGCCACCCCATGAACACCAAGCTCATCCCCATCGCGCTGGCCACCGCCCTGCTCGCCGCCGCCACCCAGGCGCAGACCGCCGGCAGCCTCAACCTCAAGCTCCCGCCGGGCAGCGTCCCGGCCAGCGCCAGCACGGCCGCCGCGCCGGCCAGGCCCGGCGACGCCCCGCCGGCGATGGATCCGGTCAACCCCCGCTCCAGCGCCAACGCCAATCGTCCCGCCCCCGGCGTCTACTACGGCGACACCAGCGGCCGCACCGCCGCCCAGGACGAGGCCGAAGCCGAGGCCAGCCGCCCGCACTGCGACGACGCCACCTACAACCAGCCCCAGGTGCACGGCAGCGTGGGCATGGGCGTGGTCACCGGCAATCACTGGGGCTCCGGCACCTACAACAGCGGCGCGGTGAACATCACCCAGCGCACCGGCGACTGCTCGCACCCCACCGGCAGCATCGGCCTGTCGATCGGCGTCAGCCGCTTCAACGGGCGCTGAGGCGTACGATCCGGCGGCGCTAAGTCCTGGATCCGCAAGCAGGTCGAAAGTTTTTAGAAAGAGCTCCCGGCCAGACTGGCACGGTCAGTCTCAGCCTTTCTCGCGAAATCATGCGCCCAGCCGTTACGCTTCAAACCTCTCCCAGCCTGGGCTCCCAGCCGTGATCCAGAACGTCGAATTCCGCTTCGAAGGCGGGCGCGCCGGCGTCATGCTGATCCACGGCCTCACCGGCACCCCGGCCGAAATGCGCCTGGTCGGCAAGGGCCTGAACCGCGCCGGCTTCGACGTCTACGGCATGCAGCTGGCCGGGCACTGCGGCGACGCCGACGACCTGCTCGCCACCAGCTGGCACGACTGGTACGAGAGCGTAAAGACCGCCGCCGAGCGCTACGCCAGCCAGCTCGACCACCTGTTCGTGGCCGGCCTGTCGATGGGCGCCGTGCTGGCGCTCAAGCTCGCCGCCGACCGCCCCGACCTGGTCAAGGGCGTGGGCGTGTACGGCGCCACCTTCCGCTACGACGGCTGGGCCACGCCGTGGTACGGCAAGTTTTCCTTCCTGCTGCCGCTGGTGACCCGCCTGGGCATCGGCCGCAAGTGGATGGTGCAGGAAGAAGAACCCTACGGCCTGCGCGACGAGCGCATCCGCGCCCAGATCAGCTCGCTGATGCTCGGCGGCGACAGCGCCGCGGCCGGCCTGCCCGGCAACCCGTGGCCGTCGCTGGCCGAGATGTACAAGATGGCCGCGGTGGTGAAGCGCGACCTGCCCAAGGTCACCGCGCCCTGCCTGATCGCGCACGCCACCGAGGACGACATCGCCAGCGTCGGGAATGCGCACCTGGTCGAGCGCGGGGTGTCCGGTCCGGTGGAGATGCTGCTGCTGGAAGACAGCTATCACATGATCACCATCGACCGCGAACGCCGCCTGCTGATCGACCGCTCCGCCGATTTCTTCGGCCGCATCGCCGACCCGGCCGCCGCAGCCGCCGCGCGCGCCGCGGCCTGAGCGCGCCGATGAGCCCGCTCGCCGTCACGCTGTGGCTGCTCAACGTCACCCTGGACACGGTCGGCCAGCTGTCCTTCAAGGCCGCCGCCGGCGACCCCAACGCGGGCGACGGCCTGGCGCGCTGGCGCTACATGGCCGCGCGGCCGTGGATCTGGATCGGCATCGGCTCCTACGTGGCCGAGTTCCTGGTGTGGATCGCCTTCCTCTCGCTGGTCGATCTGTCCGAGGGCGTGCTGCTCGGTTCCATCAACATCGTGGTGATCATGATCGCCGGACGCATCCTGTTCCGCGAGAAGCTCACCCCGCTGCGCGTCACCGGCATCCTGCTGGTCACCGCCGGCGTCTGCATCGTGGGGATCGCCGGTGGAGGCTGAGCGCATGGCATCGACGCCGCAGCGCCTGGGGCGCTTCTATTTCTTCGGCTTCCTGATCCTGGTGGCGTTCGACACCGTGGTGCAGCTGGCCTTCAAGTACGCCGGCAACCACGCGTTTCCGCCCGAGGCCAACTGGGCCTGGATCGTGCGCGTGTTCGGCCATCCGTGGATCTACCTGGCGGTGGTCGGCTACGTCGGCAACTTCTTCACCTGGATGACCCTGCTCAAGCACGCGCCGATCGGCCCGGCCTTCGCGGTGACCCATCTGGAAGTGGTCAGCGTGATGCTGTTTTCCATCTGGCTGTTCAACGAGCCGCTGACCTGGGCGCGCGCGATCGGCGCGCTGGTGATCGTGGCCGGCATCGTCTGCCTCGCCTTGGCCGAGAGCGGCGCGCATCCCGAAGGCGATGCGCCCACCGAGGCCAAAGGCGCGCTCGGCGTTGCCGCCGGAGACTGAGCCGCATGCGCCGCGAGCTGCCGCCCACTGCCGGCCTGCCGCTGCGCCTGTCGGACCTGCTGCCGCGCCGCGCACGCTTCGCCGCGCAGCTGGCCGGCTGGCTCGGCGTGGCGCAGCCGCAACTCGAATGCTCCGGCACCGCCGCCATGGTGGTGGCCTTGCATGCCATGCACCGCCTGCGCCCGCAGCGCGACGAAGTGGTGGTGCCGGCCTGGACTTGCCCGCTGGTCGCGCTGGCCATCCATCGCGCGGGGCTGAAACTCAAGCTGTGCGATCTCGCCCCCGGCAGCATCGACATGGACGCCGCGCAGCTGCGCGCGCTGTGCGGCCCGCGCACCCTGGCCATCGTGCCGACCCACCTGGCCGGCCGCGTGGTCGACGTGCCGGCCGCCATGGCGATCGCGCGCGGCTGCGGCGCCTATGTGCTGGAAGACGCCGCGCAGGCGCTGGGCGCCCGCCGCGGCGGCGCCAGCGTGGGCCTGCAGGGCGACGCCGGCTTCTTCAGCCTGGCGGTGGGCAAGGGACTCACGCTGTACGAAGGCGGCGTGCTGATTACGCGTGATGCCGAGCTGCGCGAGGCCTTCATGGCGAGCCGCCGCGAGGTGATCCGTTCCAGCCTGCGCTGGAGCCTGCAGCGCGCGGCGGAACTGCTTGGCTATGCGGTCGCCTATCGGCCCTCGCTGCTCTACGCGGTGTATGGCAAGCCGCTGCGCAAAGCGCTGGCCGAAGGCGATCCCGTGGCCGCGGTGGGCGACGATTTCGGCCCCGATATTCCGCTGCATCCGCTCGGCCGCTGGCGCCAGGGCGTGGGCACCGCCGCATTCGCCCGCCTGCCCGCCTTTCTCGATTTCACGCGCAAGCAGGCGCTGTCGCGTCTGGACGCCTTGCGCGCGCTGCCCGGCGTCACCGTGTTCGACGATGCACCGGGCACGCAGGGCGCATGGCCCTTCCTGCTGCTCACCCTGCCCACCGCCGCCGCGCGCGACGCCGCGCTCGGCACGCTGTGGACCGCGGGCCTGGGCGTCAGCCGCCTGTTCATCCACGCCCTGCCCGACTACGGCTACCTGCGCGACATCGTGCCGGCCACCGAGCTGCCCAACGCGCGCGACTTCGCCGCGCGCTCGCTCACCATCGGCAACAGCCCGTGGCTGCGCGGCGACGAGTTCGCACGCATCGTCGACACGCTGCGGCGCACGCTGCGCGGCTGAAGGCAAAACAAAACCCCGCTTGCACAAGCGGGGTTTTGCGTGGCGCAACGGACACCAGGCTTACTGGCAGGACGGGAACTTGAACGAAGCCAGCCGCGTGCTCCAGTTGAACGAACCCGTCGTCTTCAGATACTCGTTGGTGTACCAGAACGTGCAGTCGTCCACCGGGTCCACCGTCATCGCGCTGTAGTCGCCCCAGCGCGACAAGTTATTGCCGCTCTGCGAACCGGTGCCCTCGACGATGCTCGCCTCGGCCTGCATGGTGTTGAGCGCATCGGTGGCCAGGCGGCCGGTGTAGCGGATGGCCGGATGGATGGTGCTGCTCGACGCGCTGTAGCCGAGCGCCATATTGCCCTGCTTGTCCATCGCCACCGAACCGAGCCAGCGATAGGTGGTATCCGGCGAATAGGTCGATTGCTGGTACACCACCGGGGTACCGCCAGGACTGCGGACTTCATACCAGCGCACGCCGGTATACGGGTTCTGCTTGCTGGTGCCGACCTTCACCGAATGGCTGACCACCAGCGATTCGTGGTCGGCGAAATGGCGGTAAGCCAGGCGGAACATCAGGCGATCCGCCAGCGAGTCCAGCTTCTGCTTCGTACCCGACTGCGGAATGCAGGTGCCGCCGCTGCACGCCGCCGAGAACGTGGCGACCGGGATGGCGGTCGGCCCGCTCAGCGTGCTGTTGGCGCTGTTGCTCCAGTCGACGTGGAACTTCCACAGATTGAGTTTGTTGGTGCCGAAGTTCATCAGGTAGTTCGGCGCGCCCGCCGGCGGCGCGGTGGCGCCGTCCAGGTCCGCCGGCAGCACGCTGCCGTAGCTGCTGGAAAGCTGGAAGCACTGCTGCGTCGCGGCCTGTCCGCTCAGCATCGCGTTGCGGTCGTAGGCGCATAGCCTGGCGCCGGAGAAGCTGTTGCCGCTGAACATGTTGAAGGTGATGTAGTAGGCGTCCGGCCATACGCCCAGCTTCGGATAATCGGGAAACACGCTGCCGTAGTTGAACGCGTAGCGGTAATACGCACCGGTGGCATCGCTGGTGGCCGAAACCGCCACGCACTGGTAGTACGGCGCCGCGGTCACGGCGAACTGCGTGATGATCCAGCGGCCGGCGGCCTTGTCGTACACCACCACGCCGTCGCCGTCGTTGTCGGTCTCGCAGGGGCCGCCGAAGCCGGACCACAAGGTGTTGGTCTGCACCGGCCCGTACACCACCTGCTTGCTCGCCTTGTCGAACACCGCGAAGCCGGTGTTCACCAGTTGCACGTACTGGGTGGCGCCCACCGCGCCGTTGGTATCCGGCGGCGCGCTGTCCACCGTGAAGCTGCCCTGCGGCCCGCTGAAGCCCTGGCCCACGCCGTCCACGCCGCTGCCGGCCGTCGGCGCGGCGCCGGTGGCGCTGCCCTGCACGGCGCCGTCGGGCGGCGAGCCGGGGCCGTCGATCCACGGCAAGGGACGCGCCGCGTGCTCGCGCGGGCTCTTGGAAAAGTCATCGGGGCGCGGCATCACCCCGCGCAGCGAATGCAGCGTGTCGTGCTGCGCGGCCGGCGTCACTTCTACGGCAGAGGAATCCTGGGCATGCGCGCCTGCCATGCACGACGCGCCCACGGCGATACACAACGCGGCGCCCGCGGCGCCGGTCTGCTTGAGGAACATGATGGTCTCCCTGGTCTAGGTTCAACGAACGATCGATCGCCCTCTCTCGAGACCGGTTCGCGCCATCCCCCTGCGGCCGTGAAGCTCGACGCTGCCGGCAACGCTTTGCCATGGCTGCCGTGAGGCGCGGAGCGCCTGGTACCCACGGACGGCCAGCTGGCCGTCTTGGTAACCCAATTTGCTTAGCGGATCCTTACGACGACGCCCGCACCGAATGCATAGGCCAATGCGCCGGCGGGTGACCAAATGGGGCGCAAAAGACCTTTTTGGTCGGGCCGCTTTAAATAACCGCAAAAAGCATAGACCGAAAGATATAGAGACGCCCGATCGATTAACGAAAATCAATGCCGTTATCTCGTGGAAAATCGGCCGGAAGACGATTTTTCGTGTTTTCGTTCGCCAGGCTTGCGCCTGACTTTCCCCGGCACGCCCGATGCATATGATTTCCCCGCCATCCAGGGTGATAACCGGCTGTTACACCTGATGGCCTAGGGCCGCGATTATAGGAAAACGGCCGTGCGGCAAATTGACATTGGATATTCCCGATACCTACGCTCCACTTGCCATTCCCAGCGATGCCGGCGGATTTTCGCATTAAGGCCGCGCCGCGGAATGACCAAGTGAACTCATGGGGGAGCTTTCACATGGTCGCGCCCATCTCGCCATTCACCGCCACGCCGCCCGGCACGTCCGCGCGGTGCCGTGCGGTGCAGGGCTTCACCCTGATCGAGCTGATGGTGGTGGTGGCGGTGATCGCCATCCTCGCGGCGCTGGCCATCCCCAGTTATTACCGCTACATGCTGCGCGCCAACCGCGCGGCGGCCGAGGCGGTGATGCTCGACATGTCCAGCGCGCAGGAGCGCTACATGATCGACAGCCGCCAGTACACCACCAGCAATGCGCTGCTCGGCTACGGCGCACTGCCGGATACGGTCTCGCCGAACTACACCATCGCGGTGGCCACCAGTTCCGGCCCGCCGCCGAGCTACACCATCACCGCCACCCCGATCGGCAACCAGACCCGCGACAGCGGCTGCGGCACGCTCAAGCTCGGCAGCAACGGCAGCAAGACCGCCTCGGGCACCTCCACCACCTGCTGGAAGCGATAGCCATGCGCCGCGCATACGCCAGGGGTTTCACCGCCGTGGAGCTGATGGTCACCGTCTCGGTGCTGCTGGTGCTGACCGTGCTCGCCGTGCCGCAGATGGCGCCGTTCCTGCAGCGCCAGCGGCTGAAGAACGCCACCATGGACCTGGCCTCCACCGTGGTGCTGGCGCGCAGCGAGGCGATCAAGCGCAACGGCACCGTCTACGTGGTGGCCAACGGCACGGACTGGAGCAAGGGCTGGACGGTGAGCATCGCCAGCGCCGTCACCCCGGCCAGCACCATCCGCGCGCAAGGCACGCTGGACGGCCTGCGCATCAACGAAGGCGGCGGCAACACCTCGTTCAATTTCGGCGGCGACGGGCGCATGTCCGGCACCGGCATGTCGTTCACGCTCAACCCCACCGTCACCTCGCAGGGGCAGCAGCCGCTGTGCGTAGCGGTGGGCGCCACCGGGCGCGTGCAGACCACCAAGGGAGCCTGCTCATGAAACGCCAGCGCGGCATTCTGCTGATCGAGGTGCTGGTGTCGATGCTGATCGCATCGGTCGCCCTGCTGGGCACGGTGATGATGATGGCGCGCTCCACCCGCAACGAGATGGAGTCCTACCAGCGCGTGCAGGCCCTGACCCTGGTGCAGGACATGGTCTCGCGCCTCAACGCGAACCGGCAGGTGGCGGCCTGCTATTCCAACGGCGCCACCGGCCTGGCCACCGGCTCCGGCTACGCCGCGCCGCCCACCTGCGCCACCGGCACGCCCTCGCCCACCGCGCTGCAGGCGGCCACCGCCAATGCCGACCTCGCTGCCTGGCGCAATGCGCTGCTCGGCGCGGGCGAAAGCTCCGGCGGCAACAAGGTCGGCGCGATGCTCGGCGCGATCGGCTGCGTCGAGCGTATCGACGCCACCAACAACGTCTACCGCATCACCGTGGTGTGGCAGGGCCTGATGCCCACCGCGGCGCCGGGCGTGACCTGCGGGCAGAACAAATTCGGCGACGACAGCCTGCGCCGCGCCGTCAGCGTGCAAGTCCGCATCGCCAGCCTCTCGTGACCGCCGCCATGCGCATGCCTTCTTCCATCCCGCCCCTCCATCGCCAGCGCGGCCTGTCGCTGGTCGAGCTGATGATCGGCGTCACCATCGGGCTGGCCATGCTGGCCGCGCTGGGTTCGCTGTACGTCGCCACCTCCAAGGCGCGCGCCGAGTTCAACAAGACCGGCGAGCAGGTCGAGAACGGCCGCTACGCGCTGGAATCGATGGTGCGCGACGTGGAAATGGCCGGCTTCTACGGCCGCCCCGGCCTGCCCGCCACGCTGCAGTACAACCTGCCCGGCGCCTGCAATACGACGCAGGCCTCGATGGGCTTCGACAACACCACCTCGCCGCTCACCGTGCCGGTGGCGCTTTCGGGCGTGGCCGCCGGCGGCGCGAAGCCCGCGTGTTTTTCCAGCATGAGCACCGGCACCGAGGCGCTGACCGTGCACTACGCCTCCGGCAATGTCTCGGCGGCGGTGTCCGGTACCGAGTACTACCTGCAGCAATCGAGCTGCACCACCGACACCAAGCAGCTGGTCTACGACAAGAGTTCGGCCAACTTCACCCTGCTCGGCAAGACCTGCAGCAGCGGCAGCCCGGCGGAGCTGCGCAAATACGTGGTGCGCAGCTATTACCTGGCGGCCTGCGACAACTGCGCCAGCGGCGGCGACAGCACGCCGACCCTGAAAGTGGCGGAATTCGTCAACGGCTCGATCCAGGTGTCCTCGCTGGTCGCCGGCATCCAGGACGTGCACCTGAGCTACGGCGTGGACACCGACGGCAACGGCTCGCCCGACTGCTACGTCGACAACCCCGCCATCGACAACTCCGCCACCTGCACCGGCAGCAGCGGCTACGCCTGGACCAATGCCACCACCAACTGGGCCAACGTCACCGCGGTGCGCGTGACGGTGCTGGCGCGCAACCTCGATGCCACGACCGGCTGGAACGACACGCGCACCTACGACCTGGGCCGCGCGACGCCGGACGGCCCCTACAACGACGCTTACAAGCGCCACGTCTACAGCGCGGTCGCGCGCCTGTGGAACGTCGGCGGCGTGCGGGAGAACTGAGCATGCATCCTTCATGGCATCCAGCGCAGCGCCAGCGCGGCTTCACCTTGATGATGACCCTGGTGTTCCTGGTGATCTTCCTGCTGTTCGCCATCTCCATGGCCAGCTCCAGCATGATCAACACCAAGGTGGCGTCGAACCAGCAATACCGCATGGAAGCCCGCTCGGTGGCGCAACAGGGCGTGGAGGCGGTGATGAACCAGGCTTTCACGCTCAATCCGATTCCCGCCAGTTCGGTGCCGATCGACGTCACCGGCGACGGCAACAACGACTTCACCGCGCAAGTGGCCGCGCCGATCTGCCTGGACAGCAAGCCGGTGCTCAACCGCGACCTGTCGCTGGGCGACGTCTGCCGCACGCCCACCAGCAGCAGCGGCGACCTCGTGGTCGGCTCCAGCGGCGGCGCCGCCGCGTTCTCGCTGTGCTCGGACACGCAGTGGGAAATCCAGTCGTCCGTCACCGATCCGAACAACAGCGCGACCTCGGTCACCGTGCACCAGGGCGCGTCGGTACGCGTCCCCGTCGGAACCCCCTGTCCATGAACACACCCAGCAGCCTCCGCGGAGACGCCGCCATGCTCCACACGCGCCCATCCTTGAGCCGCCGCCTGCGCCGGCTGGCCTGCGCCGCCGCCCTGCTGGCGGTGCCGGGCCTGGCATTGAGCGAGGACATCGATCTGTACACCGGCGCGCCGGTGAACGGCGGCTCGCCGAATCTGCTGATACTGCTGGACAACGCCAGCGCCTGGAACGGCTCGGTGAATTTCAGCTGCCCGACCGCGGGCGTGGTATCGGCCAACAATGCGGGCAAGGATGTCGGCTTCGAGCAGTGCTCGCTGTACCAGGCCGTGACCGCGATCGGCACCAACCCGGTGCTGCTGGGCAAGATCAACATGGGCCTGATGCTGTTCGATCCGTCGAGCAACGGCGGCTGGTTCCGCTTTCCCAATGTGGGCCGCGCCAGGGATCCGGGTGCGCTGCCGCTGATGGACGCCACGGGCGTGGCGAATTTCCAGACCACCATCAAGGCGCTGGACCGCCAGGCCGACAACTCCAACAACTCCGCCGTCGGCGGCGGCATGGAAGAGATGTGGGCGTACTTCGCCGGCAAGACCGGCTTGTCCGGCGTCACCTACCATTCGCCGCTCTCCGGCGTGTGCCAGAAGAGCTTCGTCATCTACATCGCCAATGCGGTGAAGAACGGCAAGCCGCAGGATGCCGGCAATTCGCCCAGCGCGCAGTCCTCGCTGCAGCAGGCCACCGGGCAGTCCAATCCCACCGAGATCGTGATCCCGCCGCCGAACAACAAGTACCAGGCCAACTGGGGCGACGAGTGGGCGCAGTTCATGTACCAGACCGACCTGTCCGGCGGTTCGTCCACCAATCCGCAGAACATCATCACCTACACCATCGCCGTCACCGACGGCAGCAACCCGGACTACGTGCAGTTCCTGCAAAGCATGTCCAGCCACGGCGGCGGCAAGGCCTTCGTGGTGAACATCAACGACCCGAACGCGCTCAATGCGCTGGTGAACGACCTGCTGCAGATCTTCAACGAAGTGCAGTCGATCAACAGCGTGTTCGCTTCGGTCAGCCTGCCGGTGAGCGTGAACAGCCAGGGCGTATCGCTGAACCAGGTCTACGTCGGCGTGTTCCGTCCCGACCCGACCGCGCAGCCGCGCTGGGTCGGCAATCTGAAGCAGTACCAGCTGGGCCTGGACAGCGGCAACAACGTGATCACCGAGGATTCGCTCGGCAACTCGGCGATCAGCAATAACGGCTCCGGCTTCATTTCGCCCAATGCGTTGAGCTATTGGACCTCGGACCAGCAGGCCGGCACGCCGCGCAACGGCCCCCTGGCTTTCCCCGGCAGCAGCGTGGTGAGCAACTGGCCGGCGACCGGCTTCTGGATCAACAAGCCTTCCGGCATCTCCCTGGCCTACGACGCGGTGGACGGCGAAGTGGTGGAGAAAGGCGGCGTGGGCGAAATGCTGCGCGCGGACTATCTCACCTCGCAGACCGGCCGCACCGTCTACACCTGCAACGGCGTCGGCAGCTGCCCTACCGGCACCGCGATGCCGAAGTTCGACACCAGCAACGGCAACATCACGGCGGCGCTGCTCGGCACCACCGCCAGCGACCTGCCCAACCTGATCAACTGGGTGCGCGGCGCCGACAACACCAGCCCGAACAACGAGGCCGAACCCGGCCCCGGCGGCGCGGTGACGGTGCGCCCGTCCATCCACGGCGACGTGCTGCATTCGCGTCCGGCCATCATCAACTACGGCGGCAGCACCGGCGTGGTGGTGTTCTACGGTTCCAACGACGGCTACTTCCGCGCGATCAACGGCAACCAGACCACCGGCATCGGCACGGTGCGGCCCGGCGGCGAGCTGTGGTCGTTCATCGCGCCGGAGTTCTTCGGCAAGCTGAAGCGCCAGCGCGACAACAGCCCCGTGATCAAGCTGCCCGGCATCACCGATGCCACCGCGCAGCCGAAGGATTATTTCTTCGACGGCACCACCACGGTGTACCAGAACCAGAGCGTCACGCCCGCGACCACCTACATCTACCTCACCGCGCGCCGCGGCGGCCGCTTCATCTATGCGTTCGACGTGAGCACGCCGACCGCGCCGCGCTTCCTGTGGAAGAAGTCCAGCTCCGATATTCCGGAACTCGGCATGACCTGGTCGCAGCCGAAGGTCGCGCGCATCAAGGGCAATACCAACCCTGTGCTGATCATGGGCGGCGGCTACGACACCGCCGAGGACGTGGATCCCGTGCAGAGCGCCGACAGCATGGGCCGCGCCGTCGTCATGCTCGATGCGGTCACCGGCGCGCCGGTATGGATCGCCGCCCCCAGCTGCACCGGCCAGCCCAGCCCCTGCACCGCGGTGCCGGGCATGACCTATGCGATCCCGTCCGACATCACCCTGCTCGACCGCGACGGCGACGGCAAGATCGAGCGCCTGTACGCCGGCGACCTCGGCGGCAATATCTGGCGCGTGGACCTGGAGCCGAATGCGCTCACCTCGCCGTCCAACTGGACCGTAACCAAGCTCGCCAGCCTCGGCGGCACCGGCACCAATGCACGCAAGTTCTTCTATCCGCCCGACGTGGTGCCGACCGGCAGCTACGACGCGGTGGTGGCAGCGAGCGGCGACCGCGAACACCCGCTGGCTTCGAACGCGGCCTCCAACGTGATCAACCGTTTCTACAGCCTGCGCGACACCAGCACCGGCAACAGCGTGGCCCCCACCTGGACCGCCATCACCGAGAGCAACCTGACCGACGCCACCAATACGCTGTACACCGGCAGCGGCCCCGGTTTCTACGTCACGCTGGCCAATGCGGGCGAGAAGGCGGTGAATGCGCCGCTGACGGTGGCCGGCTATACCTACTTCGGCACGAATCAGCCGGCGAATCCGACCAACAATCCGAACATGTGCTATCCGAACCTGGGTATTGCGCGTGGCTACGCGATCAGTTTCCTCGACGGCAGCGGGCTCAACTCGAACCGCTTCGTGAAGTTCGATGGTGGCGGCATGCCGCCGTCGCCGATCTTCGGGCTGGTGCAGTTGCCCACTTCGGGGGGTGGGACGTTGCTGACGCCGGTGTTGATTGGTGGTGGTAATCAGTTGGGACTGGTGGGTGGCAACAATACTTCTTCGCTGGGGACGCAGAAGGTTGTGCCGCCGGGGACGGGGAAGCGCAAGCGCACTTATTGGTATGTGGAGGGGGTGAAGTAGGTCGCGCCCCCTTCTCGTCATCCCGGCGTAGGCCGGGATCCAGGTTCTTTGTCGCGTTATCGCGATTGGGCCGCTTATGCAGCGGGCATTTCGGACGCCTGCCGGCGCCCGAGTCACTTTCTCTTTGCTGGCTCAAAGAGAAAGTAACCAAAGAGAAATAGCCTAAGAGCAAAGGCTCGCGACGCGACTAGAAGGAGCAGTGGACGGCCGCGGTAACTTGATTAACCTGGGTCTACACGAAACATCAGTGCGTTTACGTAACGGCTTCTTCAACGTGCCGTTGCCGAGAGGACTTTCAGTGACCGAGGCCAGCTTTTGGGCTCAGCCCTGTTCGTCGCGTAAGCGCACGGCGTAGGTTGGGGTGAGCCATAGGCGAACCCCAACATGGCGAGGCGCGTGAAGGTGC
>Ga0065165_1003023_pt1 | contig 12681 bp, 13 predicted proteins | sample AraplaMF_Cvi_mMF_FD_63813 | JGI IMG/M metagenome (GOLD analysis project Ga0065165, IMG submission 63813) | Arabidopsis root microbial communities from the University of North Carolina, USA - plate scrape MF_Cvi_mMF (version 2) (version 3) | ecosystem: Host-associated > Plants > Roots >... | reverse complement strand
CGGCCGCCTCGGTCGAGATGACCCAGGCGACGACGCCGCCGCCGGAAGTCCAGGATGCGGCGCAGGAATTCGCCAGCACGGCGTCGAATCCGGATTACGAGTCGCTGCTGTCGCTGACTTCCGCGCTGGTGGGGGTCAGCCGCGAGCGCGTGCTGGCGCTGCTCGGGCTGAAGTAAGCCGTCCGCAACAAGAAAAAAGCCGCCCTCGAGGCGGCTTTTTTGCGCTCAGCGCGGCTTCACGCTGATCGTCGTCCCGCGCAAATCGATATCCCGGATCTCCACGCTGCCGAAACTCGGCCCCGCCCCGCTCCCCACGCGGATGTTGCGGAAGCTGATCTCGCCGATCGTGCTCGGCATGCGCAGCGTGATCGAGCCATCCTTGTTGATCACCGCATGCGAATGTTCTGCGTCGTAGGTCACGCCGCGCACACTGGTATCGGCCGTCAGGAACATGGTCAGCGGATTGAAGACCTGGGCCAGTTCGCCCAGCACGCGCACGCCGCCGTCCGGCAGCGCATGCGCGAGGTTCTGCGCCGCGTTCGTGCCGGACATCCCGCTCAATGCCGCCAGGCGCTGGTCCAGCTGGCGCGCCTGGTCGCGCAGGGCGTCGTCGTCGCGGCCCTGGGCCATGATTTCGCCCAGTTCCTCGTCCGACATCTCGCGCAGCGAGCGCTCGCCCAGGGCGCGGGTCGAGACCGCCGCAGCCGGCGCCGCCGTCACCGCGGCATAGGCCTGCAATGGTCCCAGCAGGGCCGTCGCCAGCGCCGCCGCCATCCGCAGGTTGCGCTGGCGGCGGATCGCGCCGCGCACCTGGGCTTCGGTGATCAGCTTCATGTCGGCCAGGATCTCGCCCAGCCTGCGGCCGCTCCTGCCCTGCTCGCGGATCGCCTCGTCCAGCTGCGCTTCCGAGATCAGCTTCTTGCCGAGCAGGATCTGCCCGAGCTGCGATTTCTCGCGGTTCTGCGTCATCCAGTCCATCGCCCCGCCCTCCCCTGCAGTTTATTTGCCGGCTTCCGGTCCGGCCGCCTGTCCCGCCGCTGCGCGCAGCCGCAGGCCGATACGGTTCTGCAGCTCGGTCATCTTCGGCTGGATCTGCGCCGCGTTGGCCTTGGCCACGTTCTCGCCGACGGTCTTCTTCATCTCCGGCACCAGGCCCTCGAACTTGGCCAGCACCGGCGACTCCAGCAGCTCGGCCAGCTGCTTCAGTTCCTCGGTCGTGAACTTCTGAGCCAGCAGCGGCGCCACATTGGACTTCACCACCGCCAGGGTGCTGGCGCGCAGCGCCGGTGCTTCCTGCTCGACGAATTTGTTGGACTCCGCCGTGATCTCCTTCAGCACCGCTTCCTGCTTGTCGGCCGGCACCCGGCTGGTCACCACCACGTGCGACTGGCGCAGCATCTCGGCCACCGGCGCCTGCAGCATCTGCAGGCCGACGGTATCGAGCGCCATCTTGGCCAGCACGCGGTTCACCAGCGCCTGCTTCTCGGGCGGGACGGTCTGGGCGCCCGCGCTGCCGGCCACGGTCAGGCCGGCCGCCAGGAACAAGGCATACATCGATCGGGACATCGTCATCTCCATAATTAAATAGATAGTAAGAGCGGCCGCGAATTCGACGCGCTTCTAAAGCGGGCGCGTATAAGACGCGCCAAAGTAGCGCACGATCAGGCTGCCCGACACGGTGGTCGCCGCATACGGGTTGTAGATCAGGTTGAAGAAATCGTCGCAGTTCAGGTTGCAGTCGCTGCGCGCCGGGATGTTGTAGCTGCCCTTGATCAGACTGCCGGTGACGCTCACTTCTCCGCCGTTGTCGAACTTGTAGCGCAGCCCGAGGCTCCTGAGTTTGGTGTCGGGCAGCGGCGCCAGGAGGCTCATCTGGTTGCCCGGGATCGAGCTCTTGCGCGGCTCGTAGCCGGCCCGCAGCGACAGCTTCTTCGTCAGGTTGATCTGGGTGCCGAAGCTGTAGTTGACCACGCTCTTGAAGCCCATCTTGAAGGTCGCCTGGCGCGAATTCGCATAGCCGAACAGGCGCGCCATCTCGAGCAGCTTGACGCTCTGGTCGAACTCGAAGGTCAGCTGGTTCCACTTGTTCCAGTCGGCGTAGCTGACGTCGGCGTTCAGCTGCACGTAGTCGGTGGCCATCAGCTTGATCCCAGCCTGCACCCGCCACGGGAAGGGAATCTGGGCCGTCATGTTGCCGCTCTGGTACTCGGGGATATCGGTCGGCATGCCGGTGACGGCACCGACGACCGGCCCGAGCAGGCTCGAATTCAGGCCGTGCACGAAGCCGCGCAGCATCGGGTCGGCGTGGACCATGTAGCGCCCGCGGAAGGTGGTGGTGCTGCCGCCCTGGTACACCAGGCCCAGCGCCAACCACTTCTTCGGCTCCCACAGGATGCCGACGTTGAAGGTCGGATCGAAGGAGGCGTGCATATCGAAGTCGATGTTGGCCGCGCGCTTGAAGGGATCGACCATGGCCTCCGGGCCGCCGCCGCACAGGCCGAAGGTGAGCGTGTCGATCACGGTGCCGTTACCGTCCGGGCACAGCGCCCTTTGCAACTGGCCGACCGTGCCGAGCAGCTTGTTCGGCGCGCGGAAATCGGTGTTGATCGCAAAGTTCGTATAAGCGATCGGCACCGCCAGGCCCACGCGCAGCGTATCCGAGATCTTGTAAGCGGCGGTCGGGGACAGGTAGTTCAGGCGCTGCAGCTGGATCAGGCGGCCATCGAAGCGCGCCGGATCGTTGGGGTCCTTGGTGCGGTCCACGCTCATCGCCTGCGACAGGTAGACCAGGGTGCCGAAGGTCCAGTTCGAGCCGGGCGCGTTGTACGAGAAGCCCAGCCCCGGCACCGCGACGCCGGGCAGGCGCGCCTTCGGGATGCCGATGAAGGGAATCGCCACCGCCTGCCGCACCGGCCCGCTCGACATGCCGTTGATCGGATCGTCCTTGAAACCGCCGATGTCGATGTCGGGCGCGGTCACGAACTTGTTTGGGTTGCGGATCGAGGCGACGAAGATCGTATCGACCTTGTGGCTGCCGGTCAGGCGCGCCAGGCCGGCCGGGTTGAAGTGGATCGACTCGATCCCGGGCGGATCGGCCGTCACCGCATTCCCCATCGCCATCGCGGTCGGACTGGTGGCGAGGTTGTCGGTCACGCCGGCCCGCGCCGCCGGCATGGCAAGCGAGAGACCGGCGGCGATGACGAGCAGGCGGCGCTTCATTTCAGCAGCAGCGGCACGCTCATGGTCAGCGTCAGGTTCGGCGCCGACGCGGTCAGGCCGGCGCCAACGGTCACGTTGACGGTGGTCTTGGGCGAGAAGCGGTAGCCCAGGCCGAAGGACAGGATGCCGGCGCTCTGGGTCTGGGTCTGGGCCTTGCTCGGCGGCTGGCCGCGCACGGTGTTATCGAAGGTCAGCGTGGAGCGCGCCGAAATCATTTCCTGGAACGAGAGCGAGGTCGTGATCTTGTACGACAGCGCGTACGCGAAGCCCAGGCCGAAGCCGAAGCTGGCGCCCGGCTTCACTTCGCGCAGGGTCGAACCGTACAGCTCCTGGTTCAGGTGCTTGGCCTTCAGGCCGTAGCCGATGTTGGCGGAGCCGAACAGCGCCACCGGGTCGACGATGCGGGTCACGTTGGCGCCCAGGCTGAAGGTGTTGATGCCGGAGCCGGTCGCCAGGCCCTTCTCGTTGTCGACCTTGAACGGGCTCTCGCCGGTGGCCAGGCGCACGCCGCCGGTGATGGTGAAGGTCGGCTCGTCGCGCTTCACCTCGTGCGGCTGCCAGCGCACGTTCAGGCCCAGGTCGCCGATGGTGTGCGAGACGCCGGAGTAGCCGGTGGTGTCGGCGTAGCGGCTGATGAAGGGCATGACGAGGTTGGCGGTCAGGTTGTTGCGCACGCCGTAGTCGACCATCACCGTGTTGGTGACCGTGTGCGAATTGCTGTTCTGGATCGAGAACAGCGTGGCCTGGCCCGAAGCCAGGTCGGTGTTGATCTTCTCCTGGCCGATGTAGGCGTAGCTCAGCTCATAGTTCACCTGCACCTGGCCCTTGCGGATCAGCGAATACTGCTTGTCCACGGCGGTCAGGGTTTCCTTCAGCAGCGTGGTGTTGTCGGTGTCGCCCTCCTTCTTGGCCAGCGCGTCGCGCACGGCGTCGGAGGTCGCGGGGGTGGACGACTGCTGGGCAAAGGCCAGGGGTTGCGCGAACAGGCCGCACAGGGCCAGCGTCATGGCCAGAACCGGCGCCGGCAGGGAACGAATCTTCATTGGTGGTCCTTCATCATGGGTCTATTGTTTCCGGATCGAGACGCCGCCAAAGCCGTTCAGCAGGCGCTCCATCTGCAGCTGGTTGTCGATCGGGCGCAGCAGGCCGCGGTCGCGCACGCGGTCCATGTCGGTCACGCCGAGTTCGTTGTCGTTGAGGGCCAGTTTCGCCACCGGCGGCTTGTCCTTCGGCGGATAGGCGATGAACAGGGTGTTGCGGTCCCACAGGGTGGCGAATTCCTCGACCGGGAAGGTGATGTTGCCCATCGCCGGATCGGCCAGGAACACCAGGCCGCCGCGCGCGCCGCGCAGCACCACGAAGTGCTTGAAGCCGGCGTAGTCGATCGGCACGATGCCGGGGTGGTCGAGGGTCAGAAGGTCAGTGAGTTCGGCACGGAAGCCCGCGCTCTGCACGCCGATCGAGGCCAGGTAGCGCTTCATGTCGAGCAGCGAAAAGCCGCGCCGCTCGATGATCTTGTCCTTCTCGCCGAAGGCCATCATGCCTTCCATCGACTGCTGCTCGCTGACGTCGACGCCGAGGTGGTATTTGAGGATGGTGACCAGGGCCGCCGAGCCGCAGCTGTAGTCGTAGGCCTGGTGGACGATGTTCTTGTACTTGAGTTCGGAGAACGGCTCCATCTCGACGTTCTGCACGCCGGCTGCCGCCACCGACATGGTGGTCGGGATGTCGAAGCGTTCGAGCGGACGGTCCTTGGCCTCATGCTTGGCCAGCACGCCCGATCCTCCCAGCACCGCGGCCAGGATCCCCAGCAGGACTGCGAACATTCATGTCTCCCCGGGACGCGTCTTGCGTTCCCTTTATATTTCTGCTGATGGACGTGGCGTTTTGGCTACGTTTATTGCAGTTTTTCTATATTTTGTATGCAGGAAAGCTTTCTCGATGTTATAAAACGCTGTCGATTTTGTAAAAAACCGCTCATTCGAAAGTCGGGCCGATGAATACCTGGGACAGGATCAGCAGTGCGTTGGGCGAACCGGTGGTCAGCGTCGAAGTGAAAGGCGTGCCGCTGCGCGCCGAGCGCTACATCTTCCAGCTGGGCGGCTGCGAGGTGCCGCCGCTGGATTCGCTGGTGCTGGCCTGCCACCTGGGCGGGGCGCGCGCCACCGCCGGCCGCAGCGCGGGACGCTCCTTCGACTTCCTGGCCGGCTCCTCGACCGTGTTCCAGCCCGGCTTCGCCAGCCGCTGGACCTTCTGCGGCGCGATCGACATGGCGATGTTCCACGTGCTCGACCCGGATCACGAGCTGGTGCGCCAGCTGCAGCGCCTGCTGATTGCGCGCACCAAGGCGCCGCCCTTTTCCGACCCGCTGGTGAATGCCAGCGCCCAGCAGCTGCTGGGCGAACTGGCGCGCACCAGTACCCCGGACCATGGCTTCGTCGAACGCTTGTCGCACCTGATGATCGAGCAGACCTGCCGCGTCCTCGAGGGCAAGACCGCGCGCAACGTGCCGCCCGACGCCCTGCAGCTGGGGCGCCTGCAGGGCGTGCTGGAATGGATAGGCGAGAACCTGTCGAACGAGCTGTCGAATGCCGAGCTGGCCGAGCGGGCCGGCGTGTCGGAGTCGCATTTCCGCCGCATCTTCCAGGAAGCGATGGGCATGAGCCCGCACCGCTACGTGCTGCGCCTGCGCCTCGAACGGGTGCACGAACTGCTGACCCGCACCAGTTTTTCGATTGCCCGTGTTGCGGCGCAATGCGGCTTCAACAGCCAGAGCCACATGACCTCGTGCTTCTCGAATGCCTACGGGATCACCCCTGCGCGCGCGCGCCAGCAAGCCCGCATGTAAGGGAACAATGATCGTTTTTTGAAAAAGAAAGGGTCATTTTCCGATTCGCCAACATTTGGCATGCACACATAATAAAAAAACGGCAAGCGGGCGACAGACCCGCAGCCGCCACAACAAGGAGACACACCATGCGATCGACACGAGGCGCAGCGTGAAGTATTTGTCCGCCACCGACGTGGTGCAGCGCATCAAGAGCTGCCTCTCGGCCGAGGGCGTCGACGTCGACGGCCTGTTCAACCGTGCCGGCCTGGGCTGGTTCGAGCAGAGCGGCGAGCGCGCGGCCGACCTGCTGGCCCTGTCCGACCAGTTCAGCCAGCTCTGGGAAGGCCTGGCCCTGGCCAGCGGCGATCCGCTGATCGGCTTTCGCGTGTTCGCCCCCGATCCGCTCAGCTGGCTCGGCGTGCTGGGCCACCTGATGCTGGCCTCCCCGACCCTGAAACAGGCTGCCGACAACCTGATGCGCTACATGCCGCTGGTCTCGCCGGTGGTGCGCGCCACCATCGAGCCGAAGAGCGACCGCGTGCGCGTCGGCCTGAACCTGGTCGGCGGCGTGCGCCCGGTGCCGGTGCAGCGCTACGACTTCACCTGGAACCTGCTGCTCACGACCCTGCGCTTCGTCGGCGGCCGCCCGGACCTCAAGCCCGTCATGGCGGAATACGCGTATCCCGCGCCCGCCGACAGCAAGCTCTGGTCCGAGCGCTTCGGCTGCCCGGTGCGTTTCGGCGCGCCGGCCAATGCCCTCGAATTCGCCAACGCCGACATCGTCGCACCGATCCCGACCGCCAATCCGCTCGCGGCCGAAGGCTTGTTCCGCCTGCTCGACGAGCGCCTCGTGCAGGCCGAGCGCAGCAGCTTCGCGGCGCGCGTGCGCGAGATGCTGCCGGCCATGATCGACCAGGGCGGCGCCCTGCGCGATGCGGTTGCACGGCGCCTCGCGATCAGCGAACGCACCCTGCAGCGGCGCCTGGCCGACGAAGGCACCGACTTCTCGACCCTGGTCGACGAAGTGCGGCGCACCATCGCCCAGCAATACCTGGGCAGCGACCGCATCAGCGTCAAGAACCTCAGCTACAAGCTGGGCTTCTCCGACCCCAGCGCCTTCCACCGCGCCTGCCTGCGCTGGTTCGGCAAGGCGCCCGGCGAGTTCCAGCAGAAGGCTGCCAAGAGCGCCTGACTTAATGTGACCAGAGTCTTAGCTGGCCCTGCATCACCATCTCGCCGTTCAGGCTGACCCGTCCCAGGCTGCCGCTCACCGGCCCGTGCGGATCGGCCTGGACGCTGATCGAATCGAAGCCGGTATCGGTAAAGCGCGTATAGCCGGGCAGCGTCAGCGCCACGTAATTGGTGCCGTCGGCGGTCGTCTGCGGGCTGATGTTCAGGCCCACCATCTGGATCACGCCGCCGATATTCCTGACCACGATGTAGGTCGTGCGGCCGTCGACCTTCTGGCCGATCATCAGGCGGCTGTCGCCGGTGTTGTTGTCGGGCTGGCGGTTCAGGTTCAGGTCGACCGCGAAGCTGATGCCGTCGGCGCCGCGCACCTGCGCCAGTTCGGTGTCCGGCAGCGGCTGCGGTCCGGCGATGGCGGTGCCCGTCGCCAGCAGCATGAATGCGAAGACGAGCGCGCGTGCGGTCATGGGCGGAACTTCACATCAAGGTACTGCAGCTGGATCGAGCCGATGCGCGAGCTGCCCAGGTCCACATTGCCCGCATCGCTGCGGAAGCTGATATTCCCGATCTGCAGGGTGCCGGCGGCAGCGGCGGCGCCGGCTTCCGGCCAGTTGATCCCGATGTGCAGGCGCGAATTGCCCGCTTCGTCGGTGCGGGCATTGAAGATGCCGGCCTGGCTCGTCACGTCCGCAATGCGCCACGCTGCGGTCGGCGCGGAGCCGTCCCCGGTAGCGGCGCCGATGCGCACATTCGACAGCACCAGCGCTTCATTGCCGTCGGCGCGGCCGTTCGGCTGCAGCGCCAGGCTGCCGATCTCCATGCGCGTCGAGATGCCGAAGGCCAGGCCATCGCCGGCGATCGGCGTCGACCATTGAATACCGCCGCCGTAATACACCAGGTCCTTCACCATCACGCTGCCACCCTGCACCGTGATGCCGCCATCCTGGACGTCGAAGTCGAGGGCGATCTGCCAGGCTTCGCGGCCCAGCAGGTTCTGCGGCATGGCGATGTTGACGATGTCCGCCCGTCCCGGGCCGCCGCTGATCACGTCCAGGCGGTAGGGATCGGCAAAGGGCGCATCGGCGTTGTCGGAACGGGACGCCGACAGATTGCCGATGCCGATGCTGCCGCGGTTGTCCGGCGTGTAGTAGCGCAGCACCGCATTGCCGGACATCGCGAAGTTGGACAGATTGAAGCTCATGCCGTCGCGGCCGGACACCTTGGCCAGGGCGCTGTCCGGCAGCGGTTCGAGCGCGTGCGCGACGCAGGGAAGCAGCAGCAAAAAGAGGCAGCCGCGCATCAATGCCCCGGCGCGTTATTGGCCGGCACCATGCCGCTCAGGTTCAGGGCCGTCAGCTTGTCGCGCCAGTTCAGCCAGATGCCGGCCTGGGCCTCGGTCAGGGCCGGCATGCCGGCGCCGGCCTGGAACGTCACCGGCGTCTTCAGCACCGAGATCCAGAAGTCGCGGCTCGGGCCATTGGCGTCGCCGGCCGTCACGGCGCCGACCTGGGACAGGCTGAGCGCACAGCCGGTGCAGGTGCCGTCCCAGCGCTTGCCGCCGCCCGCGTCCATCATGCTATCGATCACCCCGGCGGCGCCGGCATCGATGCGCATGGCGCCGGACAGGGTCGCGATCTTCATGCCGATGTCGCCGGAGATGCCGTCGAAGCCCAAGCGCATGCCGATGACTTCGCGCTGGCCGGCGGCGCCGCTGTTCTTGTAGACAAATTCGAAGTAAGGATTGGTGATCTGGACCAGCCGCTGGGCATCGCCGGCGTCGCTGCGGCCGAAGCGCAAGGCGCTGATATCGAGGTCGGCGCCGCTGCCGTTGCGCGGGCCGTAGTTGTATTCGCCCAGGCGCAGATTGGCCAGGTTGGCGTTGAGGGTCACGTCGGCATCGAGGGCGATGCGGGTGAAATCGAATCCCTTGTAGCTGGTGTTACTGACGGTGAACAGGCCCTGCCCGCTCACGCTGGACATCTCGGTGTCGGACAGTGCGCGCATCTGGGCCGAGGCAGTGCCTGCCGCCAGAAGTAGGAGGGCGAACAGCGCCGCAAAAAATGGTCTGCGCATGAAGTTCCCGACGAGCTTTCAAGTCAAAAACGGCCCGGGGTTTTGCCCACGGGCCGTCTTCCTGTCAATCCGGGGATTAGTGGGCCCAGATGTAGACGGTGGTGCCTTGCAGCTTGATGTCCTTGGCAGCGAAGGAACCGTAGGAAGCGTCCGAGCCGCCCATCTTGATCGAGTCGACGCTCATTGCCAGGTTCTTGGTGGTGTCGATGTACGGGATGGCGATCTTGACGACGTCGCCTTTCGGAGCGAAGGCAGCCAGGCCGGCGCTGGCGCCCGGCACGGCCAGCGGCGAGATCACGCCGAGGGTGGTGGCGGCGTTGGCGGTGCCGTCGGCATTGAAGGCGCTCACTTCGCTGTTGAAGGTGGCGTTGTTGACGATGTCGATCGTGGCAGCGATTGCGCCGGTGATCGAGATGTTGTTGAAGCGCACCGAGCCGCCGGTCGAGTCGGTATCGGTGTACTTGAATTCGCCGATGTTGACATGCAGGTCGGCTGCGATCGACACACCGTCACGGCCCGAGACTTTGGACAGGTCGCTGTCGGCGATCGGGGTCAGGGCCGATGCGTACGAAGCGATCGAGGACAGGGCAGCGACGACGGCGAGTTGTTTCAGGTTCATGGTATCTCCAGTAATTTTTTTGATCGACGGGTGTCTCTTTTGCTCCGCAGCCTAGGGAGCCACTTTCTTAATTGGAAGTCAATTAAGTGATAAGGATGTTATTACTTTCATTTCATTTAAGGCATTTTTTGTCCTGGCTCAACGAGCCAAATCGATGGATTCCTGAGCCAGTCGTTTGACGTCTTTACGTCGGGATTTTGGTTGGCTCGGCTGTATGCGGTGGCGCAAAACGCGGGCAGAAAAGCGCTGGCATGGCGGACCTTTCCTATGAGGATGGGCTCGGAGAACGTGCAGTCATTGCCTCGCTGTCCGGGTGCTGTGTGGCGCCGCAACATCAGTCATGAGTTGCCGCTGCTGAGTATGAAAATTGCAACACCGCTCGCTGGGATGAAAAAAATCTTTTCAGACAGCAAAACGATGTAGTGGCTGGAAGCACCAAGCGAGCATAAAAAAACCCGCTGCAAGCAGCGGGTTTTTTCGATCCGGCGAACCGGAAGCCAAGCAGAAGCGCGATTACGCAGCTTCGCGGCTGGCCTTCTTGCGCTCGTGCTCTTTCAGGAAGCGCTTGCGCAGGCGGATGCTCTTCGGGGTGATCTCGACCAGTTCGTCGTCCTCGATGAACTCGACCGCGTATTCCAGGGACATCTGGATCGGCGGCACCAGGCGCACGGCTTCATCGGTACCCGACGAACGCACGTTGGTCAGCTGCTTGCCCTTGATCGGGTTGACGACCAGGTCGTTGTCGCGCGAGTGGATGCCGATGATCATGCCTTCGTACACCGGGGTGTTGTGCTCGACGAACATGCGGCCGCGGTCCTGCAGCTTCCAGATCGCGTAGGCCACGGCGGCGCCGTCGTCCTGCGAGATCAGCACGCCGTTGCGGCGGCCAGCCAGGTCGCCCTTGCTATTGTCGACCGGTGCGTATTCATGGAACACGTGGCTCATCAGGCCGGTGCCGCGGGTCAGGGTCATGAACTCGCCCTGGAAGCCGATCAGGCCACGGGCCGGGATCAGGTATTCCAGACGGACACGGCCCTTGCCGTCCGATTCCATGTTCTGCAGGTCGCCACGGCGGCGGCCCAGTTCTTCCATCACGCCGCCCTGGTTCACTTCTTCGACGTCGACGGTCAGGTTCTCGTACGGCTCGCACTTGACGCCGTCGATTTCCTTGAACACAACGCGCGGACGGGACACGGCCAGCTCGAAACCTTCACGGCGCATGTTTTCCAGCAGGATGGTCAGGTGCAGTTCGCCGCGGCCCGACACTTCGAAGATGGTGTCGTCGTCGGTCGGCAGCACGCGCAGGGCCACGTTTGCCTTCAGTTCGCGCTCGAGACGCTCGCGCAGCTGACGGCTGGTGACGAACTTGCCTTCGCGGCCGGCCAGCGGCGAGGTGTTGACCATGAAGTTCATGGTCAGGGTCGGCTCGTCAACGGTCAGCATCGGCAGCGCTTCCGGGGTGTCCACGGCGGTCACGGTCACGCCGATACCGATGTCCTCGATACCGTTGATCAGGACGATGTCGCCGGCGACGGCTTCTTCCACCTGCACGCGCTCCAGGCCCTTGAAGTTCAGCACCTGGTTGATGCGGCCCTTGATCGGGTTCTTGTCGTCCTGGCCGTTCACGACCAGCACGTCCATGCCCGGCTTGACGCGGCCACGGTTGATACGGCCGATACCGATCTTGCCGACGTAGGACGAGTAGTCCAGCGAGGTGATCTGCATCTGCAGCGGGCCGTCCGGGTTGTCGTCACGCACCGGCACGTATTTCAGGATGGCGTCGAACAGCGGCTTCATGTCGCCGCCGCGCACGCTTTCGTCCATGCCGGCGTAGCCGTTCAGGCCCGAGGCGTAGACGATCGGGAAGTCCAGCTGCTCGTCGGTGGCGCCCAGCTTGTCGAACAGTTCGAAAGTCTGGTTGATCGCCCAGTCGGCGCGTGCGCCCGGACGGTCGATCTTGTTCACGACCACGATCGGCTTCAGGCCCAGGGCCAGCGCCTTGCGGGTCACGAAGCGGGTCTGCGGCATCGGGCCTTCCTGGGCGTCGACCAGCAGCAGCACCGAGTCGACCATCGACAGGACGCGCTCGACCTCGCCGCCGAAGTCGGCGTGGCCAGGGGTGTCGACGATGTTGATGTGGGTGCCTTCGTACTCGACTGCGCAGTTCTTCGACAGAATCGTGATGCCACGTTCTTTTTCGAGATCGTTCGAGTCCATCACGCGGGTGTCGACCGCCTGGTTTTCACGGAAGGTGCCGGATTGGCGCAGCAGCTGGTCCACCAGGGTGGTCTTGCCGTGGTCAACGTGGGCGATGATTGCGATATTACGAATCGCGCGTTTGGTGTCTGACATGTTCGTTTTCAACAGTGAATGTTGCGTGATGGGTGGAGGCGCCCGCTCGGGGCACTCGGCTAGTGGCGCTCGGCATAGCCGATTTCCAGAACCCGCTACTATAGCATGGTTAGACGCCTTGCTGCGCCGCAGCGCTGGAAAATGCCTGAATTTTCAACGATTTGCTGCCAACAGCCAGCCTAGCGGCGAAATATTGAATGATGATGACAGTCCGGGCGCCGCTGGGCAGCATGAGGCTGCCGCTCCCGGGACAGGGGCAATATGGTGAACGGGCGGCGGATTTCAAGGCCCGCCGCCGGTTTTTTTATTGCTTCACAGCGATCAGCCGTTCCGGCGCCAGAATCGCGTACTCCTGCAGGATGGCCGTGCCCAGCAGTTTATCGCCGGCATACACGCGTACC
>Ga0065165_1003022_pt1 | contig 12685 bp, 1 predicted proteins | sample AraplaMF_Cvi_mMF_FD_63813 | JGI IMG/M metagenome (GOLD analysis project Ga0065165, IMG submission 63813) | Arabidopsis root microbial communities from the University of North Carolina, USA - plate scrape MF_Cvi_mMF (version 2) (version 3) | ecosystem: Host-associated > Plants > Roots > Endosphere... | reverse complement strand
ATCGCCGGCACCGCGGGGCTGGCCAAGAGCGGCAGTGGCGCGCTGGCACTGAACGGAGCGAACACCTTCAGTGGCGGCATCAACATCACCGGTGGTTCGATCTCGGTCACCAACGATGCCGCCCTCGGTGTGGCCAGCAATGGCATCACCATGGCCAATGGCGCGGGGCTTTCCGCCAGCGGCGGTCAACTCGCCTCGACTCGCGTGGTCACGCTGACCGGCGGCACCGTGGTGCTGACCGGCAACGGTGTCGGCTATGCCCGTTTCACCGGCACCGGCAACGTCAATGCCGGCAGCGGCGTGGTCATGGGCAATGCCGCCAGCAATTACGACGGTGTGACCAACTTCTATACCGGCGGAACCTATGGCATCACCTCCGTCGGCAATATTGGCGAGGCGAGCGCGGTCGGTGCGCCGACCACGGCGGCCAACGGCCTGATCGTGGTGCAGGCCGGCGGCGGCCTGGGCGGTACGCTCAATTACGGCGGCGCCGGCAATGTGTCCAACCGCGACTGGCGCTTCGCCAACACTTCCAGCGGCGGCAACGCGCTGCGCAACATCGGCACCGGCACGCTGACGTTGACCGGCAATATCGGACTGACCGGCGCATGGACGACCGGCCAGAACTTCCAGGCGGTATCGGGCGACATGCAACTGCTGGGCACGATCAGCAGCACGTCGGACCGCACGGTCTCGTATACCGGCAGCGCGGGCCGCACCATCACCCTCGGCGGCGCCAATACCTACACCGGCCCCTCCACCATCAACACCATCACGGTGGTCGCTTCCGTGCTGGCCGATGGCGGTACCGCCAGTTCGTTCGGCCTGAACAACGTCGGCAACCTCAACCTGCAGAGCGCCACCTTGCGCTATGTCGGCGCGGCCACCTCGACCAACCGCACGCTCACCTCGGACGGCCTCAGCGCCTTCTACAACGACGGCACGGGCGCGCTCTCCTATACCGGCCAGATCGCCTTCGTCAACGGCGGCACCGACACGCTCACCCTTGGCGGCAGCTACGCCGGCGCCAATACGGTAAGCGGCGTCATATCCAACACCGGCAACCTGGTGGTGAACGGCAGCGGCAGCTGGCTGCTGAGTGGCGCCAACACCTACGCGGGCACCACCACCGTGCAGGCCGGCACGCTCACCGCGGGCGGCGCCAATGCGTTCGGCAACTCGAAGGGCCTGGTCGTCAACGGCGGCACGCTGGATTTCAACAACTTCGACATCACCGCGCCTTCGCTCGCCGGCACCGGTGGCACGCTGCAGCTCGGCGGCGGCTCGCTCACGCTCAACGCCGCCAGCGGCACCACCGGTTATGGCGGCGCGATAGCCGGCAGCGGTGGCCTGACCAAGCTCGGCGCGGGCACGCAGACGCTCAGCGGCGCCAACACCTACAGCGGCGCCACTTCCATCGGCGGCGGTACGCTGGCGCTGGACTTCACCGTGGCCGGCGCGCCGGCAAGCCAGATCGTCAGCGCCAGCTCGTCGCTCAACCTGGCCGGCGGCACGCTCTCGATCAAGGGCAAGGCGGGCGCCAACAGCCAGAGCTTCAACGGCCTGAACGTCACCGCCGGCAGCAACCGCATCAGCGCCACCGCCGGCACCGGCGGCACGCTGACGCTGGGTTTGGGCGCGATCAACCGCAGCGGCGGCCTGGTCGATTTCGGCTTCAACACCGGCGGCACCATCACCACCACGCATGCCGACGGCGCGCTCGGCGGCTGGGCCACGGTCAACGGCACGGACTACGCGCAAGTCACCGGCGGCGTGATCACCGCCTTCACCGCGTATGCCAACAAGGACGACGCCAGCACCTGGCTCAACGGCGACATCGTCAGCGACGAAGGCGGCAATGCCAACACGCCGTACTTCGGCACAGTCAACGGCAGTGTCGCGCTGGGTGGCCTCAAGGTCACCGCGCCGTCCAACTCGGGGGTGACCATCGGCGCCGGCAATACGCTGAGCGTGGATGGCAGCATCATCGTCTCGCCGTTGTCGGGTACCGCGTCGCAGGTCTTCCAGGGCGGCAGTATGACCGGCGGAGCCGGTGGCAGTCCGCTGGGTGTGCTGCAGAACGGCGGGGGCGTATTCAGTATCAGCTCCACCATCGTCGATAACGGTGGTGCCACCAGCTTCGCCTCGGGGGGCTCGGGTGCCGGCTCGGTGGCGCTCACCGGCAGCAACACGTATACGGGTGCGACCACGGTCAGCGGCGGCACGCTGAGGATCAACAGCATCGCCGACGGCGGCACGGCGAGTGCGCTCGGCGCGTCGAGCAATGCGTCGTCCAACCTGATCATCGAGAACGGCACGCTGCGCTATATCGGCGCCACCGCCAGCAGCGACCGCGGCTTCACCCTGGTCAATGGTGGTCCGTCGCGCACCATCCAGGTGGACGGTACGGCCAACGTGACCCTCGGCGGCGTGGTCACCAGCCCCGACGACGCCGGCTTCAACAAGACCGGCACCGGCACGCTGACGCTGGCGAATGCGGTCAACGATTTCGTCGGCGTGCTGACGGTGAGCAACGGCACGCTGTCGGTCGGCACGCTGGCCAACGGCGGCACGGCCAGCGGCATCGGCGCCGGTAGCAGCGATCCGGCCAACCTGGTGCTGCAGACCGGCGGCAGCCTGCAATACAGCGGCGCCACCGCATCGATCGACCGCGGCTTTACGCTCGGTTCCGGTGGTGGGCATGTCGACGTCGCGCAGGCGTCCACCACGCTTACCGACAGCGGCACGGTGACTGGCGCGGGTTCGCTCACCAAGGACGGCGCGGGCGTGCTGGTGCTGTCCGGCACCAATACCTACAACGGCGGCAACACGGTCAATGCCGGCATCCTGCGCGCCGGTTCCAACCAGGCGTTCGGCGGCGCCGCCAATGGCTCGGGCGCGGGGCGCCTGACGGTCAATGCGGGTGCGACCGCGGATCTTGCCGGCCACAACGTATGGGTGGGCGGCCTGTACGGCGCCGGCAATGTCACGCTCGGCGCCGGCACGCTGCAGACCAACACCACCGGCAACTTCAGCGGCGCCATCAGCGGCACCGGCGGCGTGTCGATCAACGGCGCCACGCAGACGATGAGCGGCTGCGGCAACACGTATACCGGCGCCACCACGCTCAACTCCTCCACGCTCAGCACCGACTGCCTTGCCAACGGCGGCCAGCCCAGCGGCGTGGGCGCTTCCAGCAGCGCGCCCGCCAACCTCACGCTGTACGGCGGCACGCTGGTTTATACCGGCGCGAGCGTGGCGATCGACCGCGGCATCCTGCTCAGCGGCAACGGCGCTATCAATATCGGCAATGCGGCCACCACGCTCGGCGTCAGCGGCCCGATACAAGGCGGCGGGCAGTTCCAGAAGCAGGGCCCGGGCACCCTGGTGCTGAGCGGCGCCGACACCTACACCGGCGGCACCTACAATCGCGGCGGTATCCTGCGCGCTGCCGCGGCCAACGCGTTCGGCACCGGCTATCTGGCGCTGGACAACACCGCTGGCGTGCTGGTCGACCTCAATAGCTTCAACACCAACGTAAGCTATTTCTACGGCGGCGGCACTACGGGCGGCAATATCGACCTGGGCAGCGCCACGCTCACGGTGACCAACGGTGCCAGCAGCCAGGCGGCAGCCAATTACGCCGGTGCAATCACCGGCACCGGCGGCCTGGTCAAGAATGGCGGCGGCTTCGAATACCTTTCCGGCAGCACCAGCACGTACACCGGCACCAATACGGTCAACGCCGGCTTCTTGCAGGTGTTCAAGCTCGCCGATGGCGGCACCGCCAGCTCCATCGGCGCGTCCAGCGTCGGCGCCGGCAACCTGGTGCTCAATGGCGGCACGCTGATGTACGTGGGCGCCGGCGACAGTACCAATCGCCTGTTGACGCTTGGCGCATCCGCCAGCAGCGCGCTGGATGCCTCAGGTACTGGCGCCGTGCAGTTCACCAACACCGGCGCGCTCGCCTTCAGCAGCCCCAACACCACGCAGACGGTCACGCTCACCGGCACCAGCACCGGCAACAACAGCCTGGCCCTGCAGCTGTCCGACAACGGCACGGGCAAGACCTCGGTGCGCAAGACCGGCACCGGCACCTGGATCCTGCGCAACCCGGCCAGCACCTATACCGGCATTACCACGATCATCGGTGGCGTGCTGGGCGTGGACAAGCTCGCCAACGGCGGCCAGGTCAGCAGCCTTGGCCAATCCTCCGCTGCCGCCGCCAACCTGGTGATCGGCAGCGGCGCGACGCTGCGCTATACCGGCGCGGGCGACACCACCGACCGCCTGTTCACGCTGTCCACCGGCTCGAGCGTGATCGAGTCCTCCGGCACCGGCGCCATCGTGTTCGCCAACACCGGTTCGGCGGCTTATGCCGGCGCCGGCAACCGCACGCTGGGCCTGGGCGGCACCAACACCGGCCTCAACGTGATGGGCGGCAGCATCATCGACGCCTCCGGCGGCATCACCACGGTGGCGAAGAACGATGCCGGCACCTGGGCGCTCACGGGCACGAATACCTATACCGGCAACACCGTGATCAACGGCGGCATCCTGCAGCTCGGCGCCGGCGGCACCACCGGTTCGATCGCCAGCGCCAACGTCATCGTCGCGGCGGGCACGCTGGCGTTCGACCGTGCCGACACTTCGACCGTGCCCGGCACCATCTCCGGCGCCGGCAACGTGGTGCAGCAAGGCAGCGGCGCCACCGTGCTCACCGCCGCCAACACCTACACCGGCGGCACCACGATTACCGCCGGCACGCTGCAGCTGGGCAATGGCGGCGCCAACGGCAGCATCCTCGGCGACGTGGTGGACAACGGTACGCTGGCCTTCAACCGTTCGGACATCTATACGTTCGGCGGCCTGGTCTCCGGCACCGGCGGCGTGACGCAGCTGGGCAACGGCACTACCGTGCTCACCGGCACCAACACCTATAAGGGCGCGACGACCGTGCAGGCCGGCACGCTGCTGGTCAATGGCGACCAGACCGGTGCGACCGGCGCCACCACCGTGCAGAACGGCGGCACGCTGGGCGGCAAGGGCATCGTCGGCGGCGACGTGACGGTGGCCAATGGCGGCGCGCTCAATCCCGGCGATGCCGGCGCGGCGGGCACGCTCACCGTCAACGGCAGCCTGGCCTTGAATGCCGGCGCCGCGATGAATTACCAGTTCGGCCAGGCCAACGTGGTGGGCGGCGCGCTCAACGACCTCACCGTGGTGCACGGCAACCTGAGCCTGGATGGCACGCTCAACGTGGCGGCGACGCCGGGCGGCAGCTTCGGCCCGGGCCTGTACCGCATCATCAGCTACGACGGTTCGCTTGCCGACAACGGCCTTGCACTGGGCACCACGCCGTCCGGCAGCTTCCAGGTGCAGACCTCGGTGGCGCACCAGGTGAACCTGCTCAACAGCGGCGGACTCACGCTCAACTTCTGGGACGGCCCCAGCGGCAATGCCAACAGCACCATCGACGGCGGCAGCGGCGTCTGGCAGAACTCGGCCGGCAATGCCAACTGGGCCGACCAGACCGGCCAGTACAATGCGCCGTATACCGATGGCGAGTTCGGCATCTTCATGGGCGCGCCGGGCACGGTCACGGTGGACAACGGCCTGGGTGCGGTGACCAGCTCGGGCATGCAGTTCGCGGTGAACGGCTACACCGTCGCTGGTGGCGCGCTCACCCTGAGCGGCGCGCCGAACATCATCCGCGTGGGCGACGGCACCGCCGCGGGCGCGGGCATGACGGCGACCATCGCCGCGGTCCTGGCCGGCACCGGCGGTGTGGTGAAGGACGATCTCGGCACCCTGGTGCTGAGCGGCGCCAACACCTATGCCGGCGGCACCACGGTCAACAGTGGCGTGCTGCAGGTGGCGGGCGATGCCAATCTCGGCAACGCGGCGGGCGGTCTGGCCTTCGACGGCGGCACGCTGCGCAATACCGCGGCGATCTCCACTGCGCGCGCGGTGACGATCAACCAGGGCGGCGCCACCTTCGAGACGCAGGCGAACCTGGAGCTGAGCGGCACCGTCACCGGCGCGGGCGGGCTCACCAAGACCGGCAGCGGCAGCCTCACCCTGGACGGCAGCAACACCTATACGGGCGGCACCATCATCAACGCAGGCGGCATCATCGTGTCCAGCGATGCCAACCTCGGCGATGCGAGCGGCGCGTTGACGTTCAACAACGGTGTGCTGGAGAACACCGCCGCCATCACTTCCGGCCGCGCGGTCGCGCTTAACGGCGCGGGCGGGCGCCTCCTCAACGATGCCGACCTGACGCTCAACGGCGCCATCGCGGGCGCGGGTTCGCTGAACAAGGACGGCAGCGGCACGCTGATCGTGGGTGCCGACAACAGCTACACCGGCGGCACCCTGATCCAGGCCGGCACGCTGCAGGTAGGCAACGGCGGCGCCAGCGGTTCGCTCCTGGGTGCGGTGGCCAACAACGGCACGCTGGTCTTCAACCGCGCCGACACCCTGGCGTTCGCCGGCCAGATCTCCGGCACCGGCTCGCTGGAACAGCAGGGCGCGGGCACCACCGTGCTGAGCGGCAACAACAGCTACGGCGGCATCACCGCCGTTCGTGCGGGCGGCCTGTTCATCAATGGCGACCAGAGTGCGGCGACCGGCGCCACTTCGGTCGATGCCGGCGGCACGCTCGGCGGCAAGGGCATCGTCGGCGGCGACGTGGCGCTGGCCGACGGCGCCACGCTGAGCCCGGGCGACGTGGGCAGCGCGCCGGGCACGCTCACCGTCAAGGGCAACCTGGGCATGAGCAACGCCAGCAATCTCAACGTGAATCTGGGCCAGGCCAACGTGGTGGGCGGTCCGCTCAACGACCTGGTGCAGGTGAACGGCGACCTCGCGCTGGACGGCACGCTCAACGTGGCGGTGTCTTCCGGCGGCAACTTCGATCCGGGTATCTACCGCGTCGTCGGCTACAACGGCGCGCTTACCGACAACGGCATGAGCATCGGCTCGGTGCCGTCGCCGGATTACTTCCTGCAGACCTCGATCGCGCACCAGGTAAACCTGGTCAACACCGCCGGCCTCAACGTCAACTTCTGGGACGGCAACGGCGCGCGCGGCGATGGCCAGATCCAGGGCGGCGACGGCGTGTGGCAGAACAATGCCGGCAACGACAACTGGACGGTGACCGACGGCAGCATCAACGCGCCGTACCAGGACAACGCCTTCGCCATCTTCAGCGGCACCGGCGGCACGGTGACGGTGGACGGCAGCCTCGGCGCGGTGAACAGCGGCGGCATGCAGTTCGCGGTGGACGGCTATCGCGTGCAGGGCGACGGCATCGCGCTCGGTGCATCGCCGACGGTTATCCGCGTCGGCGACGGCACCACGGCCGGCACCGCCATGACGGCGACCATTGCTTCGGTGCTGAGCGGCACTGGTGGCATGACCAAGTCCGATCTCGGCAGCCTGGTGCTGGCGGGCGACAACACCTACACCGGCGGCACCACCGTCACCGATGGCGTGCTGCAGCTGGGCGAGGGCGGCGCGGCCGGCTCGGTCCTGGGCGATGTGGCGAACAACGGCACGCTGGCATTCAACCGCTCGGACAGCTACGCGTTCGGCGGCGTGGTTTCCGGCACCGGCGCGCTGGTGCAGAAGGGCAGCGGCACCACCGTGCTCGGCGGCGCCAACACGTATACCGGCGCGACCACGGTGCAGTCGGGCAGCTTGCTGGTGAACGGCAACCAGTCCGGCGCCACCGGCGCCACCGCGGTACAGAGCGGCGCCACCCTGGGCGGCATGGGCACCATCGGCGGAAATGTAACGGTGGCCGACGGCGCCACGCTGAGTCCGGGCGATGCCGGCGCGGCGGGTACGCTCACCATCAACGGCAACCTCGCACTGGGCGCCAACAGCAAGCTTGCCTACCAGCTCGGCCAGGCCGGCACGCCCGGTGGCGCGCTCAACGACCTCACCGTGGTGCATGGCAACCTCACGCTGGACGGCGCGCTCGACGTGACCGCCACCGCGGGCGGCAGCTTCGGCGCGGGCGTGTATCGGCTCTTCAGCTACGACGGCGCGCTGACCGACAACGGCCTCGCGCTCGGTGCGGTGCCGAGCGGCGATGCCTTCGTGCAGACCTCGATCGCCCACCAGGTCAATCTGGTGAACAGCGCCGGGCTGACGCTGAGCTTCTGGGACGGCCCGGGCCACGCCAACGACGGCGCCATCAACGGCGGCACCGGCACCTGGCGCCTGGCCGACAACGACTACTGGACCGACGCCAGCGGCGCGCTCAATGCGCCGTACACCAATGGCACGTTTGCGGTGTTCGGCGGCGCGGGCGGCACGGTCACGGTGGACAACGCCAACGGGCAGGTGAGCGCGTCGGGCATGCAGTTCCAGGTGGACGGCTACCGGGTGACGGGCGGCTCCGTCACCTTGGCCGGCGGCGCCGACACCATCCGCGTGGGCGACGGCACCGCGGCTGGTGCCGGCATGACGGCCACGATCGATGCGGCGCTGACCGGCAGCGGCATGCTGGTGAAGGACGATCTCGGCACCCTGGTGCTGACCGGCGTCAACACCTATACCGGCGGCACCACGGTGCACGCCGGCACGCTGCAGATATCGAACGACGGCAGTCTCGGCCAATCCTCCGGCAACCTGTCGATCGACGACGGCACGCTGCACACCACCGGCAACATCCTCAGCAGCCGCACGGTCGGCGTAGGCGGCGCCGCCACCATCGACGCCGACGACGGCACCACGCTGCAGCTGGCCAACGGCATCGGCGGCAGCGGCAGCCTGACCAAGGTGGGCAACGGCACGCTGGTGCTGGCCGGCACGTCCAACTACGGCGGCGCCACCACGGTGGCGGCGGGCACGCTGGCGGCGGCGGTGGACCATGCGTTCAACGCCGCTTCCGCGTTCACCGTGCAGGGAAATGCCACGCTCGATCTCGCCGGCCACGCGCAAAGCATCGGCGCATTGAGCAATGCCGGCACGGTGCACTTCGGTGCGGCGCCGGGCGCTACGCTGACGGTGCGCGGCGATTACACCGGACAGGGCGGCACGCTGCTGTTCAACACCGTGCTTGGCGACGACAGTTCCGCCACCGACAAGCTGGTGGTCGCCGGCAACACCTCCGGCAACACCGTGGTGCGCGTCAACAACGTCGGCGGCGCGGGTGCGCAGACCGCGCAGGGCATCAAGCTGATCGATGTGCAGGGCACGTCCGGCGGCACATTCGCCTTGCAGGGCGATTACGTGTTCCAGGGCCAGCAGGCGGTGGTGGCCGGCGCATATGCGTATCGGCTGTACCAGGGCACGGCCAATGCGAACGACGGCGACTGGTATCTGCGCTCGGCGCTGGTGAATGGTTCCACCGGACCGACGGATCCGGGCAACCCCGGCAATCCGCAGCCGCTGTACCAGCCTGGCGTGCCGCTGTACGAGGCCTATGCCGGCATCCTGCAGCAGGTCAATACGCTGGGCACGCTGTTCCAGCGCACCGGCGACCGCCTGTGGACCGGCGTGCAGGCCGAGGACAACATGAAACCCGGCGAAGGCCTGTGGATGCGCGTCGAGGGCGGCGACCAGAGCTTCAAGCCCGAGACCAGCACCAGCGCCACGCGCTACGACCTGTCGACCTGGAAAGCCGAGGCCGGCATCGACACCACGCTGAGCGAAGGCGAGGGCGGCAAGCTGGTGGGCGGCGCCACGCTGCAATACGGCCGCTATCAGTCGAATGCGCAGTCGGTATACGGCCAGGGCCGCCTGAAGACGCGCAGCTACGGCATCGGCGGCACGCTTACCTGGTACGGCGAGAACGGTTTCTATGTCGACGGCCAGGCGCGCTGGTCCAGTCTCGATACCGATCTGCGTTCGACCACGCTGGCGCAGTTGCTGGAAGACGGCAACAAGGGCAGCGCGTACGCGCTGGGCGTGGAAGCCGGCCGGCGCTTCCGGCTGGGCGACCAGTGGTCGCTGGTTCCGCAGGCGCAGTTGACGTACGGCAAGGCCAGCTTCGACAGCTTCAACGATGCGTTCGGCGCGCACGTGGCGCAGCAGCAGGGCACCACGACCACCGCACGTGCCGGCGTGATGGCCGATTACCGCAGTGCGCGCCAGGGCGAGTCGGGTTCGGTCGCCACGCACGTCTATGCCATTGCCAATCTGTATCGCAACTTTGGCGGCGATGCGCGCGTGAACGTGGCAGGCACTGACTTCACCTCGCGCAACGAGCGCCTGTGGGGCGGCTTCGGCCTGGGCGCGTCGCTGGACTGGGCGGACGGACGCTATTCGGTCTACGGCGAAGTGCAGGCTTCGACCGGCTTGAAGCACTTCGGGGATTCGCATGCGCTCAACGGGACGTTGGGCTTCCGCATGCGGTGGTGACGGCCCCAAGTCCCTCTCCCGCATGGGAGAGGGGCTTTTTCTCCGGCTGATGCTTGCGCCAGGCATTCGATCGCGTCTGCTGGCCAGGCGCGACGATCCCCGCCTTTGCGATCCGCATCACGGTCGCTGGCGCGATAACGGCGCAACGATAGACAACGTTGTCATCGCCGTTCGACGGGCGCTGCTGTTCGTATTTTTGGCTTCTTTCATCCAGCCCGGTAAGGGGGTGGATGCGTGAGGCTGCGCGCGGCTGACGGGAAAGAGGGGAATCGTTGTCATCCCGGCCGATGGATACCACGGCCCATCAGCAGCCTTCACTCGGAGACATGTCCATGCCCAGCAAGCAGCATCTGGCGAAGTGGTCCACCCTCGGCATGCGCGCGATCGCCACGGCGACTTTGACCGCGGTGTCCATCGGTGCGCATGCGCAATCGCAACCGGCTTGTTCGGTCGCCTGGAACGCTTCGACCATTTACGTCGGCGGCGACCAGGCGAGCGAAAACGGCGTCAATTACGCCGCCAACTGGTGGACGCGCGGCGACGACCCAGCCACGCACAGCGGCGCTTCCGGCAGCGGCCAGCCGTGGACGGTGGTGGCCAATTGCGGCGGCGGCACCAATCCGCCGCCGCCACCGCCGCCGCCGGTTGGCAGCACTTCCGGCACGATCAACTTCCATCTGCTGCTGGGCGTGGGCAATGCGCAGGACCAGCTGGTTCTCACCGGCGACAACTACACCGACCTGATCGTGTCCAACCTGATCGCCGGCGTGATGTACGGCCATCTGGTGCAGGAGTACTACCCCGGCCTGCAGTTCAACAAGGACTACGTCTACGGCTCGGTGCTGGCGCAGCTGCTGCAGGAAAATATCGCCACGCAGGATTATGTCGGCAGCGGTCCGCTGATCGATCCCTCGCCCGACCAGCAGGCGGTGATGGGCGTTGGGCAGGGCGGTCCGTACCAGATCAACAACTACGCCGCGGACATGGTGTCCGGCAGCTATGCGCCGGCCGGGCATTCGCTGATCAATTACATCGCGATCCAGAAGCATATCGGCTACACCATGGCCACCGCCGCCACGCAGTACAGCAAGCCGACGCCGGCCTCGTTCAACAACAAGTACTACGGGCCGATGCTGACGGCCTATTTCCACTACAACGATTTTGTCGCGCTGATCGTGACCGGCACCGGCGAGGGCGGATGGGTCACGCCATGGCAGCCGGCCTTCAACAATGCGCTGGTCAATTTCAAGACGCTGCCGAACAACTTCTTCGACGTGCTGTTGAACGTGGCCTATAACCAGGGCTATTACGGCGGCCTGGTGGGAAGCTACAGCCGGCTGGGGGCGACGGCCACGCCGGCGACGGTGGCATCCGTGGATGCGTACAGCTCGATCTGGGGCGTGCAGGATACGTATCGGCAGTATCCGTACCAGGTGCGTTATTACCTGGACCAGCTGTACGACAAGCCGATACCGACGACCAGCGCGACCACGCTGGTGACGCCGGCCAATCACGTGTATGTCAGCGCGGGAACGCTGGGAAGCGTGTTCTCCAGCGTGTTCCAGACCTTGGCTTACGCGAACGCTTCCGGCACTTCGTCCAGCTATATCTCGGCGGCGCAGGCGCAGGCGGCGTTCAATGCGGCGCTGGGGCAGGCAGGTGTGGCCGGCACGGCGAGCCTGGATATCGGCAATGCGGCGGATCGGGCGAAGCTCTTCAGCGTGCTGGAGTTCGCGATCGGGAATCTCGAGAGCAACCTGGGCATGAAGTTCAATGCGACGACGCTTTCGCAGCTCTGACGTGTAGGTTGGGGTGAGCCTGTGGCGAACCCCAACGGGCGCCCGGCCGTGGCGTTCCTGTTGGAGTTCGCTGCGTTCACTCCAACCTACCTTGGGGTGCTGGCTTCGATGTAGGGGGTGGCTGAGAGTGCGGCGTTCACGCCGGCGAAGCCCCGTTCCATCACGCTCGCGAATGCCTCGCGCGCCTTCCGCTTCGCGCGGAAGGCGCGCAGCGCTTCGCCATATGCCACCACCAGCGTGCCGACCAGCATGGTCGCCGCAAGGCGCGCTTCGGGATCGGCATGCGGGCGGCCGACGGCATCGGCGAGCATCGCCGCCAGATCGTCGGCCAGCGTGCCCTGCAGCTCGCGCGCACGCACGGTGAGTGCGGGGCTGTCGGCGACGGTGCTCCAGAACTGGATGGGGCGCTTGTTGATGCGGAACATCGGGTGCTGCTCATCCAGCAATGCACGCATCAAGGCCTGGAATACCGGCACAGGCGGCTGGTCTCCGTTGGCGGCGATGGCCTG
>Ga0065165_1003019_pt1 | contig 12695 bp, 10 predicted proteins | sample AraplaMF_Cvi_mMF_FD_63813 | JGI IMG/M metagenome (GOLD analysis project Ga0065165, IMG submission 63813) | Arabidopsis root microbial communities from the University of North Carolina, USA - plate scrape MF_Cvi_mMF (version 2) (version 3) | ecosystem: Host-associated > Plants > Roots >... | reverse complement strand
CATCCTCCGTCTCACGGCATATCAGTTCCGGAATGCCGGTCGTCAGCGTCCCGGTCTTGTCGAAGACGACCGTATCGATCTCGCTCAGTCGCTCCAAGGCGCTGCCATCTTTGATGACGATACCGTTTCGAAACAGCCGTCCCGCCGCAACAACCTGCACCATGGGAACGGCAAGACCGAGCGCGCAGGGACAGGTTACGATGAGAACGGCGATCGCCGAGGTGATGGCCTGATGAAGGTCCGCGCCGAGTGCGAGCCAGCCTGCAAACGTCAGCAAGGCGGCGCCGTGCACGACCGGAGCGTAGAGCGCCGATGCCCTGTCAGCGATCCTTCGATAGATGCCGCGGCCGGATTCCGCTGCTTCCATCATCCGCGTCATTTCCGCCAGGAAGGACTGGCTCGAAGGGCGCAGCACCAGCATTTCGAGGGGGGCGCCAAGGTTGAGGACGCCCGCCTGCAGCTCATGACCGGACAACACCGCGAACGGTTTGCTTTCACCGCTGGTCAGGGAGCAATCGACCTCCGAAGAGCCGCTGAGCACGCGGGCATCGACCGGTACGCGCTGTCCCGCCGCGACCGCCAGCACCATTCCCGGCGCGACCTCCTCAAGCGCGATATAGCGGCGCGTTCCGTCCCCCTCCAGGACTGTCGCTCCAGGTGATGCCAGTCGTGCGATGCCGGAAACCGCACTGCGCGCCCTTGCCCGCATCATGTGATCCAGCGTGCGACCGATCAACAGGAAGAACAGCAGCGAGACGACCGCGTCGAAATAGGCGTGCGAACCGTGCTGCGCTGTTTCCCAGACGCTCAGTCCGAAGGTCAGGGCCACTCCGATGGAAATGGGAACATCCATGTTGGTGCGGCCATGCCGCAGTGCGGACCAGGCGGAGCGATAGAAGATCCGGCCCGAATAGACGACCGCCGGCAGGGCGATCAAACCGGAAAGCAGGTGAAAATACTGTCGCGTCTGCGGATCTGCGCCGAACCAGACGGCAAAAGACAGGAGCATGATGTTGCTGGAGGTGAAGGCTGCCACCGCGAGCGCCAGAAGCAGGGCGTGCAGTTCGGTGTCGTGCTGTTTGTCGCTGAGCTCTGCCGCGTGTGCGGGAAAGCCTATTCTGTCGAGCGTCTCCAGGAGCGGAGGGGGCCGGTCGAGCCTGTCCCAATCGACAACGACGCGTTTTGTTGAAAGGTTGGCGCGAGCCGTGATGACGCCGGGAAGGGCGGCAAGGGCCGTTTCCACGCGGCGCATGCAAGCCCCGCAGTGAATGGACGGCACGACCAGTTCCGCACGCAAGCGAGACCCCGGTCCATCTTGCCTGCGGCTGAGAAGTGCAATGTCCCGTGACCGGTCGACAGAGGCGCCGGTGCCATTCAAAGCGAATGTCATGGTAGGATCCTCACCCATGTTTCAGGCGACGGGCCTGAGTGCGCGGTAGCTGTGCCAGGTTGCGTGTCCGAGAACGGGGAAGACGACGATCAGCGGGAGCAGGCCGAGTGCTGCGCTGAGCGCAAACAGCACCGCTACGATGGCCGCCCAAATCAGCATCACTCGCAAATTGTGCCAGACAAGCACCATGCTGGTGCCCATGGCGGTCAACGCGTCGGACGACTCCTGCAGCAGCAGGGGCAGGGAGATTGCCCCAATGGCAAAGGAGAGGGCGGCAAACAGGCCACCTACCGCGCTGCCGACCAGCAGCATCAGCCACCCTGTCGGCGTGAAGGCCAGCATCGATACCACATGGTCAAGCCCCGGAAAGGGCAGCAGGCCGAAGAAGAGTGCGTAAATGATGACGGCTGCCCTCAGCCAGACCATCATCAGCATACACAGAAGAGCACCCGCAAACATGACCTGATAGCCGGATGCGGGCCGAACGAAAATCATGTCCGACAGACTGACGGGCAGACCAAGCGAAAGACGCCGGCTTTTCTCGTAGAGGCCCATGGCAAGTATGGGGCCTACCACCATGACACCCGCGAGCGCTGGGAAAAGGATGTAGTCTGCACCAAGGGCCGCAAGCGACCATGCGGCGCCGACAAGCAATGCCCAGACGAAAAACCCGTAGCAGAGACTCTGTAGGGGCCTGACGAGAAGATCGCGCCCGCCCGCCCGCAGCCACTCGAGAGCATCCTGTGCGGACAGATTTCGGATCCATGGGTCGGCTCTGGGTTCTGCGGGCAAAACCTCTGGAAGGATATCGTTCATCTGTCACTCCGCGGCATGTCAGCTATGAGAGAGGAGCTGCAGGACGATTCGGCCGCGGAATAGGTATAGGTGCGCGCGTTTTCGCCGATCCGTCGATGCGGCACGCAGTCTGGCTGCGAAGCGAGCGAGACGTAGACGAGATGTCCGTTCGCGCCAAAGAGCATCGCCATCGTGCTTCCCACGGCGACCAAAATCAGCCATCTCCGGCCGGATGTTCGTTTCGAGGCTGTCATGGTTGCTCCTTGCGCACACTGGAGACATAGGCCGAAAGCAGCTTGATGTTTCTTGCTCCGAGGCGGCTTTCCCAACTGGGCATCTGACCCTGCCGGCCTTGCCAGACGGTATCCAGTATCGTCTGGATATCTCCGCCATAGAGCCATGTCTGATCGGTCAGATTGGGCGCACCGAGGTCGCTATTGCCCCGGGCTTCCGCACCGTGGCAGGCCGCGCACTGCGCTTTGAAAATCTCCTGGCCGGCAGGGTGTCGTTGGCGCGATGCATCGATCCCTTCACGGCTTAGGTCGTGGACATAGGCTACCACTGCATCCACCTCCGGCCTTTGCAAGATGCCGTCCTGTCCGAAGGCCGGCATCTGCGCGATCCGCGATTCCGGATGACTGGAATTGACACCCACGCGGATGGTTTGCTCGATAGCCTCGGGGGTGTCGCCCCAGTTCAGAGCGCCGCCAGCAAGATTGGGGAAACCTCGATTGCCGCTCGCGTTGATCCCATGACAGGCGGCGCAGTTCTGGCCAAAGAGGAAGCGGCCGGTCTCGCGGATCTCCTGCATCACCACCGGGTCGGCCGCCAGTTCCCTGAAGTCGAGACGGTCCAGCGCTTCATGCCAGGGTGCCTTCGCCGCAGCCGCGCCTTCGAGATCACGCTGCACAGCCGTCCGCTCGTCGTAGCCAAGGATGCCTTTCGTATAGGTCCTGCCCAGGGGGATGGCCGGCATGCAGAGCGCGTAGACCAGCCCAAAAGTGATTGTGAGGATCAGAAAGACATAGACCACGCGCGGGACAGGCGTGTTGAGTTCCTTGATACCATTCCACTGGTGACCGGTCGTCAGCCGGCCGGTCACGGGATCGCGTTCCTCTAGCGCCACGGGCGATCCTCCTGGTCGAGGATGGCAGCGGACGCATCCCGGAACTCCTTTTGGCGCGATGGCCAGAAGGCATAGCAAACGATGATCGCCGACAGGACGAGCAAATAGAGGAGGCCGACGGTCTTGGCGGCCCATACGACCGTGTCGTGGGAAACGTCCAGGGTCATTCGAGGTCCTTCCCGACAGGGTCCAGGTTGGAGGCATCGGTCAGGCGACCGAGAATCTGGAGATAGGCGACGAGGGCATCCATCTCGGTCAGCCTGTCGGCGATGCCATCGAAGGCACGGATGTTCGTATTATCGTCATACCGGGCCCTGACCCCGGCGACCCGGTTGCTGTCGGGATTGGCCTGGCCGTAGGCGTCGTCCGCTGCGTGACGGATCATGTCAGGTGTGTAGGGAACGCCGACGGCATGCTGTGCCGCCAACTGGCCAGACAGGTCATCGATGCGCAGATCATTGTCCATCAGCCATGCATAGGAGGGCATGATCGACACTCGGACGACTTCACGCGGATTAAGAAGATGGCGCACATGCCATTCATCCGAGTATTTGCCCCCAAGGCGGGCGATGTCCGGTCCGGTTCGTTTGGAGCCCCACAGCATCGGGTGATCGTATTTCGATTCCACCGCCAGGCTGTAGTGCCCGTAGCGCTCCACCTCGTCGCGAAGTGTGCGGATCATCTGCGAATGGCAGGCATAGCAGCCCTCGCGCATGTAGATGTTGCGACCGGCCAGTTCGAGCGGCGTATAGACCCGCATGTCGGGGGCCGCCTCGACGGTCTGGTCGATCGTGAAGAGCGGCGCGATTTCCACAAATCCGCCTACACTTGCCGCGCAGATGATGGCAAGCGTCATGCCAATGGCACGCCGCTCGAGCCTGTAGTGAAGTTTGAACATGGCTTACTCCGCCGCCTGGATGACCGCGTCGCTCACCGGGTCGCGGAGCGGCATGAGCGAAAATGCTTCCGTCGCCGGCGCGGCAAAGCGGACCGTCAGATAGAGGTTGAGACAGCCCGCCAGCGCGCCGGTCAGGAACAGCAGGCCGCCTATGGCACGCGCAATGTAATACGGCGTCATGGCCACGACGGAATCCACGAAGGTGTAGGCCAGATTGCCGTTTTCGGTGTATGTCCGCCACATCAGGCCCTGAACGATGCCGGCATTCCAGAGCGCGAACACGTAGATCACAGTTCCCGACAGGGCGAGCCAGAAGTGCAGTTCGACCAGGAAGGACGAGTACATGCGCTCCTTCTTCCACAGCCAGGGAATGGAGGCATAAAGCGCGCCGAAGGTGATCATCGCAACCCAGCCGAGCGCACCGGCGTGCACATGGCCGACGGTCCAGTCCGTGTAATGGGAGAGGGCGTTGACGGAGCGGATCGCCATGAACGAGCCTTCAAAGGTCGTCAGGCCATAAAAGACGGCGGCAATCATCATGAAACGCAGCGTCGCGTCGTCCCGCACCCGGTGCCACGCTCCGTTCAGCGTGAGGAGCGCATTCGCCGCCGAGGCCCAGGAGGGCACAAGCAGGACCAGCGAGAAGCTCATGCCGAGCGTCTGCACCCATTGCGGCAGCGCCGTGTGATGCAGATGGTGCGAGCCCACCCACATATACATGAAGGTGATGCCCCAAAAGCTGATGATCGACATGCGGTAGGAGAAGATCGGCCGTCCGGCGCGGATCGGCAGATAGTAGTACATCATGCCGAGGAAGCCGGCGGTCAGGAAGAAGGCGACGGCATTGTGGCCGTACCACCATTCCGTCAGCGCGTCCTGCACGCCGGAAAACAGAGAGTGGCTCTTGGCGCTGAGGAAGGATACCGGCACGGCAAGATTGTTGACGATATGCAACATCGCAACAACGAGGATGAAGGCCATGTAGTACCAGTTGGCCACATAGATGTGCGGCTCCTCGCGGCGCGCAAGCGTTCGCAGATAGAGGACGAAGTAGACGATCCAGACGATCACCAGCCAGAGGTCGGCATACCATTCCGGCTCGGCATATTCCTTGGACTGGGTGATGCCGAGCATGTAGCCGGTGACGGCCAGAAGGCAGAACAGGTTAAAGCCCAAGAGGACGAACCAGGGGCTCAGCTGGTCAGGCAGGCGTACGCGGCAGGTGCGCTGCATGACATAGAAAGACGTGGCGATCAGGCCGTTGCCGCCGAAGCCGAAGATCACCCCCGTCGTGTGCACCGGCCGTAGGCGGCCGAAGCTCGACCAAGCGCTGCCGGTCGTCCAGGTCGGCTCGACCATCATCCAGGCCAACCAATCTCCGACGAACATGGCAAAGGCCGCCCAAGCAAAGGTCAAGATGATCCCGACCTTGCTCGGATCATCATAGTAGGTGTCGAGGCGGTCGGCGGAGGGCTCGGGGTCATAGAGATGCCCCATCACCGGAAATGCAAACGCAAGGGCGACAGCCATGATCAGAGCGCCGTGGACCGCGATCGGATCTCCCCGTCCGGCCGCGGCGAAAAACAGACCGACAATCGCCATCACGACCAGGATGAGCAAGGCGCCACGGCGTTCGCTCGCCGTCAAATTGGTGATCACGTCCACATCCTCCGTCTGGCCGCAAAGGGCGCTTTTCACCACACGGCCAGCCCGAGCCAGTCGGTAAGACTGGCTGGGAGACTGGCCGGCGTCCGTTCCGTCCTTGCTCGTGAAACCGGCCCCGACGGATGATCCGTCTGGGCCGCATGGCCACCTGCGGGACCTGAAACCGCAGGCGGCCACGTCCGTGCCCGGACCGCGCAGCAGCCATGGGGCAGGGGCCTCTGGCTGCTGACGCTGCGTCCGGTATGGGTGCAGAAGATGCGAGGCGGACTGGCTTCTTCCTATCGAGGCCACGGTGGCGCCGGAAGTGAGATGCCCGCCAGCTTACTGTGAGTTCCGATGAGGGCGGATCAGGCGGAGAGTGCGCTGGCTATGCTTGCCTCGCCGGTCAGCATCCGGAACCGGTCGAGATTGCGGATGGCGTCGAAGCGCCTGTCCATGCGTACCCAGACGGTGGACAATTCTCGATGCCGCAAGGCGAGATGCAGATAGCGAAGAGCGGCGTCGCTGTCGCCGACGGAGCAGGCCAGGGTGGAATGGGCGAAATAGCTCGCCTTCCGGCTGCCGGTGCTCACGAGAGCAAGGGCGCGCTCGGGTGAGCCCAGCCAGGCTTCAAGCTCGGCCTTGGCAAAGACGAGAAGCGGATGCGTCATCATCATGTTGCCAAGCGGTTGCACACAGCGCCGGGCAAAGTCCGGATTGCCGGCGAAGTGGGCACCGAGCGCCAGATAGAACAGCGCTTCCATCGGCGCATTGCGCAAAGTCACGACGGATGCCGCCTCGGACAGCTTGGAGAAGTTCCGGGACTGAAAGCGGCTCAACGCCTCCGCAATATCCTGCTGCTGGGAAAATGGCTCGATGCGTCTTGCCTCGTGGAAGAGCCGTTCGCATTCGTCCTCCCGGCCGCGCGCTGCAAGGTACGTGCCGAAAACCCGTGCGGTTCTGGAATGGTAGCCGTAGTTCATCGCGGCATTGAAACTGGTTTCCGCTGCTACCCAATCCCGCTCCAGCCAAGCCTGCACCACACCGAGAGCCGTCAAGGCTTCCGCGGACTGCGGATCGATTTCGAGCGCCTTTTCGACCGCCGGCCGCGCATTTGCCCGAGCCGTCGCCGTATCGACCATGCCGATCCGGAACATGTCGCAGTAACAGTCCGCAATGCCGGAATAGCCTCGCGCATAATCGGCCGTCTCTTCAGCAATCTTCGAAAAGATTGCGAGGGATTCGCGCAGACTTTCCGGCACCTGACGGTCAAGCAGCTGGCGGGCCCGGTATAACTGACCGTGGGCCTGAACGGCTGCGGGGCCAGGCTTGAGACGTCGTGCACGCAGCTTGGAGGTATCAAACCTGTGGCGGCTGACGAAGGTGGTGGCGATCCGTTCCGGCAGGTCCGCGTGTTGATCGACAGAGCCTTCGAACCGATCGGAGGTGACGACGACGCCGCGGGGATCGGACACTTCGATCGTGACGCGGATAATACCCGCGTGCTCGCGCACCGTGCCCTGGATGACCGCATCGACCCCCAGTTCCGCAACCAGATCCCGAATGGAAGGCTGCCTATCCTTGTAGGCGAACGTCGTTGCGCGCGACAGGATGTTCATTCCGGGTTCCGAACCGAACGCAAAGATCAGTTCGTCGGTGATGATGTCGGCGAATTCCTGGGCGATCCCGTCGCCAGACACCGGACGGAAGGGCAGGACGGCGATCACTGCGCCAGGTCCATGTCGAAAGATGTGCCTGTCTGGTTCCGGTGCCGAAGCATCCTGTTCTCCCGATCTTATCACAAAGACAGGCACATAGGTTCCCGTGGGTATCATGATGCTGATCGGGTCCGACTGCCCATAGAGGCGACTGTGTTCCTCCAGCTTCTTGCGCAGCCGCCTTGCCTCGACGCGAACGGTGGAATCGATCCGCGGATCATAGGGCGGCTCACGCTGGTAAACGGCATTGCCGATGACCGTTTCCTTCAGGTCGTTCGCGCGCCCCTGGAGCGTTTCTTCCACCACGTAGCCCAGCAGAGCCAGCAGGCGCTCGGAACCCGAAAATGCCGAGCTTTTGCGCAGCAGGTTCATCTGCTCTCGTATCGCGGACACTGGAAGGTCGGTCTTCATGAAATACGTGTTCCATCAATTGCTGACGCGCAGCGCACGCGGATATTTCAGTGTTAACCGAGTAGCTCCACCGAGGTGTCGCTCTGCTGAAGCCCTGTCATCGACAATAGGTCAGCCCGTATCAGCTAACGCTAGAGCTAACTTCCGTTGCTGCAATATAATATTACTTTCCGGCCAACTTCAACACCTGGTCGTAGGCAGGATATCCGAGGAATTGAGTGAAATGGAGTGCTTTGCAAGGGTTTACTATATTCCAGACTGTTCATGTCACCCTTTGCAGGCAGCTGGGAGCCACCATCGCGCGCAGGGTGATGGACATCTTCCCACGCCTGTTGGCGATCTCGTTTCGCGTGCCCGGGACACAAGTTCTCCGGTGACGTTTCCTGATCACGACCTCACCGACGCGCGCGCCGGACACACACGATCATCCGAGTTTGCTCCGAAAGGTTCTTGATAATGGTCAGTAAACTCGGTGCGACGATCGGCTCCGCAGGGATCGCCGGTCTTGCCGTCTTGTTGTGGTTCGCCACTCGCCCGCCCGGGCTCATCGTGCAGGGGGAGGTATCGACGGATCGGGTGGATGTCAGTCCGCGCGTCTCTGGCCGCATTGCAGTTCTCAATGCCGATGTCGGGAGCGTGGTGAAAAAAGGTGCGGTCATCGCCGAGCTCGAAAGTCCGCAACTGGCTTCCGCCATGCTGGCAGCGCAGGCAGCCCTGGCTGTGGCGAAGGCGGATCTGGACCGTGTCAACAGCACGCGTCCGGAGGTGATTGAAGTCCACAGGGCCGAAGTGAGCGCCGCCGATGCCGACGTGGCGCTCTACCTCTCGGACAAGGATCGCCAGAGCAAGCTGGCGGAAAGCAATGTCGCCTCGCAGGCGAGGCTAGAGCAATCAAGCCGAAACCTGGAGGCGGCACTCCGGGCGCGGGAAGCCGCCCAAGCCAATCTCGACCTGGCGGTTGCCGGGGCAAGCAAGGAGGAGCGGGCGCTGGCTCTGGCGAAGGTAGAGCAGGCGCAGGCCACCCTGAACCAGCAACAGACGGACATTCGGGAACTCGTCATTTCGGCGCCCATAGAGGGGCAGGTCACGACGCGTATTGCCGAGCGCGGAGAAAATTTCAGCGCCGGCGCGCCACTCTATTCCATCCTCGATATCGACCATCCGTGGTTCACCTTCAATGTGCGTGAAGATCTCCTCAAAGGTCTCACGGTGGGCGATAGCCTCTCGGTCATGGTGCCGGCCCTGAAGAACGCCATGGTGGCCGCCAGGGTGACGGTGATCAATGCCCAAGGCCAATACGCCACCTGGCGGGCGACGCGCGCCACCGGTGATTTCGACCTGCGGACCTTCGAGGTTCGCGCCCAGCCGGTGGAGCCGCTGGCCGGATTGCGGCCGGGCATGAGCGCGATCCTCTCCTGGCCCCGACCGGAGCGATGAGATGCAGGGCAAAGCCAGCCTGCGACCGGGTCTTCTTCTCGTCTTCGTGCGAGAACTGGGACAGTTCCGCAAATACCCCGTCCTGCTTGCGCTGACAGTGGTTCTGCCGCTCTTCCTGATGGGCATCCTCTCCAGCGTGTTCAGCCAGGGACTGGTGACGCGGCTGCCAATCGCGGTCCTCAATCTCGACGGCGGCGATCTTTCGCGCGCCATCATCCGCACCGTCGACGCGACGCCGGACACCGCGGTCACGATAAACGTCAGCAACCTTGGTGAAGCGCGTCGCCTGATCCTCTCCGGCCGGGTGCACGGCGTGCTGATGATCCCCGACAATCTGGAGCGCGACGTCTCTGCCGGCCGGCGTCCCGAAGTGGTGTTCTTTTACAACGCGCAGACCTTGACTACCGGCAACCTGACCTTGCGGGGCGTCAATGCCGCATTGGCCGGCGTCGAGGGAAACATCCGCCTGTCTCTGCGGACAGTGCGCGGCCAGCCCGTCGACATCGCGCGGGCATCGCTGTCTCCTATTCCCGTCCAGACCAATCCGTTGTTCAATCCGACGCTCAACTACAGTCATTTCCTGCTGGCGGCGCTTCTTCCGTCCGTGCTGCAGATCATCGTCGTCACGACGACCGCTTATGCCGTCGGACGCGATGTCGAAACCCGCCATCGCCTGCGTGTGCTGCGCCGGTTGGGCGGTGGACTGTGGCCGGCAATGGCCGGCAAGCTTCTTCCCTACACGCTCGTGTTCCTGTTCGTGCTGGGGATTGCGGATCTGGTCCTGTTCGGATGGTTCAAGATGCCTCTGCGCGGCGATCGGTTGCTTCTCATTCTTGCAGGCCTTCTGTTCATACTGGCCAACCAGATGCTTGGTGCGTTTCTTGCTGTCGCGCTTCGCCCGATGGCGACTGCGATCGGCATCGGCTCACTCATTACGGCGCCGGCTTTCAGCTTCATGGGCATCGGATTTCCAAGGCTGGGCATGACCCCCTTTGCCTATTCTTGGGGAGAAATGCTGCCAGGGACTTGGTATCTGACCGCTCGGATAGACCAGACGCTGCGCGGCACGCCTCCCGATCTGTCGTTCCGGCCGCTCGCGGTCCTGTTGTTGATGGTGGCGGTTCTGACCGCGTTGACGGCGTTTTGGCTGGAACGTGATCGCGTCCATCGGCAACGGAGTGCCCTGGAGGTGGTGTCGTGAGCGCTACACTCTTCGTCTGCCGGATGGAGTTGTGGCGGATACTGACGCTGCGCCCGGTCTTCTCGGTGATGGTCCTCGCCGTCGTGCTCTATGCCGTCTTCTATCCGCAGCCTTATCTCGCCGAAGCTCTTCGGGATGTGCCGATCGCACTTGTCGATCTGGACGGTACCGACAGCAGCAGAACCTTTGCTCGCAGGCTCGATGCGTCCGCCGATGTGGCGGTCGCTGCGTCTCTGCCGGATTTTGCGACGGCGCAGCGAGAGGTCTTCGCGCGAAATCTCCACGGCATTCTGGTCATCCCGAACTTCTTCGAACGCGACCTCCTGCATGGTCGTGCGGCACCGCTGGCGCTCTATGCCGATGCCAGCTACTTCATGCTCTACAGTCGCATCTCGGGGGCTGTCATGGCGCTTGCCAAGACCATGGGGGCCGAGGTCGAGGCCAAACGTCTGGTCGCCGCCCATGTCGATCCGGATCTCGCGGTGGCAGCGACGGATCCGATGCCGCTGACGGCAATCGCGCTGTTCAATCCGCAGGGAGGCTATGCGACCTATATTCTGCCCGCTGCCTTCGTGCTGCTGCTGCAGCAGACGTTTCTGATTGGCGTGAGCCTGCTCGGCACCTATCCCAACGCATGGGAAAAGGGCGCCGCGCAGCGAAGGATCGGGGCGCTTGACCGCGTCATCGGCCGCCTGTTGGCCTATCTCGTGGTTGAGGCGGTCGCCTTTGCCCTCTACCTGATCGTCTTGCCTTATCTCTACGGCATTCCGCGTCTCGGCTCGGTCTGGCTGATTGCCGCCATCGCATTTCCCTTTTTCCTGGCGGTCGGCGGTCTTGGCATGCTCATGGCCCGGTTGTTTCGCAATCCGATCCTCGTGCAACTGGTTGCCGCCGGTATGGGCATGCCCTTTCTCTTTATCGCAGGGTTTGCCTGGCCGGCGGACGCCATGCCGGCCATGTTGCGGACCTTGGCGCTTGTCGTCCCCAGCACGAGTGCCATCAATGCGCTGGTCGATGCCGGGCAATTGGGGGCAAGCCTGCAGGACGTGGCTGCGCATGTGCTGACCCTGACGGGCCTTGCCGTTTGTTACTGCGGACTGGCGGTACTGCTCGAAGCGAGGGCCGTCATGGGCGAACGCATGCCTTGATCTGCCTTTGCCAGCTTGCCGACCCCCGTCGTCGAGGAATGAAACGCGTGCGGGACATTACGGTGCGGCAAAACAGTCCGACGTTACGTCGCCGTAACGCGCAGCCAACTGGTCTGTCGTTACCCATTATGGTTCTTCTGCAGATGAGGTCCGGCTCTGATCGAATTGGCACATAACAGCGTGGCCCAGCTGACCGGCATGGTGTTGCTGTTCCTCGTCACGAACCGGATCCTCTTTCAAAACAGCAATCTGCTGCGGTTGCTGAGCCGTGGCCTCCTGTTCGTTCTTCTGAGCGTCATCCTCTTTGCAAACAACACCATGCCATTCGCACAGGCGGCGGCGGGACCGATGACCGTCACAAGTGTTGCCCTGTCGGTCGCGAAAGCCGCATGGTGGTTCAGCGGCTCCGCCTGCCTTGTCGGTCTGGTCCGGATTTTCCTGATCTTCGAGCGCAAGCCGCGGGAAGCACGCCTGCTGCAGGACCTCGTCGTCGCTGTCATCTATGTCGGCGCCTTCCTATCGGTGATCTCCTATGTTCTGAGCGTGCCGGTCGGCACCCTTGTCGCCACGTCCGGCGTCTTTGCGATCATCCTCGGCCTGGCGCTCCAGAGCACGTTGAGCGACGTGTTCTCCGGCATCGCGCTCAATCTCGGCCGGCCCTATTCCGTCGGCGACTGGATCGTCGTCGACGATGGTGCAGAGGGACGCGTCGTGGAGACGAACTGGCGCGCTACCCATCTGATCAACGATGCGAACGATCTCGTGATCATTCCAAACAGCAGTCTCGCGAAGGCGAAGCTCGTCAATCGGAGCACGCCCGATGTCAGCCACGGCGTATCCGTCACGCTGAAGGTTGCCATCGCGACGACACCCGCTGCGGCCGTCGAGGTGATGGAAACCGCGTTGAAAGGCGCCAATTCGATCCTC
>Ga0065165_1003018_pt1 | contig 12696 bp, 12 predicted proteins | sample AraplaMF_Cvi_mMF_FD_63813 | JGI IMG/M metagenome (GOLD analysis project Ga0065165, IMG submission 63813) | Arabidopsis root microbial communities from the University of North Carolina, USA - plate scrape MF_Cvi_mMF (version 2) (version 3) | ecosystem: Host-associated > Plants > Roots >... | reverse complement strand
CGTCGGCTGGCTTGCCGTCCCAATCTACGCAGATGGGTTCCTTAGGTGAACTAGATTGTTCTGATCTTTCTGATAGCTTCGAGCTATGACTTAAGCCGCCTCGGGGCCGATCAGCTTCAAGGCCATCTCGCGCGCCGCCAGCCGCACTTCCTCGACGAAGGCCGGATCGTCGATGGTGCGCGCCAACACCATGCCGCCCACGCACAGCGCGGTGATGGCCAGGCCGCGCTTGCGCGCCTCCTCGCCCTCGCAGCCTTCCAGGCCGCCGCTGAGCATGCCGGCCATGTGCTCGACCAGCTTGCAGTAGGCCATCCGCGCCTGCGGCCCGGCGCGCGCCGCGTCGGCGGGCAGGGCCACCAGCGGGCAATGGCCTTCGACATCTTCCAGGTGCGCGGTGGACAGGTAGATGTTCACCATCTGCTGCGCGCAGGCGGTGCCTTTGGCGTCCGGGTCGAACTCGATACCGCTCCAGCGCTGCGACGGATCGAAGTGCATATAGGCCGCGACCGTCTCGGCATACAGCTCTTCCTTGGCCTTGAAGTGGTTGTAGAAGCCGCCGCGGGTCAGCCCCGCCTGCCGCATGATTTCGTCAATAGATACGTCGGAAAAACCGCGGCGATTGAACAGCTCGCGCGCGGATTCGACGATGCGCTCGCGGGTTTTCTGCTTGTGTTCGGCGGTATAGGGCATGGCGGCGTCATGCAGGGGAAGGGAAGCCGCGCAAGCGTACTCCCGCCGCAGAATATGTTCTTGAACATATGAAGTTCGCCGGCAGACTTCGTGGCCATCCCCCGGGGCAGGAGCCCCTCACCTATGGAGGCACGACCATGAAGCTGTACTACGCAGAGACCATGAATCCGCGCAAGGTCTGCGCGGTGGCGAAGTACCTGGGATCCCCGGTGGAATTCATCCGCGTGGACCTCAGCAAGGGCGAGCATCGCGCGCCGGCCTTCCTGGAGCAGAACCCGAACGGCAAGGTGCCGCTGCTGGTCGATGGCGAGCTGCGGCTGTGGGAGAGCACCGCGATCATGGCGCACCTGGCTGTGCAGGCCGGTTCCGATCTGTGGCCCGCGGATGCGGCCAGCCAGGTGGAAGTGCTGCGCTGGCTGTCCTGGGACATGGTGCATTTCTCGCGCCACGGCAGCTCGCTGTACTTCGAGCACATCATCAAGCCCTGGGCCGGCCTGGGCGAGCCCAATGCCGCGGCGGTGGAAGAGGCGACCGGCTTCTTCAAGCGCTTCGCCGCGGTGCTCGACGCGCACCTGGCGACGCGCGATTACCTCGTAGGCAACCAGCTCAGCATCGCCGACTTCGGCGCCGGCGTGCTGTTGCCGTGGGCGAAGGAAGCGCGCCTGCCGGTGGCGGGCTTCGCCAACATCGAGCGCTGGCATGAGCGGCTGATGGCCTTGCCGGGCTGGCGCGATCCGTTCCCGGCGCCGGTGCCGGCAGCCGCTTAAGACAGCACGGTGTACCGTCTCAAAGCAGGGCTTTGAGACGGTACAAAACCTCCAGCGCCTCGCGCGGCGTCAGCGCATCCGGATCCACTTCGTCCAGCGCACGCTCCGCCGCCGACGGTTCCGCCGGCGCGAACAGGCCCAGCTGCGGCGAGCTGTCCGCCTTCGGCTTCGCCGCCGACGCCTGCTGGTGCATGCCGCGCTCCAGCTCCGCCAGCGTGCGCCGAGCATCGGCGATCACCGACTTCGGCAGGCCGGCCAGCGCCGCCACCTGCAGGCCGAAGCTGCGGTTGGCCGGGCCTTCCTTCACCGCGTGCATGAAGACCAGCTGCTCGCCGTATTCCACCGCGTCCAGATGCACGTTCGCGATAGTGGGATATTCGCTGGCCAGTTCGGTCAGCTCGAAATAATGCGTGGCGAACAAGGTGTACGCACGGCTGCTCGCCGCCAGGTGCACCGCCGCCGCGCGCGCCAGCGCCAGGCCGTCGTAGGTGCTGGTGCCGCGGCCGACTTCGTCCATCAGCACCAGGCTGGAAGCGGTGGCGTTGTGCAGGATATTGGCCGTCTCGCTCATCTCCACCATGAAGGTGGACTGCCCGCGCGACAGGTCGTCGCCCGCGCCGATGCGGGTAAAGATGCGGTCGACCGGGCCGATCGCCGCCGCGCTGGCCGGCACGTAGCTGCCGATATGCGCGAGCAGCACGATCAGCGCGTTCTGCCGCATGTAGGTGGATTTACCGCCCATGTTCGGGCCGGTGATCACCAGCATGCGGCGCGCGTCGTCGAGATGCAGGTCGTTCGGCTCGAACGGTTCGGCGCGCACTTTCTCCACCACCGGATGGCGGCCGCGCTCGATGTGCAGGCCGGGCTCGTCGGTGAGCGTGGGCGCGCTCCAGTCCAGCGTCGCGGCGCGTTCGGCCAGGGTGGACAGCACGTCCAGCTCGGCCATCGCGGCGGCGGCGGATTTCAGCGGTTCCAGGCGCTGGGTCAGTGTGTCGAGCAGCGCTTCGTACAGCGCGCGCTCGCGCATCAGCGAGCGCTCCTTGGCCGAGAGCACCTTGTCCTCGAAGGTTTTCAGTTCTTCCGTGATGTAGCGCTCGGCGTTCTTGGTGGTCTGGCGGCGCGTGTAGTGCGTGGGCGCTTTTTCCGACTGCGCCTTGCTGATCTCGATGTAGTAGCCGTGCACGCGGTTGTAGCCGACCTTGAGCGTGGCAATGCCGCTGGCGGCTTTCTCGCGCTCTTCCAGTTCGACCAGGTACTGGTCGGCATGCGTGGACAGGCGGCGCAGTTCGTCCAGCTCCGCGTCGTAGCCGTCGGCGATCACGCCGCCGTCGCGCTGCAGCACCGGCGGCTGCGGCACCACCGCGGCGGCGAGCAGGGCGGCGTTGTCGGCATGGTCGCCGATGCGTTCGACCAGCGCGTGCAGCAGCGGGCTGTCCAGCGCGGCGATTTCCGCGCGCAGCAGCGGTGCGGCGGCGAGGCCGTCGCGCAGCGTGGACAGATCGCGCGGACGCGCCGAGCGCAGCGCCACGCGGGCCAGGATGCGTTCCAGGTCGCCGATGCCGCGCAGGCGTTCGCGCAGGCTTTCGTAACCGCGGCCGTTCATTGACGCGTTGTCGAGCAACGCGCCGATCGCCTGGTGGCGCCGGCGCAGCGCCTCGCGCGAGCGCAGCGGGCGGTTGAGCCAGCGGCGCAGCAGGCGCGCGCCCATCGGCGTCACGCTTTCGTCCAGCACGCCGAGCAGGGTGTGTTCGGTGCGGCCGCTGGGGTGCGTGTCCAGCTCGAGATTGCGGCGCGTGGCGGCGTCCATCGCGATGGTCTCGCTGGCGCTTTCCACCGACATGCCGGAGACGTGCGGCAGCGCGCTCTTCTGCGTTTCTTCCACGTAGCCGAGCAGGCAGCCGGCCGCGGCGATCGCCAGCGGCAGGTTGTCCACGCCGAAGCCGCCGAGGTCGCGCGTGCCGAAGAAGCGGTTCAGTTCGCGCCGCGCGGCATCGCTGTCGAAATGCCACGGCGGGCGCCGGCGCAGGCCGGGCAGGCCGCTGACCAGCTTGGGCCAGGCCACGGCTTCGTCGACCAGGGTCTCGGCCGGCTGCAGCCGCGCCAGCTCCGCGGCGAGGGCTTCGGCGCTGGGCACTTCGCTGAGCAGGAAGCGGCCGCTGCCCAGGTCCACCCAGGCCAGGCCGTAGCTGGCCTGCGGACCGGCGGCTATGGCCAGCAGCAGGTTGTCGCGGCGTTCTTCCAGCAGGGCGGCGTCGGTGACCGTGCCCGGCGTGACGATGCGCACCACCTTGCGTTCGACGATGCCCTTGGCCAGCGCCGGATCGCCGATCTGCTCGCAGATCGCCACCGACTCGCCCAGGCGCACCAGCTTGGCCAGGTAATTCTCCACCGCGTGATACGGCACGCCCGCCATCGGAATCGGCTGGCCGGCCGACTGGCCGCGCTGGGTGAGGGTGATGTCGAGCAGCCGCGCCGCCTTGCGCGCGTCGTCGTAGAACAGCTCGTAGAAATCGCCCATGCGGAAGAACAGCAGCACCTCGGGGTGCGCGGCCTTGGCCGTCAGGTACTGGCGCATGAGCGGGGTGTGTTCGAGATGCGTGTCCGTCATCGGTGTCCGTGCAATCCGGTGGCTCTTCCGGCTGGCGCTGGCGGGCAGGCGCGGGCCGCGAAGAGTGCGGCGGCCGGGGAAGATGGAGCGAAAGCGCCGAAGCATACGGCCTGGGGCAGCTTCGATCCATGCCGCTTTCCGGCGCCATGCCGTAAGCCCGACGTAAGTCGCTGACGCGGCAGCTATCGGCCGCACGCACGGCGCGATCCCGGGGTATTTCAAAAACGCCGCGCGAGTTCGTCCTCCGGGGGTCTTTGGTCACTCGCGAGCTTTCCGCTTGAACATCCGTCTCACCGTCTCCGATGGCGGCGCCTTGAAGCTGGCGCCGGGCTTGCGCCGCCCGGCGCCCGCCGTGCCGGGGCGCGGCTGGCTGGCCTCGCTGCGGCAGCGCCAGGACTGGCCGCGCGCGCCACGCGCCCGCCTGCGCGAAGCGGCCAAGTACCTGGCGCGCGCGCTATGCCTGCCGCTGCTGCATACCGGCTACCTGCGCTTCGTGCAGGGCGATGCGCGCATGCATGCCTGCTGCCGCCGCGATCCGCGCCTGTTCGAGCGCCATCTGCACCGCTTCGTCAACGACCAGTGGCGCCGCCGCGAACGCCTGCGCGCGCTGCTCTCGCACTACCGCTTCATGCTGGCGCGGCTGCCGGCGCCGCTGTTCGACGCCATCTACGTCGAAGGCGGCGTGCCGATCGGCCTGCTGGCGCTGAAGGACGGCAGCGAGCTGGTGCTGAGCCTGCGCCCGTCGATCGACAAGGGCTGCGAAGGCGAGTTCGGCATCCATCTGGAGGAAATCGGCGGGCGCACGCTGTATCGCGTGGTGTGCACGGTGATCGACGACGGCCGCGCGCTGGCCATCGGCTGCCTGCAGGGGCCGGGCGGCGACGATGCGCGCGAGCTGGTGCGCGAGCTGACCAAGCAGATGCACGGCCTGCGCCCGAAGCAGCTGATGCTGGGCCTGGCCTGCGCCTTCGCGCGCCACGCCGGCATCGCCCGCGTGGTCGGCATCGCCAATCGCGCCCACCCGCTGAACCGCCGCCGCGCCGGGCAGTTCCAGGCGGATTACGATGCGTTCTGGACGGAACAGCATGGCGTGGCCGAGGACGGCTGGTTCGCCTTGCCGGTGGAGCCGCCGCGCAAGAGCGAGGCCGACGTGCCCAGCCACCACCGTGCCGCGTTCCGGCGCCGCGAGGCGCTGCGCCTGGCCGCGGAAGGCGTGCTGACCGCCGCGCTCGGCCGCGCGGCGCCGCAGGCCGAAGCCGTGGCCGCACCCGCGCCGCGCGCCGCCGCACCGTTCATGCCCTTTTTGCCGCAGGAGCCCGCGTGGATACCGTGAGCCCTTCCACCGACCAGCCCGGCACCCGCACGTCCGCGCACGTCGCGCGCCTGGAGGAGCTGTGCCGCACGCATCACCGCGCGCTGCTGGCCTTCCTGCAGTGCCGGCTGCAGTCGATTTCCGATGCGCAGGAAGTGGCGCAGGAAGCCTATGTGCGCATGCTGACGCTGGAGCGTCCCGAAGGCGTCGACGACCTGCGCGCCTATCTGTTCCGCACCGCCTCCAACCTGGCCATGGATCGCCTGCGCCAGCGCGGCATCCACGCCAGGGCGGTGGACGAAGTGGCGATCCGCGAGCCGCAGACCGCGCCCGCGCCGGAGCGCCGGGCCATGGCGGTGGAGCGCCTGCACGGCCTGCGCCAGGCCCTGGGCGAACTGCCGCCGAAAACACGCGAGGCCTTCATGGCGCACATGATCGAAGGCCTGGATTTCCGCGCGGTGGCGAATGCCATGCGCTTGAGCGAGCGCATGGTGCGCTATCACGTTACGCGGGCCCTGGCGCATTGCCGCGCCCGGGTCGACCAGCTGGAGGAAGGCTGATGTCCGGCATCACGACGATCGAAGAAGCGCGCCTGCGCGCCGCCGCCGACTGGTGGCTGCGCCTGCGCGAGCCGGAAGTGTCCGAGGCGACCTTGTCGCAATGGATTGCATGGTCCGCACGCGAGGAAAACCTCGCCGCGTTCGAGCGCCTGGGCGCGCTCGCCGACGACGTGGTGCAGCTGGACGGCGCCTCGCGCGACGTACTGCGGCGCGGCCTGCCCACGCCGCGCGCGAAGAAAAGCGCGCGTCCATGGCTGCCGATGGCGCTGGCCGCGGGCTTCGTGGCGGCCGCCGCGGGCGGCTATCTGGCCTGGACTTTCCTCACCGCCACGGTGGCGCGCGACTACGCCAGCCAGGTGGCGCAGCGCCAGGACGTGCTGCTGCCGGACGGCACCAGGGTGGCGCTGGGCGGCGCCTCGCGCATCGCCGCGCGCTTCGACAGCAACCTGCGCAGGGTGGAGCTGAGCGAAGGCGAGGCCTTCTTCCAGATCGCCCCGGACGACATGCCGTTCGAGGTGCGCGTGGGCGAAGTGCGCATCCGCGACGTGGGCACCTCGTTCGACGTGCGGCGCGGCGGCGACCGGGTGATGATCGAGGTGGCCGAGGGCCGCGTGATGGTCAACGCGCCCGGCAACGTGAGCGTGCAGGAAGCCACCGCCGGTCAGCGCATCGTCTACGTGCCGGGGCAGGGCCTGCAGGTGGCGCAGTCCGATCCGGCGCGCACCGCCTCCTGGCGCGAGCACCGCCTGGAGTTCGACAACGAGCCGCTGGACGTGGTGGTGGCCAGCCTCAATCGCTACAGCAAGCGGCCGGTACGCATCGCCGATCCGAAGCTGGCCGCGCTGGCCTTCACCGGCACCATCCGCACCGACGCCATCGACCGCTGGCTGGAAGCGCTGCCGCAGGTGCTGCCGCTGCGGGTCGAGATGCGGCCGGACGAAGTGGTGCTGAGCGACCGGGGGCCGATCGCGCGTCAGTGAGCCGCAAGCCTGGCGGGTATCCGGCTGAATCGATGCCGGCTCCCGTCGCATAAGAACAATTCCTAATGAATTGTCGACCATGTCACACTCGCGGTTTTCGTCGGGGAAGCGGCGGGGGACATGCGGCGTTTCGGTTGGCTGTTCGTTTGCGGCTGCATCATGGCGTCGCCATGGACGCTTGCCGCCGCCGGTGATGACAGCGCTGTCCCCGCCACGCAGCCGTTCGCCATCGCGGCCCAGCCGCTGGCGCCGGCGCTGATCGCCTACGGCGGGCAGGCCAATGTGCAGGTGCTGGTTTCCGGCGATCTGGCCGCCTCGCTGCGCTCTTCGCCGGTGCAGGGCTCGTTCGCCCGCGAGGCGGCGCTGACCGAGCTGCTGCGCGGCACCTCGCTCACCTATCGTTTCATCGGCGGCAATACGGTGGTGGTCAAGCCGGCGGCCGCGCCCGCGCCGGGCCACGCCGAGCCGCCGCCGGTGCCGGTCACCAACCTGGCGGCGGTGCAGTCGATCGGGCTGTTCGCCAACGGCTACCGCGCCGACTACGCCAGCGGCTCCGCGCGCCTGGAGGCCGATCCGGCCGACCTGCCGCAGTCGGTAGGCGTGGTCACGCGCGACCTGATGGACGCGCGCCAGGACCGCACCGTGCCCGACGCGCTGCGCACCCTGGCCGGCGTGCAATACCTGGATACCGAAGTCGGCCTGCCGGAGTTCCGCATCCGCGGTTTCCGCACCGGCAACGGGCTGACCGACGGCATGCCCAATGCGGTGGTCGGCGTGGGCGACCTGCCGCCGCTGGTGGCGGTGGACCGCATCGAAGTGCCGCGCGGGCCGCAGTCGATCCTGGGCGATGTCTCCAGCAACAACAATTTCGGCGGCCTGATCGGCCTGGTGATGAAGAAACCGCAGGCCGCGCCGGTGCACCGGCTGACCTGGGCGCTGGGCAGCCACGGCGACACGCAGCTGGACGGCGACTTCGCCGGCAAGCTCGATCGCGACGGCCGCTGGCTGTACCGCCTGGTGTTCTCGGCCGACCGCACCGACCGTACGCCGCAGGGCTATGCGGGCCGGCGCACCAACTTCGTGGCGCCTTCGCTGGGCTGGGACGGCAGCGATACGCAGTGGATCCTCGGCCTGTCGCGCATGGTCAACCGCTTTCCGGTGCCGGACCACGTGGCCTGGACGGACGACAGCGCCGCTTCCGCGACGCCGCGGGACGTGCTGCTGGGCAATGCGCAGGACCACGCGCTGTTCCGCACCACCCGCTACTACTACCTGTTCGAGCACGCTTTCGACGACGTCTGGTCGCTGCGCAGCCGCGCGCAGTACGTGGACGAGGTGGGCACGATGCAGGCCTGGTGGATCTATTTCCAGGACGACGGCAACGCCTTCGCGCTGGCTGACAAATACCGCTACAAGGACGCGTTCTACACGCTGCAGAACGAGCTGGTCGCGGCCTTCGACGCCGGCTCCACGCGCCACAAGGTGATGCTCGGCTTCGACTACTCGCGCGCCCGCGTCGGCCGCTTCGAGGACGTGCAGGCCACGCTCGGCGACGGCAGCATCGACATCCTGGGCGGGGCGAAGCTGCCGCCGGTCGATTCGCTGACCTCGGACCAGGAGCTGCATCCGTTCGGCATGAACAAGTTCGCCTTCTCCGGCGACCCGTGGGTGACCGACAGCGGCCTGTTCCTGCAGGACCACATGCAGCTGGGCGAACACTGGAATGCGCTGGTGGCGATCCGCCGTGCCGCTTATGTGCTGTCGACCCAGCACCGCGACGGCTCGCCGTGGGTGCGGCGCAAAGTGCAGTGGGTGCCCAATCTCGGCCTGGTCTACAAGCCGGCGCCCGGCGTGGCGCTGTACGCCAGCCTGTCGCACGGCTTCCAGCCCGACACCGTGCTGGGCCGCAACGGCAAGCCGCTGCTGCCGGTGCTGTCGCGCCAGCTGGAGGCCGGCGCCAAGTTCGACCTGGCGCAGGACCGGGCGCGCCTGACCGTGGCCTGGTACCGCATCGCGCTGGACCGCAGCACCGACCTGATCTCGCCCAAGCCGCCGTACTTCGGCTACCGCGGGCCGGGGCAGACCAACCAGGGCGTCGAGGCGGAGCTCAACGGCCGGCTGGCGCCGGGCCTGGACGTGAGCGCCAGCTACACCTACGCGCGGGTGGAGAAGCACGACGGCTCGCCGGTGCCGGGCGCGCCACGGCACCGGGTGGACGCATGGGCCAGCTACCGCTTCGATCCGGCGGCGCGGGCCGGCTGGGGCGTCGGCGCCGGCGTGCATGCGCGCAGCCACGCCGACGGACTGCTGACCGACGGCCAGACCGTGTTCCGCAACCCCGGGCAATACAGCCTGGACGCGAACGTCTTCTATCGCGCGCCGCGCTGGAGCGTGACCCTGGGCGTGCGCAACCTGCTGGGCCGGGCACTGCGCGCGGACGATTTCGACGACAGCTTCGTGCCGCTGGTGGAGCGGCGCAGCGTGCTGCTGAGCGGCAGCTACGATTTCTAGCGGCCACCGCCACGGCCAAGTGGCGCCCCCGTCAAGTCTTGGCCCACGCGCGCATAAGGGGTAGAACAGCCCGCTGCGCATCGTCGATCCGATGCGGCCGTTTCCCCACGGAGTTTTCATGTCACTGCCGTCCGTCCCCACCGACGCCGACCTCGCCGCGCTTGCCCGCGACGTCGCCGCGGCCGCGCTGGCCGCCAAGCTCATGCTGGTCACCGCCGAGTCCTGCACCGGCGGCTGGATCGCCAAGGCGCTGACCGATCTGCCCGGCAGCTCGGCCTGGTTCGACGCTGGCGTGGTCACTTACAGCTACGAGGCGAAGGAAGCGCTGCTCGGCGTCAATCCGCGCACGCTCGAACGCACCGGCGCGGTCAGCGAGGAAACCGTGCTGGAGATGGTTTCCGGCGCGCTGGCGCGCTTCGGCGCCGGCATGGCGGTGGCGGTCACCGGCATCGCCGGTCCCAGCGGCGGCACCGCCGACAAGCCGGTGGGCACGGTGTGGATCGGCTGGAAGCGCCGCGGCGGCTACGCGCACGGCCGGCTGTTCCAGTTCGACGGCGACCGCGAGGCGATCCGCCGCCAGACCGTGGCCGCCGCCCTCGCCGGCGTGCGCAAGGCGCTGACCGACTGACCGGGGTTCGCCTACACGGACAGGCTTGACCGGTATGGGATACTGCCTGTCTGCGTGATCGCAGCCCCTGAGACACGGCCGGCGCATCATGCTTTCCACTTAACCGCCACTCCTCACGCATTCGGGATACAAGACGATGGATGACAACAAGCGCAAGGCGCTCGCTTCCGCCCTCGGCCAGATCGAGAAGCAGTTCGGCAAGGGCGCGGTCATGCGCATGGGCGACCGCACCGACGACGTCATCGACACCGTGTCCACCGGCTCGCTGGGCCTGGATATCGCGCTGGGCGTGGGCGGCCTGCCGCGCGGCCGCGTGGTCGAGATCTACGGTCCGGAATCCTCCGGCAAGACCACGCTCACCCTGCAGGTGATCGCCAACTGCCAGAAGAACGGCGGCACCGCCGCCTTCGTCGACGCCGAGCACGCGCTCGATCCTACCTACGCCGCCAAGCTGGGCGTCAACGTGGACGACCTGCTGGTCTCGCAGCCCGACACCGGCGAGCAGGCGCTGGAAATCGCCGACATGCTGGTGCGCTCCGGCGCGGTGGACGTGGTGGTGGTCGACTCGGTCGCCGCGCTCACTCCCAAGGCCGAAATCGAAGGCGAGATGGGCGACTCCCACGTCGGCCTGCACGCCCGCCTGATGAGCCAGGCGCTGCGCAAGCTCACCGCCAACATCAAGAAGTCCAACTGCCTGGTGATCTTCATCAACCAGATCCGCATGAAGATCGGCGTGATGTTCGGCAACCCCGAGACCACCACCGGCGGCAACGCGCTGAAGTTCTACGCCTCGGTGCGCCTGGACATCCGCCGCATCGGCGCGGTGAAGAAGGGCGAGGAAGTAATCGGCTCGGAAACCCGCGTCAAGGTGGTCAAGAACAAGGTGGCGCCGCCGTTCCGCCAGGCCGAGTTCGAGATCCTCTACGGCGAGGGCAGCTCGCGCGAAGGCGAGATCATCGAGCTGGGCGTGGCGCAGAACCTGATCGAGAAGTCCGGCGCCTGGTACAGCTACAAGGGCGACCGCATCGGCCAGGGCAAGGAGAACGTGCGCCAGTTCCTGCGCGACAACCCGAACATCGCCAACGAAGTGGACCGCGAACTGCGCGCCCGCCTGCTGGTGAGTGGCGGTGGCAAGACCACGGCGTCCGAAGAAGCGCTCGAGGAAGCCTGATCGACGCCAGCGCGGCCCGGCCATACTGGCCGGGCCGCGCCGATCCCGGCGATAGAGGGCAGGGAAGATGCCTAAGTTGCGTTGGACTTTTCTTGCTGCGATCGCTCTAGGAGCGGTAGCGGTGCTGGCTACGTCCGCGTTCGATCACGTGAGCGCGGTGCGTCATGCGCAAGCGGAGGCACGCTTGGATGTGAGGCAGCTGGCGCCGGGCGTATGGATTTCCGAGCAGATCGGGCCTGAGCAGCTGGGCAGCCTGAAGTCGCAGGGATTCCGCGCGGTGATCGACCTGCGCCCCGATAACGAAGTCGCCGGGCAGCCGCCCGCCAGTGCGATGAGCACTGCCGCCGCGGGGCAGGGCCTTGCCTTCGACTACATTCCGGTAAGCCACGGGGACGTGCCCGCCGGCGCCGTCGAGGCGCTGGGCCGCAACCTGGCCCAAGGCCAGAAACCCGTCCTGCTCTACTGCCGCAGCGGCCGCCGCGCCGCGCGTGCCTGGGCGCTGGCCGAGGCTTCGCGCCCCGGCGGGCTGCAGACGGCCTCCATCCTGGAGGCGGTCCACGCGGCCGGCCAGGATGCCGCCGACCTGGCGGACCAGATCGCGGCCCGCGTCGCCGCGCGGCCCGACACGCACTGATCGGTACGGAGACAGCGCATGGCCATCACCGAAACCCCCGCCATTCCCCTCCGCCGCAGCCTGACGGCGCGGCTGGTGGCGCAAGCCGTGGTCGCCGCCGTCGGCCTGGCCATCGGTGCGGTGGTCGGCCTGGTCGGGGCGCTCTGGTTCGGCCTGATCGACCTGGTCTGCTGAGACGTACAGCCACGCATGCCGAAAGACCGCTCCAGCGACAAGAAACCCGCCGGGAAAAAGGACAAGGCCACGGCCTACGCCAAGGGCCTGGGCATGCTCGCGCGCCGCGAGCATTCCCGCCGCGAGCTGGGGCGCAAGCTGCGCCAGGGCGGCTACGAGGCCGATGAGGCCAGCGCGGCGCTGGACCGCCTTGGCGCCCAGCACTACCAGGACGACGAACGCTTCGGCGAGATGCTGGTGCGCAGCCGCGCCGCCCAGGGCTACGGCCCCGCGCGCCTGCGCGCGGAGCTCAAGAGCCACGGCCTGTCCGACGCACGCATCCGCGCGCTGCTGGACGCCGCGGAGGTGGACTGGGCCGAGTCGGCCGCCGCGCAGCTGCGCCGCCGCTATGGCGGCAAACCCGCATCGGACCCGGCCGAAAAGCAGCGCCGGGCGCAGTTTCTCTTGCGTCGGGGCTTTGCCGCCGCCACAGTAAGAGGTCTTACCCACGCCGAAGTGGACGAGTTGGCCGACGAAAGCGACTGATCGCCCGGCTGCGTCGCGGCGTGGCCTCCACGGCGCCCACTCCGACGATCCGCACGCAATGAAGACGGCCGACATCCGCTCCACCTTCCTCGAATTCTTCCGCTCCAAGGGCCACACCATCGTGCCGTCCAGCTCG
>Ga0065165_1003017_pt1 | contig 12699 bp, 15 predicted proteins | sample AraplaMF_Cvi_mMF_FD_63813 | JGI IMG/M metagenome (GOLD analysis project Ga0065165, IMG submission 63813) | Arabidopsis root microbial communities from the University of North Carolina, USA - plate scrape MF_Cvi_mMF (version 2) (version 3) | ecosystem: Host-associated > Plants > Roots >... | reverse complement strand
GATGCTGCCTTCGGTCAGCGGGATCAGACCGCGACGCCGCGGCAGAGTGCCCCAAGCCTTGCGGTTCGGCAAGCCGCCGCTCAGCGGCCCGGCATGGCGGCGGCCAGGCGCATGCGCAGGCGGCGGCGCAGGTCCTCGTCGCTGTTGTCGGGCGCCAGCAGCAGGTTCACCGCCCGGCCCGACGAAGACCGCAGGCACAGCCACACGCAGCCACCCAGCAGGCGGGACGAGCGCAGCGTGGCCGCGGTGTCGGCGGAGTGCGCATCGCGCAGCGTCCAGCTGCCGTCCGCGGCCCAGCCCGCCGCCGTCACGGCCGGATGCCGCCGATGGCGCCGTTCGACGACCAACAAGGCTGCCAGCGCGCAACTCACCATCAACCTGCCCCACCACGGCATGCCGCACAGCCACACCGCGGCGGCCGCCAGCAGCGCCATGCCAACGCAGCTTCGCGCGGCCATGCGCGATGGCGCGTACTCAAAGCCGATGGCGGGCGCGGATGTCATCGATGATCGCCTGCCAGTCCGCGCGCGGCGGCTGCGCATGGCCCATGACCCAGTCCCACAGGTCCGGGTCCTGCACGTCGAGCAGTTCGTCGAAGGCCGCTCGCGTGGCTTCGTCGGCCTGGGCGAAGCGCTCGTCCAGCCAGCCGCCGAACAAGGCGTCGAGCTCGCGGGTGCCGCGGCGGGTGCGCCAGCGCAGGCGCTTGATGCGGGCTTCGTCCATGGCGGTGCTCATGAGCTGGTGGCTGAAACGACATGGCCCGCGGCAAGCCGCGGGCCATGGGAGGGGACGGAAGCCGCCGTCAGGGTGCGCGGCGCTCCACGATCAGCTTCTTGATCTCCGCGATCGCCTTGGCCGGGTTCAGGCCCTTCGGGCAGGTGCGCGCGCAGTTCATGATCGTGTGGCAGCGGTACAGCTTGAACGGGTCTTCCAGGTCGTCCAGGCGGGCGCCGGTGTCCTCGTCGCGCGAGTCGACGATCCAGCGGTAGGCCTGCAGCAGGATGGCCGGGCCCAGGTACTTGTCGCCGTTCCACCAGTAGCTCGGGCAGCTGGTCGAGCAGCAGGCGCACAGGATGCACTCGTACAGGCCGTCGAGCTTCTTGCGGTCTTCCGGCGACTGCAGGCGCTCCTTGTCGGCCGGCGCCGGGCTCTGCGTGCGCAGCCAGGGCTTGATCGAGGCGAACTGGGCGTAGAAGTGCGTGAGGTCCGGCACCAGGTCCTTCACCACCGGCATGTGCGGCAGCGGGTAGATCTTGACGTCGCCGGAGGCGCAGTCGCTGATCGCCTTGGTGCAGGCCAGGGTGTTGGTGCCGTCGATGTTCATCGCGCACGAGCCGCAGATGCCTTCGCGGCAGGAGCGGCGCAGGGTGAGCGTCGGATCGATCTCGTTCTTGATCTTCAGCAGCGCGTCCAGAACCATCGGGCCGCACGCGGCCAGGTCCACCTCGTAGGTGTCGATGCGCGGGTTCTGGCCGTCTTCCGGCGTCCAGCGATAGATGCGGAAGGTGCGGGGCTTCTTCGCGTCCTTGGCCGGGTAGTGCTTGCCCGGCTGGACCTTGGAATTCTTGGGTAGAGAGAACTCTGCCATGTTTGCCTCTCGGTATCGTGTTGTCCTCAGGCGCCCGTCTGGCGAGCGCCGGTACAACGTCAGCAGAACCTCAGTGGTTCCGGGCTCAAATTCAGTAAACGCGCTTCTTCGGCGGGACCACTTCGACGTCCGAGGTCATGGTGTACATGTGCACCGGACGGAAATCGAAGTTCGCCTTGCCCTTGTCGTCCACCGACACCAGGGTGTGCTTCTGCCAGTTGACGTCGTCGCGGTCCGGGAAGTCCTCGCGGGCATGCGCGCCGCGGCTTTCCGGACGCTGCTCGGCCGAGTACATGGTGGCCACGGCCTGGCCCAGCAGGTTGGACAGCTCCAGCGTCTCGATCAGGTCGGAGTTCCACACCAGCGAGCGGTCGCTGACGCCGACGTCCTTGAAGGAGTCGTACACCTTCGAGATCTTCTCGCAGCCTTCCTTCAGCGACTCGCCGGTGCGGAACACCGCGGCGTCGCTCTGCATGGTGCGCTGCATTTCGGCGCGGATCTTCGCCGTGGGCAGGCTGCCCTTGGCGTAGCGCAGGCCGTCGAAGCGGCCCAGCGCCTGGTCCAGCGCGCTGGCGGGAAGATCCTTGTGCGGCGCGCCCGGCTTGACGATCTCGGCGCAGCGGTGCGCCACCGCGCGGCCGAACACCACCAGGTCGAGCAGCGAGTTGGAACCCAGGCGGTTGGCGCCGTGCACCGACACGCAGGCAGCCTCGCCGATGGCGAACAGGCCCGGCACCACCGCGTCGACGTTGTCGCCGCGCTTCTGCACCACTTCGCCGTGGTAGTTGGTGGGGATGCCGCCCATGTTGTAGTGCACGGTCGGGATGACCGGGATCGGCTCCTTGGTCACGTCCACGCCGGCGAAGATGCGCGCCGACTCGGCGATGCCCGGCAGGCGCTCGTGGATGACGCCGGCGCCCAGGTGCATCAGGTTGATGTGGATGTGGTCCTTGTGCTCGCCGACGCCGCGGCCTTCGCGGATTTCCATGGTCATGGCGCGGCTGACCACGTCGCGCGAGGCCAGGTCCTTCGCGTTCGGCGCGTAGCGCTCCATGAAGCGCTCGCCATTGGAGTTGGTGAGATAGCCACCCTCGCCGCGCACGCCCTCGGTGATCAGGCAGCCGGAGCCGTAGATGCCGGTGGGATGGAACTGCACGAACTCCATGTCCTGCAGCGCCAGGCCGGCGCGCAGCACCATGCCGCCGCCGTCGCCGGTGCAGGTATGCGCCGAGGTGGCGCTGAAGTAGGCGCGGCCGTAGCCGCCGGTGGCCAGCACCACGGCGTGGCCGCGGAACACGTGCAGGGTGCCTTCGTTCATGTCCAGCGCGAGCACGCCGCGGCACACGCCTTCTTCGTCGAAGATCAGGTCGGTGGCGAAGTACTCGATGAAGAAGGTGGCGTCATGCGCCAGCGCCTGCTGGTACAGCGTGTGCAGGATAGCGTGGCCGGTACGGTCGGCCGCGGCGCAGGTGCGCTGCGCGGTGCCCTTGCCGTAGTGGGTGGTCATGCCGCCGAACGGGCGCTGGTAGATCTTGCCCTCTTCCGTGCGGGAGAACGGCACGCCGTAGTGTTCCAGCTCGATGATCGAGGGAATGGCCTCGCGGCACATGTACTCGATGGCGTCCTGGTCGCCCAGCCAGTCCGAACCCTTGATGGTGTCGTAGAAGTGGAAGCGCCAGTCGTCCTCGCCCATGTTGCCGAGCGCGGCGGAGATGCCGCCCTGCGCGGCCACGGTGTGCGAGCGGGTCGGGAACACCTTGGTGATGCAGGCGGCCTTGAGCCCCTTCTCGGCCAGGCCGAACGTGGCACGCAGGCCCGCGCCGCCGGCGCCGACCACGATCACGTCGTACTTATGCTGTTGAACCTTGTAGGCTTCCATCGAACTCACACTCCCAGAGCCACGCGCACCACGGCCAGCACGCAGGCCAGCGCGCCCAGCACGGCGACGAACTTGATCAACACCAGCGACACCACTTCGAGCCAGCGGGTGTGCACGTAGTCCTCCAGCACCACCTGCAGGCCGAGCACGGCGTGCCAGAACGCGGTGACGGTGAAGGCGATCAGCAGCAGCGCATTCCACGGCCTGGCCACGGCGGCCCTGGCGGTGGCGTAGTCGGCGTGCAGCGAGCACAGCACGAAGGCCACGAACCAGATGCCGAGGAAGATCAGGCCGGCGGCGGTGAGGCGCTGGGTCCACCAGTGGCCCACGCCCGACTGGGCCGAACCCAGGCCGCGCGCGCGCTTGAGCGGATTGCGCAGGTCCTTGCTGTTGGCGTTGGCGCTCATGCGGCACCTCCGGCCAGCACATAGGCCCAGACCAGGACGGTGAGCACCAGGCTGCCGATCACCGACAGCCAGCTCGAACGCACGAACTGGGCGATGGCGTAGCCGGCGCCGGCGTCCTGCACCAGGTGGCGGATGCCGTTGCACAGGTGGAAGAACAGCGCCCAGCTCCAGCCGAACAGCAGCACCAGCCCGATCGGGCTGCCGATGCAGGTCTTGAACTGGTTGTAGCTGGCTTCGCCGCCGGCCAGGGCGAGCAGGCCCCACATGATCAGCAAGGTGCCGACCGCCAGGGCGATGCCGGTGGCGCGGTGCACGATGGAGGTCACCATCTGCACTTGCCACTTATAGATCTGAAGGTGCGGAGAGAGCGGTCGTCGCGTGTCTGCCATGGCGGCTATCCTGTGTGGAATCGCTTATGTCCGTACGCCGTCCCATGGCCACCATGCCGACGCGTCACGCGCCGGCGCGGCGGTCAGAAGTCGATGCAGCGCCCGTTCTTTTCCCAGTCGCCGTAGCGGGTGGGATCGGGTGCCGGCCGCTCCGCCGGAACCTTGCCCTGCTCCTTGCCGTCGGGCACGGAGTAGTTCTCCGCCGGAGCGGAAGCGGGCTTGGATTCGGCCGAATCAGATTCGGGATGGGAGGATGTGTCGGACATGGGTTCAGTAAGCCGGCAAAGGTTAATACTTGCGTTAAAACGGCACAACCTTGACGACTGCGCCCCGGCTTGACCAACGAGTTGGCCCGCACGCCTTGCGGATGCTCCCGCCCGCCCCCATCCGTCCCGCCATGCCCGTGACATTCCAAGCCGAAACCCTGCTCCTCGAAGGCGACGACGCCATCGCATTCGCCCAAGCCCAGTTCAGCGGCAACGCCGCCGCGCTCGCCGTCGGACGCTGGCAGTTCAGCGCCTGGCTGGATGCCCAGGGGCGCGTGCGCGCGCTGTTCCATCTGGCGCGCGTGAGCGAGAAAAGCCTGCTGCTGCTGTTGCGCGGCGGATGCGCCGAACCGTTCGCCGATGCGCTGCGGCGATTCGTGTTTCGTTCCAAGGTGAAGTTGCAGGCCTTACCTGTGCGTGCACTTGGCACAAGTGCCGCGATGGAGTCGCACACGGTCGAACAACGCGGCGATGCCGTCGTACTCGGCTGCGGCATGCACAGCATCACGATCGGCGCGCGGCAGGACGATGCATGGCGCGCCGAACAGATTCATCTCGGTTGGCCGTGGCTGCCCGATGCGGCGCTCGATGCACTGCTGCCGCCCGCGTTGTCGCTGGAACGATTGCAGGCCGTCGCCTTCGACAAAGGCTGCTATCCGGGCCAGGAAATCGCCGCGCGCCTGCATTTTCGCGGTGGCCACAAGCGGCATATGCATTGCGTCGTATTGTCGCAAGCGCTGCCGCCGGGCACGGTGCTGCGCGACGAACAGAGCGATGCCGCGCAGCTGCTAGATGTCGTTGCGACGGACAACGCAAACGTGGCGCTCGCCGTCATCAACGATGCACTCGCCGAGCAAGGAAAATCTCACGCGCTGAGATGGAACGAAGACATCATCGACATCGAATTGCGCGAACGCTGGCCCGCATGATGCGAACAGGTTCGCTGATGTATCAGCGATGTTCTTGCGATTGTGAGCACAACGTGAACCCGTCGAGCCCGGCACTTGCCATGAACAAAACCTGCCACTAGGCTCCGCCGGTCACATTCGACGGACATCCCTTTGACGGATGTCCCATACGCGACGAACCGGAGGGGTCCGGATCGCGGCGCGACCCGGCCGATAAGGCCGGAGGAACAACCGCCAGACGGCGGCACAAGTTGCAGGCCACCGGATATCGAAAGAGTCCGCGAGCGCCAAGGCAGCAGTAGCGAGCGGCATCGGATTCAGCCGCTCACCGCCACATTCCGTGGCAAACCGCAGCGGCCACAAGTTTCGGCCGGCGCGTGTTCAATCCAGATGGAACGGCCTGCCCGCCCGTCCATCGCAACGGCGTTCCTGTCCAGCAGCACCGGACCGGCGCGTACAGCACGTTGGAGGCAGAATGAAACTTTCCATGCTGTTGTGGCTTGCGTCCGTGCTGCCCCAACCCCTCGCCGACCAGACCTGCCTGGCGACGACGGTGTATCTCGAAGCCCGCAGCGAGTCGACCATCGGCCAGTTCGCCGTGGCCGAAGTAGCGCTCCGCCGCCGCGACCGCGGCACCTGGGGCAAGAACGTGTGCGAAGTGGTCAATGCGCCACGGCAGTTCGCCACCACCACCACGGCCAGCACGTTCGAAGTGACCGATCTCAATGCCTGGGGCAAGGCGTGGAAGATCGCCGGCGATTCCATCGTCAACTGGAATCTGCCGATGGGCGAGCGGATGGTCTACGTTCCGCATGCCGACCATTTCGCCACCACCGCGGTGGCGCCGGCATGGAGCACCAGCCGGGTGGTACGCAAGATCGGCGACCACGCGTTCTACGCCGTCAACTGAAACCGCAACCCAAGCAATAAAAAAGGCCCTCAAATTCGAGGGCCTTTTTCGTTTGGACGTCCAGACGTCTATACGTCAGCGGCGGTACACGCGGTTGTTGCGGATTTCCACGTAGTCGCCCTGGCGGATCTGCGGGTCGTCGGCCTGGGTCACCGTGGCATAGCGGCCGTCGTCGAGGCGGATCGAAACCTGGAAGGCCTGATCCGGACCGCCGTTGCGCTTGCCCACTTCGTTGCCGACGGCGCCGCCGGCCACCGCGCCGACCACGGTCGCGGCGGTGCGGCCATTGCCCTTGCCCACGGTGTTGCCGAGCAGGCCACCGGCGACCGCGCCGATGACCATGCCCAGCGGCGAGGCCTGCTTGTCCACGTTCACCACGCGCACGTCCTCGACCGTGCCGCACTGGTCGCAACGGCTGGAGCGATAGCCCCCGTCGTTGTAGCCGCCGCCGTTGCCGCCGTAATAGCCGCCGGAACGCGGTGGCGGCGTGGCGCAGGCCGCCAGCAGGGCGAAGCAGCCGGCAAGAGCCGCCGTGGCGAGGCGTTTGCTGAGCGTCGTGTTCATGGCGAGGTCCTCCTCAAGAAAGCAAGATCAATGAGCGGCGTCGGAGACGGCGACCACACCTTCCTGCACCTGCACGCGGTCGCCCGGATCGTGGTCCATGCGGATCGTGCGGGTCACGCCGTTGTACTCGTAGGCCACGTCGTAGCCGATGATCTTGTCGCCGCCCTTGCCGGCCACGGTGGTGCAGCGGCGCTGCGTGCTGGAGACGGTGTTGTTCTCCTGGCGGTTCTTCTGGATCTCGTGACCGGCATAGCCGCCGCCGATCGCGCCGGCCACCGTCGCCAGCGTGCGGCCCTTGCCGCCGCCGACCTGGTTGCCGAGCAGGCCGCCGGCCACGGCGCCGATGGCGGTGCCGGCGATCTGGTGCTGATCCTTGACCGGCGCGCGCTGCGTGACCACTTCATCGTGGCAGACCTGCTGCGGCGCGCTGGCCTGGTCGCGCACCGGCGTGACGCTGACCACACGGGCGTACTTGGGACCCGCGGCCGCCGACTGCGACGCCGCCGTGCCACCCACGCCGCCATCGGCGTTCGCGTCGCGGTTACAGGCCGTGAGGCCCACCGCGAGCACGGCACCGAGCCCCAGATTAAGCGCGGAAATGACGAACCTGCTCATAATGCTCTCCTGGATGGATCACTGGCGCACCCCGCGCCATTCAAGGCGATCCGTAGTGAAATCATTGAACCCTCGGTCAACTGAATGTTGGCTAGACCGAGCCGCCCTATCCTAGCCCCGTTGGCCATCCATTCCTGTGATCGATCTAACCGATAGCCACGCACACCTGGACGACGGCAGTTTCGACCCGGATCGCGCCGAGGTGATGCAGCGCGCCGCCGAGGCGGGCGTGCGCCGCGTCGTCGTGCCCGCCATCCATCGCGATTCCTGGGCCGGCATCGAGCGGCTGTGCCGCGACTACCCGCAGGCCCTGCCCGCCTATGGGCTGCACCCGATCTATCTGGAACAGCACCGGCCCGAACATGTCGCCGAGCTGACGCGCTGGCTGAAGGATCACCCCGCCGTGGCCGTCGGCGAGATCGGCCTGGACTATTTCCTGGAAGAACTCGACCGCGAACGGCAGCGCGATTACTTCGAACAGCAGCTGCACGTGGCGCGCGAATTCGACCTGCCGGTGATCGTGCATGCCCGCCGCGCGATGGACGAAGTCACTTCCACGCTGCGCCGTATCGGCGGCCTGCGCGGCGTGGTGCACAGCTTTGCCGGCAGCGAGCAACAAGCCGAACAGCTGTGGCGGCTGGGCTTTTGCCTGGGCATCGGCGGCCCGGTGACCTACGAACGCGCGCAGCGCCTGCGCCGCATCGTCGCGAGCATGCCGATCGAATACCTGCTGCTGGAAACCGACGCACCCGACCAGCCCGGCGCCGGCCACCGCGGGCAGCGCAACGAGCCCGCGCACCTGGTGGAAGTGCTACGCGTGGTCGCCGAACTGCGCGGCGACAGCGCGGAAAACATCGCGGCCGCCACCAGCGCCAACGCCGCGACTTTGTTCCGCCGCGACTGAGCCCACTTGCGGCCCGTCGCCGACCGCTGCTAGCCTAATAGTTCATTGAAGTAATATTTCCTGGTGAAATGTTCGGACTACTGGACCGCATCGACCGCATGAACGCCGGCATCCACCATGCCAGCGAAAGCGTGCCCGGCCTGCCCGTGCACGAGGCCGTGCTGCTGCGCATGCTGCTGATGACCGGCAATGCGGTGGTCGAGGAAATCGAACGCATCCTCAAGCCGCACGGCCTGAGCGACAGCGATTTCCGCACGCTGATGATGGTCTACACCGCACCGGGCGGCAGCACCTCGCCCAGCGAGCTGTGCGGCTTCGCGCAGCAGAGCCCGACCAATATGACGCGCATCACCAACGTGCTGGTGAAGCAGGGTTTCGTCACCCGCGCCGCCAGCGACGAAGACCGCCGCCGCGTCGAACTGAGCATCACGCCGGAAGGCCGGCGCTTCGTGCGCAAGCTGCTGCCCACGCTTTTCCCGCGCATTCACGGCGCTTTCGCCAGCCTCAGCGCCACCGAGCAGAAGACCCTCGAACAGCTTCTGCGCAAGGTGGCCGCCAATATCGATCAACTCATCGGATCGGATTCCCATCCATGATCGCCATTCCTCCCAAGCGCCCGTTCTTCCGCCCGCGCACCGCCCTGGTCGCCGCCGTCGTGGTTGCCCTCGCCGGTTGCGCGATTCCTGCCAAGGTGCAGCACCCGGCATTGCGCGACGAAGTGCCGCTGGCCGGCCTGGAAGCACCCGCCCGCGCCGGCTGGCCGGAAACCGACTGGTGGCGCCAGTACCAGGACCCGCAGCTGGACGACCTGATCGAGCGCGCCATGCGCGGCTCGCCCGACCTGGCCCAGGCGCAGTCGCGCCTGGAGTCGGCGCAGCAGTCGATCCGCATCGCCGCCGCGCAGGCCGGGCTCAGCGTCAACGGCAGCGCGCAGGTCATGCGCCAACGCATGAGCGAGAACGGGCTGATTCCGTCCAAGTTCCTCGGCTTCACCTGGTACAACCAGGGCGACCTGGGCGTGCAGGCGCAGTACGACTTCGACTGGTGGGGCAAGCGCCGCGCGCAGATCGATTCCGCCGTCGACCAGGCCCGCGCCGCCGCAGCGCAGCGCAGCGCCGCGGCGCTGTCGATCCAGAACGCGGTGGCCGACACCTACTTCGGCTGGCTCGCCGACGAGGCGCGCATCGAGGTGGCGCGCAAGCAGGTCGACACGCAGAACCAGTACGTGCGCGTCGAGGATCTTCGCGTGCGCCAGGGCGTGGACCTGCCCGACGACGCGCAGAAGGCGCGCATCCAGCAGGCTTCCGCGCGCGAGCTGCTGGTGGCGCTGGAAAGCTCGGCGAAGATCCGCCAGACCGCGCTGGCCAGCCTGCTCGGCGTCGCCCCGGCGGAGCTGCCGGCACTGACGCCGCGCGCCCTGCCGGCAATCGACGGCGGCCTGCCCGCCAACGTCGGCATGGACCTGATCGCGCGCCGCCCCGACATCGCCGCCAGCCGCTGGCAGGTCGAGGCCGCGCTGAAGCAGACCGACGCGGCGCGCGCCGAGTTCTTCCCCGACATCAGCCTGTCGGCGATGGCGGGACTCTCCAGCATCGACCTCGACAAGATGTTCAACGCCTCCAGCCGCGTGTTCTCGCTGACGCCCGCGCTGCACCTGCCGATCTTCAACAGCGGCCTGCTGCAGGCGAATTTCCGCGCCAGCAAGGCCCAGCTCGATGCCGCGGTGGCGCAGTACAACAGCACCGTGCTGGCGGCCGCGCGCGACGTCTCGCTGCAGAGCCTGACCGCCCAGCAGCTGGTCGCGCGGCGCAAGGAACAGGCGGCGCAGATCGCCGCCAACGAAACCCTGCTGGCCAGCGCGCAGGCGCGTGCACGCCAGGGCGTGCGCGACGTGCGCGAATCGCTGGGCGCACAGGGCCAGCTGCTGCAGACGCGCGACGACGCGCTGAGCCTGCAGGCGCAGGCGCTGTCCACCGACCTGTCGCTGATCAAGGCCCTGGGCGGCGGCTACCGCGTCGCCGCCGAGCCCGCCTCCGCTTCTTCCACTTCATCCCCATCGACCGCTATCGCCGGAGACGCCGATCATGAGCGCCACTGATTCCGCCGCCACGCAGAAAGACGCCAACGACAGCGGGCTGGCCGCGAAGGACCCGCCGAAGCGGCGCCGCGCACTGCTGATCGTGCTGCTGGTGTTCGTGGTGCTGGGGCTGGGCTGGTTCTTGCTGTGGCTGCTGGTGCTGTCCAAGCGCGAGACCACCGACAACGCCTATGTGGGCGGCAACCAGGTGGCGATCTCCGCCCAGGTGCCCGGCACCGTGGTGGCGATCCTCGCCGACGACACCCAGCGCGTCGAAGCCGGCCAGGTGCTGGTGCGCCTGGACAGCACCGACGCCGACGTGCGCCTGCGCCAGGCCAGCAGCGCGCTGGCCCAGGCGGTGCGCCAGGTGCGCCAGCAGACCGACTCGGCCACCAGCGCCGACGCCGCCGTGGCCGCGCGCCGGGTGGATCTGAAAAAGGCCCAGGCCGACCTGCAGCGCCATCTGCCGCTGCTGGCCGAGCACGCCGAAGCGCCCGAAGTGGTGCAGCACCTGCGCGACGGCGTGGAGCAGGCGCAGACCGCGCTCGACGCCGCCGTGGCCCAGGCCAGCGCCTCGCACGCGGCCATCGAAGGCACCGAGATCGCGCAGAACCCGGCGGTCGAACAGGCGCGCGCCAACTTCCGCGCCGCCTGGGTGGCCTCGCAGCGCAATGCGATCTTCGCGCCGGTGTCCGGCTACGTCGCCCAGCGCAGCGTGCAGGTGGGCAACAGCGTGCAGCCGGGCCAGCAGCTGATGACCGTGGTGCCGCTGCACGACCTGTGGATCGACGCCAACTTCAAGGAAAGCCAGCTGCGCCACATCCATATCGGCCAGAACGCGCACTTCTCCGCAGACGTCTACGGCGGCAGCGTGGAATTCCACGGCAAGGTGGTCGGTCTGGGCGCGGGCACCGGCAGCGTGTTCTCGCTGCTGCCGGCGCAGAACGCCACCGGCAACTGGATCAAGGTGGTGCAGCGCGTGCCGGTGCGCATCGCCATCGACAACCAGGACCTGGACAAGCATCCGCTGCGCATCGGCCTGTCCACCGAAGTGACGGTGGACATCACCGACGACCGCGGCCCCGTGCTGGCGGCCTCGCCGGTGCAGACGCCGACCGCCGAAACCAAGGTCTACGACCAGATGGCCAACCAGGCCGATGCGGAAGCCGAGAAGATCATCGGCGCCAACCTCAGCCGCGGCGCGAGCCGCTGAGCCCTGACCAGCCATGGCCGCCACGCCAAACGACGCCGCTCCGCTGAAACCCCTGCAGGGCGGCGCGCTCGTCCTGCTGACCATCGCCGTCGCGTTCAGCACCTTCATGGAGGTGCTGGACATGACCATCGTCAACGTCGCGGTGCCGCACATCGCCGGCAGCCTCGGCGTGAGCTCCAGCGAAGGCACCTGGACGATCAGCTCCTACGCGCTGGCCAGCGCGATCATGCAGCCGCTCACCGGCTGGCTGGCGCGGCGCTTCGGCGAAGTGAAGACCTTTATCGCCTCGGTCGGCCTGTTCGTGGTGTTCTCGATGCTGTGCGGCCTGGCCACCAGCATGCCGATGCTGGTGATCGCGCGCCTGCTGCAGGGCGCCGGCTCCGGCCCGATGGTGGCGCTGTCGCTGACCCTGCTGCTGTCCAGCTATCCGAAGGCCAAGCAAGGCATCGCGCTGGCGATGTGGGCGATGACCGTGGTGGTGGCGCCGATCTTCGGCCCCATCCTGGGCGGCTGGCTGACCGACAATTTCTCCTGGCCGTGGATCTTCTACATCAACGTGCCGGTGGGCGCGCTGGCGGCGGTGATCACCTGGGCCCTGCTGCGCAAGCGCGAGACCAAGACCTTCAAGACCCCGATCGACCTGGTCGGCCTGGTGCTGCTGGTGGTGGGCGTGGGCTGCCTGCAGTTCATGCTGGACAACGGCAACGACAACGACTGGTTCTCCTCCACCCTGATCACCGTGCTGGGCATCACCGCCCTGGTCTGCATCGTGTTCCTGATCGTGTGGGAGATGCACGCCAGGCATCCGGTGGTGGACCTGTCGCTGTTCAAGCGGCGCAACTTCACCGTGGGCGTGGTCGCGCTGTCGCTGGGCATGATGGCGTTCTTCGGCATCAACGTGGTGTTCCCGCTGTGGCTGCAGACCACGCTGGGCTACACGGCGACGTGGGCGGGCCTGGCCACCGCGCCGGTGGGCATC
>Ga0065165_1003015_pt1 | contig 12716 bp, 12 predicted proteins | sample AraplaMF_Cvi_mMF_FD_63813 | JGI IMG/M metagenome (GOLD analysis project Ga0065165, IMG submission 63813) | Arabidopsis root microbial communities from the University of North Carolina, USA - plate scrape MF_Cvi_mMF (version 2) (version 3) | ecosystem: Host-associated > Plants > Roots >... | reverse complement strand
TCGTGTTCGGCATGCCGCGCGAGGCGATCGCCATCGGCGCCACCCACGAAGTCGGGCCATTGACGGCACTGCCGGGCATGGTGCTCGGCCATCTGGCCGCGCAGGGCGGCCGGGCGTTGCGCGTTTGATTCGCCGTCGCTGCTTTCCCCTCGGTTTTATCGCCGTAGAGCAACAAAAATGCTATGCTTAGGCCTGCTTTGCAGTGCCGAAGTTTAACCAACATACAGTAGAGTACCAACGGAGTAATTCATGGCTGATCCAAAGATGCGTTTTTTAGTTGTTGACGATTTCTCGACGATGCGGCGCATCGTGCGAAATCTGTTGAAGGAACTGGGTTACGCCAACGTCGACGAAGCCGAAGACGGCGTCATGGCACTGGCCAAGCTGCGCAGCGAGCAATTCGACTTCGTGGTGTCGGACTGGAACATGCCGAACATGGACGGCCTGACCATGCTGCAGAACATCCGTGCCGATCCCGCCCTGGCCGCTCTGCCGGTGCTGATGGTGACCGCCGAAGCCAAGAAGGAAAACATCATCGCGGCCGCGCAGGCGGGCGCCAATGGTTATGTGGTGAAGCCCTTCACCGCCGCCACCCTGGACGAAAAGCTGAACAAGATTTTCGAAAAGATGGGAAAGTAAGATGACTGAGCACACCGCCGACTCGGGCTCGAATGACGAGGTCCTGAGCCGGATCGGGCACATGACCCGCGCGCTGCACGAGAGCCTGCGCGGGCTGGGCCTGGACAAGCTGATCGAAAAGGCCGCGAGCGACATCCCCGATGCGCGCGACCGTCTCGATTACGTGGCGCGCCTGTCGGAAGGGGCCGCCAAGCGGGTGCTCGACGCCACCGATGCGGCCGGGCCGCTGCAGGATGGCATCGACAGTACGGCTGTCGAACTGTCCCGCGCCTGGCGCTCGCTGCTGGACAGCGGCGAAGGTATCGACCGCCTGCCGCCAGAGTGGCGCGCATTGGCCGAACGGACCATCGTCAGCCTCGCCGATTCGCGCCATGCCGTCAGCGCCACCAAGGGCCACCTGATGGACATCATGATGGCCCAGGACTTCCAGGACCTGACCGGCCAGGTGATCAAGCGCATCACCGGCATCGCCCAGAACCTGGAAAAGCAGCTGGTGCAGATGCTGGTCGACTTTGCGCCGGCCGAGATCAAGCGCGAGTTCGACAACGGTCTGCTGAACGGCCCGCAGATCAACCCCGAAGGCAATACCGAAGTGGTGGCCGACCAGGGCCAGGTCGACGACCTGCTGGACAGCCTCGGCTTCTGACGTACGGTGCGCCAGCGGACGGCGCATCGCCCCTGTTTCACCCCCGGCGATTCATACAATGCATCAGACCAACTTCATCGTCCGTGAACCCCTGCTCGATCCCAAGCAGCGTGTGATTGGTTATGAACTCTGCTGGCAGCAGCAGAACGGAAAGGAAGTCGGCGCCGCCGACCTCGAATCGCTGGTCGGCTTTGTCGCCGAGCACCTGGTCGACGAGGACGCCGGCTGGCTGCTGCGCGAAAAATTCCTGTTCCTCGACGCGGTGCCGGCCATGCTGTCGACCGACGCCCTGCACGAGCTGCCGCCGGAGCGCACTGTTCTTTCGATGAGCGTGCGCGAGCTTGCGAATCCCGACACCCGTGCCGCCGTGCAGGCCCTGCGCGCCGGCGGCGTCGGCATCTCGCTGCGCGGCGCCAATCTTGATCTGCTGGGCAAGAACCTCTCCAGCGTCGCTTCCTACGCCGAAGTGCGCTTCAGCGGCAGCGACGTCGCCACCCAGGCCCGCACCTATGCCGCGGCCAAGCAGTCGACCCTGCGCATGGTGGGCCGCCCGGTCGCGACCTGGGTCGACTTCGACGCCTGCGCCGCGCTGGGCCTCGACGCCTTCGTCGGCAAACTGCACCTGACCCCGCGCGAAGGCGGCAACACCAAGGGCATGAACCCGGCCCAGGCCATCATCCTGCAGCTGATGCAGATGGTGCAGAACAACGAAGACGTGCCCAAGCTCGAGGCCGTGCTGAAGCGCGACCCGGCCCTGATCTACAAGCTGCTGCGCTTCATCAACTCGGCCGGCTTCGGCGCCGGCCGCCAGATCGAGTCGCTGCGCCAGGCCATCGCCATGCTCGGCTACGCGCCGCTGTACCGCTGGCTGGTGCTGCTGCTGGCGACCGCCAGCTCGAGCGGCTATTCGCCGGTGCTGATGGAAACCGCGGTCGTGCGCGCGCGCCTGTGCGAACTGCTGGGCCAGAAATTCCTGCCGCGCGCGGAAAGCGAATACCTGTTCGTGGCCGGCATGTTCTCGCTGCTGGACCGCCTGCTGGGCCTGCCGATGAAGGAAGTGCTGGACACCATCCAGCTGCCGGACGAAGTGGTGCGCGCACTACTGACGCGCGGCGGCGTGTATGGGCCGTATCTGGCGCTGGCCGAGGCTTGCGAGCTGAATTCGAACCTGGTGGCGTCGATGGCTGCTTCGCTGGATATCAGTCCTACCGACGTCAACAAGGCGCATCTGAGTGCGCTGGCCTGGGCGCAGAGTGTGACGACCTGAGGCGCTGGCGCCAACAATGAAAATGGCCCTCTAGAAGGGCCATTTCTATTTTTACCATCCGGCAAAAACTCAGCGCTTCATCTGCACCTTGCTCACAGCCCGCTCCAGCCGCTGTTTCATCACCATCGAGATATTCGAGATCCTGCAGCCGATCTGCACCTGTTCGCCGAGCAGGAAGGTGCGGAAGGGGCGCTTCAGGCGCACTTCGAGGTCGGCCTGGATGGTGAGCGACGGTCCCAGCTCGAGTTCGACGCCTTCCAGCTTCTTGCCGACGTAGAGTTCGTCAGCCTGGCCGGGCGTGGCGCGCAGGCCGACGCCGCCGCAGGAAAAGTCGTACAGGGCCAGCTCGAAGGTCTTGCCCATCAGCGTGAAGCGGGCGCCGAAGCTGCCGCCCAGCGGCGTTTCCAGGCGCGCCTCGGCACGGCGGTTCAGCACTTTGCAGGTTTCCGGCAGCGGCAGTTCGACCACCTGGCTGCGGCCCGGCACGATGCTCCAGTTGGCGTCCAGTTCGAACTGGATCTTGGCATTCCCGCCCAGCGAAGCGGTGAATACGGCCTTGCCTTCCGCCAGGATGCTGTCCTCGGCCAGGTCGAGGACGAAGGAACGGCGGTCCGGGTCGACGGCGTCGATGCGCGCCATCACGAAGTCCTGGCCCATCGGATAGACGGTGACGGCTTCGCCGGTCTGCGCCAGCGTCGACAAGGTGTCGAAGATCTGGAACGCGTCGGTCATGTCGTGCGCGGTCGCTTTTGCCGGGATGCGGTCGACGGCATCGGTCAGCTTGGGCGGACCCTTGCGCATAGGCGTGGTGGCCAGGTCGTTCAAAATACTACTCCTTAATCTTTTTACGTTGTTTGGGTAAAAAGCAATTCCCCGAGTCTAGCAAACGTTGTTGCTAAAATCTACAGGGCAATTTCAAAAAAGAAAGTAGTGTGGCTTAAATCTCCAGATTATCGATCAGGCGCGTGCTGCCCAGTTTGGCTGCGGCCAAGACCACCAGCGGTTCGCCTGCCAGATGCTCGTCGCGGGTCGGCGCCTGGAGGTTCATGCGCTTGCGGATCGAGACGTAGTCCGGCTTCCAGCCGCGTGCCGCCAGGCGGTCCATGGCCTCCTGTTCGAGCGCCAGCAGGTCCGCCTGCATGCCGCGGGTCTGCTCGGCCACGTAATTGAGGGTCTGGTAGAGGAAAGGCCCCTCGGCGCGTTCTTCGGCGCTCAGGTAGCCGTTGCGCGAGGACAGGGCCAGGCCGTCCTCGGCGCGGAAGGTCTCGGCGCCGATGATCTCGGTCGGCATCGCGAGCTGGCGCGCCATATTACGGATGATCATCAGCTGCTGGTAATCCTTCTTGCCGAACACGGCCACGCGCGGCTGCACGCAGGAGAACAGCTTGGTCACCACCGTGCAGACGCCCGGGAACATGGCGGGGCGGAACTCGCCTTCGAGGATGTTGCCGAGGTCGTTAGGCGGCAGCACGCGGTATTCCTGCGGCTCCGGATACAGGTCCTTCTCGGTCGGCGCGAACAGCACGTAGACGCCTTCCTTTTCCAGCTTCTCGACGTCGGCCTGGAAGGTGCGCGGGTACTTGTCGAAGTCTTCGTTCGGGCCGAACTGCAGGCGGTTGACGAAGATCGAGGCGACCACCGGATCGCCGTGGCGGCGCGCCAGGCGCATCAGCGACAGGTGGCCTTCATGCAGGTTGCCCATGGTCGGAACGAAGGCGGTGCGCAGTTGTCCGCGCAGCTGGTCGCGCAGTTCGTCGATGGTGGAGATGATTTTCATGGTGTCTTTGTAAAGCTCAGGCCGGCGAATAGGCCAGCCTGACATAGATGGGCGCGAATGGTTCGGCCTGGGTAATTTCGATCAGGGTTTCCTTGGCCAGCTCGAGCATGGCCACGAAATGCACGACCACGACCGGCACGCTGGCCTGGCCATGGAACAATTCCGAGAATTCGACGAAGCGGTTCGACTGCAGTGTACGCAGGATCGCCGACATGTGCTCGCGCACGGACAATTCCTCGCGGCCGATCCGGTGATGCTGGGTCAGCTTGGCGCGGCGCAGGACGTCCATCCAGGCGCGCTGCAAATCGTGCGGATCGACGTGCGGCCATACCGGCGCGAGGCCTTGCTCGACCGGCAGCGAAGGCCGCAGGAAGTCACGGTCGAGCTGAGGCAGGGCGCCCAGCTGCTGCGCCGCCATCTTGATCTGCTCGTATTCCAGCAGGCGCCGCACCAGCTCCGCGCGCGGGTCGCCGGCGTCTTCGATCAGGTCGTCCTGGCGCTTCGGCAGCAGCATGCGCGACTTGATCTCGATGAGCATGGCCGCCATCAGCAAATACTCGGCCGCCAGCTCCAGATTGGTCTTGCGGATCTGCTCGACGTATTCCAGGTATTGCAGGGTTACCTGGGCCATCGGAATGTCCAGGATATTGAAGTTCTGCTTGCGGATCAGGTACAGCAGCAGGTCGAGCGGACCTTCGAAGGCGTCGAGGAAGACCTCGAGGGCGTCGGGCGGGATGTACAGGTCGTTGGGCAGGCGCAGCAGCGGCTCGCCGTAGAGGCGGGCGATCGTGGCCTCGGCGGCGTCGGCCGCCGCGTTCAGCGCGTCTTCCTGTGTATCGCCGGCAGAAGCATTGTCCGCGATGGTGCCGTCATCCGGCTGCTGATCGGCGACACCCTCGGGTGTCGCCTGCGTAGGCACCATCCTCGTCAGCCTCTGCCGTCAGCCGTGCTCAGACCTTGGTCTGGTACGGATAAGCCTGCTGGCGCAGGCGCGACTCGGCGATGCGGCGCTGTTCGTCCAGCGACAGCGGTGCCTTGTCCCACAGCAGGGAACGGCCTTCCACCTGGCGCTCGTCCATGCCCGGGGTCTTTGCTTTCAGTTCCTTGATGAACTTGGTGTGGTCGGATTCGTAATTCGAATGTTTCGTGAACAGGCCCATGGTGCTCTTTTAAATGAGGTACAAACGTGAAATTGTAACGCTTAGATGCGGCTTACTTGTGCAGCTCGTTCAGCTGGCGGGCGATGATGTCGTGGTTGAGCCACAGCACCGGCGCGATCTTCTCGGCCGCGCCATGGAACATCAGCGGGCCGGTGCCTTCCACCACGAGGGAGGAGAGGTGGTCGGTGACCAGCTCCTTGCGGTCCTTGTGCAGGGCAGTGATCTCGTCGGCGGTGCCGATCATCAGCTCGGCCAGCTCCGGGGAATTGTCCATCGGCCATGCTTCGTAGTTGCGGAAGCCGGCCAGGGTCTCGGTCTGCAGGTAGGTTTCGAGCTTGTCGAGGATGCCCTGGACCGACTCGCCCTCGTTCAGCAGGCGCTCGCAGATATCCCATTGCTCTTGCGCCCAGGCGCCGCCGCCTTCTTTCTTGAGTGCGGCCAGCAGCGGGAACAGCGACAGTTCCACGCCGACAAAGATGTCCGACGAATTGGTGCGGATTTCCGGGCAGTTGAACACGGTCGCGGCCACGCCTTGCTTCCATGCGGCTTCGGCGATCGACTCCAGGCGCATCTTGGCGTAGCCCTGGGTGTAGTTGGTGTAGGTCTGCCACTTGTACTCGCCGCCGATCAGCACCTCGGTGCCGTGGTAGCCGTAGGCGGTGTAGCGCACCTGGCCGCCCTTCGACTCGACGCGGGCGCGGATTGAAGCCGAGGCGTCGATCAGGTATTTCAGGGTATTGGCCGAGACTTCGTCGAAGTTCATCAGGATCAGCTTGCCCAGGTCGCTGTCGAGCAGGGCGCGCGAGGACATGAAGCGATCGCCGCGGCCTTTGTAGATGCGGTTGGCAATGGCCAGGAAAGCCTTGATGCGCGGGATGCCGCCGGCCATGGTGTGGGCGAAGAAGACGTTGGCGCCGTCCGGGATCAGCTTGTCGATCTCGGCCATTGCCTGCTGGGCCGAGCCGGTGAAGCGGGCCACGCCGGCCTGGCGGCACTGCTCGATCTTGTCCCAGTCCAGCTTGTCTTCCTGCCAGCTCTTGAGGGTAATCCCGGACAGCATCTCGGTCGGGTTCTGCTCGCCCGCCGGCGCATCCATGTCGAAACCGGCCATCAGCGGGATGTTGACGATGCGGCCGCCCAGCTTGGCTTCGGCTTCCGCATGTTCTTCCGCGGTCAGGGCGCGCAGGGTGCCGTCGTCGTTGCGGCGACCCACGGTGATGCCCAGGATGGTCATGCCGGCCTTGCGCGCTTCGTCGATCAGGCCGTTCACGTAGCCGCGGCCGAACAGCTCGCCGAACAGCACGAAAACGTCGCCTTGACGGAACAGGTTCGCTTGCGGGATGTGTCGCAGGGCTTTGTATTCGGTCATATTATTTTGCTACCACTCAAGAGTTTCGAAAAAGCGCATTATAGCTACGCTTGCACGGAAATTAATAGCTCAGCGGATACGCATACCCGGCTGCGCACCCGACACCGGCTCCAGCAGGTACAGGCCCGGATTCGTCTTCTCGTCCTTGGCGGAGGCGCACAGCACCATGCCTTCCGAGACGCCGAACTTCATCTTGCGCGGCGCCAGGTTGGCGACCATCACGGTCAGTTTGCCGATCAATTGTTCCGGCTGATAGGCCGACTTGATGCCGGAGAAAACATTACGGTAGCGGCCTTCGCCCACGTCCAGCGTGAGGCGCAGCAGCTTGCTCGAACCTTCGACGTGCTCACAATTGACGATTTTCGCCACGCGCAGGTCGATCTTGGTGAAGTCGTCGATCGAGATTTCCGGCGCCAGCTCTTCGATATCGCCGGCTTCGGCGGCCGGGACATTGCTGTCGGCAGCGACGGCTTTCTCGGTAGCAGCCGGGGCAGCGGCGGGCGCGGCGACGGCGGGCTTGTCGAACAGGTCCTCGACCATCTTGGCATCCACGCGCTGCATCAGGTGGCTGTAGGCGCCGATGGTACGGCCCAGCATGGTGTTCCAGACCTTCTCGCCTTTCGTTTCTTCCCACGAGAACGACGCGTCGCCCAGGAATTCCTTGACGCGCTCGGCCACGTGCGGCAGCACCGGCGACAGCATGATGGTCAGCTGGCGGAACAGGATCAGCGCGGTGGTGCAGACGTCGTGCAGCTCGGCCGTCTTCGATTCGTCCTTCGCCAGGATCCAGGGCTTGTTCTCGTCGACGAACTGGTTGGCGACGTCGGCGATGGCCATGATCTCGCGCAGGGCGCGGCCGAACTCGCGCGCTTCGTAGCTGGCGGCAATCGCGGCCTGGCGCTCGCCATCTTCGCCGTTCAGGGCGCGGGCGATCCATTGTTTTGCGTTATCGGACAGCGAGCTTGCCAGCTTGCCGTCGAATTTCTTGGCGATGAAGCCGGCGCAGCGGCTGGCGATGTTCACGTACTTGCCGATCAGGTCGCTGTTCACGCGGGCAACGAAGTCTTCGCCGGTGAAGTCCAGGTCCTCGACCTTGCTGTTCAGCTTGAATGCCAGGTAGTAGCGCAGCCACTCCGGGTTCATCTTGAGTTCCAGGTAGCGCAGCGGCGAGATGCCGGTGCCGCGCGACTTCGACATCTTTTCGTTGTTCACGGTCAGGTGGCCGTGGACATTGACCTTCAGCTTGTCGATGATCGGGTGCTTCGAGAAATTCAGCATCGCCGGCCAGAACAGCAGGTGGAAGGAGACGATGTCCTTGCCGATGAAGTGCACCTGCTCGGCAGCCGGATCGTTCAGGAAGGCTTCGTAGTCGAGGCCCTTCTTTTCGAAGTAATTCTTCAGCGAAGCCAGGTAGCCGACCGGCGCGTCCAGCCAGACGTAGAAGAACTTGCCCGGCGCGTCAGGAATCGGAATGCCGAAGTAGGGCGCGTCACGCGAAATGTCCCAGTCGGCCAGCTTCTCGCCGTTCTCGCCCAGCCATTCCGAGACCTTGTTGACCATTTCCGGCTGCAGGCGGCCCGGGGTGTTCAGCCATTCCTTCAGGAACTGGAAGCAGCGCGGATCGGACAGCTTGAAGAAATACTGCTCGGACGGCTTCAGGATCGGGGTCGAACCGGTGAACACCGAGTATGGGTTGATCAGCTCGGTCGGCTGGTAGGCGGCGCCGCAGACTTCGCAGTTGTCGCCGTACTGGTCCTTGGCGTGGCAGACCGGGCACTCGCCCTTGATGTTGCGGTCGGCCAGGAACATGCCCTTGGTCGGGTCGTAGAAGCGGTCGACGGTCTTGGTGTAGATGAGGCCGGCATCACGCAGCTTGCGGTAGATGCCCTGCGACAGCTCGACGTTTTCCGGCGAGTCGGTGGAATACCAGTTGTCGAAGGCGATATGGAAGCCGTCCAGGTACTGGGCGCGGCCGGCCGCGATGCGGGCCACGAATTCCTGCGGCGTCACGCCTTCCTTCTCGGCGGCGATCATGATCGGGGTGCCGTGGGTATCGTCGGCGCCGACGAAGTGCACCACGCGCTGCTCACCATCGTCCTTCTGCATTCGCTGGAAGCGGACCCAGATGTCGGCCTGGATGTATTCCATCATGTGGCCGATGTGGAAGGCGGCATTGGCGTAGGGCAGGGCGGTGGTGACGAACAGCTTGCGTGTCATGGTCGGAAAAGTGGGAGCAATATAGAAAAAAGGCATTTTACCAGCGGATGCCCCTGAACGGTCAGGGGGTAATCAAGGTTGAAATAAGCTAAACTCTTGCGCATCACATCCGGAGAACCCAATGAGCATCACTCAAGACGACGTCAAGACCGCCCTGGCCGCGGTCATCGACCCGAATACCAATAAAGACTACGTCAGCACCCGCTCCGTCAAGAATATCCAGCTCGACGGCGGCAACGTCGCCCTCGACATCGAACTCGGCTATCCGGGCAAGAGCCAGGTCACTCTGGTCCGCAACGCCGTCATCGAGGCCCTGCGCCGGCTTCCGGGCGTGCAGAACGTCAGCGTCAACGTCAGCAGCAAGATCATTTCGCACACCGTCCAGCGCGGCCTGAAGGTGATGCCGAACGTGAAGAACATTATTGCCGTCGCCTCGGGTAAGGGCGGCGTCGGCAAGTCGACCACCGCCGTCAACCTGGCCCTGGCCCTGGCGGCCGAGGGCGCCAGCGTCGGCGTGCTGGATGCCGACATCTACGGCCCTTCGCAGCCGACCATGCTGGGCATCAATGGCCGCCCGCAGAGCCTGGACGGCAAGACCATGGAGCCGCTGGAGAACCACGGCGTGCAGGTGTCCTCGATCGGTTTCCTCATCGATCCGGACGAGCCGATGGTCTGGCGCGGCCCGATGGTCACCCAGGCGCTGCAGCAGCTGCTGGAGCAGACCAACTGGCGCGAGCTGGATTACCTGATCGTCGACATGCCGCCGGGCACCGGCGACATCCAGCTGACCCTGTCGCAGAAAGTGCCGGTCACCGGCGCCGTGATCGTCACCACCCCGCAGGACATCGCGCTGCTGGACGCGCGCAAGGGCCTGAAGATGTTCGAGAAGGTCGGGATCCCGATCCTCGGCGTGGTCGAGAACATGAGCACCCATATCTGCTCGAACTGCGGCCACCATGAAGCCATCTTCGGCGAAGGCGGCGGCGAAAAGATGTGCGCCGACTTCGGCGTCGATTTCCTCGGCCGTCTGCCGCTGCAGCTGTCGATTCGCGAACAGGCGGATTCGGGTACGCCAACCGTGGTGGCGGAGCCGGATGGCCAGGTGGCCAACATCTATAAAGAGATCGCGCGCAAGGTGGCGGTCAAGGTGGCGGAGAAGGCGAAGGATATGAGCGCCAAGTTTCCGACGATTGTTGTTAAAAACGACTGATTAGCCCCCACGTCATTCCCGCGTACGCGGGAATCCATGCTGAGGTGGCATAGCACGCGGCGTATGGATTCCCGCTTCCGCGGGAATGACGGCAGCATATGCGCATCGAATCCCTCCGCACCCACCTCCGCACCCTCGGCGCCCTCCCGCTCCACGAAGACCGCATCCTGCGCGACTGGGTCCGCAACGCCGGCCACGACCACGGCCGGCGCCGCCCCATGGACTTCCTGCCGAAACCGGTACGCGAAGCCCTCCCGCAGATCGACGCCCAGCTCGACGGCCTGGCCCGCATCCTCAGCACCCACCCGGCCGAGGATGGCTCGGCGCGCCTGCTGGTCGGCCTGCAGGATGGGCAGACGGTGGAATCGGTGCTGCTGCCGCGCGATGGCGTCTGCGTCTCGAGCCAGGTCGGCTGCGCGGTCGGCTGCCAGTTCTGCATGACGGGGAGAAGCGGCTTGATCCGGCAGGTGAGCAGCGGCGAGATCGTCGCCCAGGTGGTGCTGGCGCGCCGCCAGCGGCCGGTCAAGAAGGTGGTCTTCATGGGCATGGGCGAGCCGGCGCACAACCTCGACAACGTCATGGAAGCGATCGAGCTGCTGGGCGTGGAGGGGGATATCGCGCACAAGAACCTGGTGTTCTCGACGGTTGGCGACCCGCGCGTGTTCGAACGCCTGCCCGAAGGGCGGGTGAAGCCGGCGCTGGCGCTGTCGCTGCACACGACCAGGCCAGAGCTGCGCGAACGCCTGCTGCCGCGCGCGCCGCGCATCGCGCCGAAAGAGTTGGTGGAAGAGGGCGAGCGTTATGCGCGCCTGACCGGCTACCCGATCCAGTACCAGTGGACTTTGCTGGAAGGCGTGAACGACGGCCAGGACGAGCTGGAGGCGCTCGTCGAACTCCTGCGCGGGAAGTACGCCGTGCTGAACATGATTCCGTATAACGCCAACGAGGGATTGCCCTTCAGGCGCCCCGGCTGGGACAAGGCGCATGCCATCGCGGCATGGCTGTTCGAGCGCGGCATCCTCACCAAGCTGCGCGATTCGGCCGGGCAGGATGTCGATGGCGGTTGCGGGCAGTTGCGGGCGCGGGCCCTGGATGGTGCGCAGCCGCTCAAGTTGCACCGCCGCGCGTGATTACGCGGTCCGCCCCACCGCCTCGATCCGCTGCCCCAGCTGCCGCGCCTTCACCAGATTGCGCCCCGCATGCTTGGCCTCGTACATCAACTGGTCGGCCAGCGCGATCATGCCCTGCGGCGTGACCGCATGGCCGCCGCCGAAGTCGGCGCCGACCACGCCGAAGCTGGCGGTGGTGCCCAATGACAGGCCGCCGTCCAGTTCGATGCGATGGTCGGAGAAGGCGGCCCGTATGCGCTCGGCCAGTTCACGCGCGCCGTCCAGGCGGGTCTCCGGCAGGATGATCAGGAATTCCTCGCCGCCGTAGCGCACCACGGTGTCGATCGATTCGCGCGTCATCCTCTCCGCCAGGGTGGCAAAGCTGCGCAGCAGTTCGTCGCCGGCGTGGTGGCCGTGGGTGTCGTTGATCTTCTTGAAGCCGTCGAGGTCGCACATGATCAGCGACAGGTTGAGGCGGTAGCGGCGGGCGCGCGCGATCTCGCTGTCGAGCAGGCCGGCGTTCAGGTGGCGGCGGTTGTAGGAGCCGGTCAGCGGGTCGCGGATCGACAGATTCGTCAACACCTGCTGGGCCCAGTACTGTTCGCGCCACATGCGCGCATGGCGCTGGGCGACGGTCAGCCCGAACACGTTGGCGCAGACCACCAGCATGGTCATCGAGATCAGGAAACGTGTTTCGACCGCGTGCTGGATCCAGGCCAGGCCGATGAACACCAGGCTCACGCTCGCCGAGATCGCCGCCGCGTACAGCAGGCGGTTGGGAATCAGCACGTGGATGACCATCGCCATCACCGTCCAGGACATGCCGTGCAGCAGGATGTCGGCCGGCCGGAAGCTGATCACGATGAAATAGCTGACGGCCCAGCACAGCGTGAAGAAACTCGCCGCGTGGCAGGGCGCGCGTACCGTCGCCGCGGGTCGCCGCACATAGTGCAGGCAGGCCATTGCGATGATGGGGATCGCGAGTCGCGAGAGCAGTGGTACGACCGCGCCGTGAAAGCCCAGCGCCGCGACATCGGCCACGCCGAAGAGAAGGTAGAACAGCGAGCACAGCAGCAGGCCGCGGCGCAGGTCGCGCAGGATCACGGCCGCCTGCGCGTGCAGGAAGCCGGCTTCCGTGGCGGCGTCGGCGAATTCGCCGCGCAGGGGCGCGATGGGAGCGATGCTCGGGTCGTTCGACATGGAGAAAGCGTCAGGCGGGCGAGGAAGAAATGATGAAAATGCTGACCAAAGGAGAAAGAGTAGCCAGATTCGTAATTTCTGTAAAGTAATTATTTGCTAAGCAATGCGGGTAAGTGCGCTTC
>Ga0065165_1003014_pt1 | contig 12720 bp, 11 predicted proteins | sample AraplaMF_Cvi_mMF_FD_63813 | JGI IMG/M metagenome (GOLD analysis project Ga0065165, IMG submission 63813) | Arabidopsis root microbial communities from the University of North Carolina, USA - plate scrape MF_Cvi_mMF (version 2) (version 3) | ecosystem: Host-associated > Plants > Roots >... | reverse complement strand
AAGGGATTTCGGCAGACCGTAGTCATCCTGTACAGAAGGCGTGGATTCAACATCAGGTGCCACAGTGCGGCTATTGTCAATCAGGTCAGATAATGTCGGCCGTGGCACTCCTGACCAAGAACCCGACACCGTCTGACGAAGAGATCAACGCGGCTATGGTCGGTAATATATGCCGGTGCGGCACGTACCAGCGTATTCATGACGCCATTAAAACAGCGTCGCAGGAAATCGCGTCAAACCAGTAAATCCGGAGCCATGAACGAACTTCATAAAACGACCTTATCGCGCAGAGATTTCCTTCGGATGTCCGGTATGACCGGTGTTGTGCTCACCCTGGGTTTTGCCGCAGGCTGTACTGCCAAAGATGATGCGACGGTGGAGAATGCGAGCGACCTTGACCTGTCGAGCGCGAAAGAGATCACGCCCTTTATCATGATCGATTCGAAGGGTACGATCGTTATTATAGCACATAAACCGGAGATGGGGCAAGGTACCTATCAGTCCATGCCGTTGATCGTGGCAGAAGAACTTGGTGTGACGCTGGAACAGATTTTAATCAAACCGGCCGTTGCGAATAAAAAATACGGCGGTATGTCGGTTGGCGGTAGTTACAGTGTACGTGGGTCGTGGGCACTGCTGCGAAAGGCGGGTGCGGCGGCCAGGGAAATGTTGATAACGGCCGCTGCAAAGAAATGGAATGTTCCGGTTCAGGAGTGTGAAGCCGATCAGGGCATGGTGCATCATCTTAACACACATCAGATGCTTTCATTTGGTGATCTTGTGGCCGATGCCGCGAAGCTGGAGGTTCCTAAAGAACCGAGGCTGAAAGATCCGTCGAAATTTATGCTTGTAGGAAAGGCTATTCCGAGGCCGGATATTTTGATGAAGGTGGAAGGCAAGGCCGGCTTCGGCATCGATACAAAGCTTGACGGCATGCTGTATGTATCGGTTGAACGTTGTCCGGTGTTCAATGGCAAGGTAAAATCGTTCGACGCGGCCGAAGCTAAGAAGGTACCTGGCGTCAGGCATGTGTTGATAGCCGAGCGTAAGAGCGGGAAGAATATGTACTACGGTGTTGCGGTAGTAGCCGATACCTATTACGCGGCTACAGTTGCGCGGAAAGTATTGAAAATTGAATGGGATCTTGCCGGTCTCCAGAACGAAAGTACCGAAACGATCTATAAACGTTTTCGCGCGCTGGCCAAAACAGAAGGCGAGGTCGTAACCCGCGAAGGTAGCTTTGAAGGTGCTTTTAACGGCGCTGCCGAAAGGCTGGAGGCCGTATACGAGATGCCGTTTCTGGCGCATGCTCCAATGGAACCGCAAAACACAGTGGCGCACGTTACCGGTGGTAAGTGTATTATCTGGTCGCCAACTCAGGTTCCTGATGATGCGGTGGGCACGCTGTCCAAGTATCTGAATATATCAGAGGAAAATATCGAGCTGCATTACACGATGCTGGGTGGTGGGTTCGGCCGTCGGTTGTTCGACGACTACATAACGGAAGCGGCTTACATATCGAAGGAGGTAAAGGCGCCCGTAAAGGTGATCTGGACGCGTGAAGACGATATGACCGTGGGGCCTTTCCGGCCAGGTACTCTGAGCAGTCTGCGCGGTGCACTGGATAAGACAGGAAAGGTAGTGGCCTTGCAACATAAGGTTGTTGCCCCCTCGATCATGTATAATCAGTTTGGCGGTGGTGAGTCAGGCAAGAAAGAAGACGGTGGTGCGATGGAAGGCGTAAGCGAGACCTGGTACGAGATTCCCAACGTATTAACCCATAATATATACGCAGAGACCAATGTTCCGATCGGGTGGTGGCGTAGTGTATATTCATCGACAACAGCGTTCGCACACGAAAGTTTTATTGATGAGCTGGCACACGCCGCGGGTAAGGATCCGATAGACTTCCGGTTGTCATTGATTCATAAAAATACCCGCATGAAAAATCTGCTGCTCCACCTGCGTGAGAAGAGTGGCTGGGATAAGCCGCTTCCGCCCGGCTGGGCAAAGGGTGTGGCGATTTGGCAATTCTTTGCCGGTCAGGCAGGTCATGTGGTGTTCATTTCACGAACGGGCACCAAGGGTGTGCGCATCGAAAAAGTAGTGTCTGTCATTGACTGCGGCCTTGCCGTTAATCCCGATAACGTAAAGGCCCAGGTGGAAGGTGGTACCGTCATGGGGTTGAGTGCCGCCGTAAAAGATGCGATTACGTTTGTCGATGGTCGGGCGGAGCAAACCAACTTCCATAACTACCAGGTACTGCGGAAGAACGAGGTCCCTCCTGTGGAGGTGCACATCTACCCCAGCGCCGATGTGCCCGGAGGGGTAGGCGAGCCGGGTTTGCCTCCTGTTGCGCCCGCGCTTGGCAATGCGATCTTTGCACTTACCGGAACCCGCGTGCGGACATTGCCGATTCAACTGGACGCGGTATAGCGTGCAGTTGCATGGGGAGTATCCGGGCATACGTCACCCGCGTGCCCGGATTTCTTTTTGGTTATTCCGTGTTTAACTGTATCGCTATACTGCTTCAACGCGGCATGTTAACCACGAATGTTAAACTGCGAAGCTCTCATAGTGATTCACGAATTCCTCAAATTCAAGCAGCATGCCCTCGTCAAACGGGTAATACTTCGCCTTTTGATAGTCTTCGCCCGCAAAGGCTTTGATTGATTCGAGGTCTTGCCACTCGGTTACTGTCCAGAAGTGACATACGGGGCCTTCCTTGGCCCGCCATACCCGTACGGATATATTTCCTGCCGTTTCCCGGTACTCCTGTGTACCTTCTCCCAGGAGGAATGCCAGGTACTCATCGGCATTGCCGATGTCGGTCTTGCCATGCCATGTTCGTGTAACCATAACTTTTTTACCGAAGGTAATCACTTCTACCTGAAATTCTGTGCTGCGGTGTTCGTGTATCGATGCGGAGATCGTGCGTGTATATTGGATGCGGGATGCCTGACTATATCCTCGGTAGGGTAAAAGTTGGTCTGTGTTTTTACAGTTACGATCACTATGATGGACCAAATGATCGGATATCAAGCTTCTCATGAACAATTTTCGCCCAGTGAGCTACTTCACCTGGTTACGCTGGCTGAACAGGCCGGGTTCAACGCCATCCATTCGTCTGATCACTTTCATCCCTGGAGTGAGCGCCAGGGGCAGAGCGGATTTTCGTTTGCGTGGCTTGGCGCGGCGATGCATGCTGTTAACCTTCCCTTTGGGGTGATCTGCGCGCCGGGGCCGCGGTATCATCCTACGATCATTGCACAGGCGTGCGCTACGTTGCAAGAGATGTTTAAGGGCAGGCTGTGGTTGTCGTTAGGCAGTGGCGAAGCATTGAACGAAAGCATCACCGGCGCAGCCTGGCCTGACAAGCGGGCGCGTAACCAGATGCTCCTGGAATCGGCCACGGTGATACGCCGGTTGTTTGCCGGTGAAGAGGTTTCGTTTCGCGGACATTTTGACGTAAGCCAGGCCAGACTGTATACACGCCCTGCCTATCCGCCAATGATGCTCGGTGCAGCGCTCACGCCTGAAACGGCCGCGCTACACGGTACGTGGGCAGATGGCCTGCTGACAACCGGTCATGAGCCGGCAGCCGTAGCCAGGATAATCGAGGCTTTTAACGAGAATGGTGGTGCTGGTAAACCGGTATATTTTAAGCTTCAGTTGTCGTATGCGCGCCATAGGATGCTGGCCGAAGAGGGCGCGTTCGATCAATGGCGTAATAATGTTCTTCCTGCCCAAACACTTGCCTCTTTACGCAGTGTTGCGGACTTCGACCGCGCCGGGCGGAATGTGACGCTCAATGATGTTAAACGATCTGTTCCTGTTTCCGACGATCCCGCGTTCTTTACGAAGGTTGTACAGGAGTATCGGCAGATTGGTTGTGATCACATTATTCTTCACAATGTAAACCGCCTTCAGCAGGAATTTATTGAAGACTTCGGAGCACACGTGTTACCAGCGCTTCTACAGTCGTAGTTTTTAAACGTGCCCATAACGCCCGAAAATCGTAGCGTAAAAACATACTCATAACGACGTCGTAGTTACGCAGCCCGGTCAGGTATTCGGGCATTATAAGTGTCTCAGTCGTTCCTCGTTTTGTACCGTAATGTTATTGGATCGGTTGGCATTATTATTCGGGATGACCGATGTACTAACCGAGTATCGTATGTTATCAACACTGTCTGATCCGGAGCAGGAAGTTCCTTTATATCTGTCGGGCGAAGCCGTTAAAACGATTCGTCAATTGCTGGCGCGGGAGTTGACGCTGGCCCTGGCATGTGAGCGAACTATGCTTTCTGCATCTGTTTTTTTTCTGGCAAACGCTAAAGACAAGGCGTTACTATACGAGTTCCGCCGTAGCCGGAATGTGCTGGTGCGGATGACTGACGGCCTGCAGCGCACGTTTCATATTCTTGGCGAAGTGGTATCGGAACAACCGTGCGAAACGCTGGCGTTGCATTTTCGGCATGATCAGGAAGCTTTAGAGCATATTCCCGAAGGGGTGGGGCGTGAAATGCACCTGATTCTTTCGATGCAGAAAGCGCTTCAGTATAATATCGCGCAGATTGACGGCGCGATGTTATTGGGCGGGCAACTTGGCCTGAAGGGCATATTGTCTACGTTCGCTCCGGTGCTGAACGAGAAGCGAACGTTGCAGACGAATCTTGTGCAGATTTGCCGAAATATCGTTTCCCGAAGCGCGTCCTGACGGTTTTATGTTCCATCAGGAGGCGTTGTCTTCCAGCAATTGGTCGAAGTGTATGGGAAGCCGGTTAATACGTTTGCCGGTGGCGTGATACACAGCGTTTGTTATTGCCGCAGGCATGGCCACCAATCCAATCTCTCCTACACCTTTTACGCCGAGTTCGTTGATTAGATCGTCTTTTTCTTCGGCGAAGATAACATCGAGGTTGTTGATGTCTGCGTGTACCGGAAGATGGTATTCTGCGAGATTGGCGTTTATGTACTTACCCAGTTTTTCGTCGAGGATACTTTCTTCGCGCAGGGCTTTGCTGATGCTCCATACCATGGAGCCGAGAATCTGGCTTCGGGCTGTTTTAGGATTGATGATTGTGCCGGCTGCGACGGCGGTTACAGCTCGGGTGACGTTGATGGTTTTAAGATCTTTGTCGATCTCTACTTCCACGAATGCGGCGCTATGAACGGCCTTGCTGTATTTCCGGAGTTTTACAAAGTGGGGACGCCCAATGGCGGTGGCTTTAATAACACGGCCCTTATTGGCGACAACAAGTTCGCGAAACGATACTGATTTTGATGCGTCATGCCGGGCACAGATCTGCCCGTTTGTAAAGATCAAATCGTCGTCGGCGATTCCTTTTAGTGGACTATCCGCTATGCTATCTATTTTCTTCAGCAGTTTTTTCTTCAGTGCTTTGGCCGCCATAACGATGCCGATGCCGGTAGACGATGTTGCCGCTGAGCCGCCCTGGAACATCGAGAATGGTTTGCTGCTGTCGCCGTATTGAAAGGTAATATCTTCGATGGGCACGCCGAGTTCGTCTGCAGCAACCTGCGTCATTACGGTCAATGTGCCGGTACCGATATCGGTTACGGCGTTGTTTACGATGACTTTTCCATCGCGTCCGATGATAATCTCTACCCGGGAGGGGAACTGGTATGCATCCCATATGCCTGTGGCCATGCCGTAGCCGATTAGTTTATTGCCGCGCGTCATGCTGCCCGGCACAGGGTTGCGCTTATCCCAACCGAATTTCTCCGCAGCCTTCAGGTAACACTGTTTAAGCTCTTTGCTGGTGAATGGTTTGTTTTCTGACGGATCGATATCCGAGTAGTTGATGAGGCGTAGTTGGAGTGGGTCGATGTTCAGCTTATAGGCCAGCTCGTCCATTGTGCATTCTATGGCGTGCATGCCCGTGCTACCGCCGGGTGCCCGCATGTCCAGCGGTGTGTGTACATTGAGCGGCACGAGCTTGTAGTCGAACAGTGTGTTTGGGGCGGGATAGAGGCGGTGGCTCCAGTTTACGACGACTTCATTATAGTCTTCGTACTGCGACGTTTCGCCGATGGCCGTGTGATTCATGCCGGTAACCCGACCGGTATTGTCAGCGCTGAAGCGCAGGCGCTGGATTGTTTGAGGACGGTGGCTGAACGAAAACATCTGACTACGGTCGAGGGTAACGCGCACGTTACGTTTAAGCTCCAAGGCAGCCATCACGCAGAGAAACAACTGGTATTGTGGTCTGAGGCCGGAGCCGAAGCCGCCACCTACATACGGCGCGAGTACACGCACGTCTTTGTAATGCAGGCCGAATACATTGGCCACATACAGCTGGTTGTTTATGGTGCCTTGTGTTTTGTCGTAAATGGTTAGTTTGCCATCGCTTTCGTAAACGGTGGTTGTGGCGTATAGCTCGATGGGGTTATGATGTTCGGCGCCGTGTCTTATTTCAACGGATACTTTTGCGGGCGCGTTGTTATAGGCTTTTTCGAAATCTCCCGTGGGCTTGGGCGGTGGCGGCTTCAGCATGGTGGCCAATCCTTTTTTTGGATCGCGGGCCTTGTCGAGGTTTGTGTCGAGGCACGCTTCAAACGGCTCTTCGTCGTATTCGATCTTTACCAGTGTGGCGGCGTACCGGGCGGTTTCAAAATCGGTAGCCACTACCAGTGCTATCGGCTGGCCATTATACAGTATATCAGCATTGCTTAGCGGCTTAAACACGGTGCCGGGAGGTGCGTCGAGGTCGGCGTACTGGATGTCGAACCAGGCGAGCCTGGGGCGGTTTTCGTGGGTGAACACTTCGACCACACCGTTGTATGCTTTGGCAGCAGCGGTATCGATGCTGCGGATTTTTCCGTTGGTGACGGTGCTGTTGACGACATAACCATAGAGCAGATTGCTGACGTTGTATTCGCCGGCATATTTTGCCGCTCCGGTTACTTTCAGTTTCCCTTCCAGGCGATCAATGGGTTTTCCTACTGTTGGTGTATTGGCCATAGGAGTGCTGTATTTATCTGTGTGTCTTGTGTATGTTTATTATGCGGAGGGTTGTGCGCCGGGCCGTTGTGATTCGGGATTCAATGCCATCATGCTATTGCGTACGATGGCTCGTTTAGCCAGTTCGATCTTGAATTTGTTGTATTTGAATCCCGAGGCACCTTGCAAGATGATGTCGGCAGCGGCAGCAAAGGTGTGGTCGGTGGCTGGTTTATCGATTAGAAAGTCCTCGGCCTCCGTTACGCGCCATGGTTTGTGGGCCACGCCACCGAGTGCTATGCGGGCTTCCTGAATAATGCCGGCATTCAACGTCAACGCAGTCGCTACCGATACCAACGCAAACGCGTACGAGTTTCGGTCGCGGAGCTTGAGGTAAGAATAGTTGTTTGCAAAGCCTTCGGGAGGGAGGGTGATGCTGGTGACGACTTCGCCGTGTAGCAGGGTGTTGTCGCGTTCGGGTGTTTGTTCGGGCAGGCGATGAAAGTCGCGAAAGGGAATGGTGCGGTCGCCTTTCGGACCGGACACGTTTACTGTAGCGTTTAGCGCAGCCAGGGCAACACACATGTCCGACGGAAATACCGCGATACATTCGGTACTGGTGCCCAGTATGGCGTGCATGCGATTATATCCTGTAATGGCTGCGCAGCCGCTACCCGGTACACGCTTGTTACAGGGGGCCGTTGGGTCGTAAAAGTAATAACAGCGGGTGCGTTGCAACAGGTTGCCGCCGTTGGTAGCCATGTTCCGAATCTGTGCCGAGGCTCCGGCGAGGATAGCCCGCGAGAGCAGCGGATAGCGTTGTTCGATCAGCGGGTGATATGCGGTGGCGGCGTTTGTCATTAGCGCATCCAGCCGTACCGTGCCGTCGTTCTGTTCGTCTACGGTGTGCTGACCGGCTAAGGGGGTTAAATCAATCAGCACGGTTGGGTTGGTCAGGTTATACTTCCAGAGGTCGATAAGGTTTGTTCCACCTGCAACGTATTGCGCGCGGTCATTGGTCTGTATGGCCGCTGTAGCTTCGTTCAGGCTGCGAGCCTTTATATACGCAAAGTTATTCATGTGCACCTCCGTCTTTAACCGCCATGATTGCGTCAATGATGCCTACGTTGGCTCCGCATCGGCATAGGTTTCCGCTCATGAGCTCTTTCACATCATCCCGGGAACTGGCTTTCCCTTCCTGCAGAAGGCCAATGGCGCTACAGATTTGCCCCGGTGTGCAGTAGCCGCATTGAAATGCATCGTGTTCAATAAAGGCCTGTTGCAGTGGATGCAGTGTGTCGCCATCGGCAATGCCTTCAATGGTGGTGATGTTCGATCCATCTTTCATGACAGTCAGCGTAAGGCAGCTCAGGATTCGTTTACCGTTGCATAACACGGTACACGCGCCGCACTGGCCGTGGTCGCAGCCTTTCTTGGTACCTGTAAGGTCAAGGCGCTCACGGAGCGCATCGAGCAGCGATACCCACGGCTGAACGTCGAGTGTATACGTTTGTTTGTTAATGGTCAGCGTAACGGTTGTCATACGGTTATTTGCTTTTTCTTGCGGTTGACTTTTTGCGCGCGGTCTTATGCGCTGCTTTCTTTACCGGCTTCCTTCCCGTTCTGTTGGCGGTTTTCTTCGCGGCTTTACGGGCCGTCTTTTTCGCGGCTTTACGCGCTGTGGTCTTGCCGGCCTTCTTCGGTACTTTCGCGCCCTTCTCTCTGGCTTCCGATAGTCCGATGGCTATAGCCTGTTTTCTGCTCGTTACCTTTTTGCCGGAGCCGGATTTCAATGTGCCTTTTTTCTTTCGGTGCATGGCGCTCTTTACTCGTTTCGCAGCGCCTTTTGAATACTTTGCCATAGCGTTGTTGTGTTGGGTTGAATCTATAATTACTACAGGCTAAAGAGTCAAGCCAGGCGGAGTAAGCGCGAGTGTGAGGACAGGGTTTAGAAGGACTGCGAGAGAATAGCATGAGAGAAGTGTAACGGTAACCTGCGCTTGTAACAGCAATGGTTAGTAAATGCCCCAGCCGGTACGGGAAGAATGTTGCCCAGCATGAACGGCACTGTTGCATAGCGTGTGCATTAGGGCGTGTTGGCATACTATCCTCGAATTAACGTTTAACGGTTATCAGCGACGATAGGGGAGTCAGGATCGATTAGTTTTTATGGTGATCGCTGAGGTTGACGGTCGAATTTCCGGATGCCAGCTCGTTTGTGGCATGCAACCTTTGCATGTAAGAGACGATATCAGTGCTGATGGTGAGATGCAACGTGTTTCCTGTATACAGATTTCTATATCGCCTTTCATTTTATCAAGGCATCAAAAAATAAGGGTACACCGATGTTACACACCGACGTACCCTGTTCGAAACAGTAATGATAGCATTACTCGTTCTTCCTTGGCATGAACTGGCAAAATACAATGCCAGCAATGGTTGCAGCGTGCTTTCAAAAACGAACGATATGAGTTTGTCATCGTACTGGCATTGTAATTTACCCTGAGAAACCCATCAACATAGCCAGCCATTCTGTTCTCATAGGCCGCTGCTTCTTGTCGACGTGCGGTCTATGAGAAGGGATGGCATTAACGGAGTGGCAGCACTAACGGTTGCTACACCGGTCTGGTTATAGTTTCTAACGGTCAGGCCATGGGTTCGCCTCGTTTCAACAGTTGCCGTACGGGTAGTATGGTGTGAAAGGATGCACCCTGGCCCGTTTCGCCGACTGCAAATAATGCTCCTCCATGATTGCGTACAATGCGTCTGCACAACGCGAGGCCTATGCCGGAACCCGGATAGATGGTTTTGCCGTGAAGGCGTTTGAATACTTCGATTTCGGCGGTTGTGAGTGGTCTGGATCTTATCAGGCATTGAGAAAGGTGCGTGCATAGTGCCGCTGGTCTTCGGGGTGCAGCAGGTCAAGCCAGGTATATGGCGAGGCGTTGGTCTTCGTGCCAGGTTGCTTCGCCGACGTTCATCACCTGGTTGATCTGAGGCTCGAGCACGTCCCATACTTCCGGCCATACGTCTTTACCGGGACTTCCCAGAACTTGTGGGTGTTTACCCGATACGCCAAGGCTGGGGCGGTAGGCGTCGTTGTAAAAGCAAATGCTGTCAGGGCCCCAGAAGAGGAACATTGGAAACCGCGAGTTGAGTATGATGTTTACGGCAGTGCGAAGGCTATGATGCCAGGTGTCGGGCCTGCCGAGCGAAGAGTTGGTCCAGTCGTATGCGCGGGTGAGCGCGCCCATTTCGGCGCCACCTTGCATAAAGGCGTAAGAAGCGCTTTGGATATTGTCCACAGCCAGTTTAGTTTTTTTCTATTCACTTACGTATTGGGAGATCTGCCTGTCGTGCGGAGCAAAGCAGGGTGCGAACGTTAGGGTATGCAGCAGAAGGGCTGCGGCACGGTTCACCTTACATCAATAATACAAAGGTTTGGTGCCAAAAAACAGTGCTCGATTTAATTCTTTGTGACAAAATTTGCGACTACGTATTCGTCCATGGTGCGTTATGGCGCACAGCCGGTTATAGAGCAGCTCAAACCAGCCATAAGTGACTCGTGGGGCACGTTTTCTACAGTACGCCTAAATTGCTAAATCGGTATTGCATCATTCATAATACGATACTACGCATGATATCGGGGGTGTTTGATGCAACGCGCGTAACGCTTCATTCATCGTAAAATTAGTTGTTTAATCAACGATCTATTTCTTTCGGTGCATAAATGGTGTTATCTTGAAATAGAACAACTAACCCTACTTCATGCAGTCAAAAACTTTTTATCTTATCGACGACGACGAGGACGAGCAATATGTGTTCGAGCTGGCGTTGGCGGATATAGACAAAGCGGCGCGGCTTATCTGGCGTCCGGATGCACAGTTAGCGATTAATGAGCTTAACGGTCTTTCGCAAAAGCCTGATTATATCTTTATCGATGTGAATATGCCTCGGCTGGGGGGATGGCAATGTTTGGAGCTGATCAGAAACATACCGTATTTCAGTGAGACACCGATTGCTATGTATTCTACGTCCGCCAGTCAGTCCATGCGTGGTAATGAATCGCGTGCGGCATTAGTTTCCGCCTGCATCAATAAAAAGCCTTCTATCCCAGAGCTTGCTACTACCTTACGGGAGTTCATTCTGCAATTCCCTTAGTTCGTTCGTGAGCGTTGATCCCTTGGCCAGTCCATTTGCGGCTGCCGGCTGTTTGCGCTTCTGTTGTGCTATATTCTTCCAGGAGTTCCAAAAACCAATTGACTAATGTTACGTACCACGCGTGCGGTTAAGTTGTCCTGATCGCGATGTTGCCGAAAGCATTGGCACGTCCATCGTATTCATTTAAGCTGAACTTTCGAATCAACGGCAGCTGTTGGCCCGCCGTTCGTGCTTACGGTCCGTGGCAGCGACGTTGTGTTCCCGTGTTTGTGTGTTTGTGTTTTCTTCGGTACGCAGTTATGACAGCCGTACCGTTGTGCGGTGCTTCGTTATCGTTGATGCGGTTTATGATTTTTGCCAGCCAGACAATTTACTTTTGTGGGGTGTTCGGTATTGTATATAACGGAGTTGCGGAATACCCAGCAGCCCCGTTACGGGGGGCATTGGCGTGTGCGTATGGATAATGAGCCGGGTACTGTGCTTCGGGCTAACGTGGCCGGTTTGCAAAGGATTGTTTTGCTGTGACGATGTCACAACGCCTGTCGATCGGTGTTTCTTAAGACGTTTCAGACGGCCTGGGGCGGACATTCTCTGACCAATCTGTCAGGCTACATACTGGCATCACAATTATGTCCGGATATTGGGTGGAATAATGTAGGATATCTCACTATATTCAATCGGGAATTACAGCACTTTATCGCGTTATCATGAACGATCCGCATTCCATTACGGCAGCGTCTACCGGTATCCGTTACATCCGTCTGCAAATCGGTTGTGACTATTACAGCATCGATGGTACATGGCGCGTGGCGCCCGACAACTCAGAGAACCTAACGGCGGATGTGCTTCAGACGCGGGCGTCATTCAATTATCTGCTTCATGTTGGTACGGTGAATTACCTGGTGCATCCGGATTATACGGCCGTGGTTGAACAAGCCTCTAAACTTCTGCTCGACGGCCAGCCCATTGACCTCAACCTTACGGTTATTGGCCCCGGCGGTCATGGTTATGCCGTGAGCGGGTCCGGCACACTTGCTAAAGACGGCGTACGCGAATCATTGTCCGATACCGCGACGCCTTCAGAATCGCAACAGTATGCGGGCGTGTGGGCATGGCTTCCGGATAGTGACGCGTTTTACTGTACTGAAAATCTTTTAGGACTCGGTGGCGAGTCACGGCAAATGCGTTTCGACGCGTTTATAGAGTATATCCATACCGATGATCGTGATGCTGCCCGAGCGGCCTTTATGAATTTGAAGCAGACACACGAGCCTTTACATCTGGAGTTCCGGATCGTGCGAAACGATACCGGGGCTGTACTGTATGTTCGAAGTGCAGGAAGCCACATGCCGGTGCCTGCCAACGGCGGTTATTTTGTAGGAACGCTGCAAGATATCACGCCTGGCCCGGTGTCTGGAGCAGATTATATACCCGTAGATGAGCAACGCAGTGTAGGCGATGGGTCGCTGCTGAAAGAGGCTGAGATGATCGGGGGGATAGGCAGTTATGAAATCCTGGTGCCCTCGTTCGAGATTGCATTTTCAGACAACATGCACCGCCTGCTGGGACGTCAACCCGGAACAAAGGTAACG
>Ga0065165_1003013_pt1 | contig 12722 bp, 9 predicted proteins | sample AraplaMF_Cvi_mMF_FD_63813 | JGI IMG/M metagenome (GOLD analysis project Ga0065165, IMG submission 63813) | Arabidopsis root microbial communities from the University of North Carolina, USA - plate scrape MF_Cvi_mMF (version 2) (version 3) | ecosystem: Host-associated > Plants > Roots > Endosphere... | reverse complement strand
AAGGCGAGTATCTCGAAAACCTGATCAATCGGGCTTTCCTCAAAATCGCCGTGGCACGCGCTGGGTTCACCAGCTCGGGTGGAACGACGGCTGCGAGCAATATCGACAAGGGTATCGATTTTTGCAGGAACGAAGATCTGGTCAACTACATCCCGCGCGCGATGCAGATCGCGTTCTTCGCGCCCTTCCCGTCGAAGTGGACGGCACTGGAGAAGCGCAACTCAAGCTCGGTTGAGATCTACATCTCGGCGGTTGAAATGTTTTACTGCTACATAGCCTACTTCGGTCTGCTCTATTGGCTGTTTAGCTATCGCCGCTGGAACGTGGCTTTGCTCATCCCGGTGGCATTTTCTCTGGGTGTGATGCTGCTTCTTGGCCTGACGGTCGCCAACGTGGGCACCTTGTACCGGATGCGGTTCCCCTTCGCGATGATATTTATAAGCATCGGCATGGCCGGCATTCTTCAGCTCGCTAAAATCAGGCCTCCGTGGGTCGAGAAACTGGATTCGAGCGCCGACTGATCGGTGCCAGCTATTGATGGATGAGGATATGGCGCTGCCGGGCGGCGTCACCGACGGTCGCTTGATGACGAACCTTTGTGTTGACGGTTAAGGCACGACATGCCGGCCCTAGACGAGTGGAAATGCAATGTGTGGATTGGCGGGCTTTCTTTCCGAGAAAAAAATCGAGTCTGCTGATGGCTTTCTCCGGGGCATGGCTGGGCGGATCAGTCATCGCGGCCCGGACGCCAGCGGGTACTGGCATGACGACAACGCGGGCGTTGGCTTGGCCCATCGCCGCCTTTCCATTCTCGACCTGTCCGAAGCGGGCAGCCAGCCGATGCATTCGCCGAGCGGGCGTTATGTCATCGTCTTTAACGGCGAGATCTACAACCACAACGACATCCGCCAGCGCTTGCAGGCGTCTTCACCGGTAGCGCTCGCATGGCGCGGCCATTCCGATACTGAAACGCTGCTCGCCGGCTTCGACAGCCTCGGCGTCCAGGCCACCATTGAGATGGCTATCGGCATGTTCGCCTTCGCGCTCTGGGATCGCCAGACCGGCACCCTGACCCTTGGGCGCGACCGGCTGGGGGAAAAGCCTCTGTATTACGGCTGGCAGGGTGGGACCTTCCTGTTCGGCTCCGAACTCAAGGCGATGCGGGCACACCCGGCATTCAAGGCCGGGATCAACCGCGGTGCATTGAGCCTGTTCATGCGGCATGCTTACATTCCTGCGCCTTATTCGATTTATGAAAGCATCTCGAAGTTGCCGCCGGGATGCCTGCTGGTCGTGTCGCGAAATCAGCGAGAGCCGGTCCTTTCGCGGTACTGGTCGGGCATCGCGGCGGCCGAGGGCGGCGTGGCGAATCCCTCCGCCCGATCCGAGAGCCAGGCCGTGGACGAGTTCGAAGCCTTGCTCAAGGATGCCGTTGGCCGCCAGATGGTCGCAGACGTGCCCTTGGGTGCTTTTCTGTCCGGCGGCATCGATTCGTCCACCATTGTGGCGTTGATGCAGGCGCAATCATCGCGACCCGTGAAGACCTTCACGATCGGCTTCCATGAGGAAGGCTATAACGAAGCTGAACACGCCATGGCGGTGGCCAAGCACCTGGGCACGGATCACACCGAGCTGTATGTGACCGCAGCGCAGGCCATGGATGTCATTGCGAGACTGCCCGCCTTGTATGACGAGCCTTTTGCGGATTCGTCCCAGATACCAACCTTTCTTGTGTCGCAATTGGCGCGCAAGCACGTCACGGTGTCCTTGTCGGGCGATGCCGGAGACGAGCTTTTCTGCGGCTATAACCGCTACCAGCTCACCCACAGGCTCTGGCGAAAGCTGTCGCGCATACCACTCCCGATGCGCCAGTTGCTCGCCAAGGCCTTGACGGCCGTGTCACCCGATGCCTGGAACCGCATCGCCGGCGCGGCAGGCCCCGTGTTACCGCGTGCGGCACGCGTGGCACAACCCGGCGACAAGCTGCACAAGGGGGCCGGAGTGCTGGCGAGCAAGTCAGTTGACGATCTTTACCTAGGGCTTGTGTCTCAGTGGCAAGATCCGGCGGCAGTCGTCATCGACGGGCCCGAGCCTTCCACGCTGCTGAGCGGCAACGCGCCGGCGCTGTCAGGTCTTGATGACGTGGAGCGCATGATGGCGCTTGATTTGCTCACTTACCTGCCTGATGACATTTTGGCCAAAGTGGATCGGGCCGCGATGGGCGTCTCTCTCGAAACACGGGTCCCGTTTCTCGACCACCGTGTTGTCGAGTGGGCCTGGCGGTTGCCTCAAGCAATGAAACTGCGCGAAGGCCAAAGTAAATGGATTTTGCGGCAGGTGTTGTATCGCCACGTACCGCGGGAACTGATCGAGCGTCCAAAGCGGGGCTTCAGCGTTCCGATTGATGCCTGGCTCCGGGGGCCGCTGCGCTCCTGGGCGGAAGCTCTGCTCGATGAGTCGCGGCTGAAGAAGGAGGGCTACTTCCATCCAGCCCCGATCCGCCAAAAATGGCACGAACACCTGTCGGGCCGAAGGAACTGGCAATATCAGCTCTGGAACGTGCTGATGTTCCAGATGTGGCTCGAATCCCAAAATGACCCAGTACCCCAGTCTTTGACAAGCCTGCAATGAACGACTACCAAACCCTGAAGATACGGCTTGCGCAGAGCCCGCGCTCATGGCTGGTCACTGGCGTGGCCGGTTTTGTGGGTTGCAACCTGCTTGAAACGCTGTTGTCGCTCGATCAGAAAGTCGTCGGCCTCGATAATTTTGCAACGGGCCGGCGCGAGAACCTCGAGCAGATCGAGGCGGCGGTGGGGCCTGAGCGGTGGAAAAACTTCCGCTTCATTGAAGGCGATATTTGCGATCTGGAGACCTGCCATGAAGCGGTCAAAGGTGTTCAGGTAGTTTTGCATCAGGCTGCGCTCGGCTCGGTGCCGCGCTCGCTGGAAGACCCCATCCGCACCAACCGGGCGAATATCGATGGTTTCCTGAACATGCTTGTGGCCACGCGGGACGCGGGCATCCAGCGATTTGTCTATGCCGCTTCAAGCTCGACCTACGGCGATCACCCGGACCTTCCGAAAATCGAGGAGCGGATCGGCAAGCCCCTGTCGCCCTATGCGGTGACAAAGCTCGTCAATGAGCTTTACGCCGAGGTTTTCGGCCGCTGTTACGGGCTCAATACCATCGGCCTGCGCTACTTCAATATTTTCGGGCCGCACCAAAATCCGGCTGGCGCTTACGCGGCCGTTATCCCGAAGTGGATTGCCGCAATGCACAAAGGCGAGCCGGTCTTTATCAACGGCGACGGTGAGACAAGCCGTGATTTCTGCTACGTCGCCAATGCCGTACAGGCCAACCTGCTGGCGGCGACTCGGGAGAATACCGATGCCTTCAACCAGGTGTACAACGTCGCGGTCGGCGACCGCACCACTTTGAACGACCTGCACCGCCTGATCAAGAGCGAGCTTCAAAAGCACCTGCCGGAGCTGCGCGTGGATGCGCCTCAGTACCGGGATTTCCGTGCGGGTGACGTGCGGCACTCGTTGGCCAGTATTGATAAAGCCCAGTCGCGCCTGGGCTATGAACCCACACACACCATTGCTGACGGCATGAAAGAGGCGATGCAATGGTATGTCCGTGACCTGATGTCTCCTACCCACTGATTCCGCCAATTTATGAACGACAACTCCAAACTCAAACTTGCTATCGTGGGCCTCGGCTATGTAGGGCTTCCTCTGGCCGTGGAATTCGGAAAAAAACGATCTGTGGTCGGTTTCGACATCAATGTCCGGCGTATTGCGGAACTTCAGTCCGGCAAAGACCACACCCTTGAAACCGAACCCGAGGAGCTGCGCGACGCCAAGCTTCTCACCTTCTCCAGCAATCCTGAAGAGCTGCGCAAGTGCAATGTCTTTATCGTGACGGTGCCGACGCCGATTGACGAACACAAGCGCCCCGACCTGACGCCACTGATCAAAGCCAGCGAGACGATAGGGAAGGTGCTCAAGGCTGGTGATATCGTGATTTACGAATCCACGGTCTACCCCGGCGCGACCGAGGAAGATTGCGTGCCCGTGCTTGAGAAATTTTCGGGCCTGAAGTTCAATCGCGATTTTTACGCCGGCTACAGCCCCGAGCGCATCAACCCGGGAGACAAAGAGCATCGGGTCACCACGATCAAGAAGGTTACCTCCGGCTCCACGCCCGAGATTGCCGACCTGGTCGATGCGCTCTACAACGAGATCATCGTGGCCGGCACGCACAAAGCTCCCAGTATCAGAGTCGCCGAGGCCGCCAAGGTGATCGAGAACACGCAGCGCGACCTCAACATCGCTCTTATCAATGAACTCGCGGTGATCTTCAACAAGATGGGCATCGATACTGAAGCGGTGCTCAAGGCAGCCGGCACGAAGTGGAATTTCCTGCCGTTCAGGCCCGGTCTCGTCGGAGGCCACTGCATTGGGGTGGACCCGTACTACCTGACGCACAAGGCCCAGGCGATTGGCTACCATCCCGAAATTATTCTCGCTGGCCGGCGCCTCAACGACAGCATGGGCAGCTACGTGGTGGCCCAGTTCGTCAAAGCGATGACAAAAAAACGAACCCATGTTGACGGTGCCCGCGTTCTTGTCATGGGGCTTGCGTTCAAGGAGAACTGTCCCGACCTCAGAAACACCCGCGTCGTCGATATCGTTGCGGAACTCAATGACTACAACTGCAAGGTCGACGTCTACGATCCCTGGGTTTCAGCTGAGGAAGCCGTTCACGAATACGGCATCACGCCCATCGCGCAGCCGCAGGCGGGCACTTATGACGGCATCATTCTCGCGGTCGCCCACAACCAGTTTCGCGCCATGGGGGCCGACGGTATCCGTGCCCTCGGCAAGCCGGTGCATGTGCTTTATGACCTGAAGTATGTGCTCGAGGCCGGCGCGGTCGACCTGCGCCTGTGATGTTTTTTCCTGCAAGCGCCTGGCACACCCCGGTCCTGGATAGGGTGATCTCTTGAACGGGGGGCTTATGCCGGTCGCGGGTCGCAAGAAGCTGCTGTTCCTCGTGACGGAGGACTGGTATTTCTGTTCGCACCGCTTGCCGCCGGCGCGTGCCGCGCAGGAAGCTGGATACGAGGTCGTCGTTGCAACCCGGGTGGGAACCCGGGGCGCCGAGATCGAAGCTGAAGGCTTTAAGCTGATACCGATAGGCTTGCGGCGCCGGGGCCGAAATCCATTTCGGGAACTGGCGGCCATTGCCGAAATAGTGCGGATCTACTGGCGCGAGCGGCCCGACATTACCCATCACGTGGCGATCAAACCCGTGCTCTACGGCTCGCTTGCCGCGATGCTCCTGCGGCGGCCTGCAGTTGTGAACGCGCTTGCCGGAATGGGTTTTCTTTTTACGTCGGGAAGCCGCTATGCGGCCCTGCTCCGGGCTGTGGTGTCCCAGGTTTTTCGGGTCCTTCTCAATGCCGGGCGCAATGTGCTCATACTGCAGAACCCCGACGACCGCGCCTTGCTGGTGTCCGGTGGCCTTGTAGCGTCGTCCCGGGTTCGGTTGATTCGCGGCTCGGGAGTCGATATCCAGCGGTTTTCTCCCATGCCTGAGCCTGAGGGCGCCCCAGTTGTGATGCTGGCTTCGCGGATGCTGTGGGACAAGGGGGTCGGCGAGTTTGTGGGGGCTGCCGCGTTGCTTCGCGCCCGGGGGAAGACGGCGCGGTTTGTTCTTGTCGGTGACGGCGATGCTGATAACCCGGCATCTATCCCGCAGGCGCAACTCAACGCGTGGCATGACAGCGGCGTCGTGGAGTGTTGGGGGCGTTGCGACGATATGCCGGGGGCGTTCGCTCAAGCCCATATCGTGTGCCTGCCGTCCTACCGTGAAGGATTGCCCAAAGTCTTGCTGGAAGCCGCCGCGTGCGGACGGCCACTTGTCGCCACGGATGCACCTGGGTGTCGCGAAATCGTGCGCCACGGAGAAAATGGCTTCCTCGTGCCGTTGCGCGATGCGGCGGGCCTGGCCGATGCCCTCGAGAGTCTATTGGATGAGCCCGAACTTCGACTCAAAATGGGCGCGAAAGGCCGGCAAATGGTGGAGGCGGAATTTTCAGAGGCGCAGGTGGCCCGGCAAACGCTGGCCGTTTACCGCGAATTGCACGCGCCGTAAAACGGCCAGAACTCCGCAAGCGCTGCCGCGAACAGGGGAGCCTCCCGTGGGTCAAGGCTCCTACCCATTAATTTAAAATGTTCAACGATGACACTCCAGAGCAAAAATAGGAACGTATGGCTATGGTGCATTGGCCTGGGAATACTCTTTCCCCTGTTTTTTCAGCTTGACGGCGGGATATACAGGGATCTCAATGCAATCATCGATTCGCACGGGGTGCTGACAAAGCTTCCGCTTCCTGTTTCCATTCTGGTCTGCCTGGCCGCGCTTGTTTTTCTGCCCAGCGACAAGCGCAGGGCCGGCGTGGCGGCCGCCATGATCGTCGGAACGGTTTTTGTGAGCCTGCTTTCCTTCTGGTTGGCCGCCGATGGCTCGACTTCGCCGCTGCGCAAACTCATCGTGACCCTGCAAATACTGCTTCCCATGATCGGGTTGCTGCTGGGGCAATTGGTTGATGACAAGGACAAAGTCATCGCGCGAGCGTTTCTGGTCGTGCTTTCCGTTGTGGTCCCCTGGCAATTGATCGCCACCTGGATGCAGGGCGGGTTGATCCTCACGCACTACCTGTATGCCTTCAGCATTTACTCCCATTTCCAGTATGTGACGCTGATATTGGTATGCGCGTTTGCCTATTCGTTGACGTCTCTCTGGGAGGAGTACAGGGTCTGGCTCTGCGTTATGGCCGTACTGATGTTTGTTTACGTGACGGCCAGTTTGTCCTTCCTGACCATTTTTGCGTATCTGGCCCTTGCCGCGGTTTTTGGGGGCCGCGAGCTGTGGAGATATCGAGCAAACCCAAGGGGAAGAATTGCGGCCTTGGCGTTGATCGCGCTCATTGTCCTCGGGGCATTCGCTTATTTCGGGAAAATGGATGGGCAGCGCGCTTCGGTGGAGGGCGAGCACGGCCTGTTCCACGGGAAGTTCAAAAGCGTCCTGCAAGGCAAAATACCGTTGAATGTCCAGGAGCGGTTCGGGGACTGGAAGCTCTTCGGCAAAGGCATTCTCGAAACCCCAAAGACCATTCTGGTGGGCCATCCTGAGCCCATGCCCCGCGAGATAAGGGCAAGCCCCCACAACTGGTACATCGACACGGTTTACACCTTCGGCCTGGTCGCCTTGCTGCCCATACTGGCGATGATCGTCTATACCGCCTACCTGTGCTGGAAGCAGCGCAAAACACTGTCGGCTGAAACCTGGTGGTTGCTTGCCATTGTTTTTTACCTCGTCATCATCGACAGCAATTTCAAGGTGACGCTGCGCCAGCCCTATCCGGGAATCTTTGCGTATTTCCTTTGGGGTGTGCTGCTGTCCCGTTTGCGGCCCCCGGCCGTGTCCAGGCACGGCGCGTAGCGCCGGGGCTCATGCGCATACCCCCTGCCTATCTCAAAAGCGGGATATTGGTCAGTACGGCCGGTGTCTTTGGCTCGGCCTTTTTGTGGCTGCTCAGTTTCAAGGCCATGGCGTTCTGGATGGGGCCGGAGGGTGTCGGGTTGTTTTCCCAACTTCGGCAGATGGCGCAAGCCGCTACCGTAGGCGCCACATTCGGCGGTACCAATTCCGTGGTGCAGGGCCTTGCCGAGCGCAAGGATGAAGCCGCCCGCCGGCAGTTCCGGGCAACGGCGGCGCGCCTGGTTTGCCTGTCGGGCCTCGCCGTGGTGCTGGTCATCGCCGCCGCGGCGCCTTTGCTCACGCAATTCTTCCTGGCTTCGAGCGCACCGGCGCTAGTGTCGACCGTACGCTGGATTGCCCTGGCCGTCCTGCTTAACGTCGGCGGGACCTATGCGTTGGCTGTGCTCAATGGCTACCGCTCCTATCCCTATCTGGCGCTTGCGCAGATTGCCGGGCCGGCGGCACTGGTCATGCTGCTCGGGGGGGCGGGCTGGTGGCACTTGCCGCCGGATCCGCAACTTTTGTCCGGGGCCTTTGTATTGTGTTTCGGCGTGACCTGTCTCGTGGGCGCTTTCGGCGTCTCACGCCTGCCCAAGCTTGAGCGCGCCCTGCGGCTTGGCGCGCTGCCCAAGGCGCAAAGTCGGGCATTTGTACGGTTTGCTTTTTCCAATCTCGTGGCGGCGCTGTCAACCACCGTGGCGCTGTTGTTGGTCCGGTCCTGGGTGATCGAGGCGAAGGGGCTGGCTTTTGCCGGGTTGTTCGATGCGGGCTGGACCCTGACCTTCAACTACACCACTTTGTTCCTGACGGCTTGCAGCGCGATCTACCTGCCCAGGCTCACCGCGGCGGTGCGCCCTGAGGACCGCAGGGCCTGCATGTTGAAAACGGCCTACCTCGTGCTGGGCGCCGGCATTCTTGTCTGCCATGCCATGGTGTTGCTCAAGGAGCCGCTGATCCACCTGCTCTATAGCTCGCAGTTCCAGGCCTCGGGCGAAGTTTTGATGGTCCTGGTCATCGCGGTGATATTCCGGGGCGTCTCCTGGGTTTATGGGACCTTGATTCTTGCAACGCGCAACTCCCGCATCCTGGTCGTTTCCGACGTCGCCTTGAACCTGATGCTGCTTGCCTCAACGCGTTACGCGCTTGACAGCTTCGGATCGCTGCAGGCCTTGAGTTGGGCTTTTGTGCTGCCGAATTTTCTTTACCTGGTATTCGTGGTGGAATATGCGTGTCTTCAAAACCGGCTGATGCGTCGCCGTGACATCTGGCCTTTTTTGCTGGCCGGCACTATGCCGCTGTTCTATCTGGCTTTGTCGGGGCCGCAATGGGCCAACTCCGGGCTTGCGACGGGGTTGAGCATGGTGGTGGGCCTGGGCGCAGCCGGCGCAGCGCTTCTTGCCTACAAGAAGGTGGTTTCGTGAAAAAGTTGCAATTGGATATAGAGCGGTATTACCGCCTGCGAGGCCATGTGGGGGCCGTGTCGGTCCCAAGGCTGCTCCTTGCCTGCCTGAGCCCGCGCATGGCGCCGGTGGTCTTGCTGCGCCTGGCGGAGTTTTTTCATGCGCACGGCCTTGGCCCGGTAGCCAAACTGTTTTCCATGCTCAATGTTTTTGTTTTCGGTATTGAGGTTTCTCCGCAAGTGCAAATCGGCGGCGGCCTGTTCCTGCCGCACACTGTGGGGACGGTCATAGGCGCGCAAAGCATTGGCGAGAACTGCACCATCCTGCAGGGGGTGACCTTGGGAACCAGTGAGCCCGATATGGGTTTTACGGTGGAGAAGCGCCCGGTTGTCGGCAACAATGTGCTCATCGGTGCGGGCGCAAAGGTCATCGGGCGCATCGTGATAGGCGATCACGCCAAGATTGGCGCCAATGCTGTGGTCCTGCGCGACGTACCGGCCCATGCGCTTGCCGTGGGAGTTCCTGCGGCCATTGTGAGCCGGCAGGCCCCGGATGAGCACGCAGGCACCTGACATGAGCCCGATCATCATCAGTGCCTCGCTGGTTCTTTTCAAGCCGGATCTGGCAACCCTGGAGCGCACCTTGCTTGCACTGCAGGAGGCCGGACGGCTCGCCAGGCAAGGCTATTCACTGCAGCTTGGTTTGAGCCTTGTCGACAACTCGGACGACCAGGCGATGCACGAAAAGATCGCGGGCTGGCTGGAAGGCTTTCGTCCGAAGGTTCCGGACTGGGCGCTGCAATTGGTGCGCTCACCGGGCAATATCGGTTACGGCCGCGGCAACAACCTGGCCATCACGGGCGCCAGGTCCGACTACCACATTGTCGTCAACCCGGATCTTTTTGTAGATGCGGATGCCCTGGTTGAGGCGCTGCGCTTTATGGAAGCTCACAGCGATGTCGGATTGTTGACCCCCGCTGTGTTCGGAGAAGATGGGGAGCGCCACTACCTGTGCAAGCGCAATCCGACCTTGCTCGTCATGTTCCTGCGCAGCTTCTCGCCGCTGTGGCTTCAAAAGAAGCTGGACTTCGTTATTCACGAGTTCGAGATGCGTGATTGCGATTACGAGAAACCCATTCATCCGGTGGAGTATCCGACCGGCTGTTTCATGTTCTTTCGCACGGCACCCTTGCAGAAAATTGGTGGCTTTGACCCGGACTTTTTCCTCCACTACGAAGATGCGGACATCGGCCGGCGCCTGCTGCCGGCTGCCCGCACCGTGTATGTGCCGGCCGTCCGTGTTGTCCACCAGTGGGCCCGGGACACCCATCGTTCCCTGAGTGCCAAGCTTGGCACGGTGAGGTCCGGCTGGCTCTATTGGCTCAAATGGGGAGGTGTTTTTAAAAGCAAGCCTTCGGTCGAGCCCCGGACGCCTGTCGCCTCCAGGCCGCTGGCCGATCCGGTGGGGCTGCGGGTGCTGGTGACGGGAGCCAATGGCTTTATCGGCCAGGCTTTATGCGCGGTTCTGTCATCGCAGGGCTGCAGCGTGCGCGGGGCAGTCCGCAAAAAAAGCTCGAACGGCGAGGCGAGCGTATCGGATCACTGGGTCATGGGCGAAATTGATGAGCATACCGAGTGGGCGCCCGCACTTGTAGGGATGGACAGCGTTGTCCATCTTGCCGCCCGCGTGCACCAGATGCGCGACACGGCTGCCGATCCCCTGGTTGAGTTTCGCCGGGTGAATGTGGCGCTTACCCTGAACCTGGCGCGCCAGGCCGCCAAGGCCGGCGTGCGGCGTTTTGTTTTCGTGAGTTCGGTCAAGGTCAACGGAGAGGCAACCGTGGTCGGCCAGCCTTTCACGGCCGATGATCCGCCCAAACCGATTGATCCATACGGCGTCTCCAAATTTGAAGCGGAACAGGCCTTGATTCAACTGGCCGCGGAAACCGGGATGGAGGTGGTGATCGTGCGCCCCGTGCTGGTGTACGGCCCCGGCGTCAAGGCCAACTTCCATGCAATGATGCGTTGGGTGCTGAAGGGCGTACCCTTGCCGCTGGGGGCGCTGGACAACCAGCGCAGCTTTGTGGCTGTCGACAACGTGGTCGATCTGATTGCCGTATGCCTGCGCCATCCGCAAGCGGCCAACCAGGTGTTTTTGGTCAGCGATGGGGAGGACCTGGCCGTGTCGGACCTGTTGCGGCGGACCGCGGCGGCGCTGGACAGGCCTGCAAGGCTATTGCCCGTACCCGTGTTCCTCCTGAGGCTGGCTGGGCGGCTGCTGGGCAGGGAGCCGGTCATTCAGCGGCTTTGCGATACGCTGCAGGTCGACATCAGCAAAACGCAGCGACTGCTGGGCTGGAATCCGCCTCTTTCCGTGGACGCAGCCCTCAGGAAAACCGCCCGGCAACTGCGGGAAGAATAAGCCATGCGTGAAGGCCTGGAGACTGTTTTTGTCACCGGTGCTACCAGCACCATAGGTTCCCTGTTGATGCCCATGCTGGGGGAGCGGGGTGTTCCTGCCGTCGCGCTCGGGCGGAAACGGCCCGTGGGCCCGGCCGGTGGCGCCTGGCATCCCCTCGACCTGGCCGACCACAGCGCGCAACTGCCTGCCGTGCAGGCCGGCGCCTTGATCCACACCGCAAGCCTGTGGTTGCTTCCGGACTGGCTTGAAAAATTCCACGCGCGCGGCGTGCGGCGCGTCATTGCCTTCAGCTCGACCAGCCGCTTCACCAAGCTGGCCTCGGCCAGCCCCTATGAGCTGGAGGTGGTCAACAAACTCATCGCGGCTGAGGGGCGCCTGGCGGCCGAGTGCGAGCGGCTGGGCATGGCCTGGACAATTTTCCGGCCCACGCTGATTTACGGCGGCGCAGGCGGGGACCGCAACGTGGCCGACATCGCGCGGCTGGTACGCCGCTTCGGCTTTTTCCCGCGCTTCGGCCAAGCCCTGGGCCGCCGCCAGCCGGTGAATGCACGCGACCTGGCACTGGCCTGCGTGCAAAGCCTGGATGCGCCCGCCAGTTTCAACAAGGCCTACAACCTCAGCGGCGGCGAAACCCTGGCCTATGCCGACATGGTGCGGCGCATTTTTGAGACCCTGGGCCGCAAGCCGTTTTTTGTCCCCGTCCCGATCTGGGCCTTCCGCGTCGCGGTGCGGCTGGCACGGCTGCATCCGCGCTTTTCGCACCTGACGGCCGACATGGCCCTGCGTATGCAGGCCGACCTCGTGTTCGACCACCAGGACGCCACGCGCGACTTCGGCTACCGCCCGGGCCGCTTCGATCCGGCCTACCTGACCACGCTGCGCTGACCCGGCAGCCCGGCACCGTGGGAGCGCCGGCGATGTTGCACAATGGCGCCATCCTCCCTTTTTAGACCTTTGGCCATGAGCGACACCTCCATGACTGATCCTGACCTCTCCCACGTCGGCCCGCGCGACAAAGCCGAAATCCTGGCCCAGGCGCTGCCCTACATCCGCAAGTTCCACGGCAAGACCCTGGTCATCAAATATGGCGGCAATGCCATGACGGACCCGGCCCTGCAGGCCGACTTTGCCGAGGACGTGGTGCTGCTCAAGCTGGTGGGCATGAACCCGGTGGTGGTGCACGGCGGCGGCCCGCAGATCGAGACCGCGCTGAACCGGCTGGGCAAGAAGGGCCATTTCATCCAGGGCATGCGCGTCACCGACGAGGAAACCATGGAAGTCGTCGAATGGGTGCTGGCCGGCCAGGTCCAGCAGGACATCGTGGGCCTGATCAACCAGGCCGGCGGC